>Ga0316579_10000510_pt1 | contig 12703 bp, 10 predicted proteins | sample J5NA_2_FD_203074 | JGI IMG/M metagenome (GOLD analysis project Ga0316579, IMG submission 203074) | Rhizosphere microbial communities from salt marsh grasses in Alabama, United States - J5-7_160517rDrA | ecosystem: Host-associated > Plants > Roots > Rhizosphere | place: USA: Alabama | collected... | reverse complement strand
TCAATTTCGTCAGGCTCTGCAGTCGGAAATCGCCCACAATCTGCAATTCGGCGCGAGTGCGGTCCTGCAGCGTATCGATGCCTTCTTCTTCGAACGTTTGGAAAATATTCGCGTCTGGCGTCATTTGGAAATCATGCAAGATATCCGCGTAGAGGACGTTGACAAACGCTTGTCGCGCTTTCTCTCCGATTTGCGCATAGGACATGGGGCGGTGTATCAGGCGCTGCTATGTACCGACAAGAGTGGCCGTATCGTGGCCGCCAGCGATTCCGAGTGGATCGGAAAGCTCAAGCCAGCAGGTAACGTCTGGATCAAGGTGCCGGGCAATGATGCGGCGGTGGTGATGGAATCACTCCAGACTGATAAATCCATCATTGTGGCTTTGCGCACCACCATTCCCGATGCTTTCGGCAAGGGTGATCTCGGTTATCTCTATGCCTTGTTGAATTGGAGCGAGGTGTCGGATTTGTTGGATGATGCGGTAACGGACAGTAAACGCGCTGCCGTATTACTCGATGCCGACGGGCGGGTCATCGCGGCATCCACAGCGTTGCGCCAACGCCGGAATATCTATTCATTGCGCTTGTCCGATTGGCTGGACGACAGCGCGCTTGCTGGGGCGCACATCAAGGATGGCGCGTCTCTGGGATACGCCAGTCTGCTGGTGGGCAGCGCCGCCTCCAGCGGGTATCAACATTTCCCCGGCTTCGGCTGGCACTTGCTCATGCTGGAGCCTACCGATATGGCCTTTGCGCCCATCTGGCGGCTGTTGTTGGCCATGATGGCCTTGCTGGTCTTGACCTTGGTAGTGGCGGGTTGGATTTCATCACGCCTGGCGGCGAGAATCGCCCGACCCATCGTGAGTCTGACGGAATTTACCCGCCGCTTTCGTAAGGGCGAACAGGCCGAGCCGCTGCCTTCTGCGGCGACTATGTCCGAAGTGGGTGAGCTCAATCAGGCCTATGCCGAGATGATCGATGCGCTGGAACGTTCGCGGGAACAGCTCGTGCGCGCGGGTAAGCTTGCCGTGGTCGGTGAAATGGCGGCGGTGATGGCCCATGAGGTCAGGACGCCGCTGGGCATATTGCGCTCATCGGCGCAGCTCCTGGAGCGCCAACCCAATCTCGGGGAAAGAGAGCGGGAATTGACGGGGTTCATCATCAGTGAAACCGATCGATTGAACCGCCTGGTAACCATGTTGCTGGAATGTGCCAGTCCGCGGGCGCCGGATTTCAAGCCTCATGATGTCCATGAGATTATTGATCATGTTTTGGACTTGCTCACTTCCAAGGCGGAACACAAGCAGGTGCGGCTGGAGCGGCAGCTGATGGCTATAAATTCCATTTTGGTATGCGACCGGGAGCAGCTGATTCAGATAGTGCTCAATCTGGTGATTAACGCGTTACACTTCGTTGCGGATGACGGTCGTATCGTCGTTGCCACCCACAATGAAGCCGACTCCCTCGTTATGAGCGTGGCGGATGACGGCCCCGGCATCCCGGCCGATCTACGTCCGCGGGTATTCGACCCGTTCTTTACGCGCCGTGAAGGCGGGATAGGTCTCGGGCTGACGATTGTGCAGCAGATTGTGCAGGTTCATCACGGAGAAATCTGGGTGACGGAGAGCCGGTGGGGCGGAGCGTGCTTTAATATCCGCTTCGAGTTAGACAGCAAGATGGATAGGGGCTGATGGAAGCACACCGGATTTTGGTCGTAGACGACGAGGTGAAGATGCGGCGGCTGTTGGAAATGTCGCTGAAAAACATGGGGCACGAGGTGGTCATGGCCGCCGACGGCATTGAGGCATTGGCATGCTGCGACGAGGCGCCGTTCGATCTGATCCTCACCGATCTCAAGATGCCGCGCATGGACGGCCTGCAGTTGTTGAGAAGCTTGCGGGAAAGAGGCGAAGACGTTCCGGTAATTGTCTTGACCGCCTTCGGCACCATTGAAACGGCGGTGGAGGCCATGAAGCTGGGAGCCTCCGATTACATCATTCGCCCTTTCGAAATGGAGACCGTTGAACTGGCGGTGACGCGCGCCCTGGCCATGGGCGCCGTGCAGCGTGAAAACCGTTTTCTGCGTGACGAGATGGCAAAGGGCTGGGGCGAGTTCATCGGCCGCAGCTCTAAGATGCAGCAACTCTACGAGCTGATTCAGCAGGTGGCGCCGGCCCGCAGCAATGTGTTGATCATGGGTGAGACCGGTACCGGCAAAGAGTTGGTGGCGCGCGCCATCCATCAGGCCTCCGGACGCAGCGGCTTGTTCGTGCCGATCAACTGCGCCGCCATCCCCGCGGAATTATTGGAGAGCGAATTGTTCGGTCATCAAAAGGGCGCCTTTACCGGTGCGCACCGTGATCGTATGGGTAAATTCGAACTCGCCAACGGCGGCACGGTCTTCCTCGATGAGATCACCGAGATGTCCATGGCCTTGCAGGCCAAATTATTGCGGGTATTGCAGGAAAGCAGTGTGGAGCGCCTGGGCGCGCACCGTGCGGTGAAGATCGATCTGCGCATCGTGGCGGCGACCAATCGTAATCTTCAACAGGCGGTCGACGAAGGCGTGATGCGTCAGGATCTGTTTTTTCGCCTGAACGTAGTGCGTGTCGATGTGCCGCCCTTGCGGGAGCGCCGCGAGGATATTCAATTACTCGCAGAGCATTTCCTACAAAAATACAGTACCGAGTTAGGTCGCCCGGTCCCGATTCTGGCCGATGCCGCGATCCAGAGTCTGCTGGCGTATGAGTGGCCCGGTAATGTTCGCGAGTTGGAAAATCTCATGGAGCGCGCCGCAGTGCTGTGTCGCGGCAAGACCATAGAGGCGCAGCACTTGCCGTTGGATGTCGCGCGCGAGGCCTCCGCCGCCTCTGCGAGTAGCGCCGCCGATTTGGCGGGTGTTGAATCCTTGTTATTGCGTGATCACGTTGAGGCCGTTGAAAAACGCCTCATCCAAGCCGCGCTGGAACGTAGCGACGACAATAAGTCCGCGGCATCCCGTTTGCTTGGCGTCAGCGAACGTGCATTATGGTACAAGATAAAAAAATACGGGCTTTAATAAGCAAGACTTGACGTATAGTGCGTGCCGGATGGCTCAGCATCGCAGGATGACAAGCTGGGTGCATGGTGTCTATGCTTTTAAAGTAAGACCGCGGCAAGGGAGGATTCATGTCCTCGGTGTATCATGTCGCTCTATAACGATTACTAAATAGGAATTTAAAATATTAAAGGGGTCTTACATGGCGCAAGATAAATGGAGTGTGCAGACCCGTTGGTTGCATATGGGGTTGGCGCTGACGGTGACGCTGCAATTGGCGATCAGTCTGATCATGGAACCACCCGATGAAAAATCCGCTTCCGCCCTCGCCCGTGCGGCCTTCGAGGCCCATGAAGCAGTGGGGATCGCGGCGGTCATCATTGTCCTGGCGCACTGGTTGTGGTCCTTGTCCAGCCGCGCGGACGGCGGATTGGTGCGCTTGTTCCCATGGGGCGGATCGGCCTGGCTTGAGGTCAAGAGCGATGTAAGCAAGTTGATGAACCGCCAGTTGCCTGATGGGGGCGCGCGGGGCGGTCTGCCCGGCTTGGTGCATGGTCTGGGATTCCTGGCGGTAAGCGGTATGGCGCTGACCGGTGCCGTGTTATTCGTCTTGTTCCCCGAGACCGGTAAGCCCGATGACGCCGTGGAGTTCATCGCCGACATCCACAGTTTCATCGCCAATTTCGTATGGGCTTACTGGGGTGGGCACGTGGCCTTGGCCTTGTTGCATAAAAAGGCGGGGCACAGCACCGTGCAGGATATGTTCAACCTGAAGCCCTAGGCCTTTTTCAGGCCGCTCTCGCTCCAAGTAATGCCAATACCCCCTCCAAGGTGCAATGATTCAGCGCGGTATCAGCCTGGGTCCGTACCGCGGGTTTGGCGTGATAGGCGATGCTCAATCCGGCGGCGTTCATCATCAACAGATCGTTGGCGCCGTCACCCATGGCGGCCGCCTGCTGCGTCGTGATACCCAAGTCGCGGCAGAGTTCGTGCAAGAATGCCCGTTTACCTTCCGCACCGACGATGGTGCCGAGGACCCTGCCGGTGAGTCGGCCGTCGATGATTTCCAGGGTGTTGGCGCGTGCATAATTGAGCCCGAGACGCGTCTTCAGTTTTTCGGTGAAGTAAGTAAATCCGCCCGAGACCAGGGCTATCTTGATACCGTGGGCCTGCAGCCCCGCAATCATATGTTCCGCGCCGGGATTGGGGCGTAGCCGTTCCGCATAGACGTGCTCCAGGGCGGAGGCATCAAGGCCGGCGAGCAGTGCGACGCGTTTGGTCAAGGATTGCTCGAAGTTGAGTTCGCCGCGCATCGCCGCTGCAGTGATGGCGGCGACCTGGGGCTTCTTGCCGATGAAGTCGGCGATCTCATCGATGCACTCGATATTGATGAGGGTGGAATCCATGTCGGTGATCAGCAACCGTGCCTGGGATGAGTCAAAATTCTCTGGCAGTACATTGATGTCGAACGGGTGGCAGTCACGCAGTTCCTGCAAGACTGCGGGAGACGGTGCGCGGGCAGTATGGATGCGGACATGATCGGGGAAGACCTCCACGCTGCCGGAGAGTCGCCGCGCCGCTTCGTCGGCCAGGTCGGCGCTCAGTCGCGGTCCTTGAAGAATAATAATTGCCATGGTGCCGAATACGGGACGAAACAGAGGCGCATCTTAGCAGGCCGGCACCCGCTTGTGCACGGCGAGCGGTCTAAAAGCGTAATTGAATGACTGCCCGAACGCTGAGGGATTGACGGCTGGTACCCGCTTCACTGGCCACGGGCGGGCTGCTCTCCACCCGTGCCATGGCCATGCGTTCCAGGGGCAAGGGCGGGGGTGTGGCCGAGGTGCCGATCTTCAGGCTTACGATCTCATAGCCTTTGGCGCCCAGGCGCTCCTGGATACGCAGGGCGCGCGCCTTGAATTGGTCCAAGGCTTGATCGATGAGCCGCGACTCGCTGGCTTGCTGCTGGTCGGGAGATACGCTGAAGCGCATGTTTTGTACCTGCAGGCGTTGCTGCAATTTTCCCACCAGACCATTCAAGGCTTCAATCTGTTTGCTGCGCAATACCAGGGTTTGGATGCCGCGCCAATGGTCCAAGCGGGTTTTATCGTATACCGGGTAAGTCCGATAGCTGCCACTGCTGGCCGCGATGTCGGCGCTACCGTGTACCTGATTTAAGGCCCAGGCCATGGTGTCGTTGATCTCCTTGGCTACCTGCGCCGGGTTGCTGTGCTCCGCCTGCACCGCCAACACGATCTCGGCCAGGTCATTGGATAATTCCGTTTCCGTTTGTAGCGTAAATTCGACTTGATCGTAGCTGAGAGTATCGCTGCCGGCGGCTGCGCCGTAGGGCGCAGCCGCCAGGCTGAGTATGACCAGGAGAAAAGTCCAAGACCGCCGCATAAATCTGATTCCAACTAGAGATAGGCAAGGTGTTGTTGATCAGTTTAGCAGTTCCGCGACGGTGCTTCAGTGTTCCGGGAGAAATAGCGCGGTCAGATCATTGAGAAAGCGCCTGCCCAGAGCGGTGGGACGGATAATGTGCATATCCCGCTCGATCAGGCCCCGGGTCTCCGCCTGGTGCAGCGGCGTCTCCACGATACTCAGCGGCAGCCCGGTATGTTGGGCGAACAGTGCCACCGGAAAGCCGTCATTGAGCCGCAGGGCGTTGAGCATAAACTCAAAGCCGGCTTCATGGCGGCTCACGACATGTTGTTCGGCGATACGCTGCGGGGTGGCGGCCTTGGCGAGATAATCCCGCGGGTGCCGCAGCTTGGCGCTGCGCACGATGCATTGTGTCTGTGCGTTGCTGATCTTGGCGTGGGCGCCGGCGCCGATGCCGAGATAATCGCCGAAGCGCCAGTAATTGAGATTGTGGCGACAGCGATGTCCGGCCCGGGCGTAGGCGGAGACCTCGTAATTCTCAAAGCCGCGCGCGGCGAGCCGCGCCTGGCAACGTTGCTGCATGTCCCAAATCGTATCGTCGTCGGGCAGGCTCGGCGGGGTGTGGGCGAAGCGGGTATTAGGCTCGATGGTCAGTTGATAATGAGACAGATGCGTGGATTCCAGGGCGAGGGCCTGCTCCAAGTCGGTCAACGCTTGCTTGACGCTTTGTCCAGGCAGGCCGTACATCAGGTCGAGGTTGAACTCCTCAAATCCGGCGGCATGGGTCGCTTCCGCCGCGGCAATAGCCTGGCGTGCATCGTGGATACGGCCGAGTTTGGCCAGCATGCCGTCATCGAAACTCTGGACGCCGATGGACAGGCGATTGACGCCCGCCGCGCGGAATTCGGCGAATCTGCCGGCCTCTAAGGTGCCGGGGTTGGCCTCCAAGGTGATTTCCGCCGTGGCGGGCAAGGCCAACAGTGCCCGCAACTGCGACAGCAGCCTATCGATGGCCTCAGGTGAGAACAGGCTGGGCGTGCCGCCGCCGATAAACACCGTCTCCACCGTTCGGCCCCAGACCGTGGGCAATTCCTGCTCGAGATCGGCGATCAGGGCGTTGACGTAGGCCAGCTCGGGAACGCCGTCCTTGATCTCATGGGAATTGAAATCGCAATAGGGGCACTTGCGTACGCACCAGGGCAGATGGACGTATAGCGAGAGAGGCGGCAGGGCGGTAAAGTGAAACATGGGTGATGATTCAGACAGACTCTGGACAACGCCTAAAATACTCTTGTTTGCCGCGAGGGCGCAAAGAGTTTACCAAGGGGACGGTTCCCGCCGCAGGCAAATACCACTTATTCGCCGTGGTTTGACTATGTGGGTAAGTTCGCAATGAGCTTGCGTAAGGCCTGGCCGCGATGGCTGAGACGGTTCTTGATCTCCGGCGGCAATTCCGCGGACGAACAATCGTGGCTGGGGACGTAGAATACCGGGTCGTAGCCAAAACCATTACTGCCGCGTGCTGCGAAGAGGATATGTCCCTCCCACGTGCCCTGGCAGATGAGCGGGGTGGGGTCAAGGTGGTGACGCATATAGACCATCACACACTGAAAGCGCGCGCTGCGTTGTTCAACGGCGAGATCGGCAAGGTCGGCGAGCAACTTTTCCAGGTTATCGCGATCCGAGGCGCCCGCGCCGGCGTAGCGCGATGAATAGATACCCGGTGCACCCAGCAGGGCATCCACTTCCAGGCCAGAGTCGTCGGCGATGGCAGGTAGACCGGTGTGGAGCGCGGCGTTGCGCGCCTTGATCAAGGCATTTTCCACGAAGGTGAGTCCAGTTTCTTCCGCCACGGGGACGCTGAAGGCCGATTGCGGTATGACCTCAATATCATGGTCGGCGAGCAGTTCGTTGATCTCCCGAACCTTGCCCAGATTGCCGGTAGCGAGGACGATCTGTTTCATAGGTGGTCGCTGGCGCTGAACAACAATATATGCATTACGCGTTATTCAGCGCGGCGCGCTGATAGTCGATGAGCGTGGCAATGCCATCCTTGGCCAGGTCCAGCATCGCCTGCAGCTCATCCATGCGGAAGGCGTGGCCCTCTGCCGTGCCCTGAACCTCGATGAAGGCGCCGGCATCGTTCATCACCACGTTCATGTCGGTCTCGGCGTTGGAATCCTCGGCATAGTCGAGGTCGAGGACCGGGGCGCCTTGATAAATACCCACCGAAACCGAGGCCACATAGCCATAGATGGGGTTTTTGTTGAGGGTGCCGCGTTGGCGCATATGCTGGATCGCGTCCACCAGGGCCACGTAACCGCCGGTAATGGACGCCGTGCGGGTACCGCCATCGGCCTGGATCACGTCGCAATCGATGGTGATGGTTCGTTCGCCCAAAGCAGCCAGGTCCACTACCGCGCGCAGTGAGCGGCCGATCAGGCGTTGGATCTCCATGGTGCGTCCGCCTTGCCGGCCTTGAGCCGCCTCGCGGTTCATGCGTTGTCCGGTGGAACGGGGCAGCATCCCGTATTCGGCGGTGACCCAGCCTTTGCCGCTGCCCTTGATCCAGCGCGGCGCCTTATCCTCCACGGTCGCGGTGCACAATACCCGTGTGTCGCCGAACTCCACCAGGACCGCGCCTTCAGGATGCTTGATGTAGTTGCGGATCAATTTGATGGTGCGTAGCTGGTCGGGATTTCTGCCGCTGGGCCGCATGTCGAATCCTTATAAAGTCATGATTAGGGAGGGCCGGCATTATAGCCCGCTTCCGGGGCTAGAGGCCAACAAAGTTGCCGGACGGTTTCGCTGGGAGAAGCGCACAGGGTACTATGGCAGTCCATAGCAAGAGCTGATCGGGAGTATCTGAAAATGATTCATAGCATGACCGCATTCGCGCGCCGCGAGGGAGAGACCCCCTGGGGTGTGCTGACCTGGGAGCTGCGCACGGTGAACCATCGTTATTTGGAAATCTCGCCGCGCCTGCCGGAGGAATTCCGGGTGTTGGATTCCCAGGTGCGCGAGCGCATCAACAATGCCTTGCAGCGCGGCAAGGTGGAGTGTCAACTGCGGTTTCAATCCCTCGCCCAGCAAACGCCCGACTTCTCTCTAAATAAGGAATTAATCGCACGCCTGGTGGCGGCGACCGCCGAAGTGGATCGCATGTTGGATCAGCCGGCGGCGGTAAATGCCCTGGAGATTCTGCGCTGGCCGGGCGTCATCCAGGCACCGTTGCCAGACCATGAGCAAATGGCGGCGACGGCCTTGCGGATTTTGGATGAGGCCTTGGTGGAGCTGACGGCCACCCGCGCCCGCGAAGGCGCCAAGCTGAAGGAATTGATTCTGCAACGCTGTGAGGGCGTGGCTGCGCAGGCCGATCTCGCCAGTCGGCGCCTGCCGGAGGTGCGCACCCGCATGCGCGAAAAACTGCTGGCACGTTTGGCGGAACTCAAGGCGGAATTGGAACCTGTGCGCGTCGAGCAAGAGATGGTGCTGCTCACCCAGCGCCTCGACGTGGAGGAAGAATTGGATCGCCTTACGGCGCACCTGGCCGAGGTGCGGCGCGTGCTTGCTCAGAGTGGTCCTGCGGGACGGCGCCTGGATTTTCTGATGCAGGAACTGCATCGCGAGGCCAATACCCTGGGCTCGAAATCCGGCGATGTGGAAACCACCCGCGCCTCCATGGAGATGAAGGTGCTGATCGAACAGATGCGGGAACAGGTTCAGAATATCGAGTAGATTGTTACTCGATGCCTCACACCAAAGCATTCTTCGGTCATCCCTATGGGCTGCGCACCCTGTTTCTCACGGAATTCTGGGAGCGCTTCAGTTATTACGGGATGCGGGCGCTGCTGATCCTGTTCATGACCGCGCCGGCGGCCGCGGGCGGACTCGGTTGGGGGACGGCGCAGGCGGGGATGATCTACGGTACCTATACCTCGTTGGTGTACTTGCTGGCCTTGCCCGGCGGTTGGATCGCCGATCGTTTTATAGGTGCGCGCAAGGCGACACTGTACGGCGGCATTGCCATCATGTGCGGTCATATCAGTCTGGCCGCAACCGGGATCGCCACCTTCTATTTGGGATTGGCCTTGATCGTGATGGGAACGGGTCTGCTCAAACCCAATATCAGCAGCATGGTGGGACGCTTGTATGAGGCCGAGGATAGGCGCCGCGACGCCGGTTTCTCCATCTATTATCTGGGGATCAACCTCGGTGCCTTTGTGGCGCCGCTGGTGACGGGTTGGCTCGCGCAGGGCGTAGCGTTCAAGAGCATGCTGGCGGCATGGGGCATCACGCCAGAGACTTCCTGGCATTGGGGTTTCGCCGCGGCGGCGGTAGGGATGGCCCTGGGCCTTTTGCAATATTTAGCGGGTGGACGCCATTTGGGTGATGTGGGCCTTGCTCCGGCCCATGCCCATGGCGCAACCACAGCCGCCTCGGCGCACAAGTATCTATTCATCGGGCTGAGCCTCATCCTGGCAGCAGGGGCAGGCATTGCGCTGTTGGCATTCAACGGCATGCTGAGCGCCGCCGCGGTAACCGGGGGCGTGGGCTATATGTTGTTGTTAGTTACCCTGGGTTTCTTCGTATGGCTGTTCACTGCCAAGAGCTGGACTCCCACGGAGCGCAGACAGTTGATCGCCATCGTGGTGTTATTTGTGGGCGCCGCGGTATTTTGGTCCTTGTTTGAGCAGGCGGGGTCCACGCTCAACCTGTTTGCTCAACGCAGCACGCGTAATGTGCTGCTGGGCGTATCCTTTCCGGCGAGCTGGTGGCAATCGCTGAACTCGCTATACATCATCCTGCTGGTGCCGGTGATGGCATGGCTGTGGGTAAAGCTCGGCAGTCGCGATCCGTCGAGTCCCGCCAAATTCACCTTCGGTCTGTTGTTCGCGGCCTTGGGCTTTGCGATTCTCGCCGTCGCGGCGCAGCTTGCCGTCAATGGTGTGCGCGTCAGTCCACTGTGGCTCGCGCTGGTCTATCTGTTGCACACCATCGGGGAGCTGTGCCTGAGTCCGGTGGGCTTGAGTGCCATGACCAGGCTGGCGCCGGCGCGTATCGCGGGTCTGGTCATGGGAGTGTGGTTCCTGGCGGCTTCGGTGGGTAATTATCTGGGCGGCGCGGTGGCAAGCCTCTATGAGACCTTTGCCTTGCCGGCACTGTTTGCGGCGATTACCGTGGTGGCCTTGCTTGCGGCCTTGTTCATGGCATTATCGATCAAGCCGCTGCGGCGGATGTTGAAGCGCTAGCCTTGATTAGATGGCTGTTTGAGTATTTGGGTGTAGGCCCTGCTTTTTTTATGCCGCACGCTATCGTGATCCCTTAGCCAATCGCAAGCGGAGATTGCTATATTTAATTTATGTGTCATTTCGTGAAGCTGCCATTGCTGTATAAATTAATGCTGCTGTACATAGGCAATGTGCGGATTATCTGCATGTGAATATGATCTCGCCTGGTTCGAATCCTTCGGATGTTGGGGTAACTAAAACCCTAGTATATTGGAAGGGAAGGGGCGTGGCGGATCTGTGAAGCGAACCTCTGGACAAATAGCCTGTTGAGTAAGTAGTGCCGATGGAAACAAATATTGTGAGAAGAGTGCTCAATGTAGGGGGGAATAACAAGACCATCCCCTTGCCGCCGCAGTATGCCGGTTGGGAGCATGTGCTGCTGGATATCGATCCCCGGGGAAATCCGGACGTGGTATGCGATGCGCGCCAATTGACCACCTTGCCCGCCGCCGAGTATGACTCTATATATTGCTCGCATAACCTGGAGCATTATTACCGCCATGATGCCTTCAAGGTGCTGGCCGGTTTCCTGCATGTCCTTAAGCCCGATGGTTTCGTTTTTATCCGTGTGCCGGACATGAAGGAGGTCATGCGCATTACGGTTGAAAAGGACATGGATATCGATGACGTGTTGTACCAGTCGGCAATGGGGCCGATTACGGTGCGCGACGTCATATATGGGCATGGTGGGGAAATCGAAAGGAGCGGTAGCGATTTTTTTGCGCATAAGACGGGTTTTACGCCGAAATCATTGATGGCTATTTTGCTAGCGGCCGGCTTTAGTAAGGTGGGTATCATGCCTGTGCCGGACGATTTCGAGATCATGGCCTTTGCATTCAAAGGCGAACCTTCTGACTACGTCAGGGAGTTGCTGGGTCTGCCCGAGTAAGGTTAGCGGGCTGCGCTGTCACTTTTATTGTGTTGGGGTAAGCTGTGCCTTGCATAAAGTGCGGTTGTATATCCGCCTGGATATTGTCCCTGTCAATCCGCTAATTCGGTCTTAAGCGCGCCCAGTAAGGTCTTTAAATCTTCCTCTGAATTGTAGGCTTGTACGGAAACGCGCAGGAACTGGTGTCCGTTCCACGTAATGCATGGAATTTGAATCCGGTATTTTTCATACAAGCGCCGGTTGAACGTTTCCAGATCATGAATGTGGGGTAGGGGTATCACTGCCATTTGCGCATAGTGCTGTCCATGTGCCGGATACGGCGAGCGCAAGCCGGTGAGTTCGCCGGCCTGCTTTAGCGTCGCGGCGAGCAAGGTGTGGCAGTGGGCGCGCACTTCCGGCCAATGATGTTGCGTCTGAAATTCAATGGCCGCCGGAACGCTCAGGTAGGCGGAGAAGTCATCGGTGCCCTGGCGTTGCAGGGCATCGATAAAAGCCGGCTCATCCGAAGGTTTGCGATATTCCCCCCATCCCCAGCCGATGACCAAGGGTTCGATGAGCGGCTGGCGGGAACGCCGGGTATGGAGAAAGCCCGCCCCTTTGGGGCTGCACAACCATTTGTGGCAATTGCCTACATAGAAGTCCGCGCCCAAGGCCTCTAGGTCCAGGGTGATTTGTCCGGGGGCATGCGCGCCGTCGATGATCGTGATCAAGCCCGCCTCGCGGGCGCGTTGACACAGGGCCTCCACCGGGAGACGCAGCGCGGTCGGCGAGGTGATATGGCTGATGAAGATCGCCTTGGTGCGCGCTGTAATCCCCCGCCAAATCTCCTCGAGCATCTCCGCATCGGATGAGACGGGAAAAGACAGCGGCTGCTTGACGAGCTTTGCGCCGCGCTTTTGGCAGATGGTCGACCAGAGGTTGTAGGTGGCGCCGTATTCGTGATCGGTGGTCACGAGTTCGTCGCCCGCCTGCAAGGGTAGAGAGTGAGCGACGATATTGAGGCCGAAGGTTGCATTGGGCACATAGACGAGATCATCGGCGTCGGCATTGAGGTAGCACCCGAGCGCGCGCCTGGCGTCTTTGAGCAGGGCAGGCAGTTCGTCGT
>Ga0316579_10000508_pt1 | contig 12731 bp, 7 predicted proteins | sample J5NA_2_FD_203074 | JGI IMG/M metagenome (GOLD analysis project Ga0316579, IMG submission 203074) | Rhizosphere microbial communities from salt marsh grasses in Alabama, United States - J5-7_160517rDrA | ecosystem: Host-associated > Plants > Roots > Rhizosphere | place: USA: Alabama | collected... | reverse complement strand
TCCCGCACAGGAAGCAAAACCCGCATCGAGCCATGGCATCCAGCCCGCGGCGAGTCTCAAACCCGCAGCACGCCCTGGCAATCGCTATGCAACTCCGTATGCACGCAAACTCGCGGGACAGACTGGCGTCGATCTGACGGGTATTCGGGGAACGGGCCCGCGGGGAGAAATCACCGCTACGGACGTAAGGTCCGCGCAACCCAATATTCCCGTGCGTGGGATGACGAGCGCGCCGATTCCCGAGGTCCACGTGCCGGGTAATGGTCGCATGATGACCGCGATGGAACGAGCCATCAGTCATTCCATGACATCCTCCCTGACCATGCCTACCTTCCGGGTCACGGTAAACGCACAACTTTCAAATTTACTCAAGGCATCGAAAAAGAAAGGCGTATCGGTAACGGTCACGGTTGCCAAGGCGTGCGCACTGGCAATCGCGAAGCATCCCAGCATGAACTGGTGTTATCAGCCGGTGGACAAGCTGGTGGAACGCGGCAATGTGGATATCGGCATGGCGGTATCGGCGGATGGTGGCGGGCTGGTTGTCCCGGTATTGCGTGGCTGTGAATCCAAGGAACTGGAAGCCCTGAACGAGGACTGGAAGGGCTTGCTCGATCGCGCACGTAAACGTCGACTGGCCCCCGAGGAATATGCCAATCCGACCTTCATGGTATCCAATATGGGGATGCTCGGTGTCAGCTATTTTGACGCGATCCCGACGCCTGGCACGGCAGCGATACTGGCCATTGCGTCACCGGGCGCCGAAGGCATACCGCTGACGATTACCGCGGATCATCGCGTGGTCAATGGCGCGGAAGTAGCGCTGTTCCTGAATACACTGAAGGAATTCATCGAGCAACCGGAAAGCTGGATGGGTCCCGTGGGCCCTGCGATTCCGGAAGGTAAGTGGGATTATGACGTCGTCGTGATCGGTGGTGGCCCCGGTGGCGAGGACTGTGCCCGTGACCTCGCCGAGCATGGTATCAAGGTTGCGATGATCAATGATGCGCCGTTCCCCGGTGGCGAATGCCTGTGGCGTGGATGCATACCGTCCAAGGCCTGGCGCGCGGCGGCGGATCGAATCCGGGATCGTGCGCATGACGAGCACCTCGGTGTCGAGGGCACGACAAAATCAAAATTGAACTGGGACAAGCTCGAGAAGACCCGGCGGCATGTACTGGAAACCCGGGGCGAGATGGCTCTCAAGACCGACAAGGGTGTCAGGATTACCGTGATCCAGGGGTTTGCGCGCTTTGAAAACAATCACACGCTCTTTGTCGATACCTCGGGTAACAGCAAGGAACCGCACATGCGTGCGGCACCCGGTGATGGTTCGCAGGGCCAGCGTATTTCCTTCGGCTGCGCGGTCGTCGCTACCGGCGCACCGCCCTTTGTTCCGCCGATTCCGGGCGCGCACGAGGGGCTTGTAAGCGGAGGGGTGCTGACTTCCGATACCGTGTGGAACCTGGATCAACCGCCGAAACGCCTGGGTGTCATAGGCGGAGGCGCAATCGGTATGGAAATGGCGCAGATCTTCCAGGATTTTGGTGCGAAGGTTACCTTGCTGGAGGGGCGTGACCGGATTCTGGCCGAAGTCGAACCCGAGATTGCCAAACACCTCACCGCGGTGTTGAACGATGATCCGAACCTGACCATTCATACCTCGGTCAAGATTGCATCCATAAAGGGCGAGCCGGGCGCCATGAAGATTGCCTATGAGAGCGAGGATGGCAAGGCACATACCTTCAGCTGTGACTACGTGATCATGGCAACCGGGAAACGTCCCGACCTGGAACCCCTTCATCTGGACAAGGCAGGTATTGCGATTGATAACAGTATTATCAAGGCGGATGCCCGCTGTAGAACCAATGTACCGCATATCTTCGCCGTCGGAGATGTGATTGGTGGATTGATGCTTGCCCATACGGCCGGTCAACAGGGACGGGTAGCCGCGCATACCATACTGGGTGAGGACATGCGGTATAACCAGGACAAGGACAGCGGCGTGATCTTTACGCGTCCCCAGGCGGCCTTCGTCGGATTATCCGTCGAACAGGCAAAGGCCCGGGGTATGGATGCCGTAGAAGTGAAAATGCCGATGAATATCGATGCCAAGGCGATGATTACCAATGAAACGCATGGCATGATCAAGATTGTCGCAGACAAGCAAAGCCATCGGGTAATCGGCGTACACTACCTGGCCGATCATGCGGATACCCTGATTGGGGAAGGCGTCATGATGGTGGCCGGTGATATGACGCTGGAGCAGGTGGCGCAGGCGATCCATCCGCATCCGACGCAAACCGAGATGTTCGGGGAAATGGCACGCCGCCTGCTGTCACGACTCCGGAGAAGCCAGAAAAAGACCCATGCCTGACGCGGGCGGCTCCGGCTGCCTGCGATTGACCATGGGGAGAACGCTAAAACCTTGATAAAAAGTGCAAAATGCTGCGTTTTTTATAAAGTATCGGGCAATTCAATCGCTAACAGGGTATGTATGGTTCGAAACTACGGATGCTTTCGATGAGGCCAAATTCCATTAAAAAAATTATTGTATTAACTTGCCTGCTGATGCTGGCCCGATTCGCCGGCGCGGGGACCCTGCATTATGAGGCGAGCCTGGAAGCCTCGCGTTGGGCCGTATCCAGTTCACCGTTGCAGTGCACGCTTCAGCATGTGGTGGTTCCGTTCGGACAAGCCGAATTTTACCAGGATGCCGGGCATCAAATGGCGTTTCGCTTTCGCGTCGACCAGGCGCCGATACGGGACGGCAAGGCCAGTATTCGTTCCATTGCCCCGGCCTGGAAACATGCAACCGCCAGCCAGGATCTGGGGGAAGTGAGTTACCAGAAGGGTAAGACGCCGTTTCTGTTCCAGCGGGACCTGAGTCTGCGCATATTGCATGAGCTGGAACAGGGAATGACCCCCGTTTTTCATTTCAAGGACTGGGGCGATGGCAAGGATGATGTGTCCGTGGTCCTGTCGACCGTCCGCTTTCGTGAAGGCCTGGAGAAATTCCGGATTTGTACCGCCCAGTTGATTCCCTATGAGTTCAACAAGGTAAAAAATACTACGCTACATTTTTCAAGCAACCAATCCGTCCTGAATACGTACAGTAAGAAGCAGCTCGATGGGGTTATCGCCTATTTGCGTCGCGACCCGAGCGTGACCCGTGCCATTATCGAAGGACATACCGATAATATCGGGAATCATGCCCTGAATAACGAACTTTCCGAGCGGCGCGCGGTGGAAGTCAGGGACTACCTCGTGGAAAACGGGGTGCCTGTCGATAAGCTGGTGGTCAAATACTTCGGGAAAAGGCAGCCCGTGGCTTCAAATGCGACCGAAAAGGGTCGCGCCATAAACCGGCGCGTAAGCATACAGCTGGTTCGTGAGTAACTTGCTCCCCGTTCATATCGGGTACGTAAAAATCCGGGTATAATACACAAACCTGACCCGCCCTCGACAATAAGAAGGCGGGTATTGGTGCTTTATGGCACTGATTTACGCGGAGAGATTCAATGGCAAATTCAGAAATCAACAAGGTTGTACTGGCCTATTCCGGCGGCCTGGATACCTCGGTTATCCTCAAATGGCTGGAGCTCACGTACGGTTGTGAAGTGGTTACCTTCACGGCAGATATTGGCCAGGGTGAAGAAGTCGAACCGGCCCGCGCCAAGGCCAGTGCGCTCGGCGTGAAGGAAATTTATATCGAGGATTTGCGCGAAGAATTTGCGCGTGACTATGTTTTCCCGATGTTCCGCGCCAATACGGTTTATGAAGGTGAGTACCTCTTGGGTACATCGATCGCCAGGCCCCTGATCGCAAAACGCCTGGTGGAGATTGCCGCGGAAACCGGTGCCGATGCCGTTTCCCATGGCGCGACCGGAAAAGGGAATGACCAGGTTCGTTTTGAACTCGGTGCCTACGCGCTGAATCCGAATATCAAGATTATTGCGCCCTGGCGCGAATGGGACCTGACCTCACGCGAAACCCTGCTTGCCTACGCGGACAAACATAATATTGCCATTGAGCAGAAACGCGGCAAGAAATCCCCGTATTCCATGGATGCCAACCTGCTTCACATTTCCTATGAGGGTGGCGTGCTCGAGGATCCCTGGGCAGAGCCGGAAGAAGACATGTGGCGCTGGAGTGTTTCCCCGGAAAAGGCACCGGATACCCCAGTGTATATCGAATTAAGCTTCAAGGGCGGTGATATCGTCGCAATCGATGATCAGCCGATGTCGCCTGCGCTCGTCATGGCCGAGTTGAATCGACTGGGTGGCGCCCATGGCATCGGGCGTGACGATATTGTCGAGAATCGCTATGTCGGTATGAAGTCCCGTGGCTGCTACGAGACGCCGGCGGGAACGATCATGCTGAAAGCGCATCGCGCGATGGAATCCCTGACCCTGGATCGGGAAGTGGCCCATCTGAAGGACGAACTCATGCCGCGCTATGCAAGTCTGGTCTATAATGGTTATTGGTGGAGTCCGGAACGCCTGATGCTGCAAACCATGATCGATGCATCGCAGCATAACGTAAACGGCAAGGTCAGATTGAAGCTCTACAAGGGAAATGTTGTGGTCGTAGGCAGGGAATCGGCAAGCGATAGCCTGTTTGACGCGAATATCGCTACATTTGAAGACGATGCCGGCGCGTATAACCAGAAAGATGCGGAGGGATTTATCAAGCTCAACGCATTGCGTATGCGAATTGCCGCGAAAAAGCGCAGGCCCTGACCCGGGTTCAGGGTATTAATCGGGCGTTTTACGCCCCTGTATGGCCATGCGGCTGAATGTTCCTGACGGGTGGCCAGGGAACGGCTGTATTTTATTCAGAATGACGGTTCTTTTGCCGATACTATTTGGAGTATCCGTTGTTACTTAGAATCAGAATATAAGCCGATATGCATATTTGCGTCCCAAAATTCCTTTTTCCGCCCAGTTTCCGGATTATTGCGGTTGCGACGCTCTCGGTACTCTGTTCAATAGGCTTCTCATCCCTCGAGGCCGACGATCAGCTGGTACGCATCGGGGTGCTGGCTCACCGTGGTGCGGATGTTGCCCAATCGACCTGGACACCCCTCATAAATTACCTGCAAAAAGAAATCCCCGGCCATCGTTTTCAACTGGTGCCACTATATCTCTCAGAAACCTATCCGTTGGTATCCGCCGCGAAACTCGATTTTATTCTGACCAATTCCGGAAATTATGTCGACCTGCGCAAGAACTACGGGATTACCGCGCTGGCAACCCTGAACAAGAGATACGAGGAACGTGAATTGAATCGCTTTGGCGCCGTAGTGTTTGCGCGGGCGGATCAATACAATATCCGGACGCTCCGGGACCTGCGGGGCAAGGTATTTATGGGCGTCAATCCGGGCGCATTTGGGGGCTTCCAGATGGCATGGCGGGAACTCAAGCGCGTGGGTGTGGATCCGTTTACCGATTTGCGGGAATTGAAATTCAGTGGCTACCCGCAGAGCAAGGTTGTGTTTTCCGTGCGTGACGGACTTGCCGATGCCGGCACGGTGCGAACCGGTATTCTGGAATCCCTGGCCGCCAAGGGCAAGATAAAGTTGAGTGATTTCCGTATCCTGAACAGGCACTCGGGTGGAACCTTTCCCTTCCTGTTAAGCACCACGCTGTTTCCGGAATGGCCGTTTAGCCGGTTAGCCCATACGGACGATACCCTGGCTAGCCAGGTCAAGGACGCATTGCTCGCGGTACCCACGGCGATTCTGGCAGGAAACGAACCTATGCTCTCCAGCTGGGGGGAACCAGCCAATTACCAGCCGGTAGACGATTTGATGCGGGAGTTGCAGGTCGGTCCCTATAGCAATGATAGTAGTTTGCCCATACTCCTGCTGCTAAAGAAACATTCATGGTGGTTGATCCTTATCACGATCATGCTGTTTATCATGATCGGTTTCATAGTCCACATCCTGATCCTGAACCGTAGGGTGAGCATCGCCAAGACCGTGCTCGAAAGAAAAGTCACCGAAGGACGGGAGCTGGAGAAATCATTACAGAAAGAGCGAAATTTTTTACAGGCCCTGCTGAATAATATTCATGACGGTGTGGTCGCGTGTAATGAGAAGGGTGAGATAACCCTTTTCAATTCCGCTGCGCGTAAAATGCATGGTATCCCGAATGTGAATATCCCGGAACAGGAATGGCCGGAATACTATGAGCTGTACAGATATGATGAAAAAATGAATATCGTAAGGGAAGAGCCGCCCTTGCTGCAGGCGCTGTCCGGCAAAGCCATTCATGAACATGAAATACTGATCCATACCCAGAACGGGATGACGCGTCATGTGCTTGCGAATGCACAATCCATTTATGACAATCTCGGAAATATGAAGCTGGGCGCGGTCCTGTCCATGCATGACATCACCGAACGTGTTCGCAACGAATTGCGGATTCGCAAGTCAGAAAAGGAATTGCGTGCCATTCTGACCAATATGCAGGATGCCTATTATCGCACCAACAAGGAAGGGTTCGTGGTGCGTGTATCGCCGGCCGTCAAGGATATACTCGGCTATACGCCGGAGGAATGTATTGGCAGAAGATTGAGTGATTTTTATGTGGAAGCCGGCGAACGTGAAAGATTCCTGCAGGAGTTGAATAAAAACGAGGGTAGCCTGCAAAACTATCACACGCAGCTACGACACAAGGACGGAAGCCAGGTCTGGGTGGCCACCAACGCACATTATTATATCGATGAATCAGGAAGGATTGATGGCGTTGAAGGTGTAACGCGTAATATCACGGAATTGAAAAATGCGGAAGCATCGCTTTTCCGGGAGAAGGAGCGTGCGGAAATCACGCTGCAGTCTATCGGTGATGGCGTGATCACGACGGATACCGCAGGCGTGGCACAGTACCTGAATCCCTACGCGGAGCAAATGACCGGGCGCGCGCTCGATGCGGTTTTCGGGCACAAACTGAGTGAGCTACTCTGTTTTGTGGATGCGCAATCGGGCCTTCCCCTGTCGGATCCTATTGAAAATTGCCTGCACAGAAACGATGTCGTCATTTATTCGGATCATATACATGCGATACGCGATGATGGCGCCAAATTTGCCGTCAAGCTGACACTGGCTCCCATGCGGGACCCGGAGGGCCATGTGATCGGCGTTGTGCTGGTTATGCATGACGTGTCGGAGATGTGGGAAATGGCACGCCAGCTTTCGTACCAGGCGAGTCATGATGCGTTGACCGGGCTGATCAATCGCCGCGAATTCGAGCGGCGGCTGGAGCAGGCCTTGATCGCGGCAAACCGGGGTAAAACCGAGCACACGCTGTGCTACATGGACCTGGATCAGTTCAAGATAGTTAATGACACCTGCGGGCATATTGCCGGCGACCGTTTGCTGAAACAGATTGCGAATGTTCTGAAGGACGTGGTACGCGAAAACGATATCTTTGCACGTCTGGGGGGGGATGAATTTGGCCTGTTACTCGAAAGTTGTCCGATGGACAAGGCAGAACAAATTGTGGACAAGGCACGGAAGGCGGTAAGTGATTTCCGCTTCAGCTGGCAGGAAAAAAGTTTTGAGGTGGGTGTCAGTATAGGCCTCGTGTCGATGAACCGTGAAAGTGCCAGTATTACCGAGTTGTTGAGCGAAGCCGATGCAGCCTGTTATGTTGCCAAGGACCTAGGCCGGAACCGTTACCACAAATATCAGCATGGTGACAGCGCGCTCGTACGCCATCGTAGTGAAATGCAATGGGTGCAGCGAATCAAGAAAGCGCTGGAGGACGACCGTTTCACCCTTTACTGCCAGTATATAGAGCCATTACACGATCGTGATCCGGTCTTTGCCGAGGTATTGCTGCGCATGCTGGATGAAGATGGTGACCTTATATTGCCGGGAACCTTTATACCGGCAGCGGAGCGTTATCGCCTGATGCCGGAGATTGATCGATGGGTCGTTTCCCATGTCTTTGCCATGCTTGCGGCCGGTGGGTTGGAAGACGCCCGTGTCTGTGCGATCAATTTGTCCGGACAGTCGGTCGGCGACCCGGGCATTCTGGAATTCATTATCGAGGGACTGCAGAAATACCAGGTTGAACCCGGGCGTATATGTTTTGAAATCACGGAAACGGCCGCGGTTGCGAACCTGGATGAGGCCAGGAATTTTATTGCCCGATTGCACGACCTCGGCTGCCTGTTTGCGCTGGATGACTTCGGCAGCGGTTTGAGTTCGTTCGCCTATCTGAAAAACCTACAGGTAAATTTCCTGAAAATAGACGGCAGCTTTGTCCGTGACATTACCCAGGATCCGGTAGATTATGCTATGGTGGCCTCCATCAACCAGATCGGGCATCTGATGGGGATCAAGACGATTGCCGAGTCCGTCGAGGACGGAGATATTCTCGAGGAATTGCGGAAAATGGGCGTGGATTATGCCCAGGGTTATGCCATCGATCCACCGACAGCCGTGCCCCTGGAACCCTGGCTACCTAAGTCGAAGCCCAATAAGGGAGTGTAAGCATGCGTTTGTTACATACAATGTTGCGGGTGGGTGATCTTGACCGATCCATTCAATTTTATACGGAAATTCTCGGTATGCAGTTGTTGCGGAAAAAGGAATATCCGGACGGAGAATTTACCCTGGCTTTTCTTGGTTATGGCGAGGAACGCGACCATACCGTGATCGAGCTTACCTATAACTGGGGCGTCGATCACTACGAACTCGGCGGCGGTTTCGGACACCTTGCCATTGAAGTGGATGATGTCTACAAGGCTGCCGAGGAGATCCGCAACCGCGGTGGCAAGGTTATTCGTGAGCCGGGTCCAATGAATGCGGGCACGACCATCATCGCATTTGTCGAAGACCCGGACGGTTACCAGATCGAATTACTGGGCGCCAGGCATTAATATCGAATCAATTTCCGGGCCGGATAATTTTACATTAAGATTCATATCTCGAGACCGTGCGTGTTGTACAGGAACAGGGTAGAATAATGTCTGAATTCTAGCCGGCAGACCGGTATGAGCCAGGTTCCCGAAGGACGCCAGACATGAGTTTTGAGACGGATACAAAACCAAGCAATTTTATTCGGCAGATTATTGATGCCGACCTTGAGGCCAACAAGAATGGTGGTCAGGTCGCGACGCGCTTTCCCCCGGAACCCAATGGCTATTTGCACATCGGCCATGCCAAGTCCATCTGCCTGAATTTCGGTATTGCCGAGGATTATCACGGCACCTGTAACCTGCGCTTCGATGATACCAATCCACACAAGGAAAATATCGAATTCGTTGAATCCATACAGCGGGATGTCCGCTGGCTGGGTTATTCATGGGATGACCGCCTGTACTTCGCCTCGGATTATTTTCAGCAGTTATATGATTTTGCCGTCGAATTGATCAATAAAGGCAAGGCATATGTATGTGATCTCGGCGCGGATCAAATCCGTGAGTATCGAGGTACGCTTACCGAGCCGGGCCGGGAAAGCCCGTATCGTACCCGCGGTATTGACGAAAATCTGGATCTGTTTGCACGCATGAAAGCCGGAGAGTTCGAGGATGGCGCGAAGGTGCTGCGTGCAAAAATCGACATGAGTTCTCCCAATATCAATCTCCGCGACCCGACCCTGTATCGTATCCGCCATGGGGTTATACATCATCAGACGGGCGAGGCCTGGTGCATTTATCCGATGTATGACTATACCCACCCGATCTCCGATGCGCTGGAGGGTATTACACACTCATTGTGTACACTGGAGTTCGAGGATCACAGGCCGCTGTATGACTGGGTGCTGGATAATATCAGTATCCCCTGTCATCCGCAGCAGATCGAATTCTCGAGACTTAACCTGCAGTATACCGTCGTCAGTAAGCGCAAACTTACCGAGCTTGTGAGCGAAGGGTTTGTGGAAGGCTGGGATGACCCGCGCATGCCTACCCTGGCAGGCATGCGTCGCCGAGGCTATACACCGGCTTCGATACGCGATTTCTGCGATCGTATTGGTATTACCAAATCCGATAATACCGTAGAGATGGGAGTGCTGGAGAACAGTATTCGCGAGGACCTGAATCGGATTGCACCCCGAAGAATGGCCGTACTCAAGCCTCTCAAGGTGGTGATTACCAACTATCCCGAGGACAGGGTGGAAGAATTACAGGCGCCGAATCATCCGCAGGATGAGAGCATGGGCCAGCGAACCATTCCGTTTTCAAGGGAAATATATATCGACGAAGAGGATTTTCGCGAGCAGGCGCCAAACAAGTACAAACGCCTGGTAACCGGCGGCGAGGTTCGGCTGCGCAATGCCTATGTCATACGTGCCGATGAGGTAATCAAGGATGCACATGGCAACATCATTGAAATTCATTGCAGCTATGACGAAAATACCCTGGGGCATAACCCGGAGGGGAGAAAGGTTCGTGGCGTAATCCACTGGGTTTCAGCGCCGCATGCCATCGAAGCGGAAGTCAGGCTTTACGACAGGCTGTTTACCCATCCCAGCCCTGATGCTGCAGGTAAGGAAGGCAAGGAATACAGGGATTTCCTGAACCCGGATTCCTTGCGAACGCTTACACGATGCTTTCTTGAGCCAGGTCTGGCAGCTGCCGTTCCGGGTAATACTTTTCAATTCGAACGCGAAGGTTATTTCTGTATGGACGAGATACGCGCCAGTGGTGACCTGCCTGTATTCAATCGCACGGTGACACTGCGGGATACCTGGGCCAAGATAGAACAGCAGGGTAATTCGTAGGTAATTCTTGCGGTGATACATCCTGATGTCAAAAGGGCGCTTATTGAGCGCCCTTTTGACTTATACTGAAAATAATTCGTTGAACTATTGATGTGACAACCGTTTGCCAATCCAGTAGTCGAGACTCAGGTATCTTCCGGCGCCAATATACAGAAGGGCCAGTAGCATGATCAGGTACGTAGTGGCAAATTCGATGCCGTTGTTCAGTACCACCAGGCTTCCCTGTCCGGTTATCCAGTCATAGTTCCCGTGTTCCTGCAGCAGGCTTTTCGCGGCAGCCAGGCGCTCCGCGGCATCTGCCGCATCCGTACAATTGAACAGGCAAAACTTGGTGTCCGCGATTGCCTGCCAGCCATTGTCCCAATGCACGGCAAATATGGCGACCAGCATGGTGACCATCAGGGGAATTGATATAAAGCGAACGCCCAGCCCGAATAGCAATAACACGGCGCCAATCGTCTCCGTGGAAGCAGCCAATGCGGTCATCAGGCTCGGGAATGGCAGGCCAAGCCCCCAATCCGGATTACCAAACCAGGCGGCCGTATCCTCGAAATTCCTGAATTTCTCGGTGCCTGCCAGCCAGAAGATCGGGGCCAGATAGATTCGTAAGGCGAGTGGCGCAATAAAATCAAACGACCGGGCGCGACTCAAAAAGTTCATCGATGCCATCAGCATGATGGGCCTCCTTTGGTCTTGTTATTTTTTCGCACCCAGTAGTATGTCGGCGGCGCGAAGCTGTTCCAGAATTTCTTTACCACCATTTATGACAACATCGGGATTGGGGTGGTTCAATTCTCCTGCAATTTGTTCCAGTATTTCCGTTCCGGTCATACCGGGGTGCAGTTGTATTTTCTGGATCAGGTGAGCCGTGACCGGGTTGATTTCCATGAAGCCTATTTCATCATGGCGATCACGATACACGAGCAGCGCGGTGATCTGTGCGGGTGGCTTGGCGGGTTGGTATTCGGGTCCGATACGATGCACATCAAACTGATAGCTGAGCAGCCACGCCAGGGGTGACAAAACCGGTATCCCGGCCATCATATCCCCGCGTGGATCTACCCCGACACGGGGAATTTCTTCCTCGGAGATGCTGAGCGCGAGTTCCGTCCATTCATAATGTGCAAGTTCCCGAAGGAAAGGGGGGTCTTGTTCCGCAGCACGTTCGTGTTCCAGATATGCGAGGAACTCCTGCGAGATTTCGAGAAAGTACGGAGTTTTGCATTGATGGCGGGAAAAGAAATCACGGACCATCGCATGCCACTGCTCGTCCGAATACAGGGATCGCAATATCGGGAAACCGGTGGCAATGAAGTTTTCGACATTGTTATAAAAGAGCTCACGATAAATCGCCATGCGCCGGTCTTCGATTTCAGCGGGTGCCGCATGGGCTTCCGGGTCCCTGATATGGGCGGTAAACTCGTATTGCTTACGTATGAATGGCGGTGAATCAGGCGTTTGCATGGCGTTTTTTACCGGCCGCATTCCATTTTTTCTGCAGGCTGACAATCGTATCCACCTCGTTCATTAACACATTCACGGGGGGGATGTTGAAGTCGCGTTCGAGCAGGGTGGGGAGTACGCCGCAGATTTCGTAGGTCTTCTCCAGCAGTTGCCAGACCGGGTCGATGACATCGGCGCCATGTGTGTCCACAAGCAGGTCATCCGCCTCGTTGTAGTGTCCGGCTACATGTATATACACGACCCGATCCAGGGGGAGTCGTTGTAAGAAATCCGCGGCATTGTAGCCGTGATTGATACTGTTGACGTAGATATTGTTGACGTCGAGTAGCAGGTTGCAATCAGCTTCCTGCAGGACCGCGTTGATAAAATCGATTTCCTCCATTTCCTTTCCGGGTGCCGCATAGTAGGACACATTTTCCATAGCGATTTTTTGCTCCAGCAGATCCTGTACGATTTGAATCCTCTCGGCAACATAACGGGCGGCTTCTTCAGTAAATGGTATGGGTAGCATGTCATAGAGATTACAGCCGT
>Ga0316579_10000506_pt1 | contig 12740 bp, 11 predicted proteins | sample J5NA_2_FD_203074 | JGI IMG/M metagenome (GOLD analysis project Ga0316579, IMG submission 203074) | Rhizosphere microbial communities from salt marsh grasses in Alabama, United States - J5-7_160517rDrA | ecosystem: Host-associated > Plants > Roots > Rhizosphere | place: USA: Alabama | collected... | reverse complement strand
GGGCTTTTCTCCAGAGGAGAAACCCAGGTGCTGACACTTTCAACGCTTGGAACACCTCGAGAGGCGCAGGAATTGGACACGCTCTCACCGACAGAATCGAAGCGCTACATGCACCACTATAACTTCCCGCCTTTCTCAACCGGCGAAACACGCATGCTGCGTGGTTCATCAAGAAGAGAGATCGGGCATGGTGCGCTTGCCGAGCGAGCTTTAGTGCCAGTCATTCCACCTGAAGAGGAATTTCCCTATACAATGCGCCTGGTTTCAGAAGTGTTATCTTCGAATGGTTCCACTTCGATGGCCTCTGTGTGTGCCTCAACTCTGGCCTTGATGGACACCGGTGTGCCGATCAAAGCTCCTGTCGCAGGTATTGCCATGGGATTAATTAAAGGTGAAGGAGATCAATACGCTGTTTTGACAGATATTCTTGGGATGGAAGATCATCTTGGTGATATGGATTTCAAAGTCGCTGGAACGAGAGATGGAGTAACAGCCTTGCAAATGGATATCAAGATAAAAGGTATTACTCCGCAGATTATGGCACAAGCACTCGAGCATGCTCGCCAGGCACGACTTTCGATCCTGGAGAAGATGTTGGCGGTCATACCGGAACCAAGACCTGAGCTAAAATCTCACACTCCGCGCATCACGGTTGTCAAGATACCGGTTGATAAAATCGGTGCTGTCATTGGACCTGGCGGAAAGACGATCCGCAGCATACAGGAAGAAACCAACACGCGAATTGACATCAATGAAGATGGATCGATCTTCATCGCTGCCACGGATGGTGAGAGCGAAGCAATGGCTCGCGATCGAATTTTAGCGCTCACCGAATCACCGGAGATCGGGCACATTTACACAGGTCGAGTTGTCCGGATCACCGATTTTGGTGCATTCGTCGAGATTCTACCCAACACAGATGGCTTGGTGCATATATCCCAACTGGACAGCGAAAGGGTAAACAAAGTTGAAGATGTTGTGCGCATGGGCGATGAGATCACTGTGATGGTTTCAGATATCGATCCAACGGGGAAGATACGCTTGTCCCGGCAGGCGGTATTGGAGGGTTGGACTGCAGAAGAAGCCCGAGAAAAGGATCGGGCAGGTAAGAACCGGAGTTCTGGCAGTCGGAAGCGGAGCGATCGCTACCGGGGTGGCAAATCCGGAAAACGGGATTGATTCCCCGCAAGTACCTAAAGCATTGGGCGTTCCTTTGTTGGTTTAAATGGAACGCCTTTTTGTTTGGTGCCGAATGGATCATCCAGGAATAATTGTGTTGCCGTTGGGGGGATAGAGGTTCAGGATATAATTACTTTCATAGGGCTACTTTATAGACCATGAGGAGCGGTGAATGAAATCTGATTTTATTTGGATGGATGGCGAGCTGGTACCTTTCTCAGAGGCAACTGTTCATATCATCACACCGACACTTCACTATGGTTTCGGAGTATTCGAGGGGATCCGCAGCTATGAGACACCGAATGGTCCTGCAGTATTCCGTTTACAGGACCATTTGCAGCGCTTCTTAAATTCCATTCAAATACTTGGGATTCTTGATTATCCTTACAGATTGGAGCAGATCCGCCGGGCGATTTTTGATGTCATGCGGGTTAATAAATTTTCGGGGTGTTACATTCGTCCCCTGATGTATTTGGATGGACCCCTGGGCTTGAATATTGACCTTTCGGTTCCCAAATTGGCAATTGCTGCCTGGGAGTGGGGACCTTACTTGGGCGAGGAATCACAAGTAACAGGAATCCATATGATGGTGGCTTCATTTTCTCGTTTACATCCTAATGTCAATATGACCAAATCAAAAGTCACGGGTAATTACGCCAATTCAATGCTTGTGAAATCCCTTGCCCTTCGTTCAGGATATGATGAAGCCGTGATCCTGGATACAAACGGTTTTGTTGCTGAATGTACCGGAGAAAATATCTTCGTCGTGCGGGATGGAGTACTTTACACACCACCAAGAGCTTCGGTTCTAGAAGGGTTGACCCGGGATACGGTGATGGTATTAGCAGGCGATCTTGGTATCCCGGTTGTTGAGGAAGCGATCACACGTGATCAGCTGTACATCGCTGATGAGGTATTTATTACTGGCACAGCGGCGGAGATTGTTGCAGCTCGAAAGATCGACTTCAGGCCAATTGGTAATGGGAAGCCTGGAAATGTAATGAAATCCTTGCTGGAGCTGTATTTGGATACCGTTCACGGGCAAGGGAAACGCTCCCAAGAATGGCTGGAATATGTCCCTGCAAATTGAATCATCTAATTTCTACAATTTCTTGCAATATATTAATGTAACTATTTTGTCTTTCCCCGCATCAGAATAGTGGAGATTATGAGAATAAGTATTCATTTATCTCCCAAATGCTTATAAGGTAATTTTGTGAGGCATGTAATTAAGAATAATAAGAATTATAGGAGATCTGATGGACCTTAGATTAAACAGCACAACTTCACCGGGAGATCAAAAGGAAGAATCCGTCAGGGTGCTGATCATCGGCTCGGGACCGGCTGGTTTATCAGCAGCCTTGTATGCAGCTCGGGCTGATCTCCAACCCGTTGTATTGACGGGTCTGGAATTAGGCGGGCAGGTTTCTTTAACCTATGCTGTAGAAAATTATCCCGGATTTCCAGAAGGAATCGGGGGGATGGAAATGGTGGAATTATTCCAGAAACAGGCCGAACGCTTTGGTGCCAGGATAGAATATGATCTGGCTGCTGAAGTTGATTTGTCGGAACGTCCTTTTAAGGTGTTAACTGAGAATGGAAAACGATATTTAGCCGAAGCTATTATTATCTCAACCGGAGCAAGCGCAGTTCATTTGAATGTCCCGGGGGAGGCCGAATTCACAGGTCGTGGAGTATCATACTGCGCAACCTGCGATGGCTGGTTTTTTAAAGGTAAGCAAGTATTCGTAGTTGGAGGGGGTGATAGTGCGGTAGAAGAAAGTCTATTCTTAACCCGTTATGCCGAGAATGTGACTATCGTTCACAGGCGGGATGAATTACGGGCAGGAGCTGTTTTAACTGACCGTGCGAAATCAAATCCAAAAATTAAGTTTGCCTGGAACACCGTGGTTGAAGAGATCTCAGGTAATGGTGCTGTTCAGAATGTAAAACTGAGGGATACGCAAACAGGAGCCAAGCGTGAACAGGAAATAGATGGAGTATTCATCTTTATTGGCCATAAACCGAATACAAGTTTGTTTAAAGGGCAATTGGAGCTGGATAGCAACGGATATTTGATCGTGGATGACCGGATGCAGACCAAGATTCCAGGTGTCTACGCCGCAGGAGAGGTGGCTGATCCTCATTTCCGCCAGGTAATCACTTCAGCTGGTATGGGTGCAGCTGCTGCTATCCAGGCTAACCGTTTTCTAGATGAAAATCCCTTAGTGGATTAATAAGAACAATTTCCCCTTGGGCAAATCCTCCGGGGGATTTCACAACAAATTTTCAATGGGAGAGTAAAGATGAAGAACAAGGTCTCGATCATCGGGGCAGGTATGACAGGAGCCACGACCGCCCACTGGTTGGCTGAGCGAGAATTCGCTGATCTGGTACTGGTGGACATCGTGGAAGGTATGCCCCAGGGTAAAGCGCTTGATTTGCAGGAATCATTGCCGGTGATTGGTAAGGATACGATTATCAAAGGAAGTAATACCTTTGATGCGACCGCAGGATCTGACATTGTGGTTATCACTGCCGGTTTACCTCGAAAACCTGGCATGAGCCGGGATGACCTATTATCAGCAAACGCGGAGATTGTACGCAACGCAACCCTGGAATCACTCAAGTACTCACCAGATGCGATTTTTATTGTATTAACCAATCCACTGGACACCATGGCCTATCTGACCATGAAAGTCGGTAATTTGCCCCCGGAGCGGGTCATCGGGCAAGCAGGAATCCTTGATTCAGCACGCATGCGGGCTTTTGTTGCCATGGAGCTGGGAGTCAGCGTTGAGAACATTCATTGTTATGTGCTTGGCGGTCATGGCGATTCTATGGTTCCCCTCGTACGCCATTCCAATGTTGCGGGAGTATCCTTGAATGAGCTATTACCTGCTGATAAGTTGAATGCGATTGTCGAGCGCACCCGCAAGGGTGGCGGTGAGATCGTAAGCTTGCTCAAAACTGGAAGCGCTTTTTATGCTCCCGGTGCAGCAGTCGCGCAAATGGTTGAAGCAATTCTGAAAGACAAGAATCTGATCGTGCCAGCAGCAGGGTATATGCGGGGTGAGTACGGGTTAGAGGATATATTTTTTGGCGTACCGGTACAGCTAGGTCGCCAAGGCATGGTAAAAATCGTTGAGTACCAGCTCAATGAAGAAGAACAAACTGCATTGAATAATTCTGCTGAGGCAGTCAAACAAACAGTAAGTGATTTGAAGAATTTAGTGGATTTCTAGGGTTCAAAATTCAAAATCGTTATGGAGATCAATTATGGGACTGAAAGATGATTTTTCCGTTCAACTTCCATCCTGGCGTGAACGAGTTTCCAAGCTGGTTGGTGAGCACGCAGATGTTGTAGTAGATCAAGTGACAATCGGGCAGGTTTATGGTGGGATGCGCGGCGTCAAGGGACTGGTCACTGATATTTCTTATGTTGATCCAAACGAAGGGATACGTTTTCGTGGCTATACAATCCCAGAAGTCCTGGATCTGTTACCAAAGGCACCCGAAAGCAAAATGCCGTATGTTGGTGGATTATATTACCTGCTGCTGATCGGGAAAGTACCTACCCGAGAGCAGGCTTTGGACGTCGAAGCAGAATGGAAAGCCCGTGCACAGATTCCAGATTTTGTATTTAAGGTTTTAAAATCGATGCCAAGTGAATCTCACCCCATGATGCTGTTTTCCACCGCGATTCTGGCGTTACAAAACGAATCGGTTTTTGCCCGCCAGTACCAGGAGGGAATGACCCGAGACGAATACTGGAGGCCGATGCTTGAAGATAGTTTGAACTTAACCGCCAAACTGCCTTCGCTAGCAGCTTTTATTTACAATATGAAGTATAAAAATGGTGAATTTATTCAACCGAAAAAGGATTTAGATTGGGGAGCGAATTTTGCTTATATGGTTGGCAACCCATCAGCAGAATACATGGATTTAGCTCGCCTATATTTCATCCTTCATTCGGATCATGAAAGCGGGAATGCCAGCGCGCATGCCACCCACCTGGCAGCCTCCACTTTGTCAGATATCTATTATGCTCTCTCTGCTGGCCTCAACAGTCTTGCTGGACCGCTGCATGGTTTGGCAAATCAGGAAGCGCTGCGCTGGCTGCTTGATATCCATACAGAATTTAATGGCGTTCCAACCAAGGACCAGTTATATGATTATGCCTGGGAAAAGCTCAATAGTGGGCAGGTGATCCCTGGTTATGGTCACGCGGTCTTAAGGAAGCCCGATCCCCGTTTTACGGCACAATTTGAATATGGTCTCGAGAACCTGCCGGAGGATGAGGTATTCCAAATTGCACATCTTGTCTACGAAGTCGTGCCAAAAGTATTAATAGAACAAGGAAAGGCGAAAAATCCAGCTCCGAATGTAGATGCAATCAGTGGAACGCTGCAGTATCATTATGGGATCAAAGAATTCGAGTTTTATACAGTGATGTTTGGGGTTGGGCGGGCTTTGGGAGTTTCCGCCAACGCCGTCTGGTCGCGGGCATTGGGCCTACCTCTGGAGCGGCCGAAATCACTCACCACTGCTATGCTCGAGGAGATAGCCCAAAAATCTAAGAGTTCTGATTGACCAGAATTGCGATTAAATAAAAGTGCTCACCGGATCCGGTGAGCACTTTTTATTATAATTCCAATTATCAAGGAAAATTAATTATGGGGTGGGTGTCGTTGCAGGTGAGAGACTGCCGGACCACATGAATACGCGTCTGTCGCTGGCCATACCAGCCGAGTCCCAAATTGGATTGCCATTTTCATCCGTACCAGTCTGCCGGGATGTCATGACGAACCAGCGGTAAAGATGAGGAATGTCATCGGCAGAACGGAAGGAAGCGGGGATTATGAATTTAGTATCGGTTACATAATCGACAAGTCTCCTGCTATCTCCATCCGTGAAATCTACCACAGTAATTTCGTAGGCCTCGTTTTCGAGTAAGGTGCCGATAGATGCCCACTGCAGGGTCACGGTTTCACCTGCCTGGTTAAATCTTGCACCGTCCGCTGGCAGCAGCAAGCTAGGGGCATTGTAAGGCGGTGGGAGGGTTGCGGTGGGGGTAGGACCGGGAGTTGGGAAGCGCTCACAGAGCGGGATAGTCAGATTCATCCCAAATAAAACGGTTTCAGAAGACAAGCCATTGTATTCCTGGATCACTGCCATGGGTACATTGTATGCGTTTGCAATGCTGCTAAGTGTGTCGTTCTCCTGAACCACATAATCGACCTTCTCGCAGGCCTGATCGGTTGCATCAGCTGCGCTGAGCGTTGCAGTGGGGAGGGACGTGGGAGTCGCTGTTGGTTGTGGTATCAACAACTGCTGGCCTTCAACAAGCGTATTACAATCAGCTGGCAGGTTATTCAGCAGAACGATGCTCTGGATCGAAACCCCAAATGTGAATGCAATCCCCGCACAAGTATCTCCTGCTGCGACAGTATAGGTTGCCGGGGTGGCAGTAGGTAAAGGTGTATCTGTAGGGACGGGTGTTTCAGGCGTGGATGTAACTGTTGGCGTCACCGTCGATGTGATTGTAGGAGTGATGGTTGGTTCTACAACACGTCCCGTTTCCTGGAGGGCGAAGTAAACCAGAACTGCACCGATACCAAGGAATAAGGCGAGCATGATCAAGGCAATCGGCAGGCTCAACGTGATTTGAGGCATCCGGCTGCCCTGGACTGCCTTGGCTTTACCCTTGGATTTTTCTGTGCCGGATAAATCACTCCCACACACCAGGCAGCGAGTGGCATCTTCGCTCACCCGGGTTCCGCAGGTTGGGCATAATTTTGTTGGTTTAGATGGGGTTTCAGATGTCATAAGCGTGTCATTTGGCTGGTTTTTCCCAGCAGCGGGGATTATACCAGCCTTTTATCTGTTTAATTGTTTTTTCAAATAGTCTGAATAGATTCTAAACTTACAATCCAGATCCATGACAAATTCAGGTACCTTTAACCAAAGAGCCATTGTTGATTGCACCATGGTATACTGCGGCGCAAATGCAGATATACAGTCTATATTTACACATCCCTTTTTGCCACCACCGCTGCAGTTATTGTGATTTCAATACTTATGCAGGAATTGAAACACTTGTCCCTGATTACGTGGAAGCATTGTGTCACGAAATTTGTTTCGTCGCTCACAGCTATTCCCAAAAAATTCCCATTCAGACGATATTTCTTGGTGGAGGGACTCCCTCTATACTTCCCAGTGACCAATTGAAGCGTATTTTCATCACCATACAACGAGAATTTGACCTTCAAGGGGGACTTGAAATCACATTGGAGGCCAATCCAGACCGCTTGAGTTTTGATTATTTGAAATCTATTGTTGAAATGGGGGTTACCCGCCTCAGCCTGGGTATGCAATCTGCCAATCCAGAAGACTTACAATTGCTGGAGCGCCAGCATGGATATTACCAGGTTGCAAAAGCAGTCAGCCTGCTCAGGAAAGCAGGTGTAAGGAATTTGAATCTCGATTTGATCTTCGGAATTCCGAATCAAAGCTTGAGCAGCTGGCAGAGAACAATTGAGCTGGCTACCTCATTAAATCCAGACCATCTTTCTTTATATTCACTGACGATTGAGAACGGCACACCGATGGGGGACTGGTTAAGAAAGGGTCTGCTGGTAGAACCTGATCAGGATATAGCGGCGCAAATGTATGAATTGGCACAGGAAAAATTAAGTATCCTTGGCTACCAACAGTATGAGATTTCAAATTGGGCACGGCAGGACCAATCTGGAGAGCTGTTGGCGTGCCAGCATAACCTGCAGTACTGGCGTAATTTACCCTATTTAGGTTTGGGAGCCGGGGCACATGGCTATGCAAACGGAGTGCGGACAGAAAACGAGAGCAATCCCTGGAGTTATATCCAGAGACTCTCCGCTCCGATTGATGGTGATAAATTGTCAGCTTCCTTCCCCATAACACCCGCCGTGGTGAATTGGCAGTCAATCACTAGAGAAGATGAGATGAAAGAAACCATGCTGATGGGATTGCGCCTGACTCAAGATGGGATATCCAGAAAAGCATTTCTTGCTCGATTCGGTACAAGCATGGAAGATATCTTCGGGACAGAGATAGAACATTCCATTCAATCGGGATTGCTGGAATGGGCCCAACAAAATGATGACAGGTTGAGACTGACTCCCCGCGGTCGACTATTAGGCAACCAGGTTTTTATGCAGTTCGTTTAGAAGGATTATATTTCACGCTGAAGTAAACGGTTGGTTAAATCCATCAGCGCCTTGCTCGCCTCTCCCATCGGTGCTGCCTGGTCCAAGGCTTCCAGAGCTTGTTCTGTCATCCTGGCAGCAGCTGCCTGGGTTTGCTGGCGTGCCCCCTCCGCCTCTAGGAGTTGCGCTAGTTCCCCAGCTTCACTTTCCCTGATCGGTCCAGAATCCCATCTGGTTTTAAATGGTCCCTCCTGCTGTAACCCATAGAGAACCGGCAGGGATTTTTTCCCGGCCATTAAATCACTTTCATTTGATTTTCCAGTCAGGGCAGCGTTTCCCCAGATACCAAGGATGTCATCTTGAGCCTGGAATGCTAATCCGAGGTAGTTTCCGAAATCTCGGAAAGCGGTACGTTGTGAATCTGTACTTCCAGCTGCGATTGCTCCCAGCTCCGTGCAGGCACCTAAAAGCGCAGCTGTCTTGCCAGCTACCATCTGCCAGTATGCTTCAACTGAAAGCTGTCCACGTGATTCATAATCCAGGTCCAAGTATTGGCCTTTGGTGAGTTGCAAGCATGCATGCTGGAGTGTATTAGCCGCCTGGATGGCAGTATCAGGCGACGTGGTATTTTCTAGCTGCAGCAGGGTGAGATGGGCGATTGTCAACATTGCATCACCTGTATTGATCGCCTGTGCGATCCCCCAGCGCTTCCACACGGTCTCGCGGCCTCTACGCAAAGGGCTGTTATCCTGTATATCGTCGTGAATCAGGGAAAAATTATGCACCAGTTCGACAGCAGCTGCTGCAGGTAATGCGCTTTGCCAATTTCCACCAGCTGCCGAGCAGGTTAATAACACCAATAGGGGACGAATTCTTTTACCACGCGCTTCTGGCCCTGCACCCTCTCCCTCCCAACCCAGATGGTAGGCTAGCATTGAAAAATATGGATCCAGTTCGGGTTCTCGCTGAGATTCGATTGCGTAGTGCAGCTCCTTCTCCAGCGAGTCGACCATAGTTGAAATATTAATTTGTTCTTCCATTGCATGCTCGATTATGATGTGCTAAGTCAGGTTTCGGAAAGTGGAGTATTTTTTAGCTGGTTGATATTGGCAGCACCAGCTGCAAACATTGTCACCTGGATTTGCTTCCGGATCAACCCTATTGTCTTAATGGTTGCCTCCAGAGATTCATCGGCAGCTTTCAGGAAAGGTCCTGCCATCCCACCCAATGAGGCACCAAGAGCAATACATTTCGCAATATCAATCCCGTCCCGCAAACCCCCAGAAGCAAACAGGGTGACATCTGGTGCGCCTGATTTTACATTTAATAATGACTGTATGGTTGGTATTCCCCAGTCAATGAAGGCAGCTGCCAGTCGTGCCTGGTAGGGATCCCTTGTTCGGTGCATTTCAACTTGTGTCCAAGACGTTCCACCTGCACCAGCCGCGTCGATCGCTGAAACGCCTGCAGCTGCGAGCTGCCTGGCAGCGTGCTCTGAGATTCCCCAGCCGACCTCCTTGATCACGACCGGTACAGATAGTTTTTCGCAAACAACCCCGATCTTTTTTAACAAACCAGCGAAATTACCATCACCCTCGGGTTGGACCGCTTCCTGGAGCGGGTTAAGGTGCAGAATCAAAGCATCCGCTTCGACCATGTCCACCGCGAGCTGGCATGCTTCATACCCGTAACCATAATTTAACTGAACAGCTCCTAGGTTCGCGAATAATAATATATCCGGGGCGAATTTCCTTACCTGGAAGGTGTAGCGTAGATCTGGATTTTCAAGAGCTGCCCGTTGGGAGCCTAGGCCCATGGCAATCCTCGCTTCTTGAGCAGCTTCCGCCAAGTTGCGATTGATTTTTCCGGCTTGTTCAGTACCACCGGTCATCGATGAAATCAAGATCGGTGCTCTTAATTGACGATTGAATATCTCAGTGTCAAGATGGATATGTTCAAGGTCAAGCTCAGGGAGTGCCTGGTGAATAAAATGATAACGTTCCAAACCAGTAGTCAATCCGGATTTAACATCCTCTTCCAGGTTGATTCGAATGTGATCACCTTTTCGAGAACTGGTTTGCGTAACTTTTGGCATTTGGCGGTGTTCCAGTGAATTGAATAACGCTTAACTGATTGGGATTTGGGTGCCATTATAATCGATCCTGGGTCTCTCATAAACTTGACACCCATCCAATCCAGTCTTGACATATCCGGCGTGCAGGATACAATAATTGATATCAAATGCAGGAGGTTTTTCCATGGCAGATACGTTTGAGCAAGTCAAGGAAATCATTGTAGATCTTTTGAATGTAGATGAGAGCAAGGTGACCCTTGATGCGAGATTTCGCGAGGATCTGGAAGCCGATTCCTTGGATTTAGTAGAGTTAATCATGGCTTTCGAAGATAAATTCGGCGGGGAGATCTCTGACGAAGATGCTCAGAACATCACAACCGTCGGAGAAGTGGTCCAGTATATCGATGACCACATGGTGAATTAGTATCAATTGTTTTACAGGAAAAGGCGCGGTTCAATCCGCGCCTTTTTCTTGATTAAGTGGTTCTAATCAAATTTTATTGACAACTATTCTTATCCAAATTATTATTGGAAAAATTTTAGGAATCACGCAAGAATTTTGCACTGACTACTAAGGAGGTATTTGGCATGCAGAAAGGGAAATTCTCTCTCATTTATTTTGTAATGATCTTGGTAATGATCAGTATTACCGCTTGTACACCATCCCGGATCTCAGTTGATGAGTATAACCAGGGGTCTACTGAACCACCAGCTGTAGCCCCAGAAACTACCGAAGAAGTTGTCCCTGAATCTGGCGAGCAACAGGCTACTTCCACGCCGGTTGAGGCCAGCAGCGAGAATTCTGATGATGTACCTATAGTGGATGGTGCTTACCAGGTTCAAAAAGGAAAAAGCAGTATTATTTACCAGGTGGATGGCAGTATCGAGGATGTGGTTGCTTTTTACCAGACTGAATTACCCAACTATGGGTGGGAGCTTTCAGGACCTCCTGATAATGCGATTGGAGCAATCGCTACGATGTTGCGAGAGAATGCGAATGAGGACCTCTTGGCTATCAACATGCAATACAACAACGTGGGTGATTTTGTTAGAGTTACGATTACTCTATCTCGTTCAAAATAGCTCGTTTTTTCCCAAGAGAATATAGAAGACAAGGTCTGCGGGATATCAGAACCACAGACCTTTTTTGGAAGTGAAAGAAATTACCCCGCAGAATTTTATTATTAGCTAAGTAAGAAGATTGGGGATCTCTTCTGGATGAGAAGCGACTTTAACTCCTACTTCCTCCAGTGCCTTGATTTTATCTGCGGCGGTTCCTGAGCCACCTTCGACGATAGCGCCTGCGTGCCCCATTCTTTTTCCTGGTGGAGCGGACTTCCCGGCGATAAAAGCCACGACTGGTTTGGTTAAATTGTCCGCGATGTATTCTGCGGCTTTTTCTTCATCAGAACCACCGATTTCACCGATCATCACGATTTGTTCTGTGTGTGGATCTGCCTCAAACATACCCAGGGCATCGATGAAGCTGGTGCCGTTGATTGGATCGCCCCCAATACCGACACAGGTAGTTGCACCATGCCCGACCAATTTTAATGCGTAAAGAACTTCATAGGTCAGTGTGCCAGAGCGAGAGACGACACCCACGCTGCCTGGCATGGAGATATCACCCGGGATAATGCCCACTTTTGCTTGACCCGGCGTGAGTAAACCTGGACAGTTTGGGCCAACCAGGCGGATGCCTTTCTGGTCCAGGTAATTTCTGACCCCCATCATATCCTGGACCGGGATACCTTCAGTGATACAGATGATTAAGGGTATCCCAGCGTCTGCTGCCTCATAGATGGCATCTGTGGCAAACCTGGCAGGGACAAAAATCACACTTGTATTTACACCAGTTGCCTCCTGGGCGATGCGTACAGAATCAAACACGGGGACTTTACCATCCAGGACCCATTCTCCACCTTTACCTGGCGTGACACCAGCGACGACGTTCGTTCCATAGTTGAGCATTTGTTCCGTGTGGAAAAGGCCTTCATTACCGGTTACGCCTTGAACCAGCAGGCGAGTGTTTTTATCGACGAGGATGCTCATGCTAAGCTATCTCCTGTGCCGCAGCGATGGCTTTTTTGGCTGCACCGACCAGGGTTTCTGCGGTGATCATGTTGGCTTGTTTGAGGATCTCTTGACCTTCTTCGGCATTGGTTCCGACTAAACGGATCACCATTGGTATGTCGGTGCCAACTTCATCTAAGGCTGCTAAAATTCCCCGGGCGACCTCATCACCCCGGGTAATCCCACCAAATATATTGAACAGCACCGCCTTGACATTTGCATCAGAT
>Ga0316579_10000503_pt1 | contig 12785 bp, 10 predicted proteins | sample J5NA_2_FD_203074 | JGI IMG/M metagenome (GOLD analysis project Ga0316579, IMG submission 203074) | Rhizosphere microbial communities from salt marsh grasses in Alabama, United States - J5-7_160517rDrA | ecosystem: Host-associated > Plants > Roots > Rhizosphere | place: USA: Alabama | collected... | reverse complement strand
TTGTCGCGCCCCCCCGTCCGGGACGCCGCGCCACGGCATCCAGGATGCTGAACCGGGACACGTCGCCCGCGTCCCGGTGGGCGGACCGGCACTTTCGGGAGCCGATGTCTGCCCCGGGGGGCCGGGACGGTCCGGGGACGGGCCGCCGGGGACCGTGCCCCGCCCGTTGGGGCGGTGTCCGCTGCCCGCGGGACCGCCCCGCCCGGCCGGGACTGCGCGCCGGCTCGCGCGGCAGGCTGGCGGGACCGGGCCGGCGGCCTGCGCCGGCCGGCCCCCGTCCGGAGGGAGCCGGCCATGCCCACCCGTCCCGGTCCCGCCCCCGACGGTCGGAGGCCGGCCTCGGACCGCGCCGCCGCCCCGCGCCCCACCGGTCGGGAACCGCTCGGTCCCGACCCGCGGGAGGCTCCCGCCCCGGCCGGGCGTGCCCGGCCCGCGCCGCGGATGGGCCGGGCCGCCGTGCTGGCGCTGCAACGGCGGGCCGGGAACTGCGCGGTCTGCGGGGTCCTCGCCCGGGGTGCCCCGGCCGGCGGGGCCCGGACCGCTCCGGAGACCCGGAACGGCACGGCAGGCGTCGGGCGTCCCGGACCGGAGCGGGCCGCGCCGTTCCCCGGGCGCGACCGTCCGGAGGGCCGCGCCGTGGCAACGGACCGTCCGGACCGTCCGCTGCGGGTGCAGGCGGCGCGCGAACCGGCACCGGAGCCGCCGGCCACCGACGGCGGGCGTACCGGAGGCTGGTTCGGCGGCCTGGGCGCCGTGCTACGCCTCGGACCGGCGCTGCGCCGGGTGCTGGGTGGCGCCGGTGCGGCGGCCGCGGCGGTGCTGCGGGACCCGGTCGGGTTCCTGGGCCGGCTGGTGCGCGCCGTGGGTGCCGGGCTGCGGGGGTTCCTGGCGAACATCGGCGGCCACCTCGGACGCGGTCTGGGGACCTGGCTCACCGGGACCGCGGCCTCGGCGGGACTGCGCGCGCCGGACCGCTGGGACGCCCGCGGCGTCCTGGGGACCCTCGCCGGCCTCGTCGGGCTGACCTGGGAGTCGATCCGGGCCCGGATCGTGCGCCGCGGCGTGCCCGAGCCGGTGCTGGGGGCCGTGGAGTCCGCGGCTCCCGTCGTCGGCCGGCTGCGCACGGGCGGCGTCGTCGGCGCCTGGGAGGACCTGCGCGAGCAGGTCGGTGACCTGCGGAAGGCACTGTTCTCCCGGGTCGGGAGGTTCCTGGTCCCCACGGTGCTGGCCGCCGGCGTCACCTGGCTGCTGTCGCTGCTCGTGCCGGCCGGTGCCGTGGTGCGCGCCGTGCGCGCGGTGGTGGACCTGGTCTCCTTCGTCCTCTCCCAGGGGGAGCAGCTGGCGGCGTTCGCCACCTGCGTCCTTGGCGCCGTCACCGCGATCGCCGCCAGCCACGACGGCGGCGTCCCAGGACTGGTCGAGGGCGCGCTCGCCGGTGCCGTCCCTCTGCTGATCGGCGGCCTGGCCGCCGTGCTCGGGATCGGCGGGCTCGCCGGACGGGTCCGCGGCGCGGTGCGGTCCCTGAGCCGCCCGGTGAACCGGGCGGTGGACCGGCTCGTGGACGGTGCCGTGCGGCTCGGGCGCCGGATCCGGGCCAGGATTCGTCCCCGGGAACGGCGGGACCCCGGCGGCGCCCCGGCAGGGCGGACCGATCTGGCCGGTGGGATGCAGCACGCGCACGCGCTGCTGCGGCGCGGGCTGCCGGCGGAGCGGATCCGGGGGCTGCTGCCGGGAATCCGGTCCCGGTACGGGCTCGCGGCCCTGGATCTCGTGGTGGAACGCCGCGACGGCCCGCACCTCCTGGCCCACGGCCACGGGACCGTCCAGCGCAGCGTCACGCAGACGGAGAGGATCCCGGCCGCCGGCACCGTCAAGATCACGATCCGGGGCAGGACGATCGAGGTGAACCGGGACGACCTGCTGCGCTTCGTCCGGGCCGAATGCCGCCGGTACCTCGAGATCGGCGCGCTGCGGCAGGGAGCGACGACGACACCCATCCGCAGGACCGGGGAGGAGACCCGGAAGGGTCCGATCCGGCACGTGGTCCCGCCCGGTACCCACGGCGTCGAGGTCGCCTGGTATCTCCGGGGGCAGCCACAGGGCCCCGTCGGCAGCACGAACTACCTGGAGCTCGGTCCGCCGGACAATGTCGTGCGTCGTAAGCAGGGGATGTGGACGAGAGCGAATCAGCTCGTGAACATGGACAAGAGGATCGGGGAGATCTCGCTCATCGATCGGGTCTCCCGCCTCGCGGCGAATTGCATCTCCCTGATGGGCAGGATCCAGGAACGGTCGCCCGGGAACTCCCGGCCACGGGACCAGGATGCCTCCACCACCGTGACGGATCCAGACGACGACCTGGTCAGCCGGTCGAAGGATCTGGCACGGGAAACGGCGGAGCTCACCAGGAAAATGGTCGGCCTGCCCACCAATACCTACGAGCCCGTTTCCCGGTTCCTGAAAAAATTGAAAAAGCATCTCGAAAAAACATCCGGAACCCAGGAAAGCGGATCGAAACTCAACGACATTCCGAAGGACCGGAGCAACGAACCCGACGGCGCATCACGGGAGGCGAGCGCCTCGGGCAAAAACGTCCGAACGAGCACCGGAATGAAGGGAATCCTCGACGAGATGGAGGAGTCGCTCCGGTCCCTCCAATTGTTCGATAATTTCAGAATAAAATCGGACAGTTCCCGGAAATCTCGCCAGTACGCACCTCGCTACTCGGATCTCGCTGGCTATCTTCATGTCAACGAACGCAGCAAGTGGGGACGGAAAAGGACGCAGAAAATCTTCCGCGACGCGTTACTGATGTTCCGGGGAGGCAGCCCTCGTGGCGCTGACCCCCAGGAATCGGCGCAGCTGGTGACATGGCTCGTGTTCCAGGAACAACACAGAAACGTGAAGGCGCTCGCGACGAACCCCATGCTGATGGACCTCGTCGACCGGGGTCTTCTGAAGGCGTCGGAGGCCGTGGAACGGATTCCCATGGCGCCGGCCGGAGCGCAGAAGTCCGCCAGGCTGGGCGACGAGTACCTGGACCGCACGGAGGCAGCCGGGGAAGGACCCGCTCCTCCCGGCGCCGCCGCTGAGACCGGGAGGACCCGGAAGCAGCATGAGGCGGACCGGGCCCAGGCACTGCTGAGCGCCGAGGCCCGTGTCGTCGTGGACTGGGTGGAGAGCCTGCCCGATTTCCCGGTCCCCGACGGGAACACCTCCCAGGCACGGCAGCGGAGCTTCTTCGAGAAGCTCGGGGAACGGATGCGTGAGGTGTTCGCGGTCCCGGAGGCGCCGCGGGACCGCACATGACGCCGGGCGGACCGGGCGGTCCCTCAGCCGGTGAGTGCGTCGCACGGGGACGTTCGTCGCGATCGTGAATCTGGTGCGTGCCGCCATGCCCACGCCCTGATCCCGTGCCAACGGTACCCGTGGCTCCACAGACTGGTCCCCGCCCGGCCGGGCCGCTGTCACCCGGTCCGACGCTCCCTCACGGATGCCCGGAAGATTCTCGTCACGACGTACACCTCCAGGTGAGCGTGGACGCCCCGGCGATCGCGACCAGGAACTTCATGAACTCGACAGCGTGGCGACGGCAGCGTGGTCGGTTCGTGGCGCCGTCGGTGATGTCGAAGGCGGAGGGGACTGACAAGCGTCGCGCCGCAATTGGATCCGGTACCCCGCTCGCGCGATCCAGCGCTGTCCCGGTCCGCCCATCCGGCCGATGCGATCCACCCTGCACGGCCCGTTCCGGCACCCGCCGCTCGATACCGGCCAGCACGATCCCCACGGAACGGGGTCCTGGACACGGCTGCACTCCTCCGCCCGGGCCCGGTCGCGCTCCGGGAGCCGGTCGAGCAGGCCAGATCCTGCCGGGTGCTGGCGCGACCGGCGGGGGCGCTCGCGCCGGTGCGGCCGCGACGCACCGGGGGGCAGCGGGGTGACCACGTCCGTGGCCCGGCCCGCAGCGGGTGCCCGATCGGGCACCGGGCGGTGCACCGGGCGCCGTCCCGGTGATCGTGCAGATCATGGCCCGGGCGGCGGATCCTCTCGGCAGGACGTTGCCGACGAGGAGGCACCAGGATGCCGTCGTACCTGTCGCCCGGCGTGTACGTGGAGGAGGTCGACTCCGGCTCCCGCCCGATCGAGGGCGTCGGAACCGCGGTTGCTGCCTTCGTTGGGATCGCGGAGCGGGGCCGGGCGAACGCTCCGGTCCTGGTCGGCAACTGGTCGGAGTTCACCCGCGAGTTCGGGGAGTTCCTCCCCGAGGCGTTTCTCGCGCACGCGGTGTACGGGTACTTCCAGAACGGCGGCGGCGCCTGCTACGTGGTGCGGGTCGGTGCCGACGGGGCGGACGGCCCGGCGCCGGACGGGCAGGTCGCGGGGGACGCCCGCGCCGTCCGGGGGGCCGGCTCCCCCGCTCTCGGGGCCCGGGGACCGCGGCAGCTGCCGGCGGCGCCGTCCGCCGCCACCGGGCGCCTTCGTTTCGTGGCCGTCGACCCCGCCACGCCGGCGGGCCGGCTCAGCGTGGAGATCACCGAGCCGGGGGGCGACCCGGCGCCCGCCGAGTCGTTCCGGGTGCTGGTGCGCCGGGGCGGGGAGGTGGTGGAGGAGTTCGACCCGGCCACCGTCACCCGCGGCAAGCAGAACGTCGTCACCCTGGTGAACCAGTCATCGACCACCGTCCGGGTCGAGGAGCTGCCCGGCCGCGGCGCCCCGGAGCGGCCGGCCGTCGGCACCGTCCTCGCCCTCGCAGCCCCCGCCGGGGCCGCCGCGGCCCCGGACCGTCCGCTGACCGCCGAGGACTTCGTCGGGGACGCCGCGGAACGCACCGGCTTCGGCGGGCTGGAGGCCGTGGACGAGGTCACCATGCTCTGCGTGCCGGACCTGATGAGCGCGTACCAGCAGGGCACCATCGACCTGGAGACGGTGCAGGCTGTGCAGCTAGGCATGATCGCCCACTGCGAGCTGATGGGCGACCGGATGGCCGTGCTGGACCCGCCGCCCGGGCTCAACGCCCAGCAGGTCCGGGAGTGGCGCCTGGACCGGGCCGGCTACGACAGCCGGTACGCCGCGCTCTACTGGCCCTGGATCCGGTCCCTCGGCCCCTCCGACGGGTCCCCGGTCGTGCTGCCGCCCAGCGGTCACGTTGCCGGTGTCTGGGGCCGCAGCGACGACGCCCGCGGCGTCCACAAGGCACCGGCGAACGAGGTGCTGCGCGGCGCCATCGGCCTGACGACGCAGATCACGCGCACCGAGCACGGGCTGCTCAATCCCACCGGGATCAACTGCCTGCGCAGCTTCCCCGGCGCCGGGATCCGGGTCTTCGGCGCCCGTACCCTGTCCTCGGACCCGGCCTGGCGCTACCTCAACGTGCGGCGGCTGTTCAACTACCTGGAGGAATCGATCCTCGCCGGCACCCAGTGGGTGGTGTTCGAGCCCAACGACGATGCGCTGTGGGCCCGGATCCGGCGCACGGTCAGCGCCTTCCTGGTGAACGAGTGGCGCAGGGGCGCGCTCTTCGGTCTCACCCCGGACGAGGCGTTCTACGTCAAGTGCGATCGCGAGACCAATCCGGCCGAGGGCATCGACGCCGGGCAGGTCGTCTGCGAGGTCGGCGTGGCCCCGGTGCGGCCTGCCGAGTTCGTGGTGTTCCGGCTGGCGCAGTTCTCCGGCGGCGCCGGCCTCGTCTCCGAGTGACCGCTCCGCGGGCGCCGTGCCTGGACCCCGAGGAGCCCGCCCCCGCACCCTGCCCGCGCCGCCACGGAGGTGGAACCCATGTCGTTGCCCGACCTAGACAGCTCGGTCGGCCACTCCTTCGGACTGGAATTCGACGGTATCGCGATCACCGCGATCACCGAGGTCACCGGTCTCAAGATGGAGCAGGACGTGATCGAGCTGAAGCAGAACGGCCCGGACGGCAAGTTCGTGATCAAGAAATTGCCGGGCCGGTGGAAGGCGGGCGAGGTCACGCTCACGCGGGGCCTGACCGGGGACAAGGGCTTCGAGCAGTGGGTGAAGGACTCGCAGTTCGGCAAGATGGGCTCGGTCCGCAAGGGCGGGGCGATCATCGTCTACGACTACGAGGGCACCCCGATCAAGCGCTACCGGCTGACCAACGCCTGGCCGAAGAGCCTGGAGATCGGGACCCTCAAGGCCGGGGACACCTCGGTCCTGACCGAGAAACTCGTGATCACGTACGAGCGGCTCGAGGTGGAGTGATGCGCCGCAGCGCGACCGGGGTCCGCCTCCCGCGGGCAGGCGCTCCGACCGCCGCAGCGGGCCCCGGGCCGGACGGTGCCGCGGACGCCGGGGGGGACGGCGTGCTCCGCACGACGTTCGGGTTCGAGCTGCCGCGGGGGTACGTCGACGCCTCGGGGACGGTCCACCGCCGGGGCACGATGCGGCTCGCCACCGGCCGGGACGAGCTCGTGGTCCTGCGGGACGACCGGGTCCGCGACAACCCCGCCTACCTCACCGTGGTGCTGCTGAGCCGGGTCGTCACCCGGCTGGGCGGGATCGAGGACCTGCATCCGGGGATCGTGGAGAACCTCTTCGCCTCCGACCTGGCCTTCCTGCAGGACCTGTACCGGCGGGTGAACCAGGAGGGCCACACCCGGGCCTCCGTCGTCTGCCCCGACTGCGAGCACACGTTCGAGGTCGACGTCAGCGGGAGCCGCCCGGGGGAATCGTGACGTACGCGGTCGACCGGCTGTTCCAGGAGGTCGCGTACGTCGCCTACCACTTCCACTGGCCGTTGCGGGAGCTGCTCGATCTGGAGCACGCGGAACGGCGGCGCTACGTCGAGGAGATCGGCCGGATCTCGGCCGGAACACAGCAGAGGCGGTGACACATGCGGGGATGGACGTTCCGGCGCCGCGGCGGTGGCGTCCCGGCCGAGGGCACCGGGCCGGGTCCTGCCCGGCCCGCACCCGACGTGCACGCGACACCCGCGGACGGCGGCTGGCAGGCCCTGCCCCCGATCCGGCCCGTCATCCCAGCACCGGACCTGACCGTCACGGCGGACGGGATCCCCGGCGGCCTGCTGACCTGGCACGACCCGACCTTCCTCGCCCCGCTGCGTCACGATCGTTCCCCGGACGGTCCTGCCGGCCTGGTCCCGGGGATGGTCGACCCGGTGCCCGGCCGCGACGCCGTCCCGGCCGCGACGCCAGCCGTCCTCCCGGCCCCGGGGCCGGTGCAGCGCCTCGTCGCCGCTTCCGGACCCGGGCCAGGACCCGCGGCCGGGGGAACCGTGGGACGGGAGGCGCCGGCGCGGATCATCGGGGGGCACGCCTCCGGACCGGCACGCCGTCACGGGTCCGGGCACCGTCACGGGTCCGGGCCCGGGCCGCTGCCGCCGGTCCTCCCCGGGGCACCAGCGGCCCCCGCGGCGCCACCGGCTCCGGTCCCTGCTTCCGGTCCGGCTCCGGATTCCGGTTCCACGGGACCGGACGCCTCGGATCCGGCACCGGTCCGAGGCCTCCCCGGCCCGGAACCGGCCGGCGCGCCGCCGGCCGTGCAGCGCCGTGCTTCGCCGGAGCCCCGGACCGCACCACCGCGGGCCCCGGCAGTTCCGGCCGGGTCCGGCCGGTGTCCGGGGCCCGCCGGGTACCGGCAGACCGCTCCGCTCCCCGGCCCGGGCCCCGCGCAGGAAGGCGACCTCCCGCAGCGACCGGCCGCACCGCGACCGGCGGAGACCACCCTGCCCGGCGAGTGCACCCCGCCGCACCGGCTGCGGGTCGCGGCCACGGGACCACCGCGGCCGGCGGACGGCGGTCCCCCGTCGGCGGGCACGGAAGCGCCCGCCGGCGCCGCCCTCCCGGAACGGGCAGGGACGCCCGCCGTGCAACGCCGGCGACGACCGTCCGCCGATCCGGGCTCCGGGCCTGCACGGGCCGGGCTGGGCCCCCCGCTGCCCTCCGGGCGTGCCCTCCCGCCGGCCGGCACGGTCCCGCCGGGCGCGGCGGCGCCCGGTTCCCGGCCGCCCTCCCCCGCCCCGGGGCAGGCACCGCCGGAGCAGGAGGTTCTCCCGCTGCCGGGTTCCGGGACCGGGGTCCCCTCCGCTCCCGGCACGACGGGGTCCGTGGTGCCGGGTTCCTCCGGGGCTCCACGCACCGGGACCGGCCTGCGGTCCGGGGACCTGCCGCAGGCCGCCGCGGTGCAGCGCTGCACGGACCCGCCGCAGGCCGCCCCCGGAGCGGTGCTCGCGGCTGCGGGTCCCGTCCCGGGGAGTCCTGGGCCGGCCGGCCGCCTCCCGTCCCCGGCAACGGCGCCCGCGCCTGCCGTGGGGCCGCTCCCCGTCACGAACCCGCCCGTGGGCACCGCCGGGCTGCCGGTCCTGGCGGTGCTCCCGCCCGGGCCGCCGGCCCCGCCGGTGGGCGTGCAGCGGTGGCGCCCCGGGGGCGCGGCCGAGGGCCCCGGCGGTCCGGGACCGGCCCCCACGAGGGCCGTCGTGGTGCCGGCCGGACCGGTGCAGCGGGCCTCAGCGCCGGGGCCCTCCGCCGGGGAGCCGCGCCCGTGGGCACCGGGCCCGCGGCCGGTGCCCACCCTTCCTCCGTTGCCCGGCCCGTCCACCGGCCCGGTCGGAGCTGACGGCCCGGGGGCCGGCATCGTGGCCTCCGGGCCCACCCGGCCGGACCGGGACGGTTCCGCGATCCTCACCCCCGGCCTCCTGCCGGGGCTGGTGGCACCGTTCCCGCAGCCGGACCGGCCCGGACCGGCCGCGGCCGGGTCGTGGCCGGTCCGGGGAACGCTGCCGCACGCGGTCCAGCCGCCGGTACCGGTTCCCGGCGCGCTCCAGGCCACCGCCCAGGACCCGCCTGGTCCCCCGCCGCGGGCAACACCCTGCGCCGCGGTGGCGGCAGCGCCCGTCGACGGTGACGCGCCCGCCACGCACGGCGTTCCCGACGGGTCACCCGCCACCGGTCCCCCGGCCCCCGGTCCCCCGTCGGGCACTGCCGGCGTCCCCGCGGAGCCGTCGGGGACGCCCGCGGGGACGGGGAACCTGGACGAGCTCGTCCGGCGGCTCGCCGACCCGCTGTTGGCCCGCCTGCGGACCGAGCTCTGGCTGGACCGCGAACGCGCCGGCCTCGTCACCGACCTGTACCGCTGAGGGGAGAGGGAGCATGCCAGCGTCTGACCAGGACCCCGCGGTCTCGGTGTGCTTCACCGTGGAGATCGACGACCGGAGCCTGGGGTCCTTCACCAGCTGCGAGGGACTGGGCTGCGAGGTCGTGATGGAGCAGCGGGAGGAGGGCGGCAACAACTCGTTCGTGTGGCAGCTGCCCACCCGGATCCGGTACGGGACGATCCGGCTCTCCCGCCCGCTGTGCGCCGACACGGTCCAGATCACGCGCTGGTTCGCCGCCCTCGGCACCGGTGCCGGGGCCGGCACGGCCAAGATCTGCGCGCGGACGGCGGACGGCCGGGAGGTCGCCTCGTGGTCCCTGACCGGGGTGGTGCCGGTGCGCTGGCGCGGCCCGAGGTTGAACCTGGACTCCCCGCAGGTGGCGACCGAGACCCTGGAGATCGCCCACCACGGGTTCCTGCCGCAGTGACCGGAAGGAGGAGGGCGGCATGGCGATGACCTCACTGGCGACACCCGCCAGCGCCCTGGGCGGGGCCTCGGGCGGCGGGGGCCGCCGACCGACCCTGGAACGTGCCGAACTGCAGCTTTTCGAGGCCAGGCCGGCGCCGGGAGGCGCCACCGCTGGCTCGTCCTGCGGCGCGGTCCCGTTCCAGTTCAACCCGCGGCAGCTGGCGTTCCAGAAGTCCGCCCGGTGGGAACGCTGCCCGAGCCGCGACGCCGGCAACGCGGGGGCACCGGAGTTCCGGGGCGCCGAGCCGTGCCGGCTCACGGTGGAGCTGTTCTTCAACGCGGCCGATTCCCCGCACGGCGGGGTGGCTGCGGCCGTCGCCCTGCTGCTCGCCTGCTGCGTGCCCACCGTGGAGAGCGTCGGCCGGCAGAAGGCGATGCCGCCGCTGGTGAAGCTGCGCTGGGGCGGTGTCACCGGGTTCCTGGCCTTCGTGACCTCGGTGCAGGCCACGTACACGCTGTTCGCCCCGGACGGGACCCCGTTGCGGGCGCTGTGCTCGGTGACCATGGAGGAGATGCCGGCAACGGCGGCCCGGCAGAACCCCACCTCCGGCGGGATCACCGCGCACCGGGTGCACACCGTGGTGACGGGCGACACCCTGGCCTCGATCGCCCACCGCGTGTACGGCGATCCCGGCCGGTGGCGGGCGGTCGCGGAAGCGAACCGGATCGACGACCCGCTGCGACTGCGACCGGGGACCCGGCTGGCCCTGCCCGGTGCCACGGAACTGGGACGGTGAGGGATGGCCGACCAACAGGTCACGAGCGGGTTCGTTGTCGCGGTGGACGGCGTGGGGCTGCCGGAGGAGCTGTACCCGCTGCTGGTGTCCGGGTACGTGGACGGCAGCCGCGACCTGCCGGACGCCTTCGTGCTGCGCTACCGGGACCCCGACCGCACGCTGCTGGCCCGGGCCGGGGTCCGGATCGGGTCCCGGCTCGACGTCGAGGTCGCCCCCGCGACCGGCAACGCCCCGGTGCCGCTGGTGTCCGGCGAGGTCACCGCGGTGGAGACGGAGTTCGACGCCACCGGTACCTTCACCGTGGTCCGGGGCTACGACCCGGCGCACCGTCTCTTCCGCGGCCGCCGGACGGATACCTACACCCAGGTCACGGCCTCCGACGTGGTCACGGCCGTGGCGCGGCGCGCCGGGATCCCCCTGGGCCGCGTCGACGCGACGCCGACCGTGTTCGAGCACGTCACGCAGGCCGCGGCGAGCGACTGGGAGTTCCTGGACGCCCTGGCACGCGAGACGGGCCACGAGGTGACGGTCCGGGACGGCCGTCTGGACTTCCACCCGCCGCGCCCGGCGGCCGATGCCCCCGCCCCGGGGGGTTCCCCGGGGCCCGGGGAGGACCCGCTGGTGCTGCGGCAGGGGGCCGACCTGTTGCGGTTCCGGGCCGTGGTGACGTCCGCGGAGCAGGTGGGACAGGTGGAGGTGCGGGGCTGGGACGTGGGTCAGAAGCAGGCGCTGGTCGCGACGGCGCCGGCCCGGACCCGGAGCGCGGAACTGCCCGACGTCACCCCCGCGCAGCTGGCGGAGGTGTTCGGGAACCTCACGTACACCGGTACCGCCGTGCCCTACCGGACCCAGGCCGAGGTGGACGCCGCGGCAGCCGCAACGGCCGAGCAGATCGCCGGAGCGTTCGCGGAGTTGGAGGGAGTGGCCCGCGGCAACCCCCGGATCCGGGCCGGGGTCGCCGTCAGCCTGGTCGGTGTCGGGTCCCCGTTCGACGGCAAGTACGTGGTCACCCGCTCCCGGCACCAGGTCGACCCGTACGGCGGCTACACCACCCGCTTCGCGGTGACCGGACGGCAGGAGCGGTCCCTGTTCGGGCTGGCCTCCGGGCTCGGCGGTCGGGCGGCCCGGCGGCTGGCGGGCGTTGTCGTGGCCCAGGTGAGCGACGTACGAGACCCGCAACGGCTGGGCCGGGTACGACTCACGTTCCCCTGGCTGTCCGACGGCTACGTCAGCGACTGGGCCCGGACCGTGCAGCCCGGGGCCGGCAGGGACCGCGGAGCGCTCGTCCTGCCCGAGGTCGGGGACGAGGTCCTGGTGGCCTTCGAGCACGGCGACGTGCGCCGCCCCTACGTGGTGGGCGGCCTGCACAACGGCGTGGACACCCCGCCGGAGGGCGAGGGGCCCCTGGCGGACGAGGGATCAGGGGCCGTCAACCGGCGGTCGTTCGTGTCCCGCACCGGGCAGCGCGTTGACCTGCTGGACGAGGAGGGCGCCCGGCAGGGCCTCAGCCTGCGGACCGGCGACGGCACGATCAGCCTGGTACTGGACGCCACCGGGACCGAGCTCTCGCTGCGGTCCGACGGCACCGTGCGGATCGAGGGGGCCCGCGGGATCGCGCTGGACGCCGGGTCCGGGACGCTCGAGCTGCGGGGGGCCCGGGTCGAGCTGGCCGCGACCGACGGGGTCGACGTCGACGCCGGCACCGGGTCGGCGAGCGTGTCCGCCGCCGGAGAGCTGGCCCTCACCGGCGGCACCGCCCGGCTGGAGGGCACGGCCCGCGCCACGGTCCGGGGCGGGCAGAGCTGCGACGTCTCGGCCGCGCTGGTCCGGATCAACTGAGATGCCGGGCTCCCTGACGCGACCGTCGGCACAACCCGAGGAGGAGACCGTGCCAGCAGCAGCAAGGGTCGGGGACCCGACGTCGCACCCGGGCGTCGTCGGCGGGCCGGGGGTCGTGACGGTGCTGGTCGCCGGGCAGCCCGCGGCAACGGTCGGCACAGCGCACCTGTGCTCCGCGCCGGGTTCCCCGTCGCACCCGCCGAGCGTCCTCGTACCGCCCTGCTGTCCCGCGGTGCTGGTCGGCGGCAGGCCGGCGGCCCGGGTCGGCGACGCGGCGGCGTGCGGGGCCACCGTGGTCGCCGGGGCCGCGACGGTTCTGATCGGGGGCGTGTGATGGTCGCGGAGTTCGTGGGGTCGGGCTGGGCGTTCCCGCTCCGGGTGGACAGCACCGGCCGGATGGCCCTGGTCGGGGGCACCCGCGAGGTGGAGGAGTCGATCCGGCTGGTGCTCGGCACCCGGCCCGGGGAGCGGCCGATGCGACCGGAGTTCGGCAGCCGGATCCACGAACTGGTGTTCGCCCCGGCCGACGCCGGCACCGCCGGCCAGCTCGCGTTCGAGGCCCGGACCGCGCTGGAACGCTGGGAACCGCGGATCGAGGTGGACGACGTGGA
>Ga0316579_10000502_pt1 | contig 12790 bp, 10 predicted proteins | sample J5NA_2_FD_203074 | JGI IMG/M metagenome (GOLD analysis project Ga0316579, IMG submission 203074) | Rhizosphere microbial communities from salt marsh grasses in Alabama, United States - J5-7_160517rDrA | ecosystem: Host-associated > Plants > Roots > Rhizosphere | place: USA: Alabama | collected... | reverse complement strand
GAGCTGCAGCGGGCCGGCGCCCACTTCCTGGCGATCAAGGACATGGCCGGCCTGCTCCGCCCCTATGCCGCGGACGTGCTCTTCCGGGCGCTGAAGTCCGAGATCGGCATCCCGATCCACTTCCACACCCACGACACCTCGGGGCTGAATGCCGCCTCGGTGCTGCGCGCCGCCGACGCCGGCGTCGACGTCGCCGACGGGGCGATCTCCGGCATGTCCGGCTCGACCTCGCAGCCGAATCTGAACGCGATGATCGCGGCGTTGGAGTTCACCGCGCGTGACACCGGCGTGAACCGCGCCCCGCTGGATGCAATGTCCCACTACTGGGAGCGGGTGCGCAGCTACTACAAGCCCTTCGACACCAGTGCACCGCATGGTACCGCGGAGGTCTATCTGCACGAGCTGCCGGGCGGGCAGTTCACGAACCTGAAGGAACAGGCCGCGGCGATGGGGCTCGCCGACCGCTGGGCCGAGGTGGCGCAGACCTATGCGGACGTGAACCAGCTGTTCGGTGACATCGTCAAGGTGACGCCGAGCTCGAAGGTGGTTGGCGACATGGCCATCTTCCTGGTCACCCGCGGCATCCGCGCCCAGGACGTGCTGAACTTGGCGCCCGGGGCGGTGCCGTTTCCCGAGTCGGTCGTCGACATGCTGGCCGGCGGGCTCGGTCAGCCCAAGGGCGGCTGGCCGCAAGAGGTGCAGCGCATCGTGTTGAACGGACGCCCGGCGATTACGGACCGGCCCGGGCTGCACGCCGATGCGGTGGGTTTCGACGCGCTGCGGGCAAAGCTCGCCGAGAAGATCGGCCGCGAGCCGGGCGATGACGACCTGTTGTCCTATCTGATGTATCCGCAGGTCTTCCTGGAATTTGAGAAGGCCCGCTCCACCTACGGCGACCTCTCGGTGCTGCCGACGCCGGCCTTCTTCTACGGCCTGCAGACCGAGGAGGAGATCGCCTGCGAGATCGAGCCCGGCAAGACCCTGTTCATCAAGCTCGTGCATGTCGCGGACGCGGACCGCCGCGGTAAGCGGGCCGTGACCTTCGATCTGAACGGCGTGCCGCGGACCATCGAGGTGCAGGACCGAAGCGTCGTCGTCGAGGACAAGAGCCGGCCCAAGGCTAATCCGGACGACCCGCGCGAGATCGGCGCGCCGATCCCGGGCAAGATCTCCCAGGTCGCCGTGACGGTCGGTCATCTGGTCAAGAAGGGCGACCCGCTGTTCACGCTGGAGGCGATGAAGATGTACACCTCGGTCGTCGCCCCGCTGGCCGGTCTGGTGCACAGCATCGAGGTCGCCGAGGGCGACGTGGTCGACGTCAAGGACCTGCTGCTGGTACTGCGCTGATCGGGATGTCCGAGGCCGTCGCGCCTCGTTGGAGCGCTGCCGGCCGAATTACTCCGCTCCGCTCGCTCCGGCACCCGTCTCGCTGCCGCCTTTGACACCCCTCCTCTGCGGCGGCGGCACCTCCGGCGCGAGCTTGGAGGCTGATCCCCGCTCCGGCGGCGCATAATCCTGCCGGATACTGATCAGTTCCTTGAGCTGCAAGGGCGGCAGGGCATCGTTGCCCAGCGTGATGCAGCCCTCGCGGCAGTCCTCGACGCAAATGCCGCAGAGGATGCAGCGGCTGTGATCGATGGCCCAAACGCGTTCCTTCTTGTGCGCAACGATGGCGCCGGTCGGGCATTTGACGGCGCAGACCGTGCAGAAGGTGCAGTTGTCGACCTGGAAGCGGATATGCCCGCGCGTCCTCGCGAAGGGGACACGTCGTTGCCGCGGATAGCACCGGGTAACCGGCGGCCGAAGGGCGCTCTTCGTCACCAGCGCCGACACCAAGAGCCAGGACCAGGACGTGGACATTCGATTACCTCTCGTTGCAGCTGACGCAGGGGTCGATCGTCAGCACGATGACCGGCACATCCGCCAGCTCGCAGCCCCTCAGCATTTGAACCAATGGGGCGATATTGGCGAAGGTCGGCGTGCGCACGCGGAAGCGCGCCAGATTCTTTTTGCCGTCCGCCTGCAGGTAGTAGCAGACCTCGCCCCGCGGCTGCTCCAGACGAACCATCACCTCACCCTTCGGCCGTTTACCCTTGATCGACACATCGATCTCGCCCTGCGGCAGGCGGTCGAGACACTGTTTGATCAGATCGAAGGACTGGTGGATCTCACGCAGACGGACCTCGCAGCGCGCGTAGCAGTCGCCGGCCTGCTCCACCACCGGCTCCCAGTCCAGCTCCGAATACGCCGCGTAGCCGAGCTGGCGTGAATCGTAGGAGATGCCGCTGGCGCGCAGCACCGGGCCGACCGCCCCCAGTGCATAGGCCTCCTCGCCGCTGAGCACGGCGAGGCCGACGGTCCGCTTCTTGACCGTGCGGTCCTTGCGGAAGATGTTCGCCACCTCGTTGTAGCTGGCCTCGATGGCGTCGATGCGCCGGCGGACGTCTCGTAGGACCTCGGCTTCCACGTCATGGCGCACGCCGCCGACCTTGCAGGCACCGAAGATCACGCGGCCGCCGGTGGTCTCCTCGATGATGTCGACCAGCATCTCGCGGATCCGCCAGCTGTGCTGGAACAGGCTCTCGAAGCCGAAGGCGTCCGCGGACAGACCCAGCCAGAGCAAATGACTCTGGATACGCGAGATCTCGGCCCACAGGGTACGCAGGTACACCGCACGCGGCGGGACCTCGACGCCCATCAGGTACTCGGCGCCCTGGCAGTAGCCCTGGCTGTGGATGAAGCTGCAGATACCGCAAATGCGCTCGGCGACCTGGGCCATCTCGACGTAGTCGTAGCGCTCCGCCAACAATTCGAGTCCGCGGTGCACGTAGCCGACCGACGGCAGCGCGCGGATGACCTGCTCGTCATCGAGCTCCAGGTCCAGATGGATCGGCTCCGGCAGGACCGGGTGCTGCGGACCGAAGGGGACAATGGTTGTCTCACCCATGGCTCAACCCTGCGAACGGACGGCGGCGGATTCGGGCAGCCTCGCGGGCACATCCGCCTCGCCGACTGCCTTGGGCTTGCCCCGCGGCTTGTCCGGCTTGATCGTCACGCTGCCGGAGAACGGGATCTGGGTCTTGGTGCGCAGGAACCGCCCGCCGTAATCGACCGCCAGGCCGGGGATGTTGAAACCGAACAGGTCCTTCAGCTCGTTCTCGTAGGTAAACGCGGCCGGGAAGACGGTGCTCAGGCTCGGCAGCTCCGGCTGCTCACGCGGCACGTGCACCCGGTAGCTGACACACTGGTAGTCCTTGTCGAAGCTGATCATGATCTCGAAGTGATCGGCCCGCGCGGTGCCGGTCATCTGCACGAGCCGGTAGCCCTCGCCCTTATGCCGCTCGGCGGTCTGGACCCAATCGCCCAGCGCGATCTCGGTGAAGTGGGTGACCACGCTCACGCGGCGACCCTCCGGCGCTGCTGGCGGCGGCTGCGCGCGCGCTCGTCCAGGATCTCGCAGGCGCGCATGATGCCGTCGATGATGCTTTCCGGACGCGCCGCGCAGCCGGGCACGTAGACATCCACCGGCAACACCTTGTCGATGCCGCCGTAGACGTTGTAGGCGTCGCGGAAGATGCCGCCGCTCATCGCGCAGGCGCCGATGGCAACCACGGCCTTCGGCTCCGGCATCTGCGCGTAGAGGTTCTCGACCACCTTGCGCGACTCCTCGTTCACCGAGCCGGTGATCAGGAAGATATCGGCCTGCTTCGGGTTGCCGGTGTTGACGATGCCGAAACGCTCGACGTCGTAGAGCGGCGTCAGGCAGGCCAGCAGCTCGATGTCGCAGCCATTACAGCTGGTCGCCGCGTAGTGCAGGATCCAGGGAGATTTCTTCAGGAAGCTCATGGGTCGAATGCCGGTCAGCCTCTGGCGATGAAGGGGAGCAGTGCGAGGTTGCTCACGCCGAAGACGACGGTCACCAGCCAGGACAGCTTCAACGCGCTGCTCCATGTCAGCCTGGCATGGGTGTTGTCGATGAGCACCTCAAGGAAAAACAGCGCAATGGAGATGGGCAGGGCCCAAATGACGCCGAGTGGTGCGAAGAACAGGTACAGCCAGCCGAGCAGGATGGTGTTCTCGTACCAATGGCCGATCTCGACCAGCGCGAGATCGCTGCCGGAGAAGTCGGTCGTGATGCCCTTCACCAGCTCCTGGTGGCCGTGATGCGAGGAGCTGAGGTCGAACGGCGACTTGCGCAGCTTGATGGTCAGCACGAACAGGAAGCCGATCAGGATGCCGACCAGCTCGAACACCTGGCTCGGATGCCCGGCGACGATGTCCGATGCGCGAAAGCTCCCGGCGGCCAGGAAGAAGCCGAGCGGCACGATGATCATCATCGGCTCGTAGGCCATCATCAGCATCAGCTCCCGGGAGGAGCCGATGTTGCTGTACGGCGAGTTGGTCGCATAGGCGGCCAGGCACAGAAAGATGCCGGAGACCGTCAGCGCGAACAGGCTGAGCAGCAGGTCGCTGCCGAGGAACAGGATGAAGCCCGAGACCAGCATGAAGAACAGGAAGCCCCAGAGGTAGAGCGTCTGCAGGCCGGTGACGACCAGCGTGTCCTTCTCCAGCAGCTTCAGCACGTCGTAGATGGGCTGCAGGATAGGCGGACCCTGGCGCGATTGCATACGTGCGGTCAGCCGCCGGTCGATGCCCGACAGCAGCGCCCCCAGCAGCGGGCCCAGGAGCAGGAAGGCAAGGCCGAGATACCAGTATTCGTGAATCATCGGGCGGCGCTCAGCAGCATTAGACCCGTCAGCAGCGCGGCGGCCGCGAGTCCCATGCGCACCACGGGCTGCTCGCGGATCAGGCCGCTCAGGTAGTAGCCGCGGCTCTCCACCTGCCGCTCCGCCCCCATTGCTCCCTGGTAGGACGCGCTGCCGTCCAGATTGCCGCCCGCCAGGTAGCCGCTGACCGCGGCGAAGCGCGGCGGGAACAGCCAAAAGATCAGCGGCATCACGAACAGTCCCGCCAGCATGGTGGTCATCATCGCGACCGTCTCCCACGGGATGCGGTCGCCGCCTATCGGGATCAGACCCGCGCTCATCAGCGGGTCGACGAAGGGCTGCACGAAGACCCAGTCCGCCAACGGGAACAGCGCGCAGGCGACGCAGGTGACCAGCGTCAGTATGACCAACGCGGTCGCCTCGTCGAAGGGGATCGGCAGCTGCATGGGTTGCGCCCGCCGCGGCATCGCGACCAGCTTGCCCATCCACTTGCTCCAGAAGAACAGCGTCGGTGCACTGCCGAACGCGAGCATCGCGGCCAGCACGACCCCGGCCCCGGGGAACACGTCCTGCGCCAGGAACGCCTCGAAACAGGTGTACTTGCTGAGCAGCATGCCGAACGGCGCCAGGAACATGCCGAGCACGCCCACCAGTAGCATCGCCGCAATCGCCGGCCGCCGGTAGACCAGGCCCTCCATGTCCTCGATGTCGCGGCTGCCGATCATGTGCTCGGTGGTGCCGACGCCGAGAAACAGCAGCGCCTTGGCGACCGCATGAAACAGGATTAGCAGGATGGCCGCATACAGCGTCTCGACCGTGCCGACACCCGCACACATGACGATCAGGCCGAGGTTGGCGATGGTCGAGTAGGCCAGCACGCGCTTCGCGTTGCGCTGCGTAACCGCGACCAGCGAGGTGACGAGGAAGGTCACACCGCCGATCAGCGACAGCAGGAAGCCGACCGTGGCGCCGTGGTAGACCGGACCAAGCTTGACCAGGATGAAGACGCCGGCCTTGACCATGGTGCTGGAGTGCAGCAACGCGGAGACCGGGGTCGGCGCCACCATGGCGCCGAGCAGCCAGGACGAGAACGGCAGCTGTGCGGACTTGGCCAGTCCGGCGATGCCGATCAACGCGGCCGGGATCAGGGCGGCGGCGCTACCGGCGGCGATCAGGCGGTCCAGTTCCCAGGTATGCAGGCCCGGAGTGCGGGTCAGCCACAGGATCGCCGCGGCAAAGGCGACGCCGCCGATCAGATTCAGCCCTAGCGCCCGGAAGCCGTTGCGCACCGCCTCGTCGGTGCCCGAATAGGAGATCAGCCAATACGAGCAAAGGGTCGTGATCTCCCAGAAGAAAAAGAGCCAGGGCAGATGGTTGCATAGCACTACGCCGAACATCGCCCCGAGGAATAGGAACAGGACGAAGAAGAATGCCGGCTGACGGTCGGGCACCCTCGTGCTATGGGCGTGATAGCCGCGCATATAGCTGATCGCGTAGACGCAGATCAGCCCGCCCACCAGGGCGACGATCAGCACCATCAGCAACGACAGGCTGTCGACGTAGAACGGGTGTCCGATCTCCGGATGACCTGGCGCCAGCTCCGCCGCGAGCATCAAGGCCGTCTGCGCGACGATCAGTACCGGGATGTACCACTCATGCCTTTTGATGCGCCGGCACCAGTACAGCAAAAGCAGGGCGACGCCGACACCGCCGGCGAGGAACAGCAGCTCGAGCGCGCCCGCGACTCTGTGATCGAGTGCGAAATAGGCCGGCGGTGCCCGGAAATTCAGCAGCAGGAGCAGCAGCGACGCTGCGCTGATGGCCGCAACGGACCCGCGCAGGACGAGCGCACGGCGCCCCGGCGTCGGCGCGACGGCCATGGCCACGCCGGCGACCAACGGGAACAAGACCAGGAAGGTGATCAAAGGCATCCGGCACTACTCATGCCTGCACCGCGGAAACCGCGGGCAAGGTTGAACATCGAGACCATGGGGCCAGGGTGGTGGAAGATAACGACGACGGACCGCCAATGACGGCTCGCATTACAACGGGGACACGCTAATCCCGCTTCGCTCCGTTGATTTAACCCCAAAGAAAAGTGGTTTTTGACACAGGAGCTTAGATGCGCTTCGTGAGGACGAGAAAAACCCGCTTGCGGTGCCCGCTGCCGGATACGAAACCACTCGCAACGGTGCACGCTGGATCGGCGGCGATGTTACACCGAACCCTGGACCCTTTGCTCAACAGTTTTCGCACCAGGACCGAAACAGGCCCGGTTTGCGCTTGCCGAAGACCGCAAAAGGAGCGCCGAACAGGGTTAACCTGGATCCGCCGCTCTCGACGGCCAGCTCGCTGAATCAAGTGGTTGCGGGCCACAACGCAGAATCCGCAGATGTCTCTGGCGGCCACGGCAGCCCTTCGTCGGGCAAAGTGACCATCTGATCGTCGGGCACTGGCCGCGGGTCCTTGGGTTGATAAATCCGGCAGACCGCTAGCATATCCGCCGATGTCCATAGTCGAAGCATGGGGCAAGGCAGGCATGACAGGCGAGGCACGAGACCCCCGGATGCGGAGCGTCGCGCTGGTTACCGGAGCAACCGGGGCGATCGGTGGCGCGGTCGCGGAGCAGATCGCCGCCTGCCCGGGCTTTGAGGTCGTCCTGCTTGGCCGTGATGCGGCCAAGACGCAGGCCGCCGTCGCGGAGGTTCAGCGTCGGGCTCGGAACCCGCGGGTTCGCTACGATCTCGTCGATCTGGCGCGACAGGAATCCATCGCGGCACTCGCCGGGCGCTGGAGCGGCCCGGCGCATGTGCTGGTCAACATTGCAGCGATTACACCCCGGCGCCGGGAAGAGACCCCGGAGGGCATCGAGCTTCAGTTCGCCACCAACGTGCTCGGCTACTTCTGGATGATCCTTGCCTTCGGCGACCATTTGATCGATGCGGCGCCGGCGCGGATCGTCAATGTCGCGAGCTATTGGGCGGGCGGTTTGGACCTGGACGATCTGCAGTTCCGGCACCGCCGCTACGACAACGATGCCGCCTACCGGCAGTCGAAGCAGGCCGACCGTATGCTGACCGTGGCCTTCGCCGAACGGCTCAGGGACAAAGGCGTCACCGTCAACGCCTGCCACCCGGGAGACGTGGCCTCGACGCTGAGCCGCAATCTCGGGTTCGGCGGTCACGAGACGCCGGATCAGGCCGCCCGCACGCCGGCGTGGCTCGCCACCGACGCCGCCGTATCGACGGTGACAGGCAAATACTTCGAGTACCAGCGCGAGGTCCCGTGCGCCTTCGGCGCCGACCGCGACGCGGTCGAGGTGCTGTATCGGACGTGCGAAGGTTATGGCTAGCGGCCGGGCATACGACAGAGCAACGTCGGCGGATTCACCGCCCCGCCCCGCCACGTTGTCCGAGGCGACATCCTGACCCGCGAGACCGAGGTCGAATCATGATTGAAACCCAGCAACAAATGTCAGACGCGCCGGGGCACACGCCCCTGGCCGACGTGAACGCCGACCTCAACCGGCGGGTGGTCGTCGATACGCGCGGAATGGCCTGGGAGCCAAGCCCGAGCGGCACCGTCTGGCGCAAACCGCTGTATCGCACCGGCGGCGAGCTTGGACCGGTGACCAGTCTGGTCCGCTACGCAGCGGGCGGCGCCTTCCGCGAGCACTCGCACCCGGAGGGCGAGGAGATCCTGGTGCTCGACGGCGTGTTCTCGGACGAGCATGCTGATTACCCGGCCGGCACCTTTCTGATGAATCCTCATGGCAGCCGGCATTCTCCCCGCTCCGAGGATGGCTGCACGCTGCTCGTCCGCCTGCGCCAGTATCCGGGAACGGACCGCCCGCGGCTGGTCGAAGACACCAAAGCCGCGGGCGGCTGGCGGCCGGGGCTCGTCGACGGGCTCAGCGTCCGTCCCCTCTACGCCCAGGAAGGCCATCCCGAGCAGGTTGCGCTGGTGCGCTGGGAACCGGGCACCCGGTTCCAGCGCCACACCCACTGGGGCGGCGAGGAGATCCTGGTCCTGCAGGGCGAATTCTGCGACGAGCACGGCCGCTATCCGGAGGGCACATGGATGCGCAGCCCGCACATGAGCCAGCACACCCCCTTCTCCGAGACCGGCTGCCTGATCTACGTGCGCGTCGGAGGGCTCTGAGACGGCGGGTTCGAGCCGCCAGCCGCCAGCCGCCAGGGAAGGATACCCTCGCCGGTGAAGCGCGGCCGCCGAGCCGATGCGGACGCGCCGTTCGGTCAGCCGCGGGTGTCGCCGTGGTCAGGTCGCGCGGAACCACATGAACTCGTGTAGCGCTGGACCCGTCAGTCGCGTGCCAGGGGTGTCCCGCGTCGCGTCGGCGAGCGCCGCGACAGAGCAGGGACGAGCGACGAGCCAACGGATCAGGCGCCTTGCAACCGGATTGATCTCATCGAGCAGGTCACGTGCCTCGATGACGGTCCTCGCCGCCAAGCGAAGATGCAGCGCCCGCGCGTCATCGGACTGCGCCGTCAGCTGGAGCCGGCCCGGATAGCGCGCCGCGACCGGCGTTCCGGTTTCCGTGAGCTCGCCCGCGCCCAGGCGAATATCTTCGCTGGCCAGCCGCCGCAGGCCTCCATACTCACCGACCAGCAGGACGCGCTCGGTGCCGCCGCCGAGGGCCTTCGACAGGCCGACCGACAGGAAGATCAGTGCACACCCGTTGCCGCAGAAGCGGCCCCAGTGCCAGTATGAGATCGCGACGTCCAGATGCAGCCTCGGCCCAGGTCCCGCCGCCCAGGCGTTGTGATCCCAAACGCAGGATCAGCCGCAGCAGATAGCCAGGGTCCGGCTGGATCCGATCGAAATACCACCACTCGAAATTGCCCTTGGTATGGTGATCGACCTGCGCCCCGTCATCCGCCGCGATGGCGATCGAATCGCCGATACCAGCCGGCGCCGTCATCGACGCTGACCGCTGCCCAGCACCAGCGCCAGGCCCGCGGCCATCAGCCCGTAGCCGACCAGGTACAGCGGCCACCAGAAGCCGCCCGGCTCGAATTCTGCGAAGGCGTCGAGCCCGCGCAACAGGTAGGGTGCGGCCGGTTGCAGGAAGGCCGCGATTCCCAACAGCGCGCCGCCGGCGAAATACAGGGCAGCCCTCGGCGTGAAGCGGTAGGCGAGGCCGCGGGCCAGCACCCAACCGCCCCAGATCGTGAACATCACCGCGATCGCGGCGGCCGCGATCCAGGGTCCGAGCCAGGCCCAGGGGATCAGGTACAGGATGTCCCATTCGCGCCAGGAGACCGGCCAGCCGATGGTCGCCCGCAGCCAGACGTAGTAGCAGATGTCCCAGAGCCCGAAGACATAGACGAACGCCGCGAAGACTGACATCAAGCCACGCACCGCGAGCAGTGCAACGCCCAGGATCATGACGACCGTCGCCACCTCCCGCCCCAGTTCGATCAGCAGTTCCTGTCCAGTCAGGATAGCCGGCGGAAAGAGCCGCAGCAGATTCTCCGGGTAGTGCACCTGCCGCAGGTACACCACGACCGTCGCCTCCACATAGGCCATGGCCACCGAAAACAGCGTCAGCCAGAGCAACAGCCGCCACCTGGAATTCATGTCGATCGCCTCCCGATGAGACCTCGCCGCAGGCCGACGCCGCGGGTTACGGCAGATCCCGCCATCGACCGATGCACCGTGGAATAGAAAAAAGTCGTCCGGACCTCTGCGGCAGGCAACATCGATGCGGCCCGTCCGCCAAGTTCCCGGTTAGACCAAGCTGCGACCCAGCCCGCCCTCGTCGAGTGCCGGATCCTGCTCGTGGCCGACCCTGTGCCCGGCGTCAGACGCTGTGCTCCGCGAGCCAATGCTCGACGCTCGCGCGCGTCTCCGGCGACACCGGGCGGTTGTATGCCAGCAACAGCTCGCCGATCTGCCAGGGACGGCCGGGCAGGCGGACGATGGACAGGGTTGCCCGCTCGGGGGCGAGGACGCGATAGATGTAGGTGCCACCCGTGGCGACCTGGCCGGCATAGGTGCCGACGCAGTTGTGCTGGCTATGTCCCTCCACGATCAGGGCCTCCGGCGAGCGCAGCGGGACGATGTCGCCGTTTCCGGGCAACGGCGGCGACGGAAACCGGTAGTGGCCCGTCTCACGATGGCGCTGCAGGCGCAGGAAGTCGTTTGCGAGCTCCTCATGCAGCGTGGCAATGCGTGCGCGATCGCTGAAGCGGCGTCGGTTCAGGTCCAGGTTCAAGGCCTGCGCCATTTCCAGGCAGTCCACCAGCTGCCGTGCGGTGAACGGAAAGTAGGTCTCACGCGGCTCGGCCTGCACCTCCTCCAACAACCTCGGCGTGACAAGCGGCCGTAACCCGGCGTCGTTGACCAGCGCGAGCACCCCGGTGTTCAGCACCGGCAGATGGCCGAAGAGTCTCAGCGCGGACTCGTCGGCGAGGCTGCGGCGCAGCGCAACGGCGGCCTCTCGGCTCATCGAGGCAGGCCGCACCTTGGCCATGATCCGCGCCGCGCGCTTGCTGTCCGGAAAGCCGAGCCGCGCCATGATCTCGGTCTGCTTCCAGGTCGCAATCCGGGCGGCGGCGTCGGCATCGGCGACGCAGCGGCCGCCGATGCGGTCGGCGACCGCCAGGCAGAAGCCGAGCGCCGGATTCACGTCGAATAGGTCTCCGAGGTCCGCCAGGCGATACAGCAGCCGCAGCAGCGGCAAGTGATCGCTGCGAAACGGCTCGACCCGGCGCGCGACCGGCTTCGGGCAGCTGAACCGAAAGCGGTCGAACGCGCGCCGCCGCTTCTCCGCCGGGCTCGCCGGCGACCGCTGCACGGTGGCCGGCTGTTGCGGCTCGTCCAACGCCAGGGTGAGCTGTGCGCTGTTCCTGCCGCGCTTCGGCCTGCGCGCCGGACGATAGGGGCGGATCAGCGGATAATCCGGCTCGAAGGACCGCCAGAACCGACCGCGGTCCTGCTTGCGGACCGCGGTCAAGTCCGGCCAGGCCTTGATCAGCTGCGTCTCCCGGGGGCGGAACACGTACAGCGTCTGGTCCTTGAACCGGGCGTCCGTCGTTGTGGCGGGCATAGCGGAATCGACGAGTTGGGTGCGTCAGAACGATGCGCCAGGCCGGCATCGAGCCCCCTGCCCTCACGAGCAGGCTTGAGGGCGAAAACCATGTACAGACGGGCCAAGTTTCCCGGCGACTACCGTTGCAGACAAAGGGCCAAGCGCCAAGGACCATGTTCGCGCAACTGGGGTGCATAGCGGCCCTCGGCCCGCTTGGCGAAACCTACCGCTTCAGCAGCAAGCCGCTTTCTCTTCTTGGTCTGAGGCGTTGCCTCGCCAGCATACGTCTACTGCTCAGGCCGCCGCATCATAACCGCTGCGATGACAGTCCACGCCGCATCACCGATGGCCTTGCCCGCGGCGTCCCACCGCTCTCGTGCGCCGACCAGCCGATCGCACCGATCACAGCAACGCGGCCAACGTTTGATCTCCATGCCAACGGCACCGACAATCGTGCAAGCAGCCGGCGGCTCGCTTCGAGCGGCCGGCGCCCTAGATGGATCCCGCGAGCGACAATGCCAGACCCCACTGATTTCCCGCTGCCGCCCGTTCGCCAGACGCCTTCCGGCCAGCTCCGGCGCGTTGGCGTCGAGCTGGAGCTGGGTGGACTGGAGCTTGACGCGGTGGCGCGGATCGTCGCCGCGCACCTCGGCGGCCCGGTCACGGAGCTCGGGCGCTACGAGCTGGAGGTCGGCGGCGACACGGCCGGTGATTGGACCGTGGAACTCGACTTCACCTGGCTGAAGGAGCTCGGGCGTCAACAGCGCGACCCGGAGGACGCACTGACCCCCTTCGAGGAGGTGGGCGAGCGAGTCCTGCTCAGCACGACCGAATGGCTGATACCCGTGGAGATCATCAGTCCCCCGCTGCCCATGGACCGGTTCGCCGAGGTGGACGCTCTGATCGCTCGGCTGCGTGCGGCAGGCGCTCAGGGCACCGGCGGTGCGCTGCACTATGCCTTCGGACTGCAGCTGAACCCGGAGGTACCCGGCAGCGACAGCGCCACGCT
>Ga0316579_10000501_pt1 | contig 12796 bp, 12 predicted proteins | sample J5NA_2_FD_203074 | JGI IMG/M metagenome (GOLD analysis project Ga0316579, IMG submission 203074) | Rhizosphere microbial communities from salt marsh grasses in Alabama, United States - J5-7_160517rDrA | ecosystem: Host-associated > Plants > Roots > Rhizosphere | place: USA: Alabama | collected... | reverse complement strand
TGTTCGGGGCTGGGAACTCGCCATCGCCCTTGGATTCGCCATTAGCTTGTTGTTTTTCTTTCTGGATACGCTCATATATTTCTTCGCGATGCACGGAAATATTCTTTGGCGCATTGACTCCTATCCGTACTTGGTTACCTTTAACGCCCAGAACGGTTATCGTTATGTCATCCCCGATGATCAGCGTCTCACCCACACGCCGGGTTAAAATCAGCATGATCTCGTCTCCTTGTTCCAATCAATTACCATATTAATAGGTCCTCACTCAGAAAGCGCAATAGCATTGCAGCTCACTGATGAAGCTATCGACACCCCCGGGTAAAACTATAACTATTTTTATAACCTGCTGTTTTTTAAAACAAGAACAGGAAATCGCGCCCCAAAAATAGTCGGTTTACACCCTATTCCCTATGTTATTGGACAGTAAGTTGCGCGAAAAATTTTCTATTTATTAGGGCGTTGATCGAGCTGAAACGCCTCATGCAGAGCCCGCACACCCAATTCCAAATATTTTTCGTCGACCACCACCGAGATTTTAATCTCAGATGTGGAAATCATGCGAATATTGATGCCTTCTTTCGACAGGGCCTCGAACATCTTGCTGGCGATGCCGGCGTGAGAACGCATCCCAACCCCCACCAGCGAGATCTTAATGATCTTATTGTCTCCCGTCACCTGCCGCGCACCCAGGGTCTTGGCCGCGCGCTGCAGGATCTCCATAGCCTGGGCGTAATCGCGGCGATGCACAGTGAAGGTCACATCGGTAGTCGCGTCCTCGGCGATATTCTGAATAATCATATCCACTTCGATATTGGCATCTGCGATGGGTCCGAGGATACGGTGGGCGATGCCTGGCTGATCCGGCACCCCGATCACGGTTAATTTAGCCTCATCACGGTTAAAGGCGATACCGGAGACGACTGCTTCTTCCATCTGAGGATCCTCGAAACTGATCAGCGTACCTTTCCCCTCGGTAAAGGTGGAAAGCACGCGTAGTGGAACATTATATTTGCCGGCGAATTCGACGGAACGAATCTGCAGAACCTTGGAGCCGAGACTGGCCATTTCCAGCATTTCTTCGAAAGTGATGCGCTCCAGCCTGCGGGCATTGGGCACGACGCGCGGATCGGTGGTATACACGCCGTCCACGTCGGTGTAGATCTGACACTCGTCGGCCTTGAGCGCGGCCGCCAGGGCCACGCCGGTGGTGTCCGAGCCCCCGCGACCCAGGGTGGTAATATTGCCGTTCTCATCCACCCCCTGAAAGCCGGCGACGACCACGACCCGCCCCGCGTTGAGGTCGTTGCGCACCGCCGCCTCGTCGATCTCGCGTATCCTCGCCTTATTATGGACGCTGTCGGTCAATATCCGAACTTGCGGCCCCGTATAGGAGCGCGCAGGACAGCCGCGCTTTTGCAGGGCCATGGCTAACAGGGCGATGGTCACCTGTTCGCCAGTGGACAGCAGTACATCCAATTCGCGCGCCTCGGGCTGTTCGGCGATCTTATGCGCCAGGCCCATTAGCCGATCGGTCTCGCCGCTCATGGCGGACACCACAACGACCACAGCGTCACCGCGCTGGCGGGTGGCCATCACCTTTTCCGCAACATGTTCGATGCGTTCCGGGGTAGCTACCGAGGTCCCGCCATATTTTTGAACAATGAGAGCCATGCATTATTACCGGCATAAAAGCCGCTTAATTAAATACTAAAATCATTCCGTAGAATAGTGGAGACCTTATCCGAGCTGCTGGCGCACCCACTCCTGAACCGAGAGCAGCGCCGCATCAAGACCGCTGGGATCGGTGCCGCCGGCCTGGGCCATATCCGGACGACCGCCGCCCTTGCCCCCCACCTGCTGCGCCACCATATTCACCAATTCCCCGGCCTTGACCTTCTGGGTATGGTCCGCCGTCACCCCCGCCACCAGACTCACTTTGTCGCCGCTGACCGCCGCCAGCACTACCGCCGCCGAACCCAGTTTGTTTTTGAGCTGGTCTACGGTATCGCGCAGGGATTTTGGATCGGCGCCGTCGAGACGGGCGGCCAGCACCTTCAGCCCGGCAATCTCTACGGCCTGAGCGGATAAGTCGCTGCCTGCCGCGCTGGCCAGCTTGCCCTTGAGTTGCTCCAGTTCTTTTTCCAGCTTGCGGCTGCGTTCGATGAGCTGCTGTACCTTGTCTTCCACATCATCACGTCCGGCCTTCACCAGGCCGGCGACGCGGGACAGGGTTTCGTCGGCGGCCTCCATGGCCTCCACCGCGGCCCGGCCTGTCACCGCCTCGATGCGGCGCACGCCGGAGGCGACGCCCGTCTCGGAAACGATCTTGAACAAACCGATATCGCCGGCCCGCCGCGCATGAGTGCCCCCGCACAGCTCCATGGAAAAATCGCCGATGCGCAGTACCCGGACGGAGTCGCCGTATTTCTCGCCGAACAAGGCCATGGCGCCACTGCTACGGGCATCCTCGAAGGCCATGACCCGCGTCTCCACCGCGGCATTCATGCGGATCTGCTCATTTACCAGCCGCTCGATCTCCAGCAACTCCTCGCGGCTGACAGGTGCGAAATGGGAAAAATCGAAACGCAGACGCACGGGATCCACCAGCGATCCCTTTTGGGTCACATGTTCACCCAGCACCCTGCGCAACGCGGCATGCATTAAATGGGTCGCCGAATGATTGAGCATGGTCGCCTGCCGCGCCGCTTCATCCACGCGGGCAGTGACGCTGTCACCCACGTGCAAAGCGCCGCTGGCCACGACACCGATGTGGCCGAACACATCGCCACCCAGCTTCTGGGTATCGCGCACCTCGAATTTACTGTTACCGGTTTCAAGCACACCGCGGTCGCCCACCTGCCCGCCGGATTCGGCGTAAAATGGCGTGCGCTCCAATACGACACTCCCCTCTTCTCCGGCTTTCAGCTCAGATACCGCCTCATCGCCGCGATACAGGGCCAGAACCTTGCTTTGCTCGTGGAGGTGCTCATAGCCGGTGAATTCGGTGCAACCCTCCACACCGGTGGGGGTGGCATAGGCCACGCCGAACTGGCTGGCTGCCCGCGCCCGTTCGCGCTGTTGTTCCATGGCGCGCTCAAAACCCGCCATGTCGACTTCCAACCCGTGGGACTTGGCGTAATCGGCAGTGAGGTCCACGGGAAAGCCGAAGGTGTCATAGAGACGAAAGGCGGTTTCGCCGGGGATGAGTTTGTCGCTCAGCGTCGCGATTTCCTGCTGCAGAATCCTGATACCGTCATCCAGGGTTTCGCGAAAACGCTCCTCCTCGCGTTGAAGGGCTCGCTCCACCTGGGACTGGGCCTTGGCGAGTTCCGGATAGGCGTCCCCCATTTCCTTGACCAGGGGTGCCACCAATTTGTAGAAGAACGGCTCCTTCAAACCCAGGCTGTGACCGTGCCGCACCGCTCGGCGGATGATGCGGCGCAGCACGTAGCCGCGTCCCTCGTTGGAAGGCGTCACGCCGTCGGCGATCAGGAATGCGCAGGAACGAATGTGATCGGCGATCACCTTCAGGGAATTGTTGCCGGCGTCCTTTACCTGCGCCAGTTTGGCGGCCGCTTGAATCAGGTTGTGGAACAGGTCGATCTCATAGTTGCTGTGCACGCCCTGCATCACCGCCGCCAGGCGCTCCAGCCCCATGCCCGTATCCACCGACGGTTTGGGCAAGGGCGACAGGGTGCCGTCGGCGGCGCGGTTATACTGCATGAACACCAGATTCCAGATCTCGATATAGCGGTCTCCGTCCGCCTCCGCCGTCCCGGGTGGGCCGCCCGCTACCTCCGGGCCGTGGTCATAGAAGATTTCGGTGCAGGGTCCGCAGGGTCCGGTATCGCCCATGGACCAGAAGTTGTCCGCGGCGCCGATGCGCGTGAAGCGCGCGGCGTCGACCTTGATCTCCTTCAGCCAGATATCGGCGGCCTCGTCGTCTTCCTCATAGACCGTCACCCACAGTTTTTCCGGCGGAAGCTGCAGGACATCGGTGAGAAACTCCCAGGCGAAACCGATGGCCTCGCGCTTGAAATAATCGCCGAAACTGAAATTACCCAGCATCTCGAAGAAGGTATGGTGGCGCGCGGTATAACCGACATTTTCCAGATCGTTGTGCTTGCCGCCGGCGCGCACGCAACGCTGCGAACTGGCGGCGCGCGTATAGGGACGGCTTTCCAGCCCCAGAAACACATCCTTGAATTGCACCATCCCGGCGTTGGTGAACAGCAAGGTAGGGTCGGTGCCGGGGACTAGCGAACTGCTCGGCACGAGCTCATGACCCTGACTCCGGAAGTAGTCGAGGAATTTCGTACGTAAAGCTGCGCTGCTGATCATTGGTCTACTTTAATTTTTCTGTTAAATAAATAGCCGGCTATTCTTCATCCCAGCCGTGTTCCATCACGACCCGGATCTGCTCGGCAGTAAAACCCCGCGTCTGCAAAAACCGCATCCGTTTCGCCTTCTCATTAAAATCAGCCGGCGGCGCGGCGCCGTAGCGTTTGACGCACACGGCCTGCAAACGCCGCAGCCATGAGGAATCGCGGGCATCGAGATGCGTGGCGATCAATTCATCGTCGATGCCGCGCTCCCTGAGCTCCGCGCGAATGCGCATCGGACCATAACCACGTTCGCCGCGCACCCTGATAAAGGCCTCGACGAAACGCTCGTCGCTCTGCCACCCCGCGCGATTGAGATCGCTCAATGCGTCGTCGATGATGTCTGAAGGAAAGCCTTTGGCCGCCAATTTCGCCCGCAGTTCGGCGCCGCTATGCTCGCGGCGCGCCAACATGTTCAATGCCTGCTTGCGTACGGCCTCAGCCGTGCACTCCGTTTCAGTCAATCTCGGCCTCGGCCAGCTCTTCCTGTTCCTCGCCGGTGTCGCGCAGCGCCAGGTTCTTGGCACGGATCTGCGCCTCGATCTCCTGCGCGATCTGGGGATTCTCTTTCAGATAGCCGCGGACATTGTCCTTACCCTGGCCGATGCGCGTCCCGGCGTAGGAATACCATGCCCCGGATTTCTCCACCAAGCCGGCCTTCACACCCAGGTCGATGATCTCGCCTTCCCGGGAAATTCCGGCACCGTAGAGTATCTCGAACTCCGCCTGCTTGAAGGGCGGCGCCACCTTGTTCTTCACCACCTTGACGCGGGTCTCGTTACCTATGACCTCGTCGCCCTTCTTGATGGCGCCGGTACGGCGGATGTCGAGACGCACCGAGGCATAAAACTTGAGGGCGTTGCCGCCGGTGGTAGTCTCGGGATTACCAAACATCACCCCGATCTTCATGCGAATCTGGTTGATGAAGATCACCATGGTATTGGAGCGCTTGATATTGGCGGTCAGCTTGCGCAAGGCCTGGGACATCAACCGCGCCTGCAGACCCATGTGCGAATCGCCCATCTCGCCGTCGATCTCGGCCTTGGGCGTCAGCGCCGCCACCGAGTCGACCACCACCACGTCCACCGCGCCGGAACGCACCAGCATATCGGCGATCTCCAGAGCCTGCTCGCCGGTATCCGGCTGCGAGACCAGCAGGTCATCGACATTCACACCCAGCTTTTGGGCATAGCCGGGATCCAGGGCATGCTCCGCATCAATGAAGGCCGCCGTGCCGCCTTTTTTCTGGGCCTCGGCAATGACCTGCAAGGTCAATGTGGTCTTGCCTGAGGACTCCGGTCCGTAGATTTCAATCACTCTGCCCCGCGGCAGTCCACCTATGCCCAGAGCAATATCCAAAGCCAGCGAGCCGGTGGAGATGACGTCCACATCCTTCACGGTGCCCGCATCGCCCATGCGCATCACCGAACCTTTACCGAACTGGCGCTCTATCTGAGTCAGCGCGGCGCTTAGCGCCTTCGATTTGTTCGCATCCATCCACTATTCCCCTTGTATTTGTCACCCTGAAAAAATTCCGGTCCCGCCCCATCTGCAAGCAGGGGATTATCCCACAGATCGTCATTGCGATGCACTGCCCGCCGCGCCAGGAATCAAGGCCCAAGTCTTCAATACCTTGTAACAGACACCACTGGCTGCGGTGATTGACTCCACCAGAGCGAAGTCGTCCGCCTCCCATAGGATAGGGGACATGACAGGCAAGTCCCGCAGCGGCTTCCTGACCTTGCGGAACAAGGTGAGATGCGGACGAAAGGGCCGGGCATCGAGATGACAACCGCACTGAGCAGCGGCCTTGCTCATGCCGTCGACCAAGGAGATTAGCGCTGTCGGCGCGCCGTCGCTACCCGCCCACAACACCTGCGGCTTGCGCCAATAACCCAGCTGATCGAGTTGCAGGGTGAAGTCCGCTACCGCCAAGCCGGCCAGCGCTTCCTCAATACAGGCTTGGCGCTCGGCAGGGGTGGACCCCAGGTACACCAGGGTGATATGCAGATTGTCGGCATCCACCGCGCGGCCTATGCCCGGCGGAAAACGGCCCTGCACATCCACCAAGGCCCTCCGCACCGCGGTGTTCGGCCACAGCGCCAGGAATAAGCGTCGGACCTCAGGGCTGCTCACGCAAAAGCTCCAGGAGCCCTTGCAAAACCGCCGCCACCGCCTGGCGGCGTACGGCCTCGCGGTTACCCATGAACTGCCGGCAGTGCGCTCGTGTTTCCAGGCCGTTGCCCGCCCAGGCCATGCATACGGTCCCCACCGGCTTTTCCAGACTGCCGCCGCCGGGGCCGGCGATACCGCTCACCGCCACCGCCAGCTGGGCATGACTATGCGCCAGGGCGCCTTGGGCCATCTCCCGCACCGTCGGCTCGCTCACTGCTCCGTGCTGCTCCAGGGTGGCGGGATGCACACCCAAGGTTTCCACCTTGGCAAGATTGCTGTAGGTAACGAAACCCCGTTCAAACCATTGGGAACTGCCGGAAACGGCGGTAATAGCCTGTGCCACCCATCCGCCGGTACAGGATTCCGCAGTCGTCAGCATGAGGCCGCGCTCTCGCAAGCTTTCTCCCAGCTGCGCGGCAAGGGTCTCTAAATCAATCCCTTCCATCCCGCTGTCCATTCCCCGAAAACTTCATTCTAGCAAAGACGAGATTGCACGGCGCTGCCGGCTGTCCACCCCGGTCATTCTGGGTTAAGATTGGCGGCTTTTGATAGGCTCACCAGGTTGATCACTGCCATTCCAGCACATTAGCGCTTAATGGTCGGGAAGATCACTTTCGCCGCCGCCGGTTTCCACACATTGCAGTGCACCCAGTATAGGCAAGTCTCACACGCCATGAACGATAACAAGCTCCCCTCATTCAGCGTCTCATCCAAGCCCAGCCGGCGTTCCTGGCTTGCTACATTAGGCGTGCTGGAACAATACCTCGCACCTCATCACCTGCTCACCCGCTGGATGCAGCGCCTGACCAGGGTACGTGCGCCCTGGTTCAAGAACCGGCAAATCTCATGGTTTGTCCGCCATTATCAGGTGGATATGGGTATCGCCGCCGAGACCAACCCCCTCGCCTACCCTGACTTCAATACATTTTTCACCCGCCCCCTTAAAGCGGGTGCCCGCACCATCATCAGCGGCGACAATGCCATTGTCTGCCCGGCTGACGGCAAGATCAGTCAAATCGGTGATGTGACCAAAGGCCGCTTGTTCCAAGCCAAAGGCTATCACTTCGATTTACTCACCTTGCTGGGCGGTTCCGAGGCGCGCGCCCGACCTTTCCGGGACAGTCGCTTCGTCACGATTTACCTCTCGCCGCGGGATTACCACCGGGTACATATGCCCCTAGCCGGGCGCTTACGGGAAACTATTTATATCCCCGGCCGTTTGTTCAGTGTCAGTCCCCGTACCACCCAGGCCATCCAGGGATTATTCGCCCGCAATGAACGCCTAGTCTGCATCTTCGATACCGCCATAGGCCCTGTGGCCGTGATCTTGGTGGGGGCTATGTTCGTAGCAGGTATCGAGACCGTGTGGTCGGGCTTACTCCCCCATAGCAAGCAGATGATTGAACGGGATTATGCCGCCGAGCAAGTCCATGAAGAGATAGCATTGGAATGCGGCCAGGAAATGGGGCGATTCAATATGGGCTCTACGGTGATCGTATTATTCCCTCCCGATCGGGTCGAGCTGGCACCGGGATTGACGCAAAATGCACCGGTGACAGTCGGCGAACTGCTGGGGACGATGAACCCCAGCGTTTAGGGCACGATCACGGCTCACATGTCGTAGTGCAATATTAAAGATGTGGATATCAGAAGTCCGCTCGAAGGACAGCGGCCCGGCATGACCTAATCGTCGGGTCATCACACAGCAAGCACGGACATGCCCTTGCACCAGGTGCATGTTGCGCGGGAAGAGAGGAGCTCAGCTCATGGGTTTGTTTTGGTTATAGAGCAGCACCTCTTGTAATGAACGGAAAGCGATGGCATCAAAGTCGCGAAACATCATGCCAACACCGTCCCCCGACACCCTCACCACGCGTGCATTAATGCGATGTTTAGTCAATTGAGGGCCGCTACCGAGTTTAAAGGTCAATTCCACCGGGGTTTCCGTGGCGAGATTAACTGTTTTCGGCAACTCGACGAATACCCCGCCCAAGCCGATATCGCGAGTCCGGCACTCTTCGTTCTGCACATTTGTACAGGACAAATCGACCGGCACATTGATCGGCGTACGTTCAGTCCAACGACGCTCCATAGAACCACCCATCCTTTCCCCAATCAGCGGCTAAAACTTTATAAATGTGCTTCCCTTCGTTTAGAGACAGTACCACTATCTGTGCAATATCCCTAGTATGCAATCATTGTACCCAACACATTAAACCTTGTTGTTTAGCAACAAATTTGCTGAATACTTGACCAATCCTTTCTGCTCAATCCCGGTAATAATCTTCAAACCGTAAATCTGATCGACATGCGCCCGCTGCGACGCACCCCCCTTGTGAAGTATCCAGCGAGGCTATTATTAAGCACGATCGAAGGGAAAAGCCAGGACCTCCCTCAGCTCCCCTACCCCCAGCTTCAACAGCAACAGGCGATCCAGCCCCACGGCGACGCCGCTGCAGGCGGGCAGGCCATGGACAAGGGCCGCGAGCAATCTTTCATCCGGACTCATCTCGGGCATGTCGCCTACACGGCGCAGTCGGCAATTCTCTTCAAACCGCCGACGCTGCTCGGCGCAATCCTGCAACTCTTGAAATCCGTTGGCCAACTCCACACCGTCGATATAGACCTCGAAGCGCTCGGCGACCGCCGGCACACCTGGTCTGACGCGCGCCAACATGGCCTGCGACACCGGATAATCACATACGATCTGGGGGCGACCTCCGCCACCGAGATGCGGCTCGATCAAATGACTCCACAGCAGCGTCAACCAACCATCACGGTCCTCTCCCAGGGACGCGGAGACCTGAATGCCATGGTCGGCGGCACAATCACGCAAGCGGGCAATGGAGGCCGAATGCGGTTCAAGTTGCAGGTGGTGAGCGAACAGCGCGGCATAGCTGCTGAGGGTCGCGGGCGACGTATGCAAAATCCGGCGCAGTAAATCGTCCACCTCCGCCATTAAGCTGCGGTAATCGAAATCCGGACGATACCATTCCAGCATGGTGAATTCGGGATTGTGATAGCGGCCGGTCTCACCGTTGCGGAACGCTTTGCAGATCTGATAAATGGGACCGCTGCCCGCCGCCAGCAGCCTTTTCATGGCGAATTCCGGCGAGGTTTGTAAATACATGTTACGGCCCGCCACCCCACCCGGGCCGGTGTAGCGGGTGCAAAAACTATCGAGATGGGGATCGGTCGCACCGTACATGGATAGTACGGGCGTCTCCACTTCCAGCACGCCCAATTCCGCAAAAAACGCACGAATGGCACCTAGTAATTCGGCCCGGCGCCGCAGCGCCTCTAGTCCCGCACTGGGTCGCCACTCGGTCATGATCTGAATCTGACAATTACGATTTCATGCAAACGAACAATGGTACACCGCCGCCTTAAGTCTTGGCGCGGGAAACGTACTCACCGGTACGCGTATCGACCTTCAGCATGTCGCCGATGTCGATAAACAAGGGCACCCGTACCACCGCGCCCGTCTCCAGGGTAGCCGGTTTTCCGCCACCACCCGAAGTGTCACCGCGCACACCGGGATCGGTATCCGTTACCGTCAATTCCACAAAGTTGGGCGGCGTCACCGCCAATGGCTGGCCATTCCACAGCGTGACGACGCACATTTCCTGACCCTTGAGCCACTTCGCGGCATCACCGACATTGGCGGGACTCGAAGCATACTGCTCATAGGTCTCGGGGACCATGAAATGATAGAACTCACCATCGTTATAGAGAAACTGCATGTCGGTATCCACGACGTCGGCCGCTTCCAGGGTCTCACCCGATTTGAAGGTACGTTCGATGACCCGACCGGTCTTCAAGTTACGGATCTTGACCCGGTTGAAGGCCTGCCCCTTACCGGGCTTGACGAACTCGTTTTCAATGATCGCGCAGGGATCGCCATCGAGCATCACCTTGAGCCCGCCTTTGAATTCACTCGTGCTGAACGTCGCCATACTATCCTCGTTTATAATGCCTGCCCACGATACCGGTCTTGCGGCGCCCACCGGATGCGCCCCGCCGGGTTTATCGATATCACTAAAGGTAAAGGTGCCTATGTTACAGCGAAACCCTACTTCTTGGCAGCGTCCCCGCTGGCAACAGTCCCTCTCCGAGGCAATCAAAGACCCCTCGGAGCTGTTAAACCTTCTGGAATTGCCGGTGGATGCCCTCACGCTAAGTCAGCAGACGGCAGGGCAATTCCCCTTGCGCGTGCCGCGCAGTTATGTGGCACGCATGCGCAAGGGCGACCCTGACGATCCTCTTTTGCGCCAGATCCTACCCCTCCACGCGGAGGAGCTGGAATTCAGCGGTTTTTACAGCGACCCTGTAGGGGACCTCGCTGCCATGCCGCTCCCCGGCCTCCTGCATAAATATCACGGGCGGGTGCTGCTGATCACCACCGGCGCCTGCGGCATCCATTGCCGCTACTGTTTCCGGCGCCACTTCCCGTATGGGGATGCCAATCCCGCGCCGGACACCTGGCGATCGGCCCTAGACTATATCGCCGCCGACCCCACTATCACCGAGGTCATCTTGAGCGGCGGCGATCCGCTGGCCTTGCCTGATCACCGACTCGCCGAATTAGCGGATCAGCTCGGCGCCATCCCCCATATCAAGCGCCTGCGCATCCACAGCCGACTGCCTATCGTATTGCCGGAACGCGTCGATGCGGCGCTAATGGAGTGGCTGAGCACCAGCCCCCTGCAAAAGGTTATGGTGGTCCATGCCAATCATCCCAATGAAATCGGGGAGGATGCCGTGCGAGCCTTGCGCGATTTGCAGGCTTGCGGTGTCACTGTTCTCAATCAAGCGGTGTTGCTGTGCGGTGTCAATGACAGCGCCGATATTTTGTCCGCATTAAGCGAATCCCTGTTTAGGGCCGGAGTCTTACCTTACTACTTGCATTTACTGGATAAAGTTAAAGGGGCGGCCCATTTCGACGTTTCCGAAATGAGCGCCGTAAGACTTATCAATACATTACAAAATCGCTTGCCCGGCTACCTGGTCCCGCGACTGGTGCGGGAGACTGCGGGCACTCCGGCTAAAATCCCAGTGCGCGGCCCGGAACCCGGTAATGTGATTTCTGAGGCATCCGGCACTTTGCTATAATTTTGCAGTGCCGAATCTAGTAGGTATGCCGCGCGCTGCAGAAAATGGCTCAACGTAAATAGGATAAGCGCGCTGCCACAATCATTCTCGACTGCCCCACTGGAAGCAGTTCCGAGTTTAATCCATCTGCAGACTCATGAAGTGGAATCATGGATCGAGGCCTTACCGCTCGCAGATGTCGGCGCGACCCGTCACCGCGTGTCTGCCTCTCTGGCGAAGCTCATCGCCAGCGACTTACCCGCACAGGAACGCTACGCGGCCTTGGAACTATTCCGCAGCCCCATCCCCTATTTGAGCGAAGCCCTGCAACACCACTTTGTCGGCGTATCTTTTCCATTGACGCTCAGGGCACGCACTATCGCCGATCAACTTAGCGCACTGCATATGGCTATGGCCGAGGGTTACCAAAGCGTAACCGACGAACTCTTAGGTTTAAATACCGTTCGCCAAGATTTCACGATGCTCGCCACCGGCTTGCACCGATCACTTTATTACCTCGGGCAAGCCCTGTTGGCCGGCTACCAGCTGTATGAGCCATATAGTGTCGGTTACTGGAGGCTCATCCATCGTATCTATGAAGCCGCTGAACGGAAAGGTGTGCAATCAAGTACTGTCCAGGATCCGTATCGACAGTATCGGAAGTCAACCTCCATCGCAGAATAATATAAACAAATTCTGCTGTTCGCCTTGACCAATCCTTACCGCTACTCACAAAGCGACTTAATGTTGATCTATTCACTTTTGGAGTTCTGGCCGCCGCAGTGCCCACTCCTTCCCGCCGATCACGCGGATGCACTGCGCTCCGCCTTCCGCGTCGACTTGGCGAGTGACGAACCCCTGTCTTCCATCGCCTCTAGCGCGATTTCTCACCCCACGACCTGCCGTTTGTTAGACACCTCCGCATTGATTCAGTCACTACAGAGTTCATTGCCGCCGAGCGGGGACGAAGCTTCGAATCAAGCCTCTGAAACGCAGCCCCCGCAGACAACAATGTGCTGGAAAGATCTTCTGCATTCCCTTACCACTGCCTGGGGCCTGACGGCGAAACGCCGATACTCACGGACGCATCCTGAAACCACCAGCATAGTAATCAGCCTGGGCCTCAGCGCCATTCATCCGTTGATCGA
>Ga0316579_10000500_pt1 | contig 12808 bp, 11 predicted proteins | sample J5NA_2_FD_203074 | JGI IMG/M metagenome (GOLD analysis project Ga0316579, IMG submission 203074) | Rhizosphere microbial communities from salt marsh grasses in Alabama, United States - J5-7_160517rDrA | ecosystem: Host-associated > Plants > Roots > Rhizosphere | place: USA: Alabama | collected... | reverse complement strand
CACCTTCCCCGGTGCCCCTGCCGTGCACGGCGGCCCTCGTCCACAGCGGCCCCGTCCTCCCCGTCGGACTGCCCCCGGTCCTGCCGGCCCGGTCTCCCCTGCGGTGCCGGCACCTGGCTCACACGGGTGCGGCGTCCCCGGGGTGCTCCTGCGGCACGGCGTGCCCGGTGGCCGCGTCCACGGCGCCCCCGTAGCGGCGGTCCCGCCGGAGATACTCCTCTATCCCCTGCCACAGCACCCGCCGGTCGACGTCCGGCCACAGCACGTCGAGGAACACCAGTTCGGCGTAGGCGGACTGCCACAGCTGGAAGTTCGAGGTCCGTTGTTCGCCGGAGGTCCGCAGGAACAGGTCCACGTCGGGCATGTCGGGCTGGTACAGGTGACGCCCCACGGTACGTTCGTCGATCCGATCGGGACGCAGCCGCCCGGCGGCCACCTGTTCGGCTATCCGCCGCACCCCGTCCACGATCTCGGCCCGGCCCCCGTAGTTGATGCACAGGGACAGGGTGAGCACGTCGTTGCCGGCCGTCAGTTCCTCGGCTGCCACCAACTCGTCGATCACGCTGCGCCACAGCCTCGGACGTCGGCCCGACCAGCGGATCCGTACCCCCCATTCGTTCAGCTGGTCCCGCCGGCGACGGATCACCTGGCGGTTGAACCCCATGAGGAAACGCACCTCCTCCGGGGAACGACGCCAGTTCTCGGTGGAGAAGGCGTAGACGGACAGGTTCCGCAGGCCGCAGTCGACGGCTCCGGCCACGACGTCCAGCAGGGCCACCTCCCCCGCCTCGTGCCCCTTGGTGCGGGGCAGCCCACGGGCGTTGGCCCACCGGCCGTTGCCGTCCATCACCACCGCGACGTGCCGCGGCATCAGCTCGGAGGGGAACCGTGGGGCCCCGGCACCGCTGGGGTGGGGGGGCGGGGGAACGGGTTCCCCGCGCGGCACGGAGGGTCGCGCGGGACGGGATCGACGTCGGACTGCCACGGGTTCAGCCTGGCATGCCCCGGACCGTCCACCGCGGCCAGGTCCGTTCGGTTCTCGGTCAGGTCCGTTCGGTCCTGTCGACCAGTCGTAGCGAACGCACCTGGCGCTCCAGGTGCCACTGCAGGTAGGCGGCGGTCAGGCCGCTGCCCTCGCGGCGGGCCCGGGGATCGCAGGCAAGGGCCGTGGGCCAGTCCCCGGACAGGAGGGCCCCCAGCAGTACCAGGGTCTCGGGCCGGGGGGAGACCGAACCGGCCGGACGGCAGCCCCGGCAGACCGACCCGCCGGCGGCCAGGGAGAAGGCCCGGTGGGGTCCGCTCTCACCGCAACGGGCGCAGTCGGTGAAGCTCGGGGCCCACCCGGACACCGCGAGGGAACGCAGCAGGAAGGCGTCCAGGAGCAGGCCGGGCGGGTGCTCGCCGGCCGCGAGGGACCGCAGGGCACCGGCAAGGAGCAGGAACAGCTGGAGGACCGGCTCGCCCTCCGCCTGGGTGAGGCGTTCGGAGGTCTCCAGCATGGCCGTGCCCGCGGTGTACCGCCCGTAGTCCGCGACGATCCCGCGCCCGTAGGGGGCGATGGTCTCCACCTGGGTGATCATGTCCAGGGTGCGACGTTCGTACAGCTGGATGTCCACGAGCATGAAGGGCTCGACCCGGGCCCCCAGCCGGGACCCCGTACGCCGCACCCCACGGGCCACGGCCCTGATCCGACCGCGGTCGCGGGTCAGCAGCGTGATGATCCGGTCGGCTTCCCCCAGTTTCTGGGTCCGCAGCACGACGGCCTCGTCCCGGTACAGGCTCACCGGACGTATTGTGCACCCGCCCGACGACGCTCTCCCGGTTGCCGGGGCGACCGGCCAGCGCCCCGACGGCCCGGTGACCGGACCCGGTGCAGCTGGCCCGCACGCCCCGCAGCGACCGGGCAACTGCCCCGCGCGCCCCGGGAGACCACCGGGTGCTGCCCCGCACGGCACGGGGTGGTCGACGCCGGTCAGGGACCGGCCATCGGCACGGCACGGTCCCGACGCGCCTTGGCGGCAAGGAGCGCCCTGTCGGCCCGACGCAGGACGTCGGGCCCTTCCGCCGCCATCCCCACGGACACCTCGACCAGCAGTCCCGGGGCGATCCCCTCCCAGTTCGCTGTCGCCACCGTCCTGCGGAGCCGTTCGGGGAAGTCCCGAGGACGGCAGCCCGCCCCTCCCGACCCGGTCCCGTCGGTGGAGTCCGGATCCGGGTCCGGACCGAAGACGACCACGAACTCGTCGCCGCCGTACCGGGACACCACGTCCTGGGGACGGCACAGCGAGCCCAACAGGTCCGCCAGGCGACGCAGCACCTCGTCCCCGACCTCGTGGCCGAAGAAGTCGTTCACCTGTTTGAAACGGTCGACGTCCACGAAGGCGACGGTCCGGGGACCGGTCGAGGACGAGAGGACGGCGTCCAGGTGCCTGCGGTTGCCCACCCCCGTCAGGGCGTCCTGCAGCAGGCGATGGTCGTCCTGCTCGACCCGTGCCCGCAGGATCTGGGTGCGGCGGTGCTGCAGGAGGTTCTCGAACCTCACGGTCCTGTCCCGCCACAGCCGGGACAGGCAGTCGACGGCGACGGACTGCCATGCCTGCGTGGCCGGTGTCCTGCCGTGGCGCCGTTCCTGCATCCGCGCCAGCCAGGCCGTCGCGGCCCAGTGCGGCACGATCTGGTCCGTCCGGCCGGTCCGCTCGCGGACGCGTTCGGCCAGGTCCTGGGCCCGACCCGGATCACCGTTGCGCAGCAGCTGGGACACGTGTGCGAGCTGGATCAACGGTTCGTCGTCGCCAGTCCCGGACACGGCGCACTCCCCCAGCAGGCCGGGGTCCCGTACGAAGCCCGTGAGACGGTCGTGGGCGAACTCCCGCAGGCCAAGGGCCACCCGGCGCTGGTGGGGTTCGGTCCCCGGCCGCCGCGACAGACGTTCCGCCCGCAGGGCCGCGCCCAGGCAGCGGGCGTACTGGAGTTCGGCCTCCTCGTCCTGTCCCAGCAGTTCCAGCATCATCCCCCAGGTCCCGCTGATCCTGGCCTGCTCGACGACGACGAGGAGGATCCCGGTCGGCCTGTCACCCAGGGATCCCAGGGCCAGGTCCAGAAGGTTCATCGCCTGGTCGAACAGCAGGAAGGAGCACAGGGGGCTGCTGAGAACGTGGCAGGCCGAGGCATGGTTGTACGCCCGCCCCCGGTCACCCGTGACCAGCCGGTAGGACTCGGCCAGCAGTTCAAGGGCCTGGATGGGGTCGCCCGAATGCATCCGGCTGAGCGAGAGCATGCTCAGTGCCTTGGCACGCCAGCAGGGGGTGGCGTCGTTCCCCAGGGCCCGGAGCAGTTCGAGACCGGCGTGGCACAGATTCTCCCAGTCGCAGCACTTCTCGAACACCAGGCACCGGGTGTAACGCAGGTACCAGCCCGTGGGAAGGTCCCCGGACGCCTCGACCGGTCCGAGCAGTGCATCACAGCACCGCAGGGCCTGCTCCGTGCGCCCGGCGGCGTACAGGTCGTGGGCCTGGTCGGAGAGGCTGTCCAGCGGACCGAACTCCGATCTGCGCACCGGCAGCGGCCGTCCGGTCCCGGCCCAGGAGCCCGCGATCGGCATCCCCGCGATCACCACTGCACCAGCGCATCCCGTCCGGCTCGTTTGGCGGCCCTCAGAGCCGCGTCCGATCGGTTGAGAGCATCGGTGACGGCACGGCCCCCCGCAACCCCTATCGACGCCGTCACCTGAGGTCCCCCGGTGATCCGCGTCCAGTCCTCTGCACGCATCCGGGCCAGGATGCGCTCGGCCAGGGCCCGGGCGCGCCGGACCCCGCGAACCTCTACAGGATCGTGATGTTCGTCATGGACGAACGGTTCCGGCGTCGCCGGACGCCGGGCACCGGCGCGCGGCCCGACCAGGACGACGAACTCGTCCCCTCCGTAACGCACGAGGACGTCCTCGCTCCTGCTGCTGGAGCGCAGGATCCTGGCCACGCCGCACAGGACCTCGTCCCCGACGTCGTGCCCGCACAGGTCGTTCACCTGTTTGAAGTTGTCGAGGTCCAGGAAGATGACGGACCAGGAACGCCCGCGCTCCAGCTCCGTCGCAAGGCGCCGCCGGTTGCCCAGCCCGGTCAGGGGATCCACGAGGAGTTCTGCACGGGTGCGGGCCCCGCGCTCGTCGAGCTGCCTGCGCTCGGTGCGGTTCCTCAGGTCCGCCAGCAGGGCCGTGCGCTCCTGCCATTCCTTGACCAGGCCTGCCCGGTGCACCTCCTCCCACAGCGCGCCGGCCGGGTGCTCGAAACCTCGTTCCCGCTGCTCGATCTGGGAGATCACCTGGGCCTGCACCGAACGAACGAGCTGGTTCCAGTGGCCGCGGTGCGCTGAGGCGGTGATCCTCTCCGCACGGGACAGCAGCGAACGGGCCCGTTCCAGTTCCCCCGCCCTGGCACAGACCCTGGCGATCGCCAGACGCGCCAGCGCCCACTCGACGTCGTCCAGCGGCCCGGTCGCGGCCATGAGAGCCGGCAGCCAGGCGGCCCTGGCCAGGTCGGGCTGTCCGAGTCTCTCCGCGGTGTAGATCTCGACAGCGAGCCCGATCCGGTCCAGATCGTCGACGAACGCCGCCAGGCGGTGCATCCTCAGCGCCAGGCCGGCGGCCGCCACGTGCTGCCGATCGGCCTGACGCGTCAGGCCGACCTGTTCCAGGCGGGCCGCCCACAGCAGCCGCAGCAGGGCCTGGCGGCGCAGGAAGGAGGCGGCCCGGAAGGTCCAGACCCGGAAGTCCGGCCTGGCCACGGGCACGGGTGCCGGGCCCGGCCCGGAACGGTGTCCATCGGGCACGGGCACAGAGCCCCGGGCAGCGCTGTGCGCCCCGTGCGGGACGCTCCGGTGCGCCGCCGGGTTCCCGGCAGCGCGCCGGCCGTCCACGCAGGGACCGATCCGGCGCATGAGTTCCTCGGCCGGTTCGAACAGCAGCATCCGCCCGTGGGCCACGACGACCTCCATGCAGGCGGCCTCGAAGGTGGGACAGAGCCAGGTCTCGGTCCGTACCAGGGCGAGGGACTCGGCGAGGGACTCGAGGCTCTCCACGATCTCGCCGCGGTCCGCCTCGGCCGTCGCGAGGAGCGCCGTCATCCGGGCGCGCCAGGAGCTGATCGTGGCTGCGGGGTTGTGCCCGAGCAGTTCCCGGATCTCCCGGGCCGCCTGTTCGGGACGGTCCAGGTCGAGCAGGGCCTGCGCGACGATGCATCCCAGATGCGCCGTGGACATCCACGCCGACGGCCCCCGCGCCACGGCCAGCATCCCCCTGCCCCCGTGCAACGCCCTGCGGTAGTTCCCCGTGCACAGGTCCCTGTACGCCTCGCACACCGCGAACGCCGGTGGGCTGGGGCTCATGAACCCCTGTACGGCGAGCCCACGCTGCCCCGTCACTGCACCCCCTGAAACCTTGCGACGACCGGACACACCGGCCGACGAGGGCCGGCGCGGGTCCCTCCCCGACAGTCTGCCCCCTCCGCCCGAGGAAACCGGACGGTGCGCGGGGAACGCGGCCGTCGGGGAGTACCCGTCATCGGTCCCGGGATCGCCGGGACTCCTGTTGGAAACAGCGCATCGGACAGGGAATCTGTGACCTTCCGCCGAGGATCCTTCCTGTGATGGGGCACGGTTCCCCGGTCGCGCCGGCTCTCCACGGACGACGGTTCCCGCCTTCCGCGAGCCCTCTCCGGCTCTCGCGCGGACCTCAGGAGCCCGTGCGGCCGGTCCCCCTGTTAACAGCGGAGATCACTGCCTGGAAGGAGGCTCGGACGATGTTGGAGTCGATCCCGACACCCCACAGGACCCGGTCCCCCACGGCGCACTCGACGTAGGCGGCAGCGTTGGCGTCCCCGCCGGCGCTCATGGCGTGTTCCTGGTAGTCCAGGACCCGGACCTCGACCCCCACCCCGGTCAGCGCGTCGACCAGCGCCGCGATGGGGCCGTTGCCCTGCCCCTTGAGCCTGTGCGTCACGCCGCCGTCGACCAGGTCAACGGTGAGGACGTCCTGGCCGTCCGCGTCACTGACCTGGCGCAGCCCCCTCAGGGAGAACCTGCCCCAGGGGGCCCGCGGGTCCGGCAGGTACTCGTCGCTGAAGATCCTCCACAGCTGCGCGGGGGTGAGCTCCCCGCCCTCGTCTTCCGTGTGCCGCTGCACGACCTGGCTGAACTCGATCTGCAACCGGCGGGGCAGGTCCAGGTGGTACTCGTGCTTCAGCAGGTAGGACACGCCGCCCTTGCCGGACTGGCTGTTCACCCGGATCACGGCCTCGTAGCTCCGGCCGACGTCCTTGGGATCGATCGGCAGGTACGGCACCGCCCAGGTCATGTCCTGCACATCGGTGCCCTCCGCGGACGCCCGGCGCTCCATGGCCTCGAAGCCCTTCTTGATGGCGTCCTGGTGGGAGCCTGAGAAGGCCGTGTAGACCAGGTCGCCGCCGTAGGGATGGCGCTCGGGAACCCGCAGCTGGTTGCAGTGCTCGGTCGTGCGGCGGATCTCGTCGATGTCCGAGAAGTCGATCTGCGGATCGACGCCCTGCGTCAGCAGGTTCAGGCCCAGCGTCACCAGGCAGACGTTGCCGGTGCGCTCGCCGTTGCCGAACAGGCAGCCCTCGATCCGGTCCGCGCCGGCCAGGTAGCCCAGCTCCGCCGCTGCGACGGCACTGCCCCGGTCGTTGTGGGGGTGCAGGGACAGGATGACGTTCTCGCGGTGGGCCAGGTTCCGGCTCATCCACTCGATGGAGTCCGCGTAGACGTTCGGGGTGGCCATCTCGACGGTCGCAGGCAGGTTGACGATGACGTTGCGGTCCGGGGTCGGGGCGAGGACCTCCAGCACCTCGTTGCAGATCCGCGCAGCGAACGGCAGCTCCGTGCCGGTGAAGGACTCCGGGGAGTACTCGAAGCAGATCTCGGTGTCCCCCACGGTGTCGGCCAGCTTGCGGCACAGCCGGGCACCCTCGATGGCGATGCCGACGATGCCGTCGGCGTCCTGCCCGAACACGACCTCCCGCTGGAGGGTGGACGTCGAGTTGTACAGGTGGACGACGGCCTGCTTGGCGCCGCGCAGCGACTCGTAGGTACTGGCGATCAGGTGTTCCCGGGACTGCGTCAGGACCTGGATGACGACGTCGTCGGGGATCAGGTCCTCCTCGATGAGCATCCGGACGAAGTCGTGGTCCGTCCGGCTCGCCGCGGGGAAACCGACCTCGATCTCCTTGTAGCCCATCCGTACCAGGAGCTCGAACATGCGTCGCTTGCGCTCGACGTCCATGGGATCGATGAGGGCCTGGTTGCCGTCGCGCAGGTCCACCGCGCACCAGCGGGGGGCCTTCGTGATCCGGCGGTCGGGCCAGGTGCGGTCCGGCAGGTCGACACCGATCTGTTCGGAGAAGGGCCGGTACCGGTGGACCGGCATGCCGGAGGGCTGTTGGTAGTTCTTCACGCTCGCCTCACGATGGTCGAATGCCTGGGATCAGGTGTCCGAGGACGACCGCCCGGAGCGGGGACGGGGCCGTGCGCGTCCCGTCGCTCAGGACGGGACGCGCGTGGAGCCGGCGGGAAGGACCCGCACGGGGATTCGCTGCCCTGGGGTGATTCGTCCGCTCCGGAATGGATCATCCTGGAGGTCGGCCGGCACGCCGGAACACCGCAGCGAGGGAACCGGCCTAACGGACCTCGCTGCGGCAGCGAAGGAGCAGCTGGACCGCGCGCACACGGTCACGATACACCCGGGGAACGATCATGGCTTCCCGGCGCGCGGACCGTGGGAATCGTCACACCCGGATGGCAGGCTCGTCCCATGGCGAGCTGGCAGGAGTTCCACGACGAGACCCCGGAGCTCGCGCGGAGGGTCAGCGACCGCCTCCTGGCCCGCCGGCACCTGACCATGGCCACGGTGCGCCGGGACGGCTCTCCCAGGATCTGCGGGACCGAGATCGTCCTGAGAGCTGGCTGGCTGCTGCTGTGCGGAACGCCCGGAGCCCGCAGGTTCGCTGACCTGCGCCGCGATCCCCGGCTCTGCCTCCACTCCGGGTCCGCAGAGCCCCCGGAGTGGACCGGGGACGCGCGGATCGCGGGCACGGCCGTGGAGATCCTCGCCCCGGAGGTCCACCGGGCCCTGGCCGAGTCGCTGCCCGGGGCGGGCGCCGGTCCCTTCGATGTGTTCGCGGTGCTGCCGACCGAGGCCACCCTCGTCGGCCTCTCCGGGGACGGGAACCGGCTGGTGATCGAGACGTGGCGTCCGGGGGAGCCCGTGCGCCGTTTCGAACGTTGAGGGAACAGGTGTTCAGAACCCCAGGCGGCGCAGTTGCTTGGGGTCCCTCTGCCACTCCTTGGCGACCTTGACGCGCAGATCAAGGTGGACCCGCCGTCCGAGCAGGGCCTCGATCTGCCGGCGGGCCCTGGTCCCCACGTCGCGGATCCTGGAGCCCGCCCGGCCGATGACGATCGCCTTCTGGCTCTCGCGCTCCACGTAGAGCAGGACCCGCACGTCCAGCAGGGGGTCGCGCGCATCGCGTCCCTGGCGGGGCTCGATCTCGTCCAGGACGACGGCGAGGCTGTGCGGCAGCTCCTCGCGCACCCCGTCGAGTGCGGCCTCCCGGACCAGTTCGGCGATCATGACGTGTTCGGGTTCGTCGGTCAGCTCCCCGGCCGGGTACAGGGGCGGTCCGGGCGGCAGGTGGGACACCAGCACGTCCGCGAGGACGTCCACCTGGTACCCGTCGACCCCCGACGTCGGGACGACGTCGTCGACCGGCAGCAGCCGCGAGACCGCCAGGAGCTGCTCTGCCAGGACGGGACGGTCGACGGTGTCCGACTTCGTCACGATCGCCACGACAGGGGTCCCCCGGCGGCCCCGGCGCAGCTGCGAGAGCTCCTCGGCGATGAACCGGTCCCCCGGGCCGATCCGCGCGTCCGCGGGCAGGCAGAACCCGATGACGTCGACCTCCAGCAGGGTCTGGCGCACCAGGTCGTTCAGGCGTTCGCCCAGCAGGGTACGGGGCCGGTGCAGCCCGGGGGTGTCCACGAGCACCAGCTGGGCGTCGGGACGGTGCACGATCCCCCGCACGGTGTGCCGGGTCGTCTGGGGCCGGTTCGAGGTGATCGCGACCTTGTTGCCGACGAGGGCGTTGGTCAGGGTCGACTTCCCGACGTTGGGCCGGCCCACCAGGCAGGCGAAACCCGACCGGAAGGCGCCGTCGTCGTGCTCCTGCGACCTCACGCCGTCCGCTCCGGTTCGTCGGTCGGGTCCGGCTCGCGCCGGACGAGGACGGTCGCCAACTGGTTGCGCCGTCCTTCGAAACGGTCCGCCGTCAGGCTCAGACCCGAGACCCGGGCCTGCGCCCCGGCGATCGGCACCCGCCCGAGCGCCTTGGCCAGCAGCCCGCCCACGGTGTCCACCTCTTCGTCCTCCAGTTCCATGTCGAACAGGTCCCCCACCTGCCCCAGGTGCAGCCGGGAGCGGACCCGCACGGTCCCGTCGCCGAGGTCCTCCCAGTCGGTCTCGTCCCGGTCGTACTCGTCGGAGATCTCCCCCACGATCTCCTCGACGAGGTCCTCCAGGGTCACCATGCCGGCCACCCCGCCGTACTCGTCCACGACGACAGCGACGTGCCCCGCGGTGCGCTGCATCTCCCGCAGGAGCTCGTCCACGGGCTTGCTGTCGGGGACGAACACCGCATCGCGCATGGCCCCGGTGACCGGTCGGTCGCTCAGGTGGGGGGTCTCGTGCAGCCGCCTGGCGACGTCCTTGACGTAGAGCATGCCCACGACGTCGTCGAGGCCCTCGCCGGTCACGGGCACCCGGGAGAAACCGGAGCGCAGGAACAGGGACATGGCGGCCCGGAGGGACTTGCCCCGTTCGATCGAGACGAGCGCGGTCCGGGGCACCATGACCTCGCGGGTCAGGGTGTCGCCGAGCTCGAAGACCGAGTGGATCATCTCGCGCTCGTCGGCCTCGATCACCTGGCTCTCCCCCGCCATGTCGACCAGTTCCCGCAGCTCGGCCTCTGAGGCGAAGGGACCGTCCCGGTAGCCGCGGCCGGGGGTCAGCGCGTTGCCCAGGACGACCAGCAGCCGGGCCAGGGGGCCGAGGACCCGTGTCAGCGCCAGCGCCACGGGGGCCATGACCAGCCCCAACCGCTCGGAGTGCTGCCGTCCCAGGGTCCGCAGCCCCACCCCCACCGCGACGAAGGACAGCGCACTCATGATCCCCGTCGCGGCCAGCGCCCCGTACCACCAGGGCGAGAACAGGTCGAGCATGAGCACGGTCACGCACACGGCCGCCCCCGTCTCCGCGAGGATCCGCAGGAAGGTGACGACGGACAGGACCGGGGCCGGGTCCCGCGCGACCGCGGCCAGCCGCGACGAGCCGCGCCGGCCGTTCTCGATCAGTTCGGCGGCCCTGGCCCGGGTGACGCGGGACAGCGCCGCCTCGGCCGCCGTGAAGGCCCCCGCCAGGCCCACCAGGGCCACGACGGCGAGGGCCAACCGCACGACGGGGAGGGTCACGGACGGCCTCGGGTGGACAGGAAGGTGAGCAGGAGCTTGCGCTGCAGTTCGAACATCTGCCGCTCCTGCTCGGGGTCGGCGTGGTCGTACCCGAGCAGGTGCAGGATCCCGTGCGTCGTGAGCAGGAGCAGTTCCTCGTCGCGGGTGTGTCCCGCGCCGCGGGCCTGCTCGTCGGCCACCTGCGGGCACAGGACGACGTCCCCGAGCAGGCCCTCGGGGGGGTCGTCCCCCTCGGTCCCCGGACGCAGCTCGTCCATGGGGAAGGAGAGCACGTCCGTGGGCCCGGGCTCCTCCATCCACTGCAGGTGGAGCTTCTCCATGGCCTGCTCGTCGACCAGGAGCACGCACAGCTCCGCCCGAGGGTGGACCCGCATCCGGTCCAGGACGTGACGTGAAAGGGCGACGATCTCGGTCTCGTCGACCGGGATCCCGCTCTCGTTGTTGACCTCGATCGACACGATCTCAATCCTCTCGGGCGACCGGGACGTCGCCGGCCGCGCCGCGCCCCGCCACGGTCCGGTTCACCGGGAGCGGCGGTTGCGGCCGCGGCCGTTCTGCGTGCGGGTGACCGTGGAGGGAAGTTCCGCCGAGCGGGTCGCGTCCCAGCGGTCGTACGCGTTCACGATCTCGCTGACCAGACGGTGACGGACGACGTCGTGACTGGTCAGCTCGCAGAAACGGATACCGTCCAGATCACCGAGGATGCCACGCACGATCCGCAGTCCCGACTGGGTCCCCGAGGGCAGGTCCACCTGGGTGACGTCGCCGGTGACCACGATGCGGGACCCGAAACCCAGGCGGGTCAGGAACATCTTCATCTGTTCCGGCGAGGTGTTCTGGGCCTCGTCCAGGATGATGAAGGCGTCGTTGAGGGTCCGGCCGCGCATGTAGGCCAGGGGGGCGACCTCGATCGTGCCCGCCGCCATGAGACGCGGGATCGACTCCGGGTCGATCATGTCGTGCAGCGCGTCGTAGAGGGGGCGCAGGTAGGGATCGATCTTCTCGGTGAGGGAGCCGGGCAGGAAGCCCAGGCGCTCCCCGGCCTCCACGGCCGGCCGGGTCAGGATGATCCTGTTGACCTTCTTGGCCTGGAGGCTCTGCACGGCCTTGGCCATCGCCAGGTACGTCTTGCCCGTTCCCGCGGGACCGATCCCGAAGACGACGGTGTGCTCGTCGATCGCGTCGACGTACCGCTTCTGGTTGAGGGTCTTGGGCCTGATCGTCCGTCCCCGGGTGGACAGGATGTTCAGGGTCAGGACGTCGGCGGGGCGCTCGGTGGGCTGCTGGCGCAGCATCGCGACCGCGCGCTCCACGGCGTCCGGGGTGAGTGCCTGCCCGCTGCCGACCACCGTCAGCAGTTCCTCGAAGAGCCGCTCCAGGATCGCGATCTCGCCCGGGTTCCCCGTCAGGGTGATCTCGTTGCCCCTGACGTGGACGTCGCAGCGGGAGAAGGACCGCTCGACCGCGTGCAGGACCTCGTCCCTCGCGCCGAGCAACGTGACCATCGAGGTCTCGGGTGGCACCACGATCCGGTGAACCACCTGCATACCGTCGACCTGAATCGCTGTTTGATCTGTCATCGGCTGGAGTTGCCGGCCACCTTCCGGTCTCGGGAGATCCGTGCGCTCCGGCACCGTACCGGGCCGAATTCGTGGACCCATGGTATCCGCAGCACGGGCCGGGCGCTCAGGCACGACATCGGGCCCGGGCGGGTGTCCGGGAGGAGGGCTGCGGCGTTCGGATCAACCCGGGGGCCAGGCCAGATCCCGACCCGCCAGTACGTGACCGTGCACGTGCATCACGGTCTGTCCCGCGTCAGGACCGGTGTTGAAGACCAGGCGGTACTGGCCGTCGGCCCGGGTCCCCGCGACCCGCGTCGCGACCGTGACGAGTTCGGCCAGGGCCGCCGGGTCCGCGGCCGCGAGCGCCCCGACGTCCCGGTGGTGCTCGCGGGGCACGACCAGGACGTGGGTGGGGGCCTGCGGGGAGAGGTCCTCGAAGGCGATCACGCGTTCGCCCTCGTGCACGAGGGTCGCGGGGATCCGGCCGGCCACTATCCGGCAGAAGACGCAGTCCATTCCGGGTTCCTTCCCGGTGCCGGTGGGGCACCGGGACGATCCTGCCAGATCCCGCGCGCAGCATTTCACGGCACGGGTCACGCGCCGCGGTCCGTCGCCCCGGCCCGGTCACGGCAGGGTCCGGCCGCCGCTCCGGCCGCCACTCCGGCCGGTAGCGGCTCGGTGCGGACGTCGGACGTCGGACGTCGGACGTCGGACGTCGC
>Ga0316579_10000499_pt1 | contig 12819 bp, 12 predicted proteins | sample J5NA_2_FD_203074 | JGI IMG/M metagenome (GOLD analysis project Ga0316579, IMG submission 203074) | Rhizosphere microbial communities from salt marsh grasses in Alabama, United States - J5-7_160517rDrA | ecosystem: Host-associated > Plants > Roots > Rhizosphere | place: USA: Alabama | collected... | reverse complement strand
CCCGGAAGCCTCAAGCGCTTTAGTGCCATTCTTTACCGTCCAGGCGCGCACCTCATCATCTCCAACAGTAAAAAACGATAGCAGATCCAACATCTCGTAGGAGCAGCGGATGACTTTATCCAACCCTGGCTCGGTGATTCCATATTCATCAAAGAATATTTGAGCTTCGGCAAGCGGCAGCTGGGCAATTTCCATCTCTAACTTGCCCTGGATGGAGGCCACCACACAGCGCGAATGGGGATATTCAATCTCCGGAGGGACCTGCCCATCCCCCAAATTTAACAGCACCGACACGGGTTTTCGAGTTAGAAAGCCGTAACCTGCAAGGACACGTTCATCATCAAAAGAGAATTGCATATCGCGCAAAGGTTTCTCTGTGGCCAGGAAGTCCTGCATGCGTTGAAATAGATTGGTCTCGTAATCCACCAGATTTTTATCCCGGCCTCCCCCCTTACGCCGTTCGTCAGTTAGGCGCTCCAATTTCCGTTCGATGGCAATCTGGTCGTTTAAGAGCAGCTCTGCATCCATTGCCTGGATATCACGCAGCGGATTGATTTCACCCAGAGGATGGGGAATTTCTTGACTTTCAAAGCACCTCACCACATGAATAAATCCTTCCATTTGAGAAAGCTGGTTGAGCAGCGCACCCGATATCTCCACTCCAGAGCCGCTACCCAAACCAGCGATATCTCCATAGGTAACCTTGGCGTAAATCGTTTTCTGCGGCTTAAACAGCTCAGAGAGCTGGTCCAGGCGAGAATCGGGTACATCAACGACTGCTGTATGGACCTCAAAGCGCCCTCCGCTGGTCACAACCGGTTGATCACCATGCGATAAGACGTTAAAAACAGTTGTCTTGCCAGATTGAGGTAATCCAATAATCCCCAGGTTCATGGTTCTCCTTCAGAAAAGTGCTGGCAGGGAATCGACCAACTGCGGGTGGCGGGAGTAATATTCCTCCCTGAGCAGATCCATGACGATATTGTCGAAGACCTGCCCATCCTTGAATATCGCCTGCCGCTGGCGGGCGGAGACGATAAATCCCGATTTTTGCGCCAAGCCAACCGCCCTCGGGTTACCGCTGTGGGTGTACAACCTGATCACGCGCAATCCAAGCTCGTTGAACAAGAATTTTAACAAAATTTCTTGAGCATCCAAGGCGAAACCCGAACCCCAGAATTTCACATCCAACATCATGCCGATCGTCGTAGACCAGCGAGGTTCCAGACCAGTGTAACTGATCGTCCCGGCAAATTCACCCGAAACCCGTGAGATGATGATGAAACGCCCATCCTGGGGATCATAAGAGAATTCACGATCCTGAAAGCGCTTGATGTACATATTTTCCGTATAATCCGGCGGCAGGGTCTTGCTCCAGGCTTGGGTTTTGAGATCATTGCGTAGAGCAGTCAGCAGCGGCATATCCTGGGATTTTTCCTCTCGCAAAATGACTAATTCACCTTCCAGCGGCATAACTTATTCCTCCTTGAGCCTGGTATTCCGAACGAAGGATGTCCACCAGGATGCCATCGTAATAAGCACCCTGACGAAAACCTTCTCGCCGCGTGCGTCCACTTTCCTTGAAACCCAGCTTCTCTGAAAAAGACCTTCCCGCCTGATTCCAGCTGGCCATCCAGCCAGAAATACTGTGCGCAGGTGTATTTTCAAACAAATATTCTATAATCAGCTGGGCAACCTGAGTGCCATAACCTTGGCGCTGGTAGGGGCGCGCAATAACAATCGACATCCAGGGAGCCATGGGGTCCCATGACCACTCGAACTCTGCATGTCCAATCAATTCATTCTTATCAGTTTGTTCGATACCCAGATGAGCTTCCCTGGTTTCTTCTCCCCATTTCGTGATTAATCCTTCGACCTGGCTCAAGGACAGTGGCACATCCCCGGGGAATCCGCGGGGAAGATAACGTCTGCCTCCCAATTTTGGGTGATTGAGATAAGCTTTTAATGCTGCCAGGTCTTCAGGTTCAAAAGGCCGCAATTTGATTTGCTCGGTTTGAAAATACATGCGAGCCTCCTTTATCTTGACCTCCATTATATATTTAGTTATACTACGCAGGCAAGCGTAATTTAGAGAAGCCGAAGTGGCGGAACAGGCAGACGCGCACGACTCAAACTCGTGTTCCTCCGGGAGTGTGGGTTCGATTCCCACCTTCGGCACTGATGAAACCTGAGCCGGACCAGGACAAACTGGTCCGGTTTTTGTACATGGTGACCGGGATTTTTCCACAACCCATACTATTATTTTGACCTGTGAATAATTTTCAGGGAAGCTGAGATGCCCAATCTTTTGGCAGTTTAATCAAGTAGGTATCTACCTGATCACTGCCAGATTTCCCCCAATTGCTGGTAAACACAATCTGCGTGAAATCCTGGTTGGTGCTGGCATGGGGTTCAGCCCAATAATCGTGTTCAATACTCTCATCAAAAACGGAGTGGGTGTGAGCAAAGCGCACAACGTGCCCTCCGGGCTGGAGTTCCAGCGCAAAAATCTGATCGTCCATCCATGTTGAAGGTGGGCGAGTCCCATTGGATGTGGATACTAAAACCCAACCTGGTAGGCGGAAGGCTCTCCCGGAGAAATGAAAGCCAAGAGCCGAATGACTGAAATCAATAGATAGGAGTGGGGTGATTTCCCCGCTGGAGAGCGCCAACATGGAGATATCGTCCTGATCAATATCCTGGTAGACGAGCACTTCTTTTCCCTGTGCATCGAGCGACAGGTCCGTGTGCCCGACAATCCGCAACAGTCCTCTCCCGTTCTGCAGTGTCCGGTCGTAAACCATCAACCCGCAAGGTTCTTGATCGCTGCCAATCTGCCCGTGCTCGCAAAAGTTGTCGTAAAAAACAAGAAAATAGTTCCCTTTTGGGCTGATGGCAACAGAGTCGATCTCGGAGGGAGGTGTTTCCCGTACGGCTACAATTTGATCTGCCTCGAGATCATAAATCACGAACGCCACTGTCATCCAATCCTGGTTTTCAGCCATCAGTCCCCAATATCGACCATCGTTGGAAGGGCTGCCCTCATATTTTGTCCATACGGCAGATAACCTTTGACCTGGAAAATCATCAGCGAATTCGTGTATGGTTCGTTTTTGTTCGGTAGATAGACGGTACGAAACGAGCCGGGTTTCTTCAGTGTAGTAGAGCAAATCTGGATCCGCGGCATCCCAGCGCGGCTCACGCTCAACGGGTATCTGCCCCAGTGGCTGCAGGGAGAACGCGTCATAAACATACCAATTCCCATCGGTTGTAAAAATCACCAGCCGAGTTCCATCGGCATTGAATGACTGTACGCGCGAGTACTCATTTTTCATGCCCTGTGAAGCGTCGCCGGTGTCCAAATCGGAGGAGCGGTCAGTCACTCGCACCAAACAAGTTCCAAAAATTGGATCTTGAAATGAAACGCGAGGTGCAGGTTCATCTAAATCTGGTATCTGCTGAACCCCGAGATTTGTAAAAGGGATGAACTCGAGCTGTTCACACCAACCCTCAAACCATGGCCTAGATCGGAATTGGGATGGGGATGTCTGACTTGATTTTCCGGGTAAGGTTGCAGAGATAGATCTTTGAAGTGTTCCATCGGAATTCACAGCGGATGAATTCCCCTGCAGCAGGTTGCAAGATGCTGTGATGATCACTATGGAAGCAAGGCACCAGCAAATTTTTAAACCAGATATCCGGGTCTTAATTCCCATCACGTGCACTCGATCCACTCTGTCTGCCCGAATTGGACATTGCCTTTTATGGAAACTACCCTATTTTGCCTCAAGCATCAAACCCTCTGGTTGATGTTTTCCTGATACAAACAAATTGCTGGTGCAGCCTGTTCTATTTCTCTGCGAGAGATAGGACTGGCTCTGTACCTATTTCTCGATGAGATGTTCTCCAATTGGAATGCAAACGAGTATAAATCACCGGCGCCTGGATTTGCAACCAACAGCCTGCATTTGGTCACATTACTTGCGGTAGGTCGCTTCGAACTCTCCGTGTGGGGGTACCGGTTCTCCGACTACATACAGGAAGTAGTAGATCCCTGTTGGGCCCATATACTTGAAGTCTTTGCGAATGGTATTCAGCGTAGCATCAAAATCAGCATGAGCCCGCAGGTAGTGTTTAAAGCCATCGTATTCCTGGTCAAGTCCGAGCATTTTTTGGGCGTTGCTGACAACCGCATTGAGCTTGCGGTAGTTACGAATTACACGCGTATCCTTGGTCAAGGCATCGATATCTCGCTCATCAAAGGCAGCCACTTTGGCAACATTAAAGTTGTGAAAAGCTTCACGCGTTCCAGGCCATTTAGATTCCACAACTTTCCAGGATATACCGGATTGGAAGACTGCTTTACTCATCACGTCAAGGTAATCATCCAGTGATTTGGGGTTGATTTGTTCGGGAGGGCTACCAGTAGGCATATTCTTCTTTTCCTTTCGGGCATATGAAAACCCGGAATGGTTTGTTATCGATACAATTATACTTTTATCAGTCTGAATTGGGCTTATTTGTGACTTGCCCTCTCTCCAAACAGAATTTCCTGTCTTAATATTCGAAATTGATCGACCGGTTTAATGAATTTTTATGGTAATCTAACCTCTTCAACCGAAGCAAATCAATCTTTTTACAACAGGATTGACAAGGGATCATTGCAATATGCCGGAAGTCTTCTTCGTATACATTCTATACTGCGCTGACGGAACATACTACACGGGTTACTCGGGGAACCTGCCGAGAAGGATCCGGCAGCACCAATCAGGGTCAATACCCAGGGCGTATACCAAATCGAGGCGCCCCGTGAAACTGGTTTGGGCTGGCGAGTTTCCCACGAAGGATGAGGCTCGAGACTACGAACGCACGCTGAAGCGCTGGGCGACCAGCCGGAAAAAAAAGTTGATCGCTGAAGATAAGCTGCAGACTGATCAAATCAAACAAGTACAGGGTATCGATGATTAAAGATATGCTTTTGACAGATCACAGCCCGGGACATTGTACCTGATTTCTTGAATCTATCGTTCTCCTGGCAGGTTCCTGACAAACCTGCACCACGGGACATAGGAAATCACCAACAAGAGCCACTCGCATAGGCGCGTGGCTCTATTTGTAAAATTTTTGGGAGTGATAGGAATTACAATGCCAGCGAAACTTCCTTGGTGAACACATCAAACTGAGGCGGGTTTTCAAGATGCTTCTTCACCGCGCAGAGCTCCGCGGAGCGGATCAATGATTCATGATATTTTTGAGGGAAATCAGCGGGAACCTGTATTTCGAGTTCGATCTTATTGATCATGCGCGTGGCAGGATCGGTTTGCGCACGCTGAATTATGCGAATTCCATCTGTAGATAATCCTCGCTGCCTGCAGAATCCCAATACATAAATACCCGCACAGGTGCCGATCGATGACAAGAAAATCGCGAAAGGAGTCGGTGCCGAACCCTCGCCACCGCCCATAGGGGGTTGGTCAGTTTTAACAGTATAAGGTCCGAAATGCGCATCCACCTGTGCGCCGCCCGGAAAATCGATCACCATTTCCATTGGTGTGTGTGCCTCCAAGAAGAACTATTGATGTCCATTCATACCTTAGATGCAGCAGACCTTTAAAGGTTACATAATACACAAATGAATTTTTTTTCTGGAGGTTGGAAGTAAATCTCTCTGGATTAGGCGCAGGGGTTTTGCAGATCAATCTCCAGGCACAAAGTCGGGTACCTGATGCTGCTTTCCGCGCAGGAAGAAGATATAGTACATGATGGTTGAGATAGTGTATAAGATGATCGTCCCCAGGAAAGGTGGTCCGAAACCGTACTGCACCTGTAGGTAGCCGCTGAGCGTGGGGCTGAATGCCCAGCCGAAATTCCAGGCCATGCTGACCAGGCTGGCAACTGTTGCGCGGGCTGGCGGTTCAACATGTTCCATTACAAACGTCTGGTAAACCGGGCTGCTCATGTTCATTAATGTCAGGCGGATATAATAGGCCCCTGCGCTCATCCAAAAGTATGGAGAGAAGCCCAGAACGATCAGGAAAGGTATCGACAGGGATTGCGTCACCACGACAAACTGGATTTTTCCCATCCGGTCAGCAAGAGGTGGTGCCAACAAAAGCCCTAATCCCATCGCCAACGACCCCCAGGCGAACAACGACCCGATCACCGGGTCCGGCTGTCCGTGAACTTGGCGGAAGAAAAGGTTCATGAATGGCATAATCAACCCGGCACCAATCGCCGTGATTAACATAGGGAGAATTAGTTTTCCCAGCAGAACTGGGTTTTTTGAGGCATAGGCAATAGGTGCAAACACGGATTTTTCCGCCAGCTGCAAACGTGGTGTCCGCAGCATAATTAGCGGGATCAACCCTACAACAATTGTGAGAGAGACAATCATTAACGATCCTGCATATGCCTGGCTGCTGATTGCTGGCACTCCGCGTGTGTTTCCAATCCAGGTCGGCAAGTAACCTCCAATCCAGTTCCCAACCGAAGCCATGGCCATCTGCAGGCCAGAGCTAAAACTGAACAGATAGGTCCGCTCCTTCTCCCCAGAATTTTCCATCAGGAACGGTGCCATGCTTACCGCTCCCAGGCTTTGCCCAATACCAGAGACCACATTCATCCCGTAAAGCGTTCCCTCTGATGGCCAGAGTACAATTCCCATGATCGAGGCGCTCATTAACGCCCCAGAGAGAAGTAATGCATATTTACGACCCAGGAGATCTGCCAGATAACCCATCGGCAGAGCTGCCAGCAGGGCAGTCAAATTGGATATAGTGATCAACCTGCCCAGGAGTGCTTCGTCGTACCCCAAACTCAAAACATAGAAATTGAAGAGCAAGCGAAAAACCCCCATCGCTGCGCCCACAATGATGACATTTAATAAATAGAGGCGCGCATTCATACTAAATGCGCGCAATTGGATGCTGTATTCATGCACCGCGCTGCTGATTGGGGAGAACAAGCTTCTGGGATTCAACAAAACCTCAAGGATCAGTCGCTCTTACCAGCCTGCAGAAATTCAGTGATATTGTTGAAGGTGTCTTCCAGACCCTCCAGACGGGCAGCATAATTTCGCTCTCCTGGCACTTCCAGGTTCAGTCTTACCAAACCTGCTAAGCGTAATACCTCGAGATGGTGAATGACTGTTGGAGGGCGGAGACGCAACCGCCGTGATAGCTGAGCAGGAGAGAGCGGTTCTTGTGCCAGGTAACGGATGATCTTCAAACGCGTTGGCTCTGCCAGGGCTTTTAAACCGCGCAGTAAAGCATCTGGAACGACCTCGCCCGGCACGAGCGATGCATCTGCTGGTCGAGCTCCATAAAGAAAGATCTTTTGCTGTGGAGCAAATGAATCATAAAGAATTAGTGGTGTGATCCAATAAGAAGGAGCAAACACGATTTCCGTGATCTCTGGCTCAATGAGGATCTTTACCCCCTGGGAAAGGATCTCAATTAGATCAGAGATGTCTTCGCTCTGCGATAATTCTTGAGCTTGCGCATTGGCTTTCTGCAGCGCCGGTTTTATTCGCTGTTCCTCTTCAGCAAAAAACTCTTGGTAATAAGATTGAAGAGCCCGCAAATACAGGTCGCCGAATTCCTCAGGTCGAGACCACCATCCAAGGATGGTATGAATATCCTTTTTTGTAATGCCTTTCTTTCCTTTTAGCACCTGTTGCAAGTTTTCCTGATCGTCCTCATCCCAAGATCTTCTTTCATAGACGCGTGACAAGATTTGGGCGTATTCACTTTCCATCTTGTCGTGGTGCGACAGTTTAATTAGCCTCTCTTCCGGGGGGATTTGCCGTAAAGCCCATAAGACTGCCTCCCCGTCTTTAGGTTCTGGAATAGTGTGAAGCCAGGCCAATGGCACATAGATAATCTTTAGCGAATCCTCCAGTACCCCCCTTTCGCTTGAAGGCACTCGGGAGCGAACTCCAGCTGCCCATGAGGGTCGCAATCCAAAATTTTCTGGATTATGGATGACCTCAAGGCTCATCATCAAATCGAATGCGGTGCCTACCTCCCAAATCAGGGTAGGCGTTATTTGTTCCGTTTTTTGTTCAGTGGTATCAGCCATGCTTTATCAACAACAACCCGATTCGATATCCAAGGCCCCTTCATGAGACTGGGGTGCTTGTACCTGAACTGCGAACTCAGCTGGCCTGATGCGTTGGCCAATTCCAAGCAACAGGTCGCTGGTGAAAAGCAAGAACCGCTTATGAAGGTTTGGATTTTCCGAGGTAGACCTGCCCGTTCCCTGGTGGAGATGGGAGATCTTGACCTGCTTTTGATGGATTTGCATTATGTAATTGTAGTAATCCTGGTTCATGACAATCTCCTAAACAGCTACATCAGCAACCACATGAGACAAAGATCGATTAGACGTTCACCTATGTTAGATATATATCTAACATAGATGATAGTCTAATCTCTTCCCTTTGTCAAGATCTATTTCACAAGTTTATTCCCTGTGTTGAGGAGCAGGCCAGGTTGGGTAAATTTCTTTTTCTGTGGATAACTTGATGAAATCTGTGGATAAATCCCGTTAAATGGGGAAAAGTCGCCCGTTTGTTCGAAAAATCATGTGCCTTTCATCCCTATATACGGGGGGGCTTTCTCTTTTGCTACCATAGAGGGGACGGGCAGGGTGGGATTAGATGTAAGCTGTCTTTTATGAAAAATTATCCACACACGGAATGTGGATAGTTTTTCGGGTTCTCGCTTGCTTTTATCTCTTTCTTCCCCTTCATTAACCCTCAAAATCCATCCTGCTTAAGATACTTTTCCACTTTTCCACAACCTCTACTACTATTACGAATATACATTTAATAAATATAAACAATAAAGAGTATTTATCTACTTCTTTCACTTTCATTGAGCCTTCAAGAGGAATCTTCAAGGAAATCATCTATTTACTTTTTCAACAAGAGATTCCCTGCTGAATTATTCATCTTCATAATCAAGGTTTTCTAAAGTACGTGCAAGTGAAGGGTAACCGCTAAATGTAGCCAGTGATGAAAGCAAATAGAGAAGGTCTGCGGAACTTGGTTGAGGCTGCCCCAGGAGACCAAGCACCAGTGGGAGCGCATCTCGGGCTGACTGCACCCAGGCTTCAAGGATGTCGGCTGGAAGAGACGCGCTTGTCGTCCTTTCGGCATAGGCACAGCAGGTCCCGAATAAAATAAGAAGATTTTTACAAAACGGTTCGTGTTCTTTGGCCAAAGAGACCAAATGCGGGGCAGCAGGGTAGGCTGCCTGGCTTACCGTGTACTGGTGGCAAATCTCCTGGAACAGGTCGTCATACCAATGTACCAATGGTTCTCCTGAATAGGCCCTGGCAAGAAGGCTTGCGACGGTACAGCCATCCGTGTAATTTGCTTGAAACTGTCTCCAGCGTGGATCAGAAAGCGGTATCATGGGTTGAAATCCTCAATCCAGTATTAAAATAGAACGTGCTGGCAGCAGCATCTCCCGGTTGGTACGTTCATGATGTTCGTGATGCTGCTCTAAATTCAACGGTTTTTAAAATACTCTGCAATTAGGGGGCTCAGATCCTCTTGGCTGTATTCCCCTAATAGAGCGAAAAAATCGTCTGAGGTAGCAATTCGTTGGGAAAAATTTTTGGAATATGCTTTTAGAAAAGTAAAGAACGCCTCATCTCCGATCAAATCCCTCAGATCTTCCATGAAATTTGCCCCATTTAGATATACTGCATCCCGGTAAGCACGATATCCCTGTGGGTTATAGATGCTGCCATCCACCCAGCCCTGGGGGTTGTAATAATTTATGCGGTATGACCACCACCAATCCAGGCCGAGTGGCTGCTGTTTTTCATAATACAACCTTTCGCAGTAGGTAGAGAGTGCTTCATCCAACCAGGGTTCCAGCGCCTGGTCATTGCCAACCGCGCTGTACCACCACTGGTGAGCTGTTTCATGTGCAGCAATGGCAGTCAGGTAATCTCCAGGCTCTCCCGAATACAGATTGTAAAAACCTTTACTGAGGAAATACAAGCCATCATACTCCATACCGTCCAAGAAATCAGCCTCGACCACACTCAATGTCTGGCGTGGGTAGGGGCCAAATAAATCGTCATACAGAGCGAGCGCTTCAGCAGTGGACCGCAATACCGCTTCACCTGCTTGAGAATCGATGGGGAAAAAGTAAGACAGTACCAATATGGAATCCACTGTAGTGGTTGATAACTCATACTGGTCGCTGACTGACCAGGAAAAATTGCGGGCTGCATCCAAACGGTACTGCCACCAGCCACCAGACGATACGCCAGGGGCACTTGCTGCAATGAGTAAATCTTGATTGGTATCACTGATCTGGATATTTACCTCAAAGTCTGCAACCTCGTAAACAAGATGTTCACCAAAAGCACCGGGCTGGTGTGCCACCCAGCCATTCCCAGGCTGGTAGGGGGGGATGAACGGGTACCAATCCACTAAATTAGTCTGCCGGCTTGAATAGCCAAAAGGAACCGGACGCCCAAAGTACGAAGGGCTTGGTGATGGAATGTCGAGTTCATAGGCGATTGATATACCGGTTTTTCCACCTGGTTGTAATGGGTCATCCAACGGAATCCGCAAAAGGCCAATTTCCCGGCTGAAATCATCAATAGGTGAACCATCCAGCCAGGTGATTTTTTCTAAGATAAAAGTTCCCGGGTACCGGGCAGGTTCAACGACCAGCAACAATTCGGAAAGCGGTTCGTCATACTGATTGGTAAAGAGGATTTGCTGATCGACCGCGAGATGGTGTTGAGCATAATTCAAAGTGGCTTCAATCTTATATAAGGGTAGAGTATTAGAAATATCCACCGGGGTTGGAGAAGGATCTCGGTGCAAAGGGATGGGAGTTGTGGTTGGTTGAGGCAGGTCCGGTGTTTGGAAAATAGTGGCTGAAGCCGGGCTGGTTGGCGAGCTGGTAAAGAGGATATTTTCCTGCGGTGTAGACAAGGGTGTGGGGGAAGGGGTGGCGCAGGCGGACATGATCAGCACCAGGCCAGAAATTAACAGAAATTGCAGGAAATTTCTCATGGCGAAGAGTTTGAATGTGTCCATCTACTAGCGGTGGGTGAAATACTCTCCAAGGAGGGGAGTGATATCTGCAGAAGTATACTTTGACAGCAGATTGAAGAAATCATCACCGTGAACCTGGCGATAACGATAGGTATTGAGATATTCGTGCAAAAATTCCTGAAAGCCATCGGCTCCCAACAAATCGCGCAGTTCGCTCAGGAAGAGAACGCCTCTTAAATAGACCGCGTCACGGTAGGGATAGAAACCATCAACTTCGTAGATAGTGCTGTCGACCCAACCCTGAGGGTCGTGAAAGTAAATTCTGTTTTCCCACCACCAATCAACAAGTTCGGGATATGCTTTCTCGTAGAAAAATACCTCGCTGAAGGTGGCCATTGCTTCGTCCAACCATGGCTCCAGGGCCTGATCGTTACCCACGAGCCCGTACCACCATTGATGGGCAACTTCATGAGCAGCTATGATGGTCAGATTACTTTGTGGGTCGCCGGTGTAGTAATCATAAAAAGCATGGCTGAGGAAAATCAGGCCATCGAATTCCATGCCATCCAGGAAGTCTGCTTCAACAACCGAAAGTGCCGGATGAGGGTAGGGCTCAAAAAGGGTGCTGAAGATAGTGATCGCCTTGGCTGTCTCCTTGAGCGCAGGCGTGTCCGCCTGTGGGTGGTAAGGAAAAGAGTAAGCTTTCACCAGCACATCTCCCGCCTGTGTTTCTTGCTCCAGATAAAGGTCGCTAACCGTCCAGGCGAAATTTCGAGCAGGCGCATGCTGGTAGCGGTAAACACCAGCGGCTATTTCGGGCAGGGAGCTGGCAGCAATGATCAGTTCGCCACCATTTGGGGAGTAAGGTTCAGCTAGCTGGATTTCGACAACAAACTCAGACATGTCATAAGCCAGGTGTTCCCCCAAGTATGCATCTGGTCGAACGATCCAGCCACCATCTGGATTATAGGGTGGCACATAAGGATACCAATCGCCCAGATTGGTCTGCCGGTCTGTATAACCGTAGGGAGCATTCTGGTTAGGTAAAACAAGTGTATAAGAGAGTTTTATCTCGATCGAAGCACCTGGTTGGAGATTTTCAACTAATGGTAAATGTAGCTCAGCCTCATTAAGGGTGTATCCCTCGATAGGGTTGCCATTCCCCCAGGTGAGGGAATTGAGGGAGAAGCCATTCGGATACCTGTTGGGTTCAATTAAAAGCAGGATCTCCGCTAAATCCGTCCCCGTAGTATTAAAGTACAGAATTTGCTGTTCCGCCTGTAATGTGTGCGCAGCATAATCCAGGGTAGATGAGATTGAATATCTGCTCAAGGGCTCCATAGATTCTTGAGATTCCGGGGTAAAGGTGGCAGTTGGGTTTTCTTCAGTAATTGTTATTGTGGGTGGGGGTTCCACAGCGCTCGGCGTGGTAGGTAGATCTGTTGGACTTCCGGTAACAGGACCTTCAGGAGCGCAACCAGATACCATCGAGATGGTGAATAAGAAAAAAGCAATGAGGGTTGGATGAGTTTTCATTGATGAGAGGAAAAGTAGTGCATTGTTTCAGATCGCGGTAAGGAAAAACTGCATTTAATTGGGCTTATGCGCCCATCTCCTCGCGGACCGCCAGGTACAGGTTCTCCGCTTTGAGTTCATTCAGCGTATAACAAGGGGCTTTCAGATGTTCTGCCAGCGCCTGGGCTAAGCCCTGGTCAAAAGCAGCATGTTCCATGTTGATCACTACAGATCGAATCTCGTCTTCCGCGATCTTTTCAGCGATGTTGTGGGCC
>Ga0316579_10000498_pt1 | contig 12845 bp, 11 predicted proteins | sample J5NA_2_FD_203074 | JGI IMG/M metagenome (GOLD analysis project Ga0316579, IMG submission 203074) | Rhizosphere microbial communities from salt marsh grasses in Alabama, United States - J5-7_160517rDrA | ecosystem: Host-associated > Plants > Roots > Rhizosphere | place: USA: Alabama | collected... | reverse complement strand
GCCGTACCGAAGTACCGACCCCTCTCGGCTGCCGAAGCGTGCAGGGTCGTGCCGGCGCTCGCGGAACTGGGCAGCAACATCACGGCGACGAGCCCTGCCGCGCAGGCAGTTCCGATCAACGCGACGGCACGTCCCCGCGGGGGGGAGACGCGACGTCGACTCTGACGGGCGCAGTGGTCGGTCATTGTCCTTGTCCTCCTCGTGGAACATCGGCCGGGACGGCCGTTGAACACCCAAGGCGTCGATCCGCGGTGCGGTGCTGCCCGATCCGGTGCTCCGGGGGAGCGGACCGGGATCACGGCACGGGAAAAGAGCGGAACCGAAGCGCGAAGAATGACACCTTTATGGTGATTCAGGATTGAGGCATCGGAGGGGCGCGTCAACGGGGCACCGCAACAGGGGAAGGGACGGGCGGGACCGCGGCCGGGCGTGTCCGTGGACCTCACCTGCGGGGAGCGTGCACCTGTCCCGGGGCGACACCCGTGTTGCAGTCCGGGTGAAAATTGCGTGTTCCCTGCGGATCCGCCGGCCGTACCGGAAGCGGGCCGGTGCGCCGGAGCCTCCCGTCCCGGCGTTGCCCGTACCGTCCGCCACGGGGAGTTCCCGCGGGGCGCAGCTGCGAAAGTTTCGTTCTAACCATCCTCTGTTCTGCGCCGGAAGCGGCAGGAGGAGTCTGCCGCGGCAGGCCGCGCGGAGGCCGTTCTCGTCCCGCCGGAGGGGGAGCGACCGGAGAAGCGCAGGTCTCTTGCGTGAGCGGTTGGGAAGGGTCGCGGGGCGCGGCTCTTGACCGTTTCCTTCGGGGCGCCTAGTTTGACGAAACGAAATTGCAAAAGTTTCGAAATACCCCGTTACGAGACGTCGTTGTGTCGGCCGGGTCCCCTTGCCCGGCCGGTGGCCGAAGGAGACCGGGATGGATCGCATCATCACCGTAGATCGAGGTCGAAGACGGCAGTCCGGGGCCCGTGGTGCCACAGCGGCCCTTGCCACTGTCCTGGGGGCCCTCGCGGTTGTCGCCGCGGCACTGGTGGGCACCGCCCGCCCGGCGTCGGCGGCCACCCTGCAGGAGGTGACCTCCTTCGGTCCCAACCCGACGAACCTGCGCATGCACCTGTACGTACCGAACAAGGTGCAGCAGAAGGCTCCCGTCCTCGTCGCGGTCCACTACTGCACCGGGTCCGGCCAGGCCCTGTACTCGGGAACCGAGTTCGCGTCCATGGCGGACCGGTACGGCTTCATCGTCATCTACCCGACGGCGACCCGTCAGGGCAGCTGCTTCGACGTCTCCTCACCCGGCGCGTTGAAGCACGACGGCAACAGCGACCCCGCGGGCATCGTCTCGATGGTCCGGTACGTGCAGCAGAAGTACAGCACCGACACTTCGAGGGTCTTCTCCGTCGGCCTGTCCTCCGGGGCCATGATGACCAATGTCCTGATGGGCGACTACCCGGACGTCTTCGCCGGTGGCTCGTCCTTCATGGGAGTGCCCTTCGGGTGCTTCGCCACCACCGACGGATCCTCCTGGAACAGCACCTGCTCCAACGGCCAGCTCATCAAGACCCCCCAGGAGTGGGCCAACCTCGTCAAGGCCGCCTACCCCGGGTACAGCGGCCCTCGGCCGAGGATGCAGATCTGGCACGGGACGGAGGACCCGACCCTGCGCTATCCCAACTTCAACGAGCAGATCAAACAGTGGACCCAGGTGCTGGGGGTCGGTCAGACCCCGGTCCTGACCGACAAGCCGCAGTCCAGCTGGACCCACACCCGCTACGGGGACACCGGTCCGACCCCACCGGTCGAGGCGTACAGCATCGCCGGCGCGGGACACAGTCTGCCGACCAGTGGCATGTCGGCGGAGGCCATCCGGTTCCTCGGCCTGGACAGGACCGGACCGACGACCTCCCCGACGTCCGGCAACTCCCCGACAGCGAGTGACTCCCCGACGCCCAGCGACTCACCGACCACGGGGGGATGCGCGGTCACCTACACGACCAACTCCTGGAACACGGGCCTGACCGCCGCCGTCCAGATCAAGAACACGGGGGCGACGACCGTCGAGGGATGGTCCCTGGTGTTCACCCTGCCCGCCGGGCAGGTCATCTCCTCGGGATGGAACGCGACCTACTCGCCCACCAGCGGGCAGGTGACCGCAAGGAACGCCGGGTACAACGGAACGATCGCGCCGGGGGCGAGCGTGAGCATCGGCTTCCAGGCATCGCACGGCGGGGACACCGGATCACCGACCTCGTTCCGGCTCAACGGCAGCCAGTGCACCGTCGGATGATCTGCTGAGCGGGTCCGGGACACCGACAGCGGCACCGATCGGGAACCGTTGTTCGACCCGATCGGTACCGTTTTTATCCGAAACGTGCGGAACAACCAATTAAGAATAAAACGGCGAATCGAGACTTACGGCTCATGCTGGACGGGGTCGATGTCCTGGAGGCTGGGCCGACGGCCCGCGGCGACCGGGCGAGACACGCGCCGCCGCGGATCCGGTACAGCTCCGGACGGACACGGGAGGACACCATGCAGGGCTACGTCGCGTTGACCTTCGACGACGGGCCCACGGAGTCGACCCCGGCCCTCCTGCAGGCCCTGACGACGGCCGGGGTCCGGGCGACCATGTTCAACCTCGGCACCCGGGCGGAGGAACTCCCGCACCTCGTCACGGCCGAGGTCGAGGCCGGGATGTGGTTGGGCAATCACAGCACCACCCACCGGCACCTGTCGCTGCTGTCCGAGCACGAGCTGCTGCGGGAACTCGACAGCACCCAGCAGTCCCTGCGCAGGATCTCCGGGCGGACCCCTTCCCTCTTCCGCCCCCCGTTCGGGGACGCCGACGACAGGATCCGCTTCGCCGCCGCCCGCATGGGCCTCATCGAGGTGCTGTGGACGGTGGACTCCCGGGACTGGGACGGAGCCGGTCCCGAGGAGATCGTGAGAGCCTCCGACGACCTGGAACCGGGGGGCATCCTGCTCCTGCACGACGGCCCGGTGGCGACGGTGGAGGCCGTGCCCCGGCTCGTCGCAAGGCTCCGCGAGCGCGGTCTGCACCCGGGCCGGATCGCCTTCACCGCCCGGGAGATACCCGCGATGGGGCGTTACTTCCACGCGGCCGCCACGGCCTGAGCCGTGGCAGGGGCACCGTCCGACGCGGACGGACCGAACGATCCCGATCCGCCGGTGACGACCGCCGGCGGAATCCGACGAGGAGACAGGTAGGTGCACCATGCGCATCCGTCCGTCATCCGGACGCTGGAGCCGGTTGGCAGGGGCAGCGGCCCTCTCCCTGTTCGCGGGGACGTTCACCGCCGTGGACCTCGGAACGGCACCGGACCGGGCCCCGACGCAGGCCTCGGTCCGGACGCCGTCCGGCCGGACCGGCACCGGTGCCTGGGTCGGTACCTGGGCGAGCGTCCCGACCACCGTTCCGGCCGGGAACGTGACCTCCTACGAGGACCGGACCATCCGCCAGGTCGTGCACGCCAGCATCGGCGGGGACGCGGTCCGGGTCCGGTTGTCCAACGAGTTCGGTGAGCGACCGCTGGTGATCGGCCGGGTCCGCCTGGCACGTCATGCGGCCGGGGCCCCCAGCCAGGAGATCGTCGCGGGGACCGACCGCCCGGTGACCTTCGGCGGGCGGACGTCGGTGACCGTCCCGGCCGGTGCGCCCGTCCTCAGCGACCCGGTCGGGCTCTCCCTGCCCGCGGGGACGGACCTCTCGGTCAGCCTGTACCTTCCGGAACGTACCCCCGTGACCACCGTCCACAACTACGCCCAGCAGCTCAACGTCGTCGCGCCCGGCGACGTGACCCGTGACCGCGTGGCCGGGGGCGGGTCCACGATCGACAGGTGGTGCTTCCTCGGCTCCGTCGACGTCAGGACGGACCGTCGCGACGCGGCCACCGTCCTCGCCCTCGGCGACTCGATCACCGACGGCGCCAACACCACCCGGGGCAGCAACCACCGCTGGCCCGATCTGCTCGCCGAGCGGTTCCGGTCCCGCGCGGGCACGTCCCGGTTCGGTGTGATCAACGAGGCGATCACCGGCAACCGTCTCCTGCACGACCCGAACCCGCCCGCCGGATCGGCCGCCGAGGGGTACGCCGATTTCTTCGGCGAGAGCGCCCTTCGCCGTTTCGATCGTGACGTCACCGCCCAGACCGGCGTCGGTTACGTGATCGTCCTTCTGGGGATCAATGACATCGGGCAGCCCGGCGGCGCGGCCCCCGCGTCGGAACAGGTGGGAGCGGACGAGGTCATCGGAGCGCACCGGCAGCTCGTCGCGCGTGCCCACGCCCGTGGCCTGAGGATCTTCGGTGCGACCCTGACCCCCTTCAAGGACGACACCCTTGGCTTCCACACTCCTCGCCGCGAGGCGGACCGGCAGGCGGTCAACCGGTGGATCCGCACGAGCGGGGAGTACGACGCGGTGATCGACTTCGAGGCGGCCGTGCGGGACCCCCGGCAGCCCGACCGCCTGCTCACCGAGTACGACAGCGGGGACCACCTCCATCCGAACGACGCCGGGATGCTGGCCATGGCCGGCGCGATCCCGCTGGATCTCTTCCGGTGAGGAAGACCGGCAGGGGAACCTCCGACGGGTGAGCGGCGGTCCGAAGAACCCCGTTGCCGGTCGGGGACCCGGCGCGTCCGGCGGGTCCTTCGACCGCCGACGGCGCCGAACGCCGGGTCGGGGCGGCACTCACTCCGCGTCGAACCGTCGCCCCGACCCGGTGGGCCACGGTCCGGCGTCCCCCCGGGGCGCGCCGGCCCCTGTCACCGCGGGGGAGCGGCCTTCTCGGACGCCTGCCATGACAGCAGGGTCCTGCGCGTGAGCAGGGTCTGCGGGTGGTCCCGGCCCAGGATCCGCTCGCGGTCCGCCAGGACCCTCTCCAGCGAGGCCATGGCCTGGAAGGGGTCCCTGGTCACCCGCTGCCAGCAGGCCAGCTCGTGCCGGACGACCAGGGTGTAGGGATGCTCCTCCCCCAGGATCGTGCCGATCGTCGGGCGCAGGCGTTCCAGCAGGGAGGTCGCCTTCTCGGCCTCCCCGGACCGCCCGCTCCAGTGGGCAAGGTTCAGCGCAGCGATGAGCGTGTGCGGGTGGCGTTCCCCCAGGACCCGCTCGCGGTCGGCGAGCACCTGCCGGTACCCGGCGGCCGCCGTCGCCCTGTCCCCGGCCTGCCCGTACCAGTACGCGAGATTGGCCCGGGCCGTCAGCGTGTTCGGATGGTCCGGTCCCAGGGCCCGCACCGTGTCGACCAGCAGGTCCTTCAGGGCGGCCACCGCGATCGACGGGTCCTGGGCCTGCCCGCGCCAGCGGGCGCTGTCGTGCCGGGCGGCCAGGGTGTCCGGATGATCGGGGCCGAGCCACGAGGCCGAGACGGCGGACAGTTCCTCGAAGTAGGCGGCGGCCTGCAGCGCCAGACCGGACTCCCCCAGACTGCGTCCGGTCCGGAACAGCAGTTCGTGCACGCCCGGCTCCCACAGGGCCTGCGGATGCCGTGTGGCGAGGGCAGCGGCGTTGCTGCGCAGGGACTGCCCCAGCTGGGCGCAGATCTCGCCGTCGGGCCAGATCTGCACCAGGGCGTCGGCCGCGGCCCGGACGAGTTCGGTCAGGTCGGCGTCGCTCATCGACTGCAGGAGGGCCTGCTGGGCGGTCGCGTGCATCCGCAGCGCACGAGGCGACCGGGGGGCGCCGGCGTTCGGGCCCGCCGCCGTCGTCCCGGGCCCCAGCAGTCCCAGACGCAGCAGCCTGCGCCGCGCGTAGTCCGCCTGCGCCGTCGGGACCGAGACCGGGCGGGGCAGGTGCAGGATCTCCCTCAGCCGAGCGAGCGGTCCGGTCCTCCTGGGGCCCGCCCTGCCCGTGGCGAGGTACTCCAGGCCGGCCCTGGCCTTGAACACGTCCCCGGGGATCCCGTTGGGATCAAGAACGCCCGCGATCCGGGCGGCGCGACTCACCAGGTGCGACGGGGCGGGAGCCTGCGCGCGCTCGCAGGCCAGCTCCCACAACCGTGTGTGGAGCTCACCGCAGGACACCTGGGTCCCGACGGGGCAGCGGACCCGCGACAGGAGCAAGGAACGCAGCGACTCGCAGGTCATGGCCTCGTCAAGGAGGAGCGTGCAGGCCTGTTCGAGAGCGGCGGGGCGGTGCCCGAGCCCCTCGGCCAGCTCGGCGGCGCCGTCCATGGCGTCGGGCCGGCGCGCGGTCGCCAGCCTGGTGCCGAGGTAGTCCAGCGACTCCTCGCCGGTGAAGTCGGGCACCTCGACGAAGGCCCGTCCCGGACCCGCGAGGTCGTCGTCCTTGCGCCGGGTCGTGGCGATCACTCTCCCCGATGCGCCGCGGGGCCACAGACCCGCCAGGTGGGCCGGGTCGGTGATGTCGTCCAGGACGATCAGCCAGGGGCGGTGGGTGCCCGCCAGCCATTGCAGGAACTCCTCGGCGATCTGCTCCCCGTCCCCGTCCGTCGGCGTGGCCGGCGGGGGGATCTGCCCGGCGAGCCGGGAACGGGCCTCCATGTAGGCGGCGAGGGTCGCGGTCCTCGAGGCGGAGGTCACCCAGAGGGCAAGGTCCATCCGGGGGCGAAGGCGCTCGAAGAGCGCGATCGCCGCCTGGGTCTTGCCGGTCCCCCCGCCGGACCCGAGCGGTTGTCCCAGGACGACCGTCCGGCCGGGGCGCAGGAGGGAGGAGACCGACTCCCGCAGGGCGGAGCGGTCCTGGTAGGCCGGGGCCGGCGCGGGGACGTGCCCCAGGACCAGGGGCCAGGGGGAGCGCCCCTGGCGATCCGGCCCGATCTCCGGGGGCGTGCGAGCCGCCTCGGTCCGGTCCCTGCCGAGCCGGACGCTCCCGGGGGCGGCCAGGACACGCCCCGCGACACTGCTCTCGGTATCCGAACTCACCGGTCCCCCTCGGAAAGGAACTGACGTCACCGCTGCCCGTGGAGGCGCGGTTTGCTATCCGTGTGTAGCCGATTGATTACCAATGGCAAGGATGCCACCCGAAACGCCTGTCTGCGGGGCGGCGTGCCGAGGACGACCCGCCTCATCATTGATCACGGAGAGTGTAGATATGGTTACCTGGAGTGTTGTTCTGGTGGGAGGCGTTCTGAGGTGGAACCCGAGAGGTCGAGGCAGGACGGTGCCTGTCCCCCGGAGGCCGAAGCGGTCCGCAGCGGGACCGAGGTGCTGCCGGGACCCCGCAGGCCTGCCGGGCGCAGGCGGCATCGCGGCAGGCGACGGGGCGGACGCCCTCGCCTCCTGACGAGCGCCGCGTTGCTGGTCGTCGGCGGCCTGGCGGGGGCGGGCCTGCGAGGGGTCTGGACCCCCGCCGCCGGGGAACGGGCCGCGGACGGTGCCTCGCCGTCCCCAGCCCCCGTGGCGGGGGCCCCTCCCTCCGCCGGGATCCCGTCCGCGAGCGCCCGTGCCCTGTCGCAGGCCGACGCCGCCCGGCGGGCCGGGCAGCTGACGAAGGCCGAATCCGTCCTGCTGCGGGCCCGGAAGGCAACGGCGCACCAGGTCCTGCTCGCCCTGAGGGACCGTCCCGTGCGGACCGGGGGGGATGTGCCCGGGTACGCGCGCGGTCGCTTCGGCTCCGGTGGGCTGGACCCGGACGGGAACGGCTGCGACACCCGCAACGACATCCTGCGCAGGGACCTGACCCGGGTCAGGGTCCTGACCCGGGTCGACCCGTGTGTCGTGGACGAGGGGGTCCTCTCGGAGCCGTACACCGGCACGACGATCACGTTCCACCGCCGGACGGAGAGCTCCAGGATCGTGCAGGTCGGGCACGTCGTGTCCCTGCTGGACGCCTGGTCCTCCGGGGCGTCCGGATGGCCGGCCGGCCGGCGGACCGCCCTGGCCAACGATCCTCTCAACCTGATCGCCGTGGACTCCCGGGCCGACGCGCTTCGGCAGGGCCGGGACGCCTCGGGATGGCTCCCGGAGAACTTCGCCTTCCAGTGCACTTACGTCAGCCGTCAGATCGCGGTCAAGGCCAAGTACGATCTGTCGGTCACGGAGGCCGAGCGGCGGGCCGTCGAAGGGGTGCTCACCGTGTGCTCGGACCGTGCGATCACGATCGGTGCCACCGGCGTCCTGCCGACGCCACCGCGGTCTCTTCTCCCCGCGGGCGGGACCGCCGTCCCCACCACCGTGTCCCCGGGCGGGAACTCCCCGGTCGCGCAGGTCCCCGAGGAGGCGGAGCGGACCGGTGCAACCGATTTCCATCTTGGGGTCCCTGCCGTGTAACCTTACCTGGCGTTGCCCCAATAGCTCAGTCGGCAGAGCGTCTCCATGGTAAGGAGAAGGTCTAGGGTTCGATTCCCTATTGGGGCTCTCGACCGGCCCGATGTGATCGGAGTCCTCCCCGGGCGTCGATCGCAACGGGCCGTCGCGGCGGAGTAGCTCAGTCGGTAGAGCAAGCGGCTCATAATCGCTGTGTCGCCGGTTCAAGTCCGGCCTCCGCTACCGGGGATCAGTGCGGCAGGTTTCTGAGTCGTGGTGGCCGTCACATATCCTCTGCCGTGGTGCGCCCAGTGTTGTTCGGCCCTGGAGCACATCGACGGCCCCTGGCGGTACCGCGACAGGCGGCCCGCGACCTGTCCGGCACGACTCCGAGAGAAGGCACGACCGTGGCGAGCAAGAGCAGCGAGATCCGTCCCAAGATCACGATGGCGTGCACGGAGTGCAAGGAACGCAACTACATCACCAAGAAGAACCGGCGCAACGACCCCGACCGCATGACGATCAGCAAGTTCTGCCCGCGTTGCGGCAAGCACACCTCGCACCGCGAGACCCGCTGAGCCCTCCTGCGCCCGGGGCCTTCCCCGCAGGCACCGGTTCTTCGGGGCGGCACCGTTCCCTGACCGGGGGACGACGCTCGGAGCAGGACCTGCACGGCTGCCCCGAGCACTCCGGCCCGGTCCCCCGGACGGATCGGGGACCGGTTCCCTCCTCGTCCCCGGACACGGTGGAGACCCGCCAGGAGGCGCACCCCCGTCCCGGCCGTTCCTCCCGGGACCCCGACCGTGCCCGCTCGGCAGCTTGGGAGCATTGCGGCGATGGACGTCAACCCGGAGATCGAGAACAGGTCCTACCCACCCATGCCGGTCTTCGAGGTGGGCAGGGAGAAGATCCGGGAGTTCGCCGAGGCCATCGGCAGTACGGATCCCGTCCACGTCGACCCCCGTGCAGCGCGGGAACTGGGCTATCCCGACGTCGTCGCGCCCGCCACCTTTCCTGTCGTCGTGGCGCAGCGCGCGGAGTTCTCCGTGATCGACGATCCCGATTCCGGGATCGATTTCGCTCGCGTCGTACACGGTGAGGAACGGTTCGTCCACCATCGTCCGGTCCACGCCGGGGACAGGCTCGTGGCGACACCGCACGTGGATCGGGTACGACAGGCAGGGGGCCACTGGATGGTCACCACCAGGGTCGACATCGGCACGGAGGAAGAGGAACCGGTCAGCACGGTCTATTCCACCATTGTCGTGCGGGGAGAGCGAGCATGACCGCCACGGAACGTCCGTCCTTCGCGACCGTCCGCGTGGGCGACGAGCTCCCCGCCGCGCGGTATCCCCTGGACCGGGCGGCTCTCGTGCGATATGCGGGGGCCAGCGGTGACTTCAACCCGATCCACTGGAACGAGCGTCTCGCCCGTGAGGTGGGCCTCCCCGATGTGATCGCACACGGGATGCTCACGATGGCGACCGCCGCCAGGCTGGTCGGCGACTGGACGGGGGACGGGGGAGCCGTGGTCGAGTACGGTGTCCGGTTCACGAACCCCGTGGTGGTCCCCGATCCCGGTGGCACGGTGATCGACGTCGCGGGGAGGGTGGCGGCCCTTGACGAGCGGACACGCACCGCGCGCATCGACCTGACGGTGACCTGCGCGGGGCGCAAGGTGCTCGGAAAGGCCGTCGCCACCGTCCGGCTCCCCTGATCCCCTTCCGCCGGCGTCCCCCACGGCCTCCTCCGGCGCACCGTCGGCGGTCCTGAACGGACCGCACGGCGAGCCCGGCTGCGTGTCCTGTGCAGGACCCGGTTACCGTGTGGGTCGTGACCGACATGTCCGTGCCCTTCACAGGACCGTCCGGTGAGTCGGCCCACCCTCCCGGCACGGGATCCCGGGCGACCCTCGCTGAACTCACCACCTTCCACGTCGGTGGCCCCGCCGGGAACTACCTGCGGGCGGTGACCTCCGATGCCCTCATCGACGCGGTCAGCGAACGGGACCTGGCCGGCGAACCGGTCCTGCTCCTGGGCGGTGGCTCCAACCTGCTGGTGGCCGACGAGGGGTTCGACGGCACCGTGGTGCACGTCGCCTCGCGGGGGATCGTGGAGGAGGCCGTCCACCCCGGTGGCCGGATCAGTATCCGGGTCTCCGCGGGGGAGCCCTGGGACCATGTCGTGGGGACCGCTGTCGAACAGGGGTGGAGCGGGCTGGAAGCCCTTTCGGGGATCCCCGGGGCGGCGGGGGCGACCCCCGTGCAGAACGTCGGAGCCTACGGTCGGGAGGTCGGAGACCTCCTTGCGGGGCTGCGGGTCTGGGACCGGCAGGACCGCCGTGTCAGGACGTTGTCCGACGCGGACTGCGAGTTCGACTACAGGACCTCACGGCTCAAGAGGGAACGTTTCCGGGGTGGGCCGCGTTTCGTCGTCCTGGAGGTCACGTTCCTCCTGCACCGTGACGGCCTGTCCGCGCCGGTGCTCTACGCCGAACTGGCACGCAGGCTGGGGATCGGGATCGGGGACAGCGCCCCGTCGGACGACGTCCGGCGGACCGTGCTGGAACTGCGACGGAGCAAGGGGATGGTGGTCGACCCCGAGGACCGCGACACCTGGAGCGCCGGATCCTTCTTCACCAATCCGATCCTGGACGCGGCCCGGGCCGGCGCGCTGCCTCCCGACGCCCCCCGGTGGCACCTGACCGACGGCAGGACCAAGACCAGCGCAGCGTGGCTGATCGAGCACGCCGGTTTCGGCAGGGGGTACGGCCTGCCCGGTCCCGCGGCACTGTCGAGCAAGCACACCCTCGCACTGACCAACAGGGGGCAGGCGAGCGCGGAGGACCTGCTCGACCTGGCCCGCGGGATCCGGCAGGGGGTACTCGCCCGGTTCGGCGTGCTCCTGCACCCCGAACCCGTGCTCGTGGGCTGCGAACTCTGATCCGTCCCGACCGTCCGACCGTCCGCCCTGCCGGACGGGGTGACGGGCTGCCGGACGGGCTGCCGGCTGCTCAGCCGGGGGACGAGGCCCAGGCGTCGATCCCCGCCAGCAGCCGCGCCTTCGTCCCCGGCGGGGCGAGGCTGGCCCGGACGGATCCCCGGGCCAGATCCGCCAGCTGCCCGTCGTCGAACCCGTGGTCCTGCCGCGCGATCCGGTACTGATCGGCCAGGCGCGGGCCGAACAGGAGCGGGTCGTCGGCCCCGAGGGCGACCGTGGCCCCGGCGTCCAGCAGCTGCCGCAGGGGGACCTCTGCCGCGGTCGGGTAGACCCCCAGGGCGACGTTGGACGCCGGGCAGACCTCGAGGGCGATCCCCGCCTCGACGATCCCTCGCAGCAGATCGGGGTCCTCGGCCGACCGGACCCCGTGCCCCAGGCGCCGGGGGGACAGCTCCCTGACCGCCGTCGCGATGTGTTCGGGACCGAGCAGCTCACCCCCGTGCGGGACGGCGGCCAGACCGGCCCTTGCCGCGATCCTGAAGGCGGCCGCGAACTCGTGCGTGTTCCCCCTTCGCTCGTCGTTGCTGAGACCGAAGCCCAGCACCTGCCCGGGTCCGTCCCCGGCGTAGCGGGCCGCGAGGCGGGCGAGGATCCGTGCATCCAGGGGGTGGCGGATCCTGCTGGCGGCCACCACGATCCCCACCTGGCACGACGTCCGGCGGCTCGCATCGGCGGCGGCGTTCAGGACGATCTCCAGGGCAGGGGTCAGCCCGCCGACGAACGGGGCGTAGGAGGTGGGATCGACCTGGAGTTCCAGCCATCCGGATCCCTCTGCCGCGTCGTCCTGCGCGGCCTCCAGGACGATCCGGCGCATGTCCTGCTCGTCCCGGACGCAGGCCCGGGCAGCGTCGTAGAGACGCTGGAAGCGGAACCAGCCCCGTTCGTCGGGAGTGAGTCTGAGCAGGTGCTGCTCCCTCAGGCTCTCGGGGAGCCGTATTCCGTGGCGGGCCGCGAGCTCCTTGAGGGTCTGCGGCCTCATCGAGCCCGTGAAGTGCAGGTGCAGGTGTGCCTTGGGGAGGGCGTGGACGGGGCGGGACATGAACGGATTCTGCCAGCTCCGGGGCACCGGTCCGACCACGACGGCGGTATCGGGCCGCCCCGACAGGGACCGCCCCGCGTGCGGCCGGGCCACGACGGCGTGGCGGGACCGCACGCGGGTCAGCCGAACAGGAAGTGCCTGACGACAACCACCAGGACCAGTCCGGTGACGAGAACGGTGCCCGCGGCCTTCCTGAACTCGTCCCGTCGCAACCCGTGGTCGGGCAGGCCCGGTCCGGAGGAGTCACCCGGGGTGTAGTGCCTGGTCTGCGAGTGCACCGGAGGGCGCCGACGTACGACGACGGTCACAAGGAAACCGATGGTGAGCAGGAGCAGCAGCGGGCCGAGACCGGCCTGCTGGTCCTGCCCGACGGGTACCGGAGCCGTTCCGGTGGACTGTTCGGTGAGGATGTGGATGGTCGTCGAGAGTGGGTACATGATGCTCCCCCAGATGACGGGGTCCACTGCGGCCGGACCCCTCAGCCCTCAGGACGCCACCGGCGGCCCGTGAGCGAACACGAGGTGGGCGGTGGACGTCGATACTGCGCGAAGCAGCTCCTCTGCCGCCGGCCTGCCCGGCGACG
>Ga0316579_10000497_pt1 | contig 12848 bp, 6 predicted proteins | sample J5NA_2_FD_203074 | JGI IMG/M metagenome (GOLD analysis project Ga0316579, IMG submission 203074) | Rhizosphere microbial communities from salt marsh grasses in Alabama, United States - J5-7_160517rDrA | ecosystem: Host-associated > Plants > Roots > Rhizosphere | place: USA: Alabama | collected... | reverse complement strand
GAGCAGCGAGCCGAACAGCACGAAGAGAAAGATATAGCTCGCCGAAACCCCCAGCGCGACGCCGAACACGCCCTCGGTGGTGAGCCAGTAGTGCGAAACCGCCTTCGAGAGCGAGACGTCCTTGTGTGCGATCACGTCCGGCATGTGGGTGCCCGCGAAGGCGTAGCCCAGCATCACCAGCGCAATGATCGCGAGCGGCGGGCCGACCACGCGCCGGGTTGCTTCCAGCAGCAGCAGCACCCCCACCACCGCGGTGACGATGTCGAACGGGATCGGCTCGCCCGGCCGGGTCGAGATCTCGCGATAGAACAGAAACAGGTAGGCGCCGCAGAACGCCGCCACCAGCGCCAGCACCCAGTCCGGCACCGGAATGTAGTGACGCGGCGAGCGCCTGGCGAACGGAAAAGCGAGGTAGGCGAGAAACAGCCCGAGGCCGAGATGCAACGAGCGCATCTCGGTGGAATTGAGGACGAAGACGCCGAAGGTGTACGGCAGGGGCGATGCGTACCACAACTGCAGCATCGACCAGCCGATGCAGGTCCAGGCCAGGATTCGCTTGGCCAACCCGGAGGGCTTGCGCCCTCCGAGGTCGGATTCCTGGACCAGCGCTTCGGCGTCGACGTCGCGGCTCACTTAATGAGCCCTTTCTCCCGGAAGTAGCGTGCCGCGCCTTCATGCATCGGCGCGGAGAGGCCGTCTTTCACCATGTGGTGAGGGTCGAGGTGCGCGAACGCGGGATGCAGCTTCTTGAACTCGTCCAGGTTGTCGAACACCGCCTTCGTGATCGTGTAGACGATGTCGGCCGGGACTTTGCTCGAGGTGACCAGCGTCGCCAGCACGCCGTAGGTATGCGTCGGCTGGGGGTTGTTCGCATACATCCCGCCGGGGATGGTCGCGTAGGCGTAGTAGGGATGCGCCTTAACCAGCTTGTCGATCGCCGGACCCGTGAGCGAGACGAGCTTCGCGCCGCAGGTCGTGGTCGGGTCCTGGATGTTGGCCGAGGGGTGGCCGACGCCGTAGAAGAAGCCGTCGATCTTGTTGTCGCACAGCGCCGGGCCATGCTCGTCGGCCTTGAGCTCCGAGGCGAGCGAGAAATCGGACATTTTCATGTGCAGCGCCTTGAGCAGCTCTTCCATCGCCGCACGGGTGCCCGAGCCGGGATTGCCGACGTTGAACCGCTTGCCCTTGAAGTCGGTGAACGTCTTGATGTGGGCGTCCGCGCGCGCGACCACCGTGAACGGCTCCGGGTGCACCGAGAAGACGGCCCGCAGGTCCTTGTAGGGCTGCTTGAATCTCCCCGTTGCGTGATAAGCCTGGTACTGAACGTCCGACTGGGCCATGCCGAAGTCGAGCTCGCCCGCCTTGATCGTGTTCACGTTGTACACCGAGCCGCCGGTCGATTCGACCGAGCAGCGGATGCCGGTCTTTTCGCGGTCCTTGTTGACCAGACGGCAGATCGAGCCGCCGACCGCGTAGTACACGCCGGTGATGCCGCCGGTGCCGATGGTGACGAATCGCTGTCCGGCGGCCGTTGCCGCCGGAGAGGCGAGCATGCAGGTCAGGGCAAGCCCTGCCGCAGCGAACGCCGCGCGGTAAGCGCGCAATTCAGATTTGGTCGTTTTCATTTGGTTGAGTCCTCCACATTGAACTGACATTATCGACATGGAGCCGCAAAGTGCTCCAGTCAGCGTAGTGTAAGAGATAATGCCTCGAGGGCCTATACTTTCACTCATGGCCGTTCCGCCACTCGAAGACTTCAGCCGTCTTTACTACGCGGGCGCCGACCCGCTCGAGTTGGCCGAGCGCGATCCTGACGACCTTGCGGGCGCCGCCGCAGCGCACCTGGAGCTTGCGAGACGCTTTGCCGGTGGCACCTCCAAACTGCGCGTCTACAATCCGAGCCTCAGCGCGGACGCTTGGCAGAGTACGCACACGGTGGTGGAGATCGTCAGCGAAGACATGCCCTTCCTGGTCGATTCCGCCACGATGGAGATCAATCGCCAGGGACTCGCCCTGCACCTGGTGGTCCATCCGGTATTGCGCGTCATGCGGGACGCGAAGGGCCTCATGAAGGCTGTCACCGAACCGGCGCGATCGAGCGGGGGGCGTCTCGAATCCTTCATGCACCTGGAAGTCGACCGGCAGACCAATCCTGAACGATTGCGCGAGCTGGAGCAGGGGCTTGTGCGCGTACTCGGCGAGGTGCGGGCTGCGGTCGAGGACTGGAAGCCGATGCAGGAGCGGTTGCGCGGCCTGATCGGCGAGATGGACGAGGAGCGACTGCGGCTGCCCGCCGCGGAGATCGCCGAGGCGCGATCCTTTCTGGAGTGGCTGCTCGACAACCACATGACCCTGCTCGGGTACCGCGATTACGACCTCGTGCACGAAGGCGGCGAGGACGTGCTGCGCGTCGTCAAGGGATCGGGGCTGGGCATTCTGCGCGAGGGCGAGCACACCACCGTTTCGACCAGCTTCGCGACCCTGCCCCCCGAGACCCGGGCGAGGGCGCGCCTTCCCGAGCTGCTGGTGCTGTCCAAGGCGAACGCGCGGGCGACGGTGCACCGCCCCGGCTACCTCGACTACGTCGGGGTCAAGCGCTTCGATGCGCAGGGCCGCGTGACCGGCGAGCGGCGCCTGCTCGGGCTCTACACCCACACCGTCTACACCGCCAATCCGGGCGACATCCCGGTGCTGAGGAAGAAGGTCGCCGGAGTGCTGGCGCGCGCCGGCTTCCTGCCCGCGAGCCACGACGGCAAGGCGCTCGCCTCGATCCTCGAGGATTATCCGCGCGACGAGCTGATGCAGATCGAGCCGGAGGAGCTCTACGCGCACGCGATCGCGATCCTGCGGCTCGGCCAGCGGCAGAAGGCGCGCCTGCTGGTGCGACGCGACGCCTACGGCCGCTTCGTCACCTGCCTGCTCTACGTTCCGCGCGACAAGTACAACACCGAGCAGCGCCAGCGCTTCCAGCGCATCCTCGCCGAGGCGTTCAATGGCACCGCGGGCGAGTTCAGCGTCAGCCTGTCGGAGTCTCCGCTGGCGCGCATCTTCATGGTGGTGCGCACGCGTCCCGGCGCGGTGCCCGAGGTCGACGTGCGCGAGGTGGAGCGCAGCATCGTCGCCGCCACGCGCCGCTGGGAGGACGACCTGCAGGCGCTGCTTCAGGAGCGCGAGGGCGAGGAGCGCGGCAACCAGCTGTTCGCGCGCTACGGCCAGGCTTTCCCCGCGGGTTACCGGGAGGACCACACGCCGCGCAGCGCGCTGATCGACCTCGAGACGATGGAAGCGCTGGGCGAGCCGCCCGCCCTGGCGATGAATCTGCACCGGCCCGTCGGCGCCGAGCCCGGCCTGCTTCGCTTCAGGCTTTACCGCGCGGGCGCGCCGATCGCGCTCTCGGACGCGCTGCCTATCCTCGAGAACCTGGGCGTGCGCGTGCTCGACGACCGGCCTTACCACGTCGAGCGCGCGGACGGCCGCATGGTGTGGATCGTCGACTTCGGGCTCGCGCTGCCGGACGACGCCGAGATCGCGCTGGACAGGGTGCGGCCGCTGTTCCACGAAGCCTTCGAGGCGATGTGGACAGGGCACGTCGAGCCCGACAACCTGAACCGGCTGGTGCTCGCGGCCGAGCTCTCGGCGCGGGAGATCGCGATCGTGCGCGCCTACACGCGCTACCTGCGCCAGGCGGGCATTCCGTTCAGCCTGGCTTACATGGAGCAGGCGCTGGTCGCGCACGCCGGGCTGGCGCAGCGGCTGGTGGCGCTGTTCGAGGCGCGCTTTTCGCCCGGCGACAAGCAGGCAGAGGCCGAGCAGCGGCTGGCAGCAGAGATCGAGGCGGGGCTCGAGCAGGTGCCGAGCCTGGACGACGACCGCATCCTGCGCCGCCTGCTCGAGACGATGCGCGCCACCACGCGCACGAACGCCTTCCAGCGCGGCGCCGACGGCGCCCGCAAGCCGTACATCTCCCTCAAGTTCGACCCGGCCAGGGTCCCGGGGCTGCCCGAGCCGCGCCCGATGTTCGAGATCTTCGTGTATTCGCCGCGCGTCGAGGGCGTGCACCTGCGGGGCGGGCCGGTCGCGCGCGGAGGCCTGCGCTGGTCGGATCGGCGCGAGGACTTCCGCACCGAGGTGCTCGGCCTGATGAAGGCGCAGATGGTGAAGAACGCGGTCATCGTGCCGGTCGGCTCGAAGGGCGGATTCGTGCTGAAGCAGCCGCCGGCGGGCGGCGAGCGCGAGGCGCTGCTGAAGGAAGGCATCGCGTGCTACCGCACTTTCCTGCGCGGCCTGCTCGACCTTACCGACAACCTTGTCGAGGGCCGGATCGTTCCGCCGCCGGATGTCGTTCGCCACGACGCCGACGACGCCTACCTCGTGGTGGCGGCGGACAAGGGCACCGCGAGCTTTTCCGACATCGCCAACGGGGTGGCGGCCGAATACGGCTTCTGGCTCGGCGATGCCTTCGCCTCCGGCGGGTCGGCGGGCTACGACCACAAGAAGATGGGAATCACCGCGCGCGGGGCCTGGGAGTCGGTCAAGCGCCACTTCCGCGAGCTGGGCGTCGACACCCAGTCGCAGCCCTTCACCACGGCCGGAATCGGCGACATGTCGGGCGACGTGTTCGGCAACGGCATGCTGCTGTCGCGCCACATCAGGCTGGTGGCCGCGTTCGACCACCGCCACGTTTTCATCGACCCCGACCCGGACCCGGAAGCGGGCTTCCGCGAGCGCGAGCGCCTGTTCGGGCTGGCGCGCTCGTCGTGGGCGGACTACGACGCGAAGCTGATCTCGAAAGGCGGCGGCGTCTGGCCGCGCAGCGCCAAATCGATCAGGCTTTCGGCCGAGGCGCGCCGCGCGCTCGGGGTCGAGCAGGCCGCGCTGACCCCGAACGAGGTGGTGAGCGCGATCCTGAAGGCGCCGGTCGATCTGCTCTACAACGGCGGCATCGGCACCTACGTCAAGTCCAGCCGCGAGACGCATGCCCAGGTCGGCGACCGCGCCAACGACTCGCTGCGCGTCGACGGCAACGAGCTGCGCTGCAAGGTCGTCGCCGAAGGCGGCAACCTCGGGCTGACGCAGCTCGGGCGCATCGAGTACGCGCTGGCGGGCGGCCGGGTCAACACCGACGCGATCGACAACTCGGCCGGGGTGGACTGCTCGGATCACGAGGTCAACATCAAGATCCTGCTCGACGCTGCGGTGCGCGAGGGCGAGCTCACGCTCAAGCAGAGGGACCGGCTGCTCGCCGAGATGACCGACGAGGTGGCGACGCTGGTGCTGCGCGACAACACTTTCCAGACCCAGAGCCTGTCGGTGACGGGGCTGGTGGCGCCGCAGCTGCTCGACCAGCAGGCGCGCTTCATCCAGGCGCTCGAGCGCAGTGGACAGCTCAAGCGCGCGATCGAGTTTCTGCCCTCGGACGCCGAGATCGGCGAGCGCAAGGCCCGGCGCATCGGCCTGACCGCGCCCGAGCGCGCGGTGCTGCTCGCTTACTCGAAGATGGCGCTCTATCACGAGCTGCTCGAATCGGACCTGCCTGAGGAGCCGACCATCGCCGGCGCCCTCGAGCGCTACTTTCCGAGGCCTCTGCGCGAGCGTTTCGCGCGCCACCTCCACTCGCATCCCTTGCGCCGCGAGATCATCGCTACGCACGTCACCAACAGCATGATCAACCGCGTCGGCAGCACCTTCGTGCACCGCATGCGCGAGGAAACGGGCGCCGGCGGCGCCGAAGTGGTGCGCGCCTACATGGTGGTGCGCGAGGCCTACGGCATGGTGGCGTACTGGCAGGCCGCCGAGGCGCTCGACCGCAAGGTGCCCAACCTGCAGCAGGGCGCACTGCTGCTCGAATCGGGACGGCTCATCGTGCGCGCGACGCTCTGGCTGCTGCGCAACCGCAAGCACCTGGCGGATGTGGCGGCGGGGATCGCGAAGTTCCGTCCCGGCATCCAGGCCCTCGCCGCGCTGCTGCCGGCGGCGCTCTCGGAGCCCGAGCGCGAGGCCTACGAGAAGGCCCGGGCGGAACTCGCCGAAGCCGGCGTGCCGCCGCCGCTCGCGGCCCAGGCGGCGGGCTTCGACGCGCTGGCGGCGGCGCCCGACCTGGTCACGGTCGGCGAGGCGTTCGGCCGCGGCATCGAGGAGGTGGCCACGGTCTATTTCGCCATCGGCGGACGGCTCGAATTCCCGTGGCTGCGCTCCCGTGTCGGAGCCATCTCCGCCGACAGCCATTGGCAGGCGCTCGCGAAGGCCGCGCTGCGTGACGACCTCGCGAGCATGCAGCGCCACCTGACCGCGGACGCCTTGCGCGGCGCGGCGGCCAAGGGAGATGCCGCGCGGGCGATCGACGAGTGGGAGAGCGCCAACCACGCGCTGCTCGAGCGTTTTCGGCAGGTGCTCGCCGACCTGCGCACGCAAGGCACGTTCGACCTGGCGATGGCCTCGGTCGCGATGCGCGAGCTGCGCAACATCTCCGCCCGCGCCTAGCCCCGGGCCAGGGCCGCGTCGACCGCCTTGTACGCGGTCGCGATGGCGAGGCCGGCGCCGCAGCGTTGCCGGATCCAGTCCTGGTGCGCGAGCAGGCTGCCGGCGGCGAACAAGCGTGGATGGGCGGGCTTGCCGGCAGCGTCGAGCGGCCGCCATCGTTCGTCGACCGTCACGCCCGCGCGGTTGATCCCATGGCCGCGTGGATCGAAGTAATCCGCGCGGTGCCAGGCCGCGCGCCCCTCGGGCTGGACGACGGCAAGGTTCGCCAGGGTCTCGCGGATCCGGTCGGAGTCGGCGCTCAGCCCGCCGGAGGTGAAGCGCCCGGTCGCGAGCACGGCGGCCGCGGCCTCGATGGTGACCTCCCCATAGGGGTCTTCCAGCCGCGCGGTGATCCCCTGCGGAAGAAGCTCGAGCCGCTTGACCTTGTGCTGAGGCTCGAGGGCGACGCCGCGCTGCGGCAGCCTGGTCTCGAACAGCTCGCGCAGGCGCACGCCGGGCACCGCGGGGGGCATGGTGGGGATCTCGAAGACGGGCACGCCCAGCAGCGATTGCAGCTCGCGGTGCACGTGATCCGGCCGGTGAACGCCGAGGATCGCCGGCAGGCCCAGCGCCTTTGCGCTTCCGAGCAGGGGCCGGATGCGTTCGGCCAGGCGTTGGCGCGTGGCGGGCACTTCCAGCGCCCGCGCCAGCACCTCCGCGTACACCTCGGCGCCGCTATCCATGTCCGGAAAGCCGATGCGTTGGGTGCGAAGGCCCGGCCACCGGGGCGCCAGGTTCGCGACCAGCTCCCGCGCGCTGAACCCGTTGAGGCCGATGAAGTCGACGACGAGGGTGTCGAGGCCGCGAGCCATCGCTGCGAGCGCGGGCTGCATCGTCAGGGGCAGCGAGAGCGTGGGCTTCAGGGTGCCCGCCGGCGTCAGCGCCAGCACGTTGCGCGGTCCGGGCGCGGCATACCCCAGGCCCATCTCGGTGAGGGCGCGCGTGAAGCGCGTGAACGCGTCGCGGATATCGTCTTCGGCGACGTTCCCCAGGGGGTGACGGGGCTCGTCCTCGCGCAGCCGGGCCAGGGCCTGCCACGGATCGTGCACGAGACCCTTGCCGTCGTAGCCCAGAAGATCGAGGTAACCGGTGGTGAACGCGATCGCGCCGGTGTTGCCGACCAGCGCCACCTCGACACCGCGATCGAGCGCGAACAGGCTGGCCGCCATGCCGGCAAGCCCGGAGCCGATCACCAGCAGCTCCGCCCGATGGTGACGCGGCTGCTTGATCACGTGTCCTCGGCCAAGTGGTCCAGGCCGAGCAGCCCGCAATGCAGCGCCTCGGCGAGCTCGAGCTGCGGCAGGTGCTCGCCCCAGGCCACGGGGGCAACGCCCTTGAAGCGCTGGGCCACGAAGTCGCGAGTGTGGCGAAGCCCGGCGGGAGAGTCGTACACCTGGCGGTCGTACAGGTGCGAAGTCAGCCGCAAGCTGCAGAACGCGCCCTGACAGGTGCCTTTGCCCACGCGGCTGCGAACGGCGATCGCGTTGAGGCTCATCTGCGAGTCCGCGCCCGGTGCGTTCTCGACGATCGAGTCGATCGCCGACGCGGGCACCATTTCGCATTCGCACACGATCAGGTCACCCGGCTCGCGCCGCGCGGCCCAGTAGCGGGGGGCGAACCCCGGCTCGGTCCAGCGAATGGCGTCCGCGGAAGGCAGCGGCGTGCTTGCGGTCTTGCACGGCTCGCTGTTGCCAAGCCGCCGGGCGACCAGGTCCCCGGTTTTCTCGGCCATCAGGCGGAAGGTGGTGAGCTTGCCTCCGGCCACCGTGGCGAAGTTGGCGAGGCCGTCGGACTCGTGGTCGAACAGGCTGAAGCCGCGACTGGCCTTGCGCCCGTCGGCGTCCGCGCCGGCGGCCATCAGCAGCGGACGCACGCCCGAGAAAGCGCGGATGAACCGCGTATGCGCGATCTGCGGCACCATCGCGACACCCTCGGCGACCAGACGATCCACCTCGGCGACGGTGGGATGGACGTCGTCGAGGCTCTGCACCGTCTCCGACGTGGTGCCGAGCAGCGATACCGTGCCGCCGGGCACCAGGATGTCGCCGTCGCCGGGCCGGCGCAGGCGGTTGATCACGCGCCGGCCGATGCGCGCGTTGCTGATGATCAGGGTTCCCTTGGAATAGAGCAGCTCGACCCCGGAGCAGCCGGCGAGGCGCGCGACCCGCATCGCCCAGGCGCCGGCGGCGTTGACCACCTGGCGCGCGCGTATGGTGATCGTCTCTCCGGTTCGCGTGTCGCGGCAGATCGCGCTGCGAACGGTGCCGTCGTCGACAACGAAGCGCTCCAGCTCCGTGTGCGCGAGAAAGAGGCTCTGCGTCAGCTGCTGCGCGTGGTTGACGTTCTCGAGGGTGATGCGAAACGGATCGACGGTCGCATCGGGCACCCTGTAGGCGGCGAAGACCTTTTCGCTCAGGCAGGGCTCGAGCTCGCGCGCCTCGGCGGGCGTGACGGTGGTGCATTCGATGCCGGCCGTGCGGCAGTGCTCCGAAAAGCGCTCGGCGTACTCCGGGTCGTCGCCCTCGACCGCGACGAACAGGCCGCCGCAGGCGTCGATGCATTCCGGCGCGACCGCCTTGAGGATGTCGCCCTCGCGCCGGCATTCGGCGGCCGTGTCCGGGTCGCCGACCGCGTAGCGGGCGCCGCTGTGCAACAGGCCGTGGTTGCCGCCGGAGGCGCCGGCGTTGAGGTCGCGCCGGTCGATGAGGATGCAGTGGATGCCGCGAAGCGCAAGATCCCGCATCACGCCGGTGCCGGTTGCGCCGCCGCCGATGATCAGCGCTTCGGTTTCGAGCACGCCGCCGTGCCGCGTCGCTCGCACGTCCACCCTCAGAGCCCCAGCCGCGCCAGATCGGGCCCCAGGTACTTGCGCTCGTCCGCGCCCAGGATGCCGAGCGAAAGGCAGATCAGGGTCCAGAGATGCACGACGCGGTAGTGCCCCTGGAAGTGCTGACCGAGATCCTCGATCTGCGAGTGGCAGTTGTGGCACGGCGTGAGCACATAGTCGGCCTGGGTGGTCGCGATCTGATCGAACTTGCGCTTGCCGTAGGCCCAGCGCAGCTCCTTCATGCCGGCCTGCAGGAAGCCGCCGCCGCCGCCGCAACAGTAGTTGGCGCTGCGGCTGGGGGCCATGTCGATGAAATTCGCCTCGCCCACGAGCGTGCGCGCGACGAAGCGCAGGTCGTCTGCCATCGTATCGCCCAAAGACTTGCGCACCAGCTGGCAGGGGTCCTGCACGGTGAACTTGATGCCCTGCGTGTTCCACTCGGCGTTGACGGGCAGGCGGCCCTCGCGGATCCAGCGCGCGTAGTAGCTCACGAGGCTTCCCGCCTCGAAGTCGGCCTTGAGGCCGAAGCGCTCGACGCCCTTCCACAGCGTATAGAAGGAGTGGCCGCACTCGGTGTTGAGCCACACTTTGCAGCCCAGGTGGTTGACCGCGTCGACGCGCTGCTCGACCATCCGGCGCCAGGCCTCGTCGTCGCCGGTGAACATGCAGAAGTTCTCCGCCGCCCACCCCTTGGACGAATAGGTCCAGTCCGCGCCCACGTACTCGAAGATCTTCCACAGGGGCCCCATCTCCTCGGGCTCGGTGGCCGGCTCGCGCGAGTTCTGGTTGACGAAGAAGTACGCCCCCTGCTTGTCGATGGGCGCCTCGAGGCGGGCAAAGCGGTCGCTCTGCCGGCGTACGGCCGTCACGCCCTCTTCGACGGCCTCGACGAAGTCCTCTTCCTGCAGCCCCATCGCGCTCGTGCCCGGAAACCGCAGCTGCGCCTCGCACGAGCGCACGATCCCCCTGGGCTTCTTCTCGCTCGGCCAGGCGCCGCGGGCCAGCCCCACCAGCACCGAGACGTCGATACTCATCGGGCAGATGTACTTGCAGCGCTGGCATTGGGTGCAGGTCCAGATCCACGCCGTGGTGGACAGCTCCTCGTTCATGTCGAGCATGGCCATGCGGATGAAGCGCCGCGGATCCATGCCTTCCAGGCCCGAGGCCGGGCAGCCCGCGGAGCACAGGCCGCAGCTCAGACAGGCGTCGTAGCTGGCGCCGGGAGGCAGCAGCTCGCGCGCGGCGGCCTTGAAGTCGATCGTTCGGCTTGCGGTCTGGGACGCGGTTTCCATGGCAGGCGCCGCGGCGTTCAAGCCTCGGCGAGCGCGGCGTCGACCGAGGCGTCGAGCCGGTGCACGATCTCGTCGATCTGGGACGGCGTGCAGATGAAGGGGGGCGCGAGCAGGACGTGGTCGCCCGCGCGCCCGTCGATCGTCCCGCCCATCGGGTAGACCATCAGACCGTGCGCCATCGCCTGCGCCTTGATCTTCGCGTGCAGCCGAAGCGCGGGGTCGAAAGGCTTCTTGCTCGCGCGGTCCTCGACCAGCTCGATCGCCATGAACAGTCCCCGGCCGCGGACGTCGCCCACGTTCGGATGCTCGCCGAACGCCACCTGCAGCCGCTCGCGCAGGCGCAGGCCGAGCGAGCGCACCGCCTCGAGCAGATTGTCGCGCTCGATCACCTGCTGCACCGCGAGCGCCGCGGCGCAGGCGACCGGATGGCCGATGTAGGTGTGGCCGTGCTGGAAAAAGCCGCTGCCCTTGGACAGCGCGTCGATGATCCTGGCCTGCACCAGGACGGCGCCCACCGGCTGGTAGCCGCCGCCCAGGCCCTTGGCGATCGCCATCAGGTCGGGCGCGATGCCTTCCTGCTCGAGCGCGTGCAGGGTACCGGTGCGTCCCATGCCGCACATCACCTCGTCGGCGATCAGCAGGATGCCGTGGCGGTCGAGAATCTCGCGCACGCGACGGAAATAACCGGGCACCGGCGGCAGCGCGCCCGAGGTCGCGCCGCCGACGGTCTCGGCGACGAATCCGATCACGTTGCGCGGGCCCAGGCGCTCGATGACCTGCTCGAGCTCCTGCGCCAGGCGCTCGCCGTAGGCCTCCGGCGTTTCGCCCTGGCGGCGGTCGCGGTATTCGTAGCAGGGCGAGACGTGCTCGACGCCGATCAGCAGCGGCGCGAACTGCCGCCGCCGCCACTCGTTGCCGCCGACCGCGAGGGCGCCCAGGGTGTTGCCGTGGTAGCTCTGGCGCCGCGCGATGAAGTGGCGCCGCTCGGGCTCGCCGATCTCGACGAAGTACTGGCGCGCGAGCTTGAGCGAGGCTTCGACCGCCTCGGAGCCGCCCGAGACGAGATACACGTGCGACATGCCCTCGGGCGCGCGCGCGATCAGGTGGTCGGCGAGCTGCTCCGCGATCTCGGTGGTGAAAAAGCTCGTGTGCGCGTAGGCGATGCGGTCGATCTGCTCGTGCATCGCGCGCAGGATGTCGGGGTGGCCGTGGCCGAGGCAGGACACCGCGGCGCCGCCCGAGGCGTCGATGTACGCCTTGCCGTCGCGGTCGATGATCTCGATGCCGCGTCCGGCGACCGCGACCGGCAGTGCCCCCCGCAGCTGGCGGTGCAGGATATGCGTCAGGGCTTGCTCCTCTTGCCGACGAACTCGTAGATCGCGGTGTGGTCGGCGCCGGCGCCGAGCGCGGCCGCCGCCTCGCGCCAGATCTCGGTGCAGTGCTTCGCCAGCTCGGCGCTCGCGCCGACCGCCTCGCACAGGTGGGCGGCGGTGGCGACGTCCTTGACCATCAGCGCGGCCGAGAAGCCCGACGCGAAGGTTCCGGAGAGCATGAACTGCTTGACCTTCACCTCGGTCGTGTTGTTCTTCCCGCTCGAGGCGTTGAGGATGTCGGTCATCACCGCCGGGTCGAGGCCGAAACGGGCCCCGGCCGCGAGCGCCTCCGAGGTGGCGATCATGCCTGCGGCGGAAACGTAGTTGTTGAGCGCCTTCATCGCGTGGCCCGAGCCGAGGGGCCCGGTGAGGAAGATCCTCGCTCCCATCTTTTCCAGCAGCGGGCGCACGCGCTCGATCGCGGCCGCGTCTCCGCCCGCCATGATCGCGAGCGTGCCGTCGACCGCCTTCTTCACCCCGCCCGACACCGGCGCGTCGACCAGGCCGATGCCCCGGGCGGCGAGCTCCTCGCCGAGCGCGCGCGTGCCGACCGGGTCGGAGGAGCTCATGTCGAGCACCAGCATGCCCTTGGGCAGCCCGGCGCCGAGCACGCATTCGCGCACCGCCTTGCCGTCCGGCAGCATGGTGAGGAACACGTCGGCGCCGCGCGCCGCCTCGGCGGCGGAGGCGCAGGTGCCGGCGCCGTTCAGGTCGTGGCTGCGCAGCGCGAAGCCGGCCTTCTCCAGGTTGGCGGCCATCGGCCGTCCCATCTGGCCCAGGCCGATGAAGGCGACGGTGCGGATGGCGCTCACACGCCGCGGTCCTTGAACACTTCCT
>Ga0316579_10000496_pt1 | contig 12871 bp, 6 predicted proteins | sample J5NA_2_FD_203074 | JGI IMG/M metagenome (GOLD analysis project Ga0316579, IMG submission 203074) | Rhizosphere microbial communities from salt marsh grasses in Alabama, United States - J5-7_160517rDrA | ecosystem: Host-associated > Plants > Roots > Rhizosphere | place: USA: Alabama | collected... | reverse complement strand
ATCCGCGTCTGGCCCGACCCCGTGGCCCCCGCGGACATCGTCGATCGGTTCTGCAGCAGCCTACGCGCCCAGTGTCCGCCCCTCGCGCGCATCGACACCATCGAGCGGTCCTCCCTGGCCGCGCCTTCACCGGGCCCCGGGTTCAACATCGAGGCGAGCAACCCCACCGGGATCCGCACGGGCATCGTCCCGGATGCCGCCACCTGCGAGGCCTGTGCCGGGGAGATCGAGGATCCCCGGGACCGCCGCTACCGTTACCCCTTCACCAACTGCACCCATTGCGGACCCCGGCTCAGCATCGTCCGCGCCATCCCTTATGACCGCACCAACACCAGCATGGCGGTCTTTCCGCTCTGCGCGGCCTGCGCGGCGGAGTACGGGGATCCGGCGGATAGGCGCTTCCATGCCCAGCCCAATGCCTGCCCGGACTGCGGTCCACGCCTCTGGCTCGTCGACGGGGCAGGAATCGAGGTCGATCCCGCGGACCGGGGCGCCCCCGATGCCATCGACCTCGCCAGCCGATTGCTCGGCGCGGGAAGGATCCTGGCCATCAAGGGCATCGGCGGCTTCCACCTGGCCTGTGATGCCACCAATGCGGAGGCGGTCGCCACGTTGCGTCGGCGCAAACGGCGCTTCCAGAAGCCCTTCGCCCTCATGGCGCGGGACCTGGACGTCATCCGCCGCTACTGCCGAATCGGCGGCGGAGAGTCCGCCCTCCTGCAGGGCCCGGCGGCACCCATCGTCCTGCTCGAGCGCGCGCCCGACGCCGCTGGATCCCTGCACCTGGCACCGGAGGTTGCCCCGGGCCAGGGCACCCTCGGCTTCATGCTGCCCTACAGCCCTTTGCATCGGCTGCTGCTGGCCGGTTGGGACCGACCCCTGGTGATGACCAGCGGCAACCTCAGCGAAGAGCCCCAATGCATCGACAACGCGGAGGCCCTGGAACGGCTCGACGACCTCGCGGACTATGCCTTGCTCCATGACCGGGCCATCGTCAATCGCGTGGATGATTCCGTCGTGCGGATGATGGACGGCGCCCCGCGCCCGCTGCGCCGTGCCAGGGGGTATGCCCCGGCGCCAATCCCGCTTCCCCCGGGTTTCGCCGCCGCCCCCCGGGTCCTGGCCTTCGGCGGGGAGCTCAAGAACACCGCCTGCCTGCTGAAAGACGGCCACGCGATCCTCACGCAGCACCTGGGGGACCTGGAGGACGCCCGCACGGCCCGGCAGTACGAGCGCACCCTGGATCTCTACCAGTCCCTGTTCGAGCACCAACCCGAGGTGCTGGCGGTGGACCTGCACCCGGACTACCGCTCGACCCTGACCGGTCGCGACCGGGCCCTGCGGGAGGGTCTGCGACTAGTGGACGTCCAGCACCATCATGCCCATATCGCCGCCGTGCTCGCGGACAATGGCTGGCCGCTCGATAAGGGCCCCGTGCTCGGTATCGCCCTCGATGGCCTGGGTTTCGGCCCCGACGGGACCCTGTGGGGGGGCGAGCTCCTCATGGCCGACTATCGCTCCTACCGGCGGGTGGGCTGGCTGCGACCGACACCGATGCCGGGCGGCACCCGGGCCATCCTGGAGCCCTGGCGCAACCTCCTGGCCCAGATCGAGTCGAGCCTGGGCTGGGAGTCCTTTCTGGGTCGCTGGCCGGATCTGGAGGTCACGAGACGGCTTGTTGGTCATCCCGTGGGGGTGCTGCGGGCCATGATGGCACGGGGGCTTAACGCACCCCTCAGCAGCTCCGCCGGCCGCCTGTGCGACGCGGTGGCCGCCGCCCTGGGCGTGGGCGGGGAGTCGATCACCTACGAAGGCCAGGCGGCCATCGAGCTGGAGACCCTGGCGGCGCCGGCGATGGCGGATGCCGCTTCGGGCTATCCCCTCCGAATCTCCGAGACGGAGGAGGGCAGGGTCCTGGACCCCGCCCCCCTATGGCCGGTGCTGTTCGATGACCTGGGGGCGGGCAGGGGGCGCGACCAGATCGCCGCCCGCTTCCATCTGGGCCTCTGCGAGGCGCTGGCCGGGCTGGCCGCCGGGATTGCGCAGGAGGAGGGGGTTTCCGAGGTCGCCCTGTCTGGAGGGGTCTTCCAGAATCGCCTGATCCTGGAGGGACTCTGTGAGGGCCTCAGGAGCCGGGGGCTGGATCCTTTGACTCACGGACAGGTCCCGGCCAATGATGGGGGTCTCTCCCTGGGTCAGGCGGTCGTCGCCGCCGCCCGGAACCTCTAGAAGCCGTCTCTGGGAGCCATTCCATGCTGATCGGCGTGCCACGCGAGATCAAGCCCCAGGAGTTCCGCGTCGGGCTCACCCCCGAGTCGGTGGCGGAGCTCACCCATCGCGGCCACTCGGTCCTGGTGGAGGCCAGTGCAGGCGCGGGGATCGGTGCCGGGGACGACGCCTATCGTTCCGCCGGAGCCCGTATCACGGAGGATGCCGCCGGCATCTATGGCAGCGCGGAGCTCATCGTCAAGGTCAAGGAGCCCCAGCCGGCGGAGCGCCGGCTGCTGCGGGAGGGCCAGGTGCTGTTCACCTATCTGCACCTGGCGCCGGACCCCGACCAGGCACGGGACCTGATCGACTCCGGCGCGGTGTGCATCGCCTACGAGACCGTCACCGACGCCCATGGCGGTCTGCCGCTGCTCAGGCCCATGAGCCAGGTGGCGGGCCGTATGGCGGTCCAGGCCGGGGCCTGCGCCCTGGAGAGGGAGCACGGCGGGCGGGGGGTCCTGATCGGCGGTGTGCCCGGTGTGGCGCCGGCCCGGGTGGTGATCCTGGGAGGCGGGACCGTGGGCTTCAACGCGGCCCAGATGGCCGTGGGACTCCAGGCGGACGTGACCCTGCTGGACCGGGATCCGGCGGTGCTGGAGCGGCTCTCCAACCACTTCGGCGCCAGCGTCCGGGCCGTCTACTCCAATCGCACCACCATCCAGGAGCACCTCTACCATGCCAGTCTGGTCATCGGCGCCGTGCTGGTTCCCGGCGCGGCCGCGCCCAGGCTGGTGACCCGCTCCCACCTGTCCGAGATGCTGCCGGGTGCCGTGCTGGTGGACGTCTCCATCGACCAGGGGGGCTGCTTCGAGACCTCGCGGCCCACCACTCACGCGCAGCCCACCTTCGTGGAGGAGCGCATCGTCCACTATTGCGTGGCGAATATGCCAGGGGCCGTGCCGCACACCTCGACCTACGCCCTGAACAACGCCACGCTGCCCCATGTCCTGGACCTGGCCGACAAGGGCTGGCGCCAGGCCATGCGGCAGGATCCCCACCTCCGGGCCGGGCTGAATGTGTGCGCCGGGCAGGTCACGCACCAGGCGGTGGCCCAAGCCCTGGAATATCCGCTGGTCGCCGCCGACGACCTGCTGGCAGACCCCTGAGCCCGCGTCATGGCCCTAAGACGCTGCGATCTCAGGGGCGCCAGGGACGGGCGTCATGTCTAGACCGGCCCGCGCCCGTATCGACCTCGGGGCGTTGCGCCACAACCTGCGCCACGCGCGCACCCTGGCGGGGTCGTCCCGGGTGCTGGCCGTGGTCAAGGCCAACGCCTACGGTCACGGGGCCGTCGCGGTCGCCCGTGCGCTCGAAGGTGAGGCGGATGCCCTGGGGGTTGCGTGCACGGAAGAGGCCCTCGAGCTGAGGGACTCGGGCATCCGAGCACCCATCCTGCTGATGGAGGGGGTCTTCTCGCCGGATGAGATCCCCGTGGCCGATCGCCATCGCCTAGCCCTGGTGGTCCACTCGCCCGAGCAGCTCGCCTGGGTGTTGGAGGCTCGGCCCCGGCGGCCGCTCGATTGCTGGATCAAGGTGGACACGGGCATGCACCGGGTCGGTCTGGAGCCTTCGCAGCTTGCCGGGGCCTACGGGGCCCTTCGGCGGGCGCCCCAGGTGGGCGGCCTGGTGCTCATGACCCATTTCGCCCAGGCGGACGAGCCGCACCACCCGGCCACCATCCAGCAGATCTACCGGTTCACCGAGGCCTGCACCGGGATCGAGGCGCCCCGTAGCCTCGCCAACTCGGCGGCCATCCTTGCCTGGCCGGACGCCCATGCGGACTGGGTGCGCCCCGGAATCATGCTCTACGGCGCCTCACCCTTGGGCGACAAGCACGCCTCCGCCAGTCAGCTGCGACCGGTGATGCACCTGAAGTCCGCCCTGATCGCGGTGCGGGACCTGGCGGCGGGGGAGCGTATCGGCTACGGCGGGCGCTTCGTCTGCCCGGAGCCCATGCGGGTCGGGGTGGTCGCCCTGGGCTACGCGGACGGCTACCCGCGGCACGCGCCCGACGGCACCCCCGTGGCCGTGGGGGGACGGGTCACCCGGATCATCGGGCGGGTCTCCATGGATATGCTGACGGTGGATCTCACGGGCCTGGAGGGCGTTCGCCCGGGGGACCCGGTGCAGCTTTGGGGGGACCAGGTCAGCGCCAATGCCGTCGCGGAGGCTAGCGGCACCATCGCCTACCAGTTATTCACTTCGATCAGCGGACGAGTGCGACGAGACTGCCAGGGATGAAGCCTAGCGAAACGTCAGTACATTACTTGACATAATATACATTATGCGCACTTCCGCTTAGGGGTCGGGAGGACCCCGGCCCGCGCCACGACTGGGCTGAGGCCGATCTGCTCTCCGAGGGCTTCGCGGCCAATCTGTCACTCCTTCGCCCCCTGCAACAACGCGCTCGGCCGAGCACGTCAGAGGCTGCTCGGCTCCGCGGGGTCCCGGTGCGGACCTAGTGCGTCTGCATGCCCTCTCGGCGTAGATCCTGGGCGGACCACAGTACGCCACGGCGTTTCCCTTCGCGGATACCGGCGCTGACGCTCCCAAGGCAATCCTCCTGCCGCTGCGCTGCGACTACTGGCGGTTCCTCGCCGGCTTCGTCCCCTGGGCCGGCTAGGACGGCTGGGAGGGCTCGGCCCTCGCGGTTGCCTGTTTCCACCCTGCTACGCACGCGGCGGTATCCGCGGGGCAGCCCCGCAAAATACCCACACGAAAGCGGGGCAAAATTTGCGCGATGGCAATTTTTCCGCTAACTGATCCACAAAACGCTCCGAACGGGGCTTAGATTGAGTTGGAGAGTTGCGCTGCAGCGGGCAACACCGCCGTGCTCGGGACAGAGTGAGACGGGCACGCGGCTCTTTTCATTTAAATATTAGATCATTAGGGAACTTTTCTTAGGAAACCGCCGATCGACCGTCGTTCGCACCTTACATCAGCAGACGGAAGTTCGGCGTTCGCCTCGAGCTTTGGGAAAGTGCCGCGCTGCGAAGAGCGCTCGCTTTCGGCAGCTTCGCGTTTGAACTGAAAGGCGTTTCCAGGCCGGAACGTACCGGCGACGCGACCTACCCGCCTTGGTGCATTCGGCGCGCGAACGCATCGACGGAGTCTGATCGAGGGCATTCATTCGCTGAGTGAAGGAGGAACCGATCATGTCCCCCCGCATCCCACGCTACCGAGTCCTGCTGGCGACAGCATTGCTCGCGTTTCTCACCGTACCGATCGCGCTCGCCCAACAGGGCGGCGGTCAGGGGCCCGGCAGTGGTGGAGGCGGACCGGGAGATCACTCCCAACACATTCAGTACGATGCAGAGACCAATGAGTACGTCCTTTCCGGGCGCGGACAGGGCAGGCGCGTACCGGCAGCAGAGGTCGAGCGCAGCCTCTCCACCGCACTGTGCCAGCAGTGCCATGAGGACGCGGTCGCACAGCTGAAGAACTCCGTGCATTTCAGCGTTCAGGGCGGCAATCCGCGCATCCTGTTCCCGGGCGGTGGCGCCCACGGTGCACTGGACCGCGCCTGCGGCCTGCCTGGCACCACGGCGCTGATCAATTACAACAGCAACGTCAATCTCGGCGAGTGCGGCAAGTGCCACGTCGGGCGGTTCATCCCGCCCATGGAGGGCGCCTTCACCAGCAATTTCATGCAGATGTTCATGGCCAACGGAATGGAGGAAGAGGCCGCGAAGCATTTGGCCGCGACCAATGCCGCCAACATCGTCAATGGCGGGCTGGACTGCCTGATCTGCCACGCCGAGACGTACCTGTCCGTGCGCGACGACCTCGACTGGTCCAATGATCAGTCGGAGATCTACAGCACCCATGAGCTTGCCGGCTATGCGAACCCGGAAGGCGAGGATTCGCCCTCTCCCCAGGGCTACGGCAAGCTCACGCGCGATAACACCGACTTCGACCATGATGGCGAGTACGACCTTCTGGTCGACCTGACCGGCGAAGGCGAACCCGACATTTGCCTGCCGATCGGCATGGATGCAGAAGGCAAGCCGATCTGCGGCTGGCCGACCGTCGGCCAGGACCGCTCCGTCGAGGCCGTCCTGTCCGTCGGCCCCACCGACGAGCACACCTGCCTGCGCTGCCATGAGCACGCCCGCACCGGCTACAAGCGCGGCACCCTGTTCCGCATCGGCTATGACGCACATGCCAATGTCTGCTTCCCGAATCCGAACCTGACCGCGGACGACCCCAACTGCCGCGAGCACAACACCTGCACCTCCTGCCACGTGACCCTGAACGAGGACTACGACGGCGACGGGTTGAAGGACGTGCACAAGTTCGTTCGCGGGCACCTGGTCGGTGGCGACTTGGCCGCGGCCGACTATCCGCCGCCGGCCCCCGGCGAGCCGGCGGACCCGGACGATCCGACCCACCTGACCTGCGTGCAGTGCCACAGCCCGGACTCGCTCCCCGAGCGTGACAACAACGGCGTTCACACCGATACGCACCTGGAGAAGATCGCCTGCGAGACCTGCCACATCACCAGGAGCGGCGGCATCACCTACTCCTTGTACGGGCAAGGTGGTCACATCTCCTTCGGCCGCAATCAGGAGGGCAAGGACACCAAGCTCATCAATCTCGACCACATGGTGGCGGATGAGGCCGATCCGGGCGACGTCGACGCTGACTTCGCGGCCTACAAGCTCACGCCGGTGTTGATGTGGTTCAACGGCTCGACCTCGTTCCTGGCCCAGTCGCTGGCCATCCGCGGGGCGGACAATGCCAAGATCACGCCGTTCAAGCCGATGGCCAACGGCATGGTCATGGACGGACAGTTCTTCACCGATCAGGAGTATCTGGTCAATAAGGCAGGTTTCCCGTACAACGCGCACTCGATGTACCGCTTCTACGCCAACGCGGTCGCATGCTCCGAGCTGCCCAATCCGGGAATCTGCCCCGAAGAGGGCGACGACCCTGAAGACGGCGATGGCCTCTACGGCAACGCCGAGGTCTTCACGGCCCTGGGGCTGCTCGGTGACGTCAAGGACAACTTCGGCAACATCATCGTTCGCGGTCTGACGCCAAAGGAAGTCCGGTTGACGAAGCTCTCCGATCTGATGCCGACGGATCCCAACGACCCGCAGAACCCGAGCCGGCAGACCATGGCCATGATGCAGGCCTTCCCGAACCTGATGAACTTCAGCAAGACGGCCTACGGCTACGAGCACTACCTGGTGAGCTCGGAGTTGTCCGGTGTCGCCGGCGGGCCAGACACCACCGGCCCCGACGGTCGGCCGGACGGCGTCATCGACGAGGGATCCACGTACCTATTCAAGATGTTCGACGAGGAGCCGCTCTTTGAGAACGGTCCTCCAGGGGGCGCCGTTAACGTGGGCCTGATGGAGTTCCGCGGCTTCAACCAGCCCATGATGTTGCCATCCGACTACAGCTGGTACCCGGCGTTCGACGACGTCTCCAACGTGGCGACGATGAAGCTGCCGGACGGCAAGTTCATGAAGCTGTTCCTCGCGGTGCAATTGCAGATGGCGGGCGCTGACATGGCAACGATCCAGCAGCTCATTGGAAACTACCCGGCGTTCTCGAACGGCGTGACCCTCGGTGGGCACGGCGTCACGCCCGATCCGCAGCAGAACGCCCTCGGCGCCGGCGCGCGTAACGGCGGTTGCCAGCAGTGCCACGTGGCAGGCGGCGTGCTCGAGAGCCGGGTCCCGGTGAGCAAGGAGCAGTACGTGGTCGTCGACGGCTTCGGGGACGATCCCCTGCCCCTGCCCGTCTACAAGTGGAAATACTACAAGGTCCACGCCCTGATCGACCTCGGCCTGACCACGACCAGCGAGGCCGTGGTCGACCCGGAGGATCCTGACTATCCTGCCGATATCGATATCGGCGGCGATCCGAACTACGTCAAGGAGAGCGGTCAGGAGATGGTGCTGAACTGGTTCCAGCCGGCGCCCTGCCCGGGGGGCCAGACGAGCCAGACCGAGCCGGTGGTGTGCTTCCTCCAGGCCAACACCGCGCTAGCGCTCGGGGCCACGGGGCTGGAGACGACCGACCTGACCTGGTCGGGCGGGCAATGGATGCCGGTCCTCGAGCCGGTGACCGAGGGGGTCGAGAACTGGAGGGTGCTCGGCTATGCCCCGGGCGAGGTGATCTGGGAGCCGGACGACCCCCGGATCGCGCCGGACGTCGAAGGGATCACGGCGGCCTCGTGGACCGCGAAGAACCGGCAGAACGGTACCCTCGCGATCAGCGGCAAGGCAAACGGCGGAGACCAGGTCGAGGTCGTCAACGGAATGACGGATGAGCGGGTGCTCCAGGTGAGTGCGGATGCCGATGGCGACTTCGCGATCGAGCGCTCGATGCCCGCGAAGAAGGCGCCTTGCACCGTCGCCGCCAAGGTCGGTGGTGAGTTCATCGGCGAGGCGGTTGCCGTCGAGGATGCGCCCGAAGAGTGCGTGGGGCCGCAACCCTAGCCCGCATGATCCACCGGCCCGCCGGTCGGTGGATTTCGCTTCGAGATCGTGAACTTATTCGTCAGGCCGATTGGCCGTCGCACCAGGGCACCTCAGGCGGCGATGGGGAGCGGTGTAGGCACCGGAGAGCGGCCCTTGGTTGCCGATGCCGGGATGGGCAGGCGCGAGTTGAATGGTGCAGAGAAGCGCTGAGGGCGCCTCCGGGGCAAGAAAAACGGCAGCAGAAGTGCCTTCCCTTGCGGCCCGGCCGGTCGCGCTTGGCGGCGTTTGCGGCAAGCCGCAATGAAACCCACGATGCCGAGGATGCTGAGCACGCGGCGCAGGTTGTAGCAATTCACGAGCAGCGCCATTTCGCCACGCACCTTCTCAAAACCCCGCACCAGGAAGTGGTCCCAACCGAGCCAGCGCTTGAGGGTACCGAAGGGGTGCTCGCAGAGCCCCGCGCGCTCGCGCATCTGGGCTTGGCTACTCTGCATGTGCACGCGATGGCGCTCGACGGCTTCGGCATGCTCGGAGCGCTCGATCTCGCGGCGGGTGCCCGCCTGACCGAGGCACTGGGCGCGCAAGGTGCACGCGGCGCAGACCTTGCTCCTGCTGCGGTAACGTTGGCGCTCGACGCCGCTGCGGGTGACCGGCTTGCCGACCGGGTTGAGTGTCTGTCCGCCCGGGCAGCGGTAGCAGTCCCGTTTGGCATCGTAATGGAACGTGCTGTTAGCCAGCAGCCCGCGGTGCTCAGCGGAATTACCCTTGTGCTCAGGGAGCGGGACGTAAACGGTGATGCCGCGGGCCTGACAGGCGGCGATGTCGCTTTCGGTGAAGTAGCCGGCATCGGCGAGCGCTTCCAGCGGCGCTGAGGCGTTGACCTGTGCGGGTGCTGCCGCGTCTTCGCCCGGCGCCGGATTCGGCGTCGTCGGGGCGGCGCAATCGGGGGCCGGAGCGACCTCTGCCAGCACCGCTTGGGCCTGCTCGATCATCGGCACCAGTTGGCCGAGGTCGTTGCCGGCGTTGGTCACTTCGTGGGTGATGATGAGCTTGTGCTCGTCGTCCACCACGCTCTGCACGTTGTAGCCGGTGACCTTTTGGCCGTTCTTGCGCAGCCGCCGGGCATCGGGGTCGGTGCGCGAGAGCTGGGTCTCACCAGCTTCCGTGAGCTGCTCGATCTGCTCGCGGCGCCGCTGGGCGCGCGCTTTGAGCGCTTCGAGCTGCACCACCGTCGCCACGGCGCTCGGCGCGGCATCCGCCTCCTCGGCGTCTTGGCCGTCGAGCTCTTGGTGGTAGCGCTCGAAGTCGCGCGCGATGGCGGCTAGCTCCGATTCCAGTTGCTTCTTGGTCTTGATGCTCCCATCACTGGCGCTGGCGTTGAAGAAACTGCCGTCGAGGCCGACGCGCTTGCCGCCGATCATCCCCAGCTCCCCGCACAGCACCACGAAATCCCGGCAGGTCGCACGCAGCGCCTGGGCGTTGTCTTTGCGGAAATCAGCAATGGTGTGGTAGCTCGGCGTCAGACCATTGAGCAGCCACATCACCTCCAGGTTGCGCCCGCACTCGGCCTCCAGCCGGCGGCTGGAACGTACCCGGTTGAGGTAACCATAGAGGTAGAGCTTGAGCAGGTCCCCCGGATGGAAGGCCGGCTGCCCGGCGCGCAGTGCCCCAGCGGCGTAGCTGAAGCCGAGCGCGGCCAAGTCCAGGCTCTCGACATAGGCGTCGATCGCCCGCACCAGGTTATCCGCCCCGATGTAGTCCTCCACACTCGGCGGCAACAACATCGCCTGATGCCGGGCCTGCCCTTGCTTGTAGCGCCGACCACACCCGGTATCGTTGCTCGGCTTGGGCAGACGTTCTTGGCGCCCTTCCCCGGGCGGGCACAGCGCGAACGCCTCCCCCGATGCATCACTCCGCTCAACGCCTTGCGACATCAGTGCCCCCCGTCGTCTTCACCCTCGTGCAGGCATTGCCCGGCAGTTTATCACTCGCGCCCCTTCGGTTGTAGGCGGCTGGCAATACTTTCACAATCTCGTAGCGTGCCCATCTCTGACGGCGCCATCATGGCTGACGGATCGGAGATCAGAGTCATGTATACCGAAGTCATCCTGGAGCCTAGCGATGACGGCGGCTTCACGCTCTTCGTGCCGAGCCTGCCGGGCTGTATCAGCGAAGGCGACACGCGGGAGGAGGCGCTCAAGAACATCCGCGACGCAATCGAGCTCTATCTGGAGCCGGTCGATGAAGACCACCTACTACCCGGTTGACGACATCCTGGAGATACGCTTCAGCAACGAACCGGTCAGCCGGGAGGTCTCCTGTGGCTGGAACCTCAGCATCAGCTTTGCGAGCGACGGCAGCGTCGTCGAGGTACTGATACTCGAGGCTAGGAAGACGGGACTCGATCCAACCCTGCTCGAAGACATGCAGGACCTTCAGGAGGCACTCCGCCTCAAAGACGAGCCTTCCGTCTCTTGGGAGTCCGTAAAGACACAACTGGGTCTGGAATGACCTAAAGAATCGAGCTGGAGCGCAACGCGGGGTCGGACAAAGCAAGGCGTGCCCATCGCCATCGGCTGTGCGAGCTACGAAGATGTCCAGGGCCCGAACCGGCGCTTCTCTTCGCGCCTTCGCGTGAGCAATTTCCGGAACTAGGTTGAGGGCTCCGAGCACTCCATGACCGCTGAAATCTCCGGCGACATCCCCCTCCAACCCGTCGAGCGCCCCATCATCTGCAACCCATACCGGGAGCCGGATGCCCATTGGGAGTACGACCGGCAGACCGGCGAGGCGCGCAAGGTGCTCGACCGACGCCCGGCGGGCTACTGGTACAAGACCGACCGCACCGGCTCCGCCATCGTCCAGCAGGACCTGTTCGCCGACGAGATGCACGACGACCTGCCGCTGGTGAACCGGCTGCGGGACGACGTGCGCCGCTGGCGGGAGTCCGGCTACCGCGGCGCCTCCAACGTGACCAGGGAGCTGCTCGCCCACTGGGCGCGGGAGGACCGGCCGCGGCGGCTGTTCTTCTGCCAGCGGGAGGCGGTGGAGACCCTCATCTATCTCGCGGAGCTGCGTCTGCCGCGCAAGTCCTCCCGCACGGGCTTCCGCAACTTCGAGGTCACCGACGCGGACATCGACCGCCTGCTCCGCGGCGAGAAGCCGGGATTCGACGCCGGCACGGCGGACTTTTTCCCGACCCTGTGCGACCGCCCCGCGGACCCCACGCTTGATCCCCTCACCCGCCTCGCCTGCAAGATGGCCACGGGCGCGGGCAAGACGGTGGTCATGGCGATGCTCATCGCCTGGACCTTCTGCAACCGGGGCGTGAACCCGGGCAGCCGGGAGTTCCCCTCCGCGGTGCTGGTCTGCTGCCCCAACCTGACGGTGAAGGAGCGGCTCCAGGTGCTCCGCCCGGAGCAGGAGGACAACTACTACGCCGCCTTCGACATCGTGCCCATGAAGTACCGGCCCCTGCTCCTGTCCGGCAAGGTGCTGATCACCAACTGGCACGGCTTCCAGCCCGAGTCCGAGCACAAGGAGGGGGACCGCGCCTGGGCGGTGCTGGACAAGGGCCCCGAGACCCCGGAGATCTTCGCCCGCCGCATCCTGGGCGACCTGGCGGACCGGATGCCCATCCTGGTGCTCAACGATGAGGGGCACCACTGCTGGCGCCCGGCCCCCGACCCCGGCGCGAACGCGGGCGGCGAGGAGGGCGAGGCGCTCAAGCAGGAGATCCAGGAGGCCACGGTCTGGGTCGAGGGGCTGGACAGGCTCAACAACGCCACCCTCGGCCAACGGGGCGTCTCCCTCTGCGTGGACCTCTCCGCCACCCCCTTCTACATCAAGGGCAGCGGTCACCCCGAGGGGCGGCCCTTCCCCTGGATCGTGAGCGACTTCGGGCTTGTGGACGCCATCGAGAGCGGCCTGGTCAAGATCCCGCGGCTGCCGGTGAAGGACACCACCGGGCGGCCCGACCCGGTCTACTTCAAGCTCTGGGAGGGCATCCGCGACCGGCTGGAGCCGGGGGAGTTTCTGCCCGGCCGGGCGCGGAAGCCCAGGCCGGAGGTGGTCTATCGCGAGGCCCAGGGCGCCCTGCTCCAGATCGCCGGTCAGTGGGCGGAGCGCTTCCGCTACATCCAGGAGGCGAACCCGGGCCAGGACAAGGC
>Ga0316579_10000495_pt1 | contig 12882 bp, 10 predicted proteins | sample J5NA_2_FD_203074 | JGI IMG/M metagenome (GOLD analysis project Ga0316579, IMG submission 203074) | Rhizosphere microbial communities from salt marsh grasses in Alabama, United States - J5-7_160517rDrA | ecosystem: Host-associated > Plants > Roots > Rhizosphere | place: USA: Alabama | collected... | reverse complement strand
AGTGGATTCGGTTTGGGCAGAGGCAGTACTGGAAAAGCCGGGTATCAGACAAAGGAGAAAGATGAATGATAAGTTCAATGCGATGAGAATGGAAACCCGTTTCATTTTTATCCTCACTTATGGATAGGGCTGAAAGCTCTCCTCTTCTTCCTTCAGGAGCTGGTATGCCAGGGTGTTGTGCTCACTACAGGTATTTCCCCCAATTTTACACTGCCTTTGATGGTGATTTACTGGAATTATCCTTGCACTCAACAGATCCTGGGCAGCAGTTCCCCAGCAGGCAGGTCTACCACGCGTGACCCGCCGATATTGGTTTTCGACACAACCAATCCAGGATGTTCAGCGACGACCTGCCCGATGATAGCAGCCTCCTGACCTAAAGGATGGCTGTGCATGGCTGCCAGTACTTCTTCTGCCATCTCACCCTGGACCATGGCTACCAACTTTCCCTCATTGGCCACATAAAATGGATCCATGCCAAGCATCTCGCAGGCAGCTATAACGGCGGGCTGCAGGGGAACAGCGCCTTCTTCGAAAGTGATCCCCAGGTTGGAAGATTTGGCCAGCTCGTTGAGCGCTGCTGCTAATCCACCGCGGGTTGCATCACGCAGGCAGTGAATTTCCATGCTGGCCGCCAACATGGTTTCCACCAGTTCATGCAGTGGGGCAGTGTCGCTCGTGATCTGGGTTTCAAATTCGAGACCTTCCCGGATTGACATGATCGCCATACCATGATCACCGATTGTCCCGCTGACGATTACCGCATCTCCTACCTGGGCATTTGAAGGCGCGATCTCAATACCGGGTGGAATCAAGCCGATCCCGGTAGTGTTGATGTACAGGCCATCACCATGACCTTTGTTGACAACCTTGGTATCCCCGGTTACAACCTGGACACCGGCGATCTCTGCTGCGGAAGCGAAGGTGGTGGTGATCTGGCCCAGCAGATCCATTGGCAGCCCTTCTTCGAGGATGAATCCTGCGCTTAAATAGAGCGGACGAGCACCGGTCATCGCCAGATCATTGACAGTACCATACACCGCCAGGTCGCCGATGTTGCCGCCGGGGAAGACCAGGGGATGCACGACAAATGAATCGGTAGTGAATGCCAGGCGGGATACGCGGGTATTTCCAGGATCGATTTCCAAAACGGCCGCATCCCCCAGCTGGATTAAAGCCTCGTTCTCCAGCAGGGGTAAAAACATGTGGCGGATTAAATCACTCATCATCTTCCCACCGCTGCCATGTCCCATTACGATGGTGGGATAATTTTGCAAGGGCAGCGGGCAGGTCCAACTGCGGATATCAAATTTACCGGTCATTGTTTATTCTCTATTTTTCCAGGCTGCTGGTATAGCGACCATACTGGTAGTATGCTGCACACGCGCCTTCTGAGGAGACCATCGTGGCGCCCAGGGGAGATTGGGGTGTGCACTCCTTACCGAAAGCCGGGCATTCGTTGGGTTTCTTCAAGCCCTGCAGGATCAGGCCGCTGATACAGAGGCTCGATTCATGGGGATTGATGACCTGGATTTCCGGGAAGCGCAGCTCAGCATCGTATTGTTGAAAGGTGTCTTTCAATCTATAACCGCTTTCCGGGATCACGCCGATGCCGCGCCAGGCGCGGTCGGTGGTCTCAAAGACCTGCTTGATGATGCTTTGAGCGGGCAGGTTGCCCGCTTGCTCTACCGAACGGGCATAGGCATTCTCGACCCTGGCTTCACCGTTCTCCAGCTGTTGCACACACATTAATATCGCCCGGGCAATATCCACCGGTTCGAAGCCCATCACGATTACTGGCACTCGGTATTTTCCCACCAGTGCTTCGTACTCCCAATAGCCCATCACTGTGCAGACATGCCCGGCTGCCAGGAATGCGTTCACCTGCACCTGGGGCGATTCCAAGATCGCAGTGATAGCAGGCGGCACAGTGACGTGCGAAACCAGCATGGCGAAATTTTCGATACCCTGATTCTTGGCCTGCAGTACGGCCATGGCATTGGCAGGCGCGGTGGTCTCAAAACCAATGCCAAAAAATACAACCATCTTATGTGGATTTTGCTGAGCTATTTTCAAGGCATCCAGAGGAGAGTAAACGATGCGCACATCCCCACCTGCGGCCTTAACGCTGAACAGATCCCTATCAGAACCCGGTACACGCAACATATCCCCGTAGGAGGTAAATATGATATCAGGACGGGAGGCCAGGGCGATGGCTTTATCGATCAGCTCCAAAGGGGTGACACACACCGGACAGCCTGGACCATGGATCAGGTCAATTTCTGGCGGCAGCAGCTGATCCAGACCACTTTTGATGATCGAATGTGTCTGCCCACCACATACCTCCATGATCTTCCAGGGCTGAGTCACCGTCTGGCGAATTTCCGCCAGTAATTTCCTGGTTAGTTCGCCGTCGCGGTATTCATCCAAATACTTCATGCAGATAACCCCTGGTTGAGTTCTGGCAGCTCATCTGCCAGCATCTCCATCTCGCGCAGCATTTCCAACGTACGCATTGCCTCTTCTTCGTCCAGCTTGCTGATTCCAAAACCAACATGGATGATCGTGTATTCTCCAACCCGGATATCGGGGATAAACTCGAGGCAGGCTTCTTTGATCACCCCACCGAAATCGACCTTGCCCATTATCATGTCGTTCGCCTGGTATATTTCAATTACTTTGCCGGGAATTCCTAAGCACATTGTTATTTCTCCTGGTACAGATAATTCAAAGTACGACCAATAAGAATAATGATAATTATAATTTCAATTGATGCAACGCGATGGCTGCCTGGCCAAGGGCAATGCCGCCATCATTTGTCGGGACCTGGTGGTGCCAATAAATCTTGAAGCCATCTTTTGCTAATAAGCCAACCGATTTCTTGAGCAGGGTCACATTTTGCCACACACCACCGCTGAGCGCGATTTCATTGATCCCGGTTTCGGCCCGGATTTGGATTGAGACACGGCGCATGATTTCCGCGATCGAATTGTGAAAGCGAGCAGCAAGAACAGGCGGTTTTACACCTGACCGCAGATCACTGAGCAGGGCTTCTAGAAGCGGGGCCGGGTCGAGCTCCTCGCCCCTGATCTCGATCGGATAGCTTCCGGTTTCATCTGGAGCTACCAGAAGCTCCAGTTCGATGGCAGCTTGCGCTTCGTAATTCACAGTCTGGCGGACACCGATCAGGGCAGCAACTGCATCAAAAAGTCGGCCCATGCTGGAGGTTGGCGGTGCATTGATCTGGTTGTCGATCTGCTTGTGGATCAATTCCAGAAGATCCCAGCCGGATTTGCTTGACTGCCGGGCATGTTGCACCGGAAACAAATCTGGATCCCAGGAGAGCCCGGCCTGCTCCAGGTGAGAAAGCGCTGTGCGCCACGGTTCACGAACCGCCAGATCGCCTCCAGGTAAGGCAATGTATGCCAGGTGAAAGAGGCGCTGGTAATCACGATAATCTCCCAGGAGTATTTCAGAACCCCAGATGGCACCATCCTGGCCATAACCGGTGCCATCCAGGCAGAGGCCGATCACCGGGCGATTCCCGGGATGCTGGTTATCCGACAGGCAGGAAGCCAGGTGTGCATGGTGGTGCTGAACTCCAATTGACGGTAATGATTCTTCCTGGGATCTCTTGAGTGCGTACCGGGTTGCCAGATAGTCAGGATGCAGATCATAAGCGATGACCTGTGGCTCAATGCGAAACAGGCGCTGGTAGTGGTGAATGCCCTCTTCAAAAGCCTGCAGCGTTTCGTAATTCTCCAGGTCGCCGATATGATGGCTGATAAAGGCGTACCGTCCACGTGTCAGGCAGAAGGTGTTTTTCAACTCGGGACCGGTAGCCAGCAGGGGAGGCATCTCCCATTGAAGCTGGATGGGGTTAGGGGAGAAACCCCGGGCGCGGCGCAACGGATATTGGGCACCTATGGTTCCGATTATGCTGGGGGAATCTGCTGCTTCTACATCCAGGATTCTAAGCACGGAGTCGTCACAGCGAATGTAGATATCGCGATCGTGCATCAGGAATTGATCAGCTAGCTTTCCGAGCCGTTGCAGGGCTTCATCATTACTGGTTGCGATTGGTTCCTCACTCAGGTTGCCACTGGTCATCACCAGGCAATCCGGTATGCCAGGTTCGCGCTCAAGCAGCAGGTAGTGCAGGGGTGTATATGGCAGCATCACCCCGAAAGTGGACTGATTTGGAGCAACCTGGGGGGCGATACTTGAATCAGGGCGTTTATCTAGCAGCACGATAGGACGCTGGCGGGTGAGCAGCTGCTCTCCTTCGACTGGAGTTACGAAGCAATGCTCTGAAACCACGTCCAGATTAGGCATCATCAAGGCGAAGGGTTTGTCGACTCGTAATTTCCGCCGGCGCAGTTCGCTGACTGCCTGAATGTTGGTCGCATCACATGCCAGGTGAAAACCACCCAGGCCTTTTATGGCGATGATCCTGCCTTCTGCCAGCGATTTCCTGGCTTTCTGGATGGCTTCTTCCTGGTGTAAGAAGTTTTCTGGCTGGTCGTTCGTCGATTGGAGCCAGACTTGCGGCCCGCAAACTGGACAGGCGACCGGCTGGGCGTGGAAACGCCGATCCAGGGGATCATCGTACTCTGCCTGGCAGGCAGGGCACATTTCAAAGGAACCCATCGTGGTTTGTGGCCGGTCATAGGGAATATCCTTGATGATCGTGAAGCGGGGGCCGCAGTTTGTGCAGTTTATGAAGGGGTAGCGATAGCGGCGGTCATGCGGATCAAACAGTTCGTCTAAACAATCCTGGCAGAGGCTGACATCGGGAGAAATAGGGATGAAATCCCCGGGTTTACTTTCAGAGTGAATGATCTCAAAGGTGAAGTAACTGTTTACCGGGATCCAGTCCACTTGAAAAGAATCAATGCGTGATAATGGGGGTGCTTCTTCCTGTAGCGCATTGATAAAGGCTTCCAGCGCAGTTTGTAAACCATCCACTTCTATATCCACCCCGGCAGAAGTATTGCGCACCCAGCCTTTTAACGCCAGGCGATCTGCGAGTCCGTATACGAACGGCCGAAATCCTACCCCCTGGACGATGCCAGTGATGTGGACCCGGATGCCTTTTTGTCCCATTTATTTGTTATTTGCGGAATTTTGTTTTACTATCTGGTCTTGCAGCCAACTTAACCAGCTATCCAATCCTTCCCCGGTACGGCAGGAGATTGGAAATGTGACCAATCCAGGATTAAGTACCTCGACCCCCCGCTGGAAGTACTGCATGTCAAAATCGATGTACGGGAGGAGATCGATCTTGTTGATCACCAGCGCATCGACACCCCTGTACATGGTGGGGTATTTGTAGGGTTTGTCATGCCCCTCAGGAATGGAAGCAATCAAAACATTCTGGTGGGTGCCCAACTTAAAGGCAGCCGGGCAGATCAGGTTGCCCACATTTTCAACTAACAGCAGATCGTAGCGGTTCAACTCAAGCCGATCGAGGGCTCCTTGCAGCATGACTGCGTCCAAGTGGCACTCACCACCTGTGTTGATCTGGACAGCTTCCGCACCCGCTGCTGCAGCCCGGTCTGCGTCGATGCTGGTTGCGATATCGCCGTCAACCACTGCCAGGGAGAGCTGGCCCGCTAAGGCTTTTACGGTATGTTCAATGAGGGATGTTTTCCCAGCGCCAGGTGAGGCCATCAAATTGATGCCGTAAACACCGGCTTCTTCCAGGCGTTGACGATTATCTTCTGCCAGACGGTCATTGGCGCTTAATATGTTTTCGACAACGGGCATACGCTGATTCACGATTTTTCTCCACCGGTAAGTAAGAATTTGTTTTTCAAGTTAATATTATAAAGGGTCTGTACAATTTCGTGGGGGTAACTCGGACAGCACACATCAAAAAAGAGATGGTTGTGCAAACCTGTGCTAGGACACATTCAACTTAATCGACTCCGGAAAGATAGGTGTCTATGGCAGCTTGCAGTTCACCGGGGTTGAAACCATACGGGCCTAATCCACCCGCATAGACGATTTTCCCATCAATCCCTACCAAGTAAAGGCGGGTTGGTTTGGCTGCGTAAGCATTACTCACTCGATCATCCATATGATCCACGTACGTATGTATGCCATACTGCAGACTCTCTTCACATTGCTGTGCAACCCTCTGGCGCTCTTCGAATGTTTGAGGATCATAAATATCGGTTGCGGTCTTGGGAATGCCCTTTTTGACCAGCTTTCCGGTCAGCCCGCCTCCCAGCCACCAGCCATCTTTCGGGTGCGCCTCCCGGATATAGATTGATAAAAACTGGATTTGCTGGTGATACTGCTGGTAGAGATCACGGAGACCCACGGTCCCTCTGACGTAAGGAGGTCAGGTGAAGCTGCCAAAGATCAAAGCAACGGGTTTGTGACCTTGGAATTCAGAAAGACGGACCCGCTTATCTCCGCTGACATCGGTCAGCTCGAAATCTGGCGCATGGTCACCCACCCTGGGTGCCATGGCATCAAATTTTTTCTGCCAGGCTTTTTCTTTTCTAAAGTAATGCAACATCCCGGCCATAGAATCACTCCATCTCGGATTTCTTTGGATTATACCTGGCTTCGAACGTCAACCAATGAGCGGGATCAATGATTGGGGAAGAGGAAGATCCCTGGTTGACTGATTTTGTGTGTTGTTTTGTTTGATTAAATAGAAGGTTTATAGATTCTCCCGGAAGAAATTTGTGGCGATTGCATCTGGAAGTTGGGTGATATGTTCCAATTCGATATATTCAAGATCCCCGATCTCCTGGTGACCGGCATGCTCGTGAAACCAGGTCAACTCATTGGGGATATAGACCGCACGCCCCCCGATCTTGAGGACGGGCAGGATGTCAGAGCGCAGAGAATTTCCAACCATCAGGAAGCTAGTGGGCTCGAGGTTGTATTTACTTAATACACTCCTGTAGGAATCAGCGGATTTTTCTCCGACCACTTCGAGATAACGGAAGTACCCTGCAATCCCGGAGAGCCTGATCTTGCGTTCCTGCTCGAACTGGTCCCCTTTCGTGATCAGCAGCAGGTCATATTCACTCGATAAATTTGCAAGGGTTTTTTCTACGCCCTCCACCAAATCGACGGGTGCGGTGAGCATTCTCTTGGCGATGTCGATGATCGCGTTGATCTCTTTTGCAGTCACCCGGCCAGCTGAAACCTGAGAGGCGGTTTCGATCATCGATAGGATAAAGCTTTTAATCCCATATCCGTAGTAGGTGATATTTTCAACCTCGATTTGATCCAGATGAGCTTTTACCTCCTGAGGTTCCTCGTATTCAGACATAAGGCGAGAAAGATCTTCCTTTGCCTGGTGATAAAGGCTTTCATTATGCCACAGGGTATCGTCGGCATCGAAGCCGATTACGTTGATCATCCTATGATCTCCCGGGGACTAGTACCCAATTACCAGCATTTTAGAACTTAATCGATATTCTCATGCCAGTTTCAGGCTGGGCTATATTATACAACTCGGAGAAGACAAAAACCTCCTCCCAAGGAATCCTGCAGAAAATAATTTTCCACCCGTTCGTAATCCGGGGAAAATGGAAATGTATTTGAAAGCTGGAAATTGATCGGAACGAGGCAGCTCAGGAAATCTGGCTGATGGTTGCCACCAGTGCTGCGAGCATAATTCCCAGGGTTGCCAGTAAAGCAGGCCAGGAAGTGCGCAGTGTGGGAAATGAGAGATGCTGAGCGCCTTCTGAAATCTGATCGGTGGGTATTTCGTTTCCCCGGCGAATCATCCAATAATGGAGCGGAAACAGGATTCCCAACCCAATTCCGGCAATGAATGACAGCATAGCCCAGAAGAATGGACTTGAGGGGTGGGGGATGGAGGTCATCAAACGGCTGCTTACCAACCAGGTCATCGAGAAAAACACTGCAAACACCAGGTTGAATGTAATAATTTCGGTCAGTAAGTTTTGCTTGAAAGCATTGCTAAACTGGCTCCCGACTTTGGCAACCTGTAAGGGAATGCGGAACAAAAACAAACCTACAAACAATGGGAAGAAGTAGGTGGAACCCAGGATTATTAGTGGATTGGGTTCAGTTCCGAAACTTCTCAACAGCGTTAGCGCACCAATCCATGCAATCGTGTACCCGGTGATGGTTAACAAAGAAGCCCTCAAGGCGAGACGCCCATTCTGCCCAGATTCCTTGCTGCTCGCTGATTGGGTAAATGTATGGATCAGGATGGCGATTGGACCCAGAAATAGAGTGGCTGCCAACCAGATCAACTTGCCCAACCCCGAGATATTCTCCGCGCTGTGTAATTGAGCGACCATGAAAATCATTGAGATCAATACCAGCACAAACCAGGAAGCGATACCCAGGCCTATCCGGGAAAATGTGCTTGCCGCAGGTACAGGTGGCAGGACCGGATACTTCCCGGGCAGGCTGGTAAACAGCTCGTCAAAACGGAATGAGGAGCCGGGAAAACTGATCCGGTTGACTCGCAGCAGCTTGGCTGCCTGGTCAGCCTGGCCGACGCTGGCAAACACCTGCCGGTAGGACCACGATTCACGTTCCAGCAACCTGCGTGAATCGGGATCTTCAATTGCGGAAATCTGCTCCACCAGAACCTGCTCTGTGGCATGCCAATCGATCTCCGGTAGCGGTTTCCCCAGGAGCTGTGGGTATACAAAATACCGCATGAAGGATAACGCCAGGGCTGATTGGGAAACATCTCCATTCCCGATCCCGTAAAAAGGTACGCTCAGGTTGTCCGTGTTTGCCAGGACAATGAAGGTGAGGTTTTTTTCTGGGACTTTAAGGTAAAGGGCAGATGTGGAAGGGGGCCATCTCCCGGTGTGCCAAAGCAAATGCAGGCCTTCGAATTCCTGCACATACCAGCCAAGCCCATACATCAGATCTTGGCGATCGTGGTATGTGGAATAAGCTGGGGTAAACATCTCTACCCTGGCTGCCTGATCCAAGAGCAGACCTTGGTCAAGGGCGATATCGAACCTGGCGAGATCCCCAACGCTGGAGATCAAGCCGGCAGCAGGGCTGTGGATGAGGTGATACATCCCCGGGATGATGCGGTAATCTTCATCAAATTGATAGGGCCGGGCAAGATGGCTGTAAACATCCGGATAATAGCGAAAATCGGCTCCCAAGCCTAACATCCGCTGAAAATCTTCAATCGAATTAATGGTATGCGCGCCCCAATCAGAGATCGGGTTTAATGCTGTAGATTCCATTTCCAGTGGCAGCAGCACCTTTTCGCTGAGCAGTTCAGCAAATGATCTTCCGGTTGTTCCCTCGATCACGCCCCCCAGGAGCGCATAGCGATTTCCATTGTAGTGGAAGATGGTGCCGGGGTTTCCCTCGGAGGTGTGGGTTAATAGATTTCGAACAGTCACCTCATCATTGCCTGCATCCACGCCGTATTGGTTGACTGGAGCATTAAGGTCGATCAACCCCTGCTCGACGAGCTGCATTACCAATACCGCAGCGACTGGTTTGGTAACGGAAGCCAACCCATAGGGTGTATCAGGACTGGCTTTGACCTGTTTTTCAAGATCGGCGTAGCCAAAACCGGATGCCCATACGAGCTCCTGGTTTTGAACGATTGCGGCTGACATGCCCGGGATCTTCAGGTCCTGGCGAATCGTATCCAAATCAGATGTAAAAGCCCTGAATTCTTCATTGTGATTTTGCGCAGGTTCCAAGCCTTGATTACCTACCGGGGAATCGACCATTGAGCACCCGCTGCTCATCACCAGCCAGAGTATTGCGCCTGCTGTTGCTAGAAACAGTGGAAGGAACTTGCGGATTTTGTTGGTTATTTTGTGTGTGAGGTGAATTCGTGTCATAAAGTTTCCCTGTTATTTACTCCATCCTTAATCCGGGATGCTGCCGAGAATAATTTAGCAGGAAAATTCGATTTTGCCATCCAACGGTCAGGGGATCTTCAGGGATAGCCAGCTGGCTAATTTTTTTAATACCTCCTGAACAGATGACTGCTGAAAAAGTTGAGAAACGTGAATGATTACAGAATGGATTATCCCTTGTATAATTTATGAGATGTATAAGGCTGTTAGGACCGCTCGATTTGGCTAAACAAAAAATTTTTACAAAGGAAACTTTCTATGCGCGAAATTTTTTACCCGTCTTCAATTGCAGTGATCGGCGTGTCAGCCAAGCCAACTAACCTGGGACGCAATATAGTCGCCAATCTAGTGGAATACGGGTTCAACGGGATCGTTTATGCTGTCGGTCCCAGCGGAGGTATGATCGAGACGCGGCGTATCTATCGAGCGGTGGGGGATATCCCGGATCATATCGACCTGGCAGTGATCCTCACTCCGGCCCAAACGGTGCCAACAATTTTAGACGAATGTGGGCAAAAAGGTATCCGCTACGTGATCATTGAAACGGCTGGTTTCAGGGAATACACAGCGGAAGGAAAGCAGCTGGAAGAAGAGCTCTCAAGAATTGCTGAAAAATATGGAATCCAGTTTGTCGGCCCGAATTGTATTGGGGCGATTAATATGGAAAATGGCATGTGCGTCCCGTTTCCACGCTTGACGAAGTTTGTCAAGCAGGGTGATGTTTCTATGATCACCCAAAGCGGGGGGGTTGGGATGAGCGCACTTAATTTGATGGCCAATGAAGGCCTCGGTTTAAACAAATTTGTCTCGGTAGGCAACATGCTCAATATCGATGCAGAAGATATGCTTGAATACCTGATCACCGATGAGGGTACGCGTTTGATCTTCATGTACCTTGAGAGCATCCGCGATGGGCGCAGGTTAATGGAGATTGCCAAGAAATCGCCAAAACCCGTGGTGATCTTCAAGGCGAATATTGGCGAGCTGGGTAGAAACATTGCCCAATCTCACACTGCCTCACTGGCCAGCGATGACAAAATTGTTGCGGCAGCTTTTCACCAGGCGGGCATCATTCGCGTCAATTCTGCCACGACGGTGGGAAATAACTTGAAGATCTTGGGACTGCCACCTATGAAGGGAAAAAACCTGGCCATAATCTCTCGTTCTGGCGGGCATGCAGTGATCGCGGCTGATGCCACCGAACTGGCTGGTTTCAACCTGGCCCATTTTCCCGAAAAATTCTTGCGCGAGATAGAGAAGCATTTCCGGGCTTCCGTGATCCGCCTGACCAATCCCCTGGACTTGGGTGATTTGTTCGACCTGGATGTTTACGCCCAGATTGTCGAACAAACCCTGCAGCTGGAAGGCGTGGATGGTGTCGTTTTTCTGCACACTTCACTTTCTGAAGCGGAAAACCTGACCAGCCGCAAGCTCCTGGATCGTATGGTCGAGTTGGTGGAGAAGTACGATAAACCCGTGGCTTACTACATTTCAGCAGCAGCAGAAGAAGTTAATTACTTGAAGCAGAATTATGATTTCCCGATTTTCACCCAGGTCGTAGAAACGATACGTGCTTTGGAGATGAGCCAAAAATACTACACGCAGAACGCAAAAATCCACGCCAAGTCTGAAATTCCAGTATACAAGGTTGATCACAAGGGGGTTAAGGAGCTGATCTCATTAGCAAAGCGGGAGGGGCGAGATTTGCTGATTTCGGAGGCGATACAGGTATTAGGTTATTATGGAATTCCTACTGTTTCCAGTGTGATCGCCCTGACGGTTGGAGAAGCGCAGGCAGCAGCTGAAAAAATGGGCTTTCCGGTGGCGTTGAAAATAATTGCTGAACAAATATCACACAAGTCGGATGTGGGTGGGGTGCAGCTGAATTTGCGCAGCAGCCCGGCTGTCGCAGAGGCTTTTGAAGAAATGATGGCTCGAATTCACCAAGCCTATCCAGGTGCAAAATTAGATGGAGTGTTAGTGCAGCCCATGGTATCTGGAGGCCGGGAACTGATTCTGGGTGGGAGGCAGGACCCCCAGTTTGGTCCTGTGGTTTTAGTCGGCCTGGGCGGTATATTTGTTGAGATATTCGAGGAGTCGCAGGTGCGGGTAGCACCGCTCTCACAAGCCACTGCACAGGAGATGATCGAAAGCCTGCGCGGCTATCAGATCCTGGCTGGCGCGCGGGGACATAGACCTGTCGATATTGAATCCGTGGTTGAGACCCTGCTGCGCTTATCCCAGCTGCTGACGGATTTTCCGGAGATCCAGGAATTAGATATCAACCCCATGCGTGTCTTCCACGAAGGCGAAGGTTGCAGCGCCTTGGATGCGCGCATTCTTGTCGGTTAAAAGAGGTTGAGAAGATATTTCAATCTTCCTCATTCGTTCAGAATTAGGAAATCAGTTCTGGTGTTGATTGATCTGGTGATTTTGGATCACACCTGCCACGAATAACGGCTCTTTAGAAATCAGAACGGCCAAATGCTGGGCATCACCAGCATCACTACTAGCAGCACTACAAGTGTTAGCGGTAGACCAACCTTGACATAATCACTGAAGCGATATCCACCGGGTCCCATAACCAGTAGGTTGGCCGGATGGCTGACGGGGCTCATAAACGCGGCAGAAGCGGCAATAGCGACGGTCATTGCCAGGGGATAAGGCGAAACTCCTAGATCAGAAGCGGTATTCAACGCGACCGGTACCAGTAGAACCACCACAGCTGGATTGGGCATGACTTGAGAGGCGAGAGAGGTCAAAATAAACAAACCGGCCATAACGATTGCCGGTCCATAAGCACCGAGCAGTTCTACCATCCAGGTTGCAACGAAGCTGGCAGCACCGGTTGTCTCCATGGCAATTCCAAGAGGGATCATACCAGCGATCAAAAACACGGCTCTCCATTCTATCGCCCGGTAAGCCTCGTCCATTGTTAAGCACCCCGTCAGGACCATTAAAGCTACACCCACCACGACCATGATGACGATGGGTACCAGGCCAAAGATTACCGGCAGCAGTACAATTACCA
>Ga0316579_10000493_pt1 | contig 12895 bp, 8 predicted proteins | sample J5NA_2_FD_203074 | JGI IMG/M metagenome (GOLD analysis project Ga0316579, IMG submission 203074) | Rhizosphere microbial communities from salt marsh grasses in Alabama, United States - J5-7_160517rDrA | ecosystem: Host-associated > Plants > Roots > Rhizosphere | place: USA: Alabama | collected... | reverse complement strand
GCCGTTAGCTCGGTGTCGGCGGCCTCTCTTGCCGACAGCAGCTCGCCGTCGCTGACCTTCCACACGGCAACGCTGGTGCCTGCCGCCACAGCCAGACCCGCCGCGCCGCCGGCTACCGCGCCGGTGAGGAACTTGCGGCGGCTCAGCCGTGCCTGCTCGTCGGCAGGGGGTGCTTCTTCAAAGAACTCTTCCAGTCTCTTGGTCTCTTCCATGGTCCTCCCTCTCAGTTGGCATGGGATCTAGACATGCCATTTTCCAAGTTCTATACGCGAGGAAGGGGCAAAAGTTGCTCGGCGGCGGCCCTGACCCAAACCCTCTCCCGATGGAGCGGGCATCTCGCCAACAGCGCTAGTCAAAGCCGTCAAAATCCTCGTCGCCCTGCATGATCCGGACGTTCTCCTTGTACCGGTCCTGGAGCGCTTCGCCGTCGACGTGGCCGACCTCGGCATAGAGATCGGGTCCGTAGGTACGGGTCTGCACGACAACCGGCATCGGCACGGCATGGCCCAGGATGAGCGCCTGCTGGCGCGTGTCCAACCGGGCCAGCACCTGCCGCAGCTCGCCTGCGCCCGACACGCCGGTGAATACGGCCCGGATGTCGGCCTCGTTGTCCAGCAGCGCGGTGACGCGGGTGCCGATCTGGCTCATGACCTCTTCGTCGATGCCGCTGGGCCGCTGGTCGACGATGAGCAGTGTGACGTTGTACTTGCGCAGCTCGCGGGCAATGGTGCCAAAGATGGTCTGGCGGGCAATGGCCGGGTCGAGGAACTTGTGGGCTTCCTCGATGGTGATCACCAGTGGTGTGGGCTCCTCCGCTTCCCGGCCCAGCGCCACCTCCTTGCGGCGGACGTACCGTTCATGAATCCGGCGCGTCAGGTAGTTGGCCACCAGGATATATGCCTCCAGGGTGCTGCCGTAGCGCCCAAACTCGAGGATGACGTGGATCTCCCGGTCGAGGTATTCCATGATCTTGCCCACCACGTCCTCGGTGGCGTGGGGTACCAGGAACCCGAAGCGGCGGAACATGCCCATCTTGCGCTGGATGGCGCCCAGCGTGCCGCCGTGGAGCTGGCCCTGCTCCAGCAGGTTGTCCAGCTCAGTGGGACCTTCCTGGTCGTCTTCGCCTTCAGCCAGCAACTTTTCGATCCAGCCCTTGCCCAGTCGCCGCCGCAGGTAGTATAGCGCGCCGACTTGCACTTCGGTCAGGCCCAGCAAGTCGCTGAGCATGTCCACGTCCTCCGGCTCGATCTGATCGTAGCCGATACGTATCTCGAAATCGACCTTGCTCGAGCGCCGCCGCGACGACTCGGGATCGAGGGTCATGACGCTGACCTTGCCGGGGAAGAGCTGGCGCAGCCCTTTCACCTTGTGTTTCCCCTCGGCCTGGCTCTCCCAGCCGTACTCGTTGTGCATGTCAAAGATCAGGTTGACGGCGCTGCCCTGCCGGATGATGCCCGCCAGCAGCGTGCGCGTCAGGAAGGTCTTGCCCGTGCCGCTCTTGCCAAAGACGCCGCTGGAGCGCTCGACGAAACGCTGCAGGTCGAGGTGCACGCGCACATTTTCCATGTCCAGGGGCGTGCCGACGTAAAAATGCTGCTCGTCCTCGGCCCCAAAGACCTGATTGACGTCATCTTCGGTGGCTTCGTAGACCGGCGCAAAGTGAACCGGCACCGTCTTGACCGGCTTGGGCTCCTCCGAGTCCCGATCGAGCACCAACATGGGCGAAACCTCCAGCCGCCCAAAGGTGCTGGTGCCCTGGTGAACCTGGGCCAGGAACGGGTCGGACGTGTCGGGGGGCGCCTTTTCGATGCCCGGATTGGTGCTGTCCAACGCCACGTCGGTGATGATGCTGAAGAATCGGCGGCCCGTCTGCCCGTGAACCACCACGTAGCGACCCACGGCCATGCCCTCCACCACGGCGCTGCGGTCCAGCTTGACGCCAAGCCCTTTGCTCAAGCTCCCACCGACCACAATGCCCAGGCGGCGGGTCTCGGCCGTCAACTCGGGGGTGGGTTCCACTCGCGGGAAAAAGGTGTCGAGGCTCTTTGTTTCGTCGCTCACGGCCGGATCCTCCTCAGGATGGCGTCCAGGCGGTAGAGATCCATCGCCAGCAGGCGAGCCAGCTCCCGCCCCGCATTGACCAGAAAATCGCGTCCGGGGCCCTCGCCCCGCGCCTCGGCTGCGGTGCGCAGGTTCGCGGCCAGTAGTTCGTCGGCGGGCAAGTCGCGGCAGTCCAGCACCAGCCGAAAGTAGTCGAAGCGCCCGGTAAAATCCACCAATTCCCCGGACGCACAGGTGTGGAGCTCGTCTAGGCTGAGCGGCGGCTGGGGCGGCAACCGTTGGATGATCTCGCCCTGATGGCGGTATCCCACCACCAGCACGCTCACCTCGATGGGCACCTGGCGGTTGTCGCGCTGGTCGACGATTATCTCCGGCCGCAGGTGCTCGGTGACGGCCACCTGCCGCACAAAGGGGTCGTCCTCCATCCGCACGTCGTGGATCAGGCCATAGATCTGATCGCCGCCCAGAGCGGGCACCTTGACCAGCGAGCCAAAGGCCGGCACCTGGGGCTGCAATGCCCGGCATCCCACAGAAAATCGGGTCGAGCTGGAACGGATGATCCGCCCCACGGTCAGTGATACGAGTTCTTCTGCCATCTCCATATTCTCCAGATGCGCTACCGCCGGCGGCGCCAGCGGGCGACCTGCTTTTGCTGAGCCTTGCGCGACAGCTCGGGCCAGGGCAGCCCGTGGCGCATGAGGGACTGCACAATGCGGGTTTCCAGCGCCTCGCGCTCGTCGCCCAGGATCACGGCCAGCTCGTCAGCGCGGGTAAGCACGTAGGGATAGCCGTTGTTATATATGCATTGGTCGTACACCGTCGCGTGGACCAGATCCAGCCTGGCGGGCTGGCGAGCCACCCACTGGGGCACTTCCACCCGGGCCAGGTCGGTGCCGGTGTTCAGATAGAAGAAGGTGACAGCGTGCCCTCGATCCCGGTACTGGCGGTTGCTTGCCATGCTCCGCACAAAATAGGCCGATCGCTCGCCCGGCTTGAGAAAGCCAAAGAGGGCGCGGTCGGCCAGGCCGCGAAACTGGGTGTCGGATAGCTGGGTGACGTTCTGGCGCGCCTCCGGCTCCAGGTAGGCCAGATAGAGCAGGGCCACCACCTCGGCGCTCCGCGGGCGGCTGACAAAAGCGGCGACCGGTAGATCCTCGCCCCGCAACCGGTCCAGGTAGCCCAGGTAGCCTTCCAGGATCTGATCCTGTTGATCGTCGGGGATCTCCTTGCGTCGCAGCCAGATGAGGAGCGATCCGTCTCCCAGGGCGATGCGAGGCGGGCCCGCGGATGGTTCCCTCAGCGCTAGGCGGGCCAGTTCCTGCATTTCGGCCAGGTCCCGTTGGGCGCTGATCCGGTCGGCGTTCACCGGGCTGCCGTTGGGATAGACCTGGTCTTCGGTGTAGTAGAGTGTGGGCTCGCTGGCGACTTCTGGGGCCTCGCCGCTGCCGTGCCTGTACACAACCGTGCCGATATTGATCGCATAGTAGAAGGCCATGCCGTGCTGGTCGGGATAGATCTGCGAGCCATCGGAGGCGACGATGGTGACCTGCTCGGGCAGGGAGGGCGCGGGGAATTGGGCGTCGAGGGCCTCGTCGCCGGGAATGGCGCATCCCAGTTGCTTCTCGCCCGGTTCGGATTCGGCGATACGGCGCAGTTCCTCCTGCTGGTTGGCAAAGTGATGCAGCAACTCGCGCGCTGCGGGCAAGGTCTTGCTTTGCCTCCCTGCCCGCTCGGCCAGCACACGGCCCATCTCGTCGATCTGGCTTGTGATCTTGCCCAAGTCTAGCGCCATGGTCCATCCGGTTGCGTGGTTGTACCGCCGCGCCCATTATACCCCAAGGATGCCGCGATGGCAAAGGAACAGGTGAGTGACTGTGCCTCGCTCTTGCCAGCTTGGGGCGGATGTGGTAGACTGTATCTCGAGCCGAACCCAAGGAGGAGAGAGGCGATGGAAGCGCTGAAAGAGCGGATTCTGCGCGATGGGGAGAACCTGGGCAGAGGCATCCTCAAGGTCGATGGCTTTATCAACCACCAGGTGGACCCCGCGCTCATGATCGAGGCGGGCAAGGTATTGGCCGGCCGGTTCGCCGGCTGCGGTGCGACCAAGGTGCTGACTGCCGAGATCTCGGGCATCGCTCCTGCCCTAACCACGGCGCTCTACCTCGACGTGCCGCTGGTCTACGCACGCAAGACGAAACCAGTGACCATGACCGAACCGGTATACGTCGAGGCGGCCCCTTCACACACCAAGGGCGTGGCCATATTCCTGATGTGCTCGCCCGAGTTCCTCACGCCCCAGGATCGGATCCTGATTATCGATGATTTTTTGGCCAGCGGTCAGACGATCCAGGCCCTGGTTCGCATGGTGCGCCACGCCGGGGCAGAACTGGTGGGGATCGGTGCCCTGATCGAAAAGGCGTTCGAGGGTGGCAGGCGCGACCTCGAGCCGCTCGGAATTCCGCTCGAAGCGCTGGCCGTCATCACTGAGATGTCGGACAGCAAGATCGTCTTTGCGGAGTAAAGACAATCATGACGGGGTCGCCGATCGAGCCCAAGTCCAGCTTTAGCGGCGATGATTCCGCTCGTCGCGAAGAGTCCGGTGGCCTGGCGGCAAGCGGTCGCGAAGCGGTCGCAATCCTCGATTTCGGTTCGCAGTACAGCCAGCTCATCGCCCGCCGCGTGCGCGAGGCCCAGGTCTATTGCGAGCTCTATCGTTACGATGCCCCTGCAGAAGAAGTACTGGCGCTCAATCCGCGAGGTTTCATCCTCAGCGGCGGTCCGAGCAGCGTGTACGATGGCGATGCTCCACCGCTGCCTTCATACGTACTGGAAAGCGGGTTGCCGGTCTTGGGCATCTGTTACGGGATGCAGCTCCTGGCGCTCAACCTGGGCGGGCAGGTAGCTCCCGCCCAGCACCGCGAGTACGGCTCCGCGTTGCTGCAAGTGATCGATCTGGGCTGCTCGCTATTCGTCGAGCTTCCCTTTGCCCTGCAAGTGTGGATGAGCCACGGGGACCGCATCGAGCGACTGCCTGGCGGCTTTGCCGTGGTCGCCCAAACCGACAACTCGCCCATCGCCGCCATGGCCCACCCGGGCCGCCGCCTGTACGGCCTCCAGTTTCACCCGGAAGTCGCCCACACGCCGCTGGGCGCCGACATCATTCGCAATTTTCTGTACCGGGTGTGCGGCCTGCACGGGACCTGGACGCCCGTGCACTTCATCAGCGAGGTGATGAGCGCCATCCGGCAGCAGGTGGGAGACGGGCGGGTGCTGTGCGGCCTTTCGGGCGGCGTCGATTCAGCCGTGGTGGCGGCCTTGGTCCACCGGGCGGTGGGCGACCAGCTCACCTGTGTCTTTGTGGATCACGGCATGCTGCGGCAGGGAGAGCCCGAGCAGGTGATACGCACCTTCGAACAGGAACAGGGGATGCGACTGGTGGCGGTGCATGCAGTCGAAGAGTTCCTGGACGCGCTGTTGGGCGTCACCGAGCCCGAGGAAAAGCGGCGCATCATTGGCGAGAAATTCGTGCGCACGTTCGAGCTGGAATCCGGCAAGCTAGGACATTTCGACTTTCTGGCCCAGGGCACTATCTATCCTGACCTGATCGAGAGTGCGGGCGCCGGGCGCCCGGGCGCGCATCGCATCAAGACGCACCACAACGTCGGCGGCCTGCCGGAAGACATGCAGATGGAACTGGTCGAGCCGCTGCGCACCCTGTTTAAGGATGAGGTGCGTGCCGTGGGCCACGAGCTGGGCCTGCCCGACGAGATCGTTTACCGGCAGCCCTTTCCCGGGCCGGGGCTGGCTGTGCGCGTCATCGGCGAGGTAACCTGGGAGCGACTTGAGACCTTGCGTGCGGCCGACGCGATCTTTACTGGCGAGCTGCGCCAGGCCGGCCTGCTCCGGCAGCAAGGCGGCCAGGGGACTGCGCAGGCCTTTGCCGTGCTCCTGCCGGTGCGGAGCGTGGGTGTCATGGGCGACGGGCGGACCTATGCCAACGTCATCGCCTTGCGGGCAGTGACCACCGACGACTTTATGACTGCCGACTGGGCGCGGCTGCCCTACGAGCTGCTGGCTCGCGCCAGCAACCGCATCGTGAACGAGGTGCCTGGCGTCAACCGGGTGGCATACGACGTGTCCAGCAAACCACCTGCCACCATCGAGTGGGAATGACGGTGGTCTCCAGGCACCTTGTCACGGTCTGCCAGTCCCATGAGTCGCCAGGCCGGGGAATAGCCCGACGATTAGCCCTTCTGGGTGATGACACTAGCACCAGCCGGCGAGTATACTTCGAGTGTGCAGTCCGATGGATCTCGGAACCTGCCAGATAGAGAGCCGCTGCTCTCAGGTGGGAGCAGGTTGTGGTTTGACTCGTGCCGCGTCCTTCTGGCAGGGACTGGCGTCAGCCGGGTGTCAGCAGGCAGTCATGCGCTAGCAACGGGGTCGAGATACACTGGCAAGGCAACCATCTGGTTGCCGGGTACAATGCAAGTACGCAAATCACAAGGAGGAGAAGATGGATTACGGCAAAATTCTGACGCGCGCATGGGAGATTACCTGGCGCTGGAAGATCCTGTGGATCTTGGGTTTTCTGGCCGCGTTGGGTAGTGGCAGCGGAGGCGGGGGCAGCAGTTCCTACTCCACCAGCAACGGCGATTGGCCTTATGGATGGGGGTACACGTACCACGAACCGTACATCCCGGCTGGCGTCATCGCCGCGATTATTGGTGTCGCCTGCCTGGCCATCATCATCGGCATTGCCATCTGGGTGGTGTCGGTCATCGCCCGTGGCGGGCTCATCGCCGGGGTGCAGCAGGTAGAGGACGAGGGCCAGACCACCTTTGGCTCGGCTTGGCGCGCGGGCGCGCGTCGCTTCTGGACGCTGTTTGGCATCAGCATCCTGGCGGCTATCCCCCTCATCATCCTCGCCGTGGTGGGCATCATCGTGCTGATCGTGATGTTCGTGGGATCGGGCTTCGCGTTCGATTCGTCCGATGCGGCAGGTGCCATGGGCATCGTGACGTCGATCCTATGTGGCGGGGTCTTTTGCTGCGGGATGGTCATCGTGGCCATCATCCTGCAGCAGATCCGCCTCTATGCCGAGCGAGCGGCCATCCTGGAGGATCTGGGTTGGATCGAGGCCTTTGCGCGCGGATGGAACGTGCTCAAGGCCAACATCGCCCCCACGATCATCTTTTGGATCATCTTTCTCGTCATCGGCATCGTGTTCTTCATCGCCGTTGCTGCGGTCCTGGGTGTCACGGCGATTCCGTTCATCGCCCTCGTGGCCAATGTAGATCCAGGTCCGTGGCTGATTGCGCCGATCTGCTGCGGTGGGCTGGTATTCGTCATCGTGGCGGCGTTGATCAACGCCATCGTCCAGACCTTCACGTCTGCAACCTGGACCCTGGCCTACCGCGACATGGTCGGGCTGTCCGCTCCGCCGGCGGCAGAGCCTGCCGAAGAGCCACCGGTCGAGGAGAGCGAGGAGCCAGAGTCTGAGGAATGATCCTCGGCATCGACGTCGGCGGCACCTTCACCGACTTTGTGTTGCTGGATGATGCGGGCCAGGTCAGCATCCACAAGCTGTTGACCTCGGCCCGCGACCAATCGATCTCGATCCTGCAAGGCATCGCCGACCTGGAGGCCGGGCCTGATGCCACCGTAGTCCACGGCGCTACCGTGGCGACCAACGCGCTTCTCGAGCGCCGCGGGGCGCGCACTGCTCTGATCACGACCCAGGGCTTTGGCGACGTCCTGGAGATCGGCCGCCAGACGCGGTCCGAGCTCTACGCTCTACAACCCAGCCGTCCGGCTCCGTTGGTGCCCGCCCGGTGGCGGTTCGAGCTACCAGAGCGGGTCGACTGCCACGGGACCGTCCTGGTTCCCCTTGACCCGGTGGCGGTCGACGCCGTTGTCCAACAGCTACAGGCTGAAGGGATCGAGTCTGCCGCGGTCTGCTTTCTCTTCTGCTTTGCAAATCCTGCCCACGAGCGGACCGTGCGGGAGCGGCTTGCCGCGCTGGGCGGCGAATCTGCTCCCCTCGTCTCTCTCTCCTCAGAGGTGCTGCCCGAGTATCGCGAGTACGAGCGCGCCTCCACGACTGCCATCAATGCCTACGTCGCGCCGTTGATGAGCCGCTACCTGGCGAACCTGGAGAAGGGGCTGGCGGGGCGGAGGCTGCGCATCATGCAGTCCAACGGTGGGGCCATCTCCGCCGCGGCGGCCCGCGCCCTGGCAGCGGGCACCGCGCTCTCGGGTCCAGCGGGGGGCGTGGTGGGCTCCTTCGAGCTCGCCCGGCAGGCCGGGCTGGAGAACGTCATCACCTTTGACATGGGCGGCACCAGCACCGACGTGTCCCTGTGTCCCGGCCGGATCCAGGAGACAGCCGAGGGTGCTATCGCCGGCCTGCCTTTGCGGCTGCCCATCATTGACATCCACACCGTCGGCGCGGGCGGCGGCTCGATCGCCCGGCTGGACGCAGGGGGCGCGCTGCGCGTGGGACCCGAGAGCGCCGGGTCGGATCCCGGCCCGGTGTGCTACGGGCGTGATGGCGCGGTGGACGTCACCGTGACCGACGCCAACCTGGTGCTGGGGCGGCTCGATGCCGAGCACTTTTTGGGTGGGCGCATACAGCTAGACCTTGAGCGCGCTCGCGTGCGGATGCAGGATCTGGCCCGCCTGCTCAGCCTCCCCATGGAGGCGGCTGCCTGGGGCGTGATCCGCGTCGCCAACTCGAACATGGAGCGCGCCATCCGCACCATCTCTATCGAGCGCGGGCACGATCCGCGCGACTTTGCACTGGTGGCCTTTGGGGGAGCCGGGCCACTCCACGCCTGCGAGCTGGCGGCGGCGCTGCGCATCCCACGGGTGCTGATCCCGCCGCATCCTGGCGTCCTGTCGGCACTGGGCATGATCCTCGCCGATGCGGTCAAAGACAGGTCGCAGACGGTCATGCTTCCTGCTAGCGAGACGGATGCCGCGCTGCTCCGCCGCCTGTTTGCCGGGCTCTACGAGCGGGCCCGCGGCGAGTTGCGGGCCGAGGGGTTCAGCGATAGCGAAATCGCTTTGCTGCCTGCTCTCGACATGCGCTACGTGGGGCAGTCGTACGAACTACGGGTGGAGATCGACCTGGCGCGCGAGATCGAGGAGCACGTCGGCGCCTTTCACGAGCTGCACCGGCAGCGGTTTTCCTACGCCAGCGAGGGCGAGCCGGTGGAGCTTGTCAACCTGAGGATCAAGGCCGTAGGGCGGACTGCCAAGCCCCGGTTCTCCTATCAGACGCCGGGCAGCCTCTATCCAGATGCGGCGCGGGTGGGCTACAAGCCGGTCCACTTTGCCGACCGGGATGCGCCCCATGCGGCCCGGCCCATCCCCACCGCCCTGTACGACCGGGACCGGCTCGAACCGGGCAATATGGTCGTCGGTCCGGCGGTGCTGTTCCAGTTGGACACCACGACGGTCATCCCGCCTGATTGGTCGGCCGCCGTCGACGGTTGGGGTAATCTGTTGGCAGAGCAGCAGGTTGGCGTTGCCGGCGGGCCACGAGCATAGAAGGAAGGCCTGGCGAGTTGGACCCGATCGCACTCGAAATATTCAAGAATCTCTTTATCTCGGTTGCCGAGGAGATGGGCGTTACCCTGGGGCGGACGGCCTACAGCCCCAACATCAAGGAGCGGCGCGACTTTTCGTGCGCCTGCTTCTTGGGGGACGGGCAGATGATCGCCCAGGCGGCACACATCCCGGTCCACCTTGGCGCTATGCCGGCCTCGGTCCGTGCCGCGCTAGAGGCCTTTGACACCTGGGCACCCGGCGATCTGGTTGTCCTCAACGATCCCTACCTGGGCGGCACGCACCTGCCCGACATCACCATGGTTTCGCCCGTGTTTGTGGGTGAGACGGAGGCTCCTCCGTTCTTTGTCGCCAGCAGGGCACATCACGCCGACGTGGGGGGCATGTCGCCGGGTTCCATGCCCCTCGCCAGCGAGATCTATCAGGAAGGGCTGATTATCCCGCCGGTCAAATTGGTCGAGGCGGGAGAGGCTGTCCGCTCTGTACTCGACATAATTCTTCGAAACGTGCGCACGCCTGTCGAGCGGCGCGGAGATCTGGCGGCGCAGATGGCGGCTCATCGCGTGGGCGAGCGGCGACTGCAAGAGATCGTGGATCGCTACGGCCTCGGGGAGACTCTGCGCTACGCCCAGGGCCTGCTGGCCTATGCCGAGCGGCTCACGCGGGCAGCTATCCACTGCATCCCGGAAGGGGTCTATACCTTTGTCGACGAGATGGACGACGATGGCAACCCCGATGCGCGGCCCTCAGACGTCACCGCTGGCGGACCCCAGATCCGCGTCGCCGTGACCGTTGCCGGCGGCGAGATGACCGCAGACTTTGCCGGGTCGAGCTCGGCAGTGGCGGGGCCGTTGAACGCCGTGCGGGCCATCACCGAGTCGGCGACCTGGTACGTGGCCCGCTGCGTGACAGGCGCGGACATTCCGGCCAACAGTGGCGCGTTTGCCCCGGTGCGTGTTCTGGTGCCACCGGGCAGCATCTTGGACGCCGAGCCTCCCCACGCCGTGGCAGGTGGCAACGTCGAAACCTCGCAGCGGATCGTGGATGTTGTGCTGGGCGCGCTAGCCCAGGCCCTGCCCGATCGGATCCCGGCGGCCAGTCTGGGCACGATGAACAACCTGACCATCGGCGGCCTGGATCCGGCGCGGGGCTCGCCCTTTGCCTACTACGAGACGGTGGGCGGCGGGGCGGGGGCTGGTCCGGATAGCGATGGGCTGTCAGGCGTGCACGTGCACATGACCAACACCCTCAACACGCCGGTCGAGGCGCTAGAGTACGCCTATCCCTTCCGGGTGCGGCGCTATGACCTGCGTCCCGACTCGGGCGGGAGAGGGGCGCATCGCGGCGGCGACGGCCTGATCCGTGAGATCGAGTTTCTCTGCCCGGCGGCGGTGACCATCCTCTCCGAGCGGCGGCGGACGGCGCCCTATGGGCTGAGTGGTGGCGCGCCGGGTGCGCGGGGCCGCAACGTCCTAATCCGGGATGGGGAGGAGCAGGACCTGCCGGGCAAGGTGCAATTCCGGGCCCGGCAGGGTGACGTGTTGAGCATGCGCACGCCGGGTGGCGGCGGCTGGGGAGTGCCTGCTGAATCGGATCCAATGGATTGAGCGCTACCTGCACCTGCCAGCAGGCAAGACCGGCAGATGCAATTGCGCTACTGGGGATAGCCGTCCATCTCTTCGGGTGTCTGGGCCGGTTTCTCCGGGACCAGGTATCGCCAGAAGCGCCGGATCACCTCGAAGCGCAGGGCAAGCCAGCGCCGCCAGATGGCAGGCCGGGCCAGACTCCAGGCGCTCTCGGCCTCTTTACCGGATACGGCGCTGCCACTGAACCGTTCTTGGACATACAGGCTGGCAATCTGCACCACGGCATCCTGGCCTCTCGGCACCTGCTGGGCCACCGCGCCCGCGAACTCGTGGGGCGTCTGGTGCGCCAGCGGCTCGAGGCGCAGCAGACGCCGGACCCACATCACCAGGTCCTCGTAGACCCGCTCCACGACGCTTAGCCCGGCAATCTGGCGGCGGCGAAGGACGGTCAATACCATAGCCACGAGCGCTACCAGCGCCGCCACGATCAGGACGATCGGGCCCCATTGCCGCAGTCGTTCCGCAAGAGGCACCGGCTCTGGCGTGGGCATGACGATGTCAAAGCCGCGCTCAAAGTCGTCGGGAACGGGCAGGTTTCTGTCGATGACCGGCTCGTTTGTATTGCCGGTGGCCTGCGTATCCTCCGGTTCCAGCGAGCTGCGCCGGACGAGGGCCGGTTCGCCGCCGGTCGGCTCGAACTCGATCCAGCCATACCCCGGGAAGTACACCTCGGGCCAGGCGTGACCATCGCTCTCGAGCAGGTGATAGACGCCGTCCTCTGTCTCGCCCTCGCTGTACCCCCGCACGTAGCGCGCCGGTATGCCCAACGACCGCAGCATCACGACCATCGCCGAAGCATAGTAGTCGCAGTAGCCCGCCTGGGCTTCGAACAGGAAGTAGTCGACGCCGTCCTGCCTACGCCCCGGCCCCTCGATCTGATCGTCGTACGGGATCTGGCGCAGCGTGTGCTCGATGGCCGCCGCCTTGTCGAAAGGCGAGTCCAGGCCTTCGGTCAGCTGCTCGGCGAGCAGCCTCACCCGCTCGGGCAGCGACTCGGGTAATTGGAGGTAGCGAGGGACCACCCATTCGGGGTAGTCGGTGCCTGCCTCACGCAGCGACTCCTGGTCCACGTCGGTGAGAGACGATATCACCTGGTAGGAATCACCCGCAAACAGCGTTCTCTGCGAATAGATGGCCGACGGATCGCCTGGAGCCTTGGGCAGCGGAGTAGTCGTCGGTGGCAAAGCGCTGCCGTCGGGCGGTTCTGCCGTCAGATCGGGCGTGGCAGCCTGTTTCTGCGCCTCCAGCTCGCTCCGGGACAAAAAGGTCACCGATGCCCGCAGCGGCAGCTCCGATCGGAGGGGCTGTGCTGCGGCGACGAGGGCGTCGGTAGTTGCCCAGTCACGGAACACGGTGACGGTCTGGGTCACGTTGAGGCGTAGATCCAGGGTGGGCGTGGCAAGATCCTGCTCGTTCTCGCGGATCAGGATGATGTCTGGATCGCTGCTGACCCATCCGTCGCCGGTATAATCGTGAAACACCATGACGCGCCAGTAACGACCTGTCTCGGCCTCGACATCGGCCACGGGAATATCCTCAAGGCTCACCGGGCCGCCGAACCACATGCGGCGGTCGCCCAAGTACACCAGAGGCGGTTCGTTCTGGTAGTTCAGATC
>Ga0316579_10000492_pt1 | contig 12896 bp, 11 predicted proteins | sample J5NA_2_FD_203074 | JGI IMG/M metagenome (GOLD analysis project Ga0316579, IMG submission 203074) | Rhizosphere microbial communities from salt marsh grasses in Alabama, United States - J5-7_160517rDrA | ecosystem: Host-associated > Plants > Roots > Rhizosphere | place: USA: Alabama | collected... | reverse complement strand
CGGGCGTGCCGGGCCCATCAGGCTCAGCAGCAACCGCCGAGACTGACGAGGGCGAACCTGGGGCCGGCTCTAGCCGGCTCTCGGGCAGCAATTCCGGCACCGATCGGCAGGCGACCAGAAGCACGGCGCCAAGTACGAGTGGCAGGTGTCGAAGCGGCATGGAGCAGAGCCGGTGGCGAACAGAGCGCAGCGGTTACCCTCGGAGTTTATCGTGGGACTCCCATCCGAGCCATCCGGCACCAGCCATGGCGCGCCGGCACACGAAACTTGGCAGGGGCGGCGCGCCGATCTGCCGGGCCGCACAGCCCCCAAAGCATCGCCAGGGCCGTGGGCGTCTGCGGCTCGCTGTCGGCCTTTCCGCGGACCCGCGCCAGCGGCATCAGAGCGAGGCCGGCGGACAGCACGCTCACCAAGATCGGCACGCGGCGCTGCAAAATGCTCCGGCGCATGGCGACACGAAGACCGTCCATGGAAGCTTTGGAAAGCGGTCTTGGCGTGCGCAGCCGTTCTAGGTTGATCCCTGGTTGCATGTTTGCTGCGCCCACATCCTCGGTGCCGGTTGCTAGGCCAACATGTCGACCCTGCCCGCCAACTGTGGGCGGGCAGGCCAAGGGCGTGCCCGTGCCGATGTCAGCCCGCCGCCTCGCGGGCGGCGCTTGGGGACTGCCCGGTCCAACGGCGGAAGGCGCGGGAGAAAGCGGACAGCTCGGAGAAACCGAGCAGGAAGCTGATCTCGCTGAGGGAGCGGGTGGGGTCGGTGATGTATTGCGCGGCCAGCTCGCGCCGGACCGCGTCCAACGTCTCCGAGAAGCTGGTGCGTGCATCGGACAACCGCCGATGCAGGGTACGGGCGCTCATGAAGAGGTCCCGAGCGATGATCTCCGCACTCGGTGTTCCGGAGGGCAGGTGCTCGATGATGGCCTTCTTGACCCGCGAGACGACGCCGCTCTGATCCAGCGTCTGGAGATAGTCGGTGAGGATGTCATCGTTGGCGATGGCCAACTCGCGGCTGGCGGCCGGGAGCGGGGCCTCGGCCTGCGCGCTGTCGAGCACGAACTCCGGCCTCGGTGCATCGAACCGCACGGCGCAGCGAAAAAGCCCGAAGTAATCACCCCGGCAATTCGGCGCCGGGTGGGTCACACTGACCTCGACAGGACTGAAGCTAGGGCCGTGGGCTTCGCGGCAGAGGCCGAAGACGACGGCGAGCCGCCCATCCTGGAGCGCGGGGCATTTCAACGGGGCGTTGAGTCAACCGCAAGCGGTGAACCTGATGTGCGCGCCTCAACGCCGGTACGCGACGTCGGGGACCGATAACACGGCGGATCTGGGCCTTCGCGGCGGTGCCGCCTGGAACCGCACGACATCCGCCGGGCCGTGCAAGGGGAATCCGTTGGTCATCAATACTCCTCCGGCAGCATGATCGTCGTCGCCGACCGATCTGCCTCCGTGATAATCCATAATCGCAGCCCTGCAACCTCATAGGCGCTCAACACCCGCGCCCCAGTACGCAGCGCCTCGACGTTCGCCGCACGATCCGACTCGCTAAGATCGCCGAAGTCACCGGCAGCATGCCGATCCAGCAGCGTCGTCGCCAACCCCGGCATACCGCGCTCCGCGAGCAACGCCTGCGCGCCGCGGGTGATCGCACAGCGCCCGAGCGGGAAGGTTGCATCAGTCATCTTGGACCTCTCAGAAAAGAGGGGTGCGGGGTCAAATCAACCATCCCCCAAATAAACCATGGCGAGCCGAGGATCGCCACAGTGTGGCCAGCGGCAGGGAGAGCATCTCCAACCTGTCTGGAGGTGCCGAATCCACCCGGCCTAAAATGGATGGCCGCCTGCTCGGAAAGAGCAGACAGGGACACTGTTGTCAGGACCATCTTCGCGACATAGCTCAGAATGAAGACGAAGCGCATGGCCGTTGTCGTCCCCTCGGAAGGCCAAGGCACCCGCCGCACATCCGGCGGCGGCTGGTTGATGTCCGGGATGATCCCTTCGAGGCCATCGGCGAAGACGTGGCCGGCGCCGGCGCGCTCGGCGGTTTCGAGGTTCGCGGGTCCGCACCGGGACCGGCTCGGTGCGCCTCCTGTGCAGCCTGCCGAGGAATGACTATGGTTAGAGGTACCTTAACCAAGCAACGGGGTGCAACATGAAACTCGAATACGAAGAGATCGAGGACAGCTACGACGACACGACCAAGATCCGCACCATGACCGAGCAGGCGGCCGTGGAAGGTCGAGGATGGCTGATCCGGACGACCGTCTACAGTCCCCATAATCTGAGTGTGGATGTGGTTTACGTCCCCGGCGCCAAGCCGTTTGATCCGGTTGACTGAAGCCTTCCGCCCTGTACAGTGCGCGGGGTCGGGGTTGTGACAACGACCCTGCGCTTGCTCGCGACTGACTGCCCGGCGGTTGTGCCGACACCGCCCGTGCTCGCTCAGCGACCGGCGCCAGCTATGTCCAACGATCCCGACCGGAGAGCCGACCGTGCGCCCATGGTCGCGACCATTCGCGAGCTGTTCCAGCTCACCGCCCCCGAGACGGGTGTCCGCGAGGCGCCGCCCGAGGTCATCGAGGCCCTGCGACGGGTGCTGCGGCATCGGTTTATACCGCCCCAAGAGGCAGCCTTGGCCTGTATGCGGACATGCCCTTGCCCATCGGCATGGGTCAGGCTATCTCGCAGCCCTGCATCGTCGCACTGATGATAGATGGTAGCGGCTGACCGGGCTGTCAGGGCGGCGACATCACCCGGATACCCCGTTTGGCGACCCATGCGCGCGATGACGAATCCTGAGCCCGCGCTCCACGCTGAGCCGTTGCTCCGAATACTGCACCGCGACCGCCGCATGCTGCTGGTCGGCGCACCCGGCAGCGGCAAGAGCACGCTGGCCGCGGCGCTGGCGGACGGGCTTGGCGCGGTCGGGCGAGTCTGCCGTTGTATCAGTGCCGACCCGGGCACACCGGCCTTCGGACCGCCCGGCGCGCTGGCGCTGGGGGAGCGCGCCGACGGCGGCTGGCGGACGCTGGTATTGGAGCCGCTGTGCACACTGGATGCGGCGCGCTTCCGGCTGCCGCTAGCCGGTGCGGTGCGCCGGCTGGTGGCGGCAGCGGGGGTGTTTGAGGGCACGCTGCTGATCGATGCTCCCGGCGTCGTGCGCGGCGTCGCCGGTGGGGAGCTGCTCCAAGCCCTGGTGGAGGCCGCGGACGTAGACCTGGTGCTGGCCCTGACACCGGCGAGCGAAGACCCACCGCTGGCTGACGAGCTTGCAGGCCTGCCCGTCGAGCTGGTGGCGATGAGAATTGCGGATCGCGCACGGCGCCCCGGTCGTGCTGCCCGCGCCCAGGAGCGCACCGCGCGATGGGACGCCTACCTCCGCGATGCGCCGGCGCGGTCCCTGGACCTGAGCAGACTCGCCGTCATTGGCACGCCACCGCCGCCGGACGAGCCTTCGGCCTGGACCGGCCGCCAGGCGGCCTTGCAGCGCGGCGGCCAGCTCCTGGCCCTGGCGGAGGTGTTGGAGCTCGCTGGCGGTTGCCTGCGGCTGCGGGGCTGCTTACCGATGTTGCCCTGGCAGGCGACACTCCCTTCAGCACGGTCGGACTGCGGTGACGCCGACACGCTCTTGGTGCGGGATGCGATGCGCAATGCCGACGGGCTGCTGGAGACGGCCCGGCCCTTCGCTCCGGCGGCGGGCGCCTTTCTGCCGCCGGCGCAGCGCCGCCCCTCGGCGGCGGACTTTGGCGGACCGCGCCCGGCGGTGCAGGTGGGCGGCGTCGATGCCCTGCTAGTCAACGGCATCTTCGGCGACCCGCTGTTGCACGCTCGGTTGCGCAATGGCGGACGCAGCCTGTTGTTCGACCTGGGCGATGGCGAGCGGCTGCCCGCACACGTGGCCCACCAGGTAAGCGACTGCTTCATCACCCACGCGCACATGGACCACCTGGCCGGGTTTCTGTGGCTGCTGCGCTCGCGCATCGGCCAGCGGACGCCCTGCCGGTTGTATGGGCCGCCGGGCCTAATTCGACACATCCACGGCTTGGTGGACGGCTTCCTCTGGGACCGCATCGGCGACAACGGGCCGGTCTTCGCGGTGCACGAGCTGCGCGGGGAACGGCTGTACCGATCCGTGATCCAGGCGGGCGTGTCGGACCTGCGTGAACCGGAGTTTATTGCGTCGCCAGGCGGCGTGCTGGCAAAGGAGCCCGGATTTCGCGTGCGGGCGGTGGTGTTGGACCACCACACGCCGGTACTCGCCTACGCCTTCGAGCCCACGCCGCAGCACAACGTGCGCAAGGACCGGCTGCGCGCCGGGGGATGGTCGCCCGGTCCCTGGCTCAACGCGCTGAAGGCGGGCTTGCGCGCCGGCGAGCTGCAACGCGAGCTGGCCCTGCCCGATGGCACCACCGCGACAGTCGGCACCCTCGGCCGCGACCTCATCATGACGGTCCCCGGCCGGCGGCTGGTCTATGCCACCGACCTCGCCGATACGCCGGGCAATAGGCAACGGCTCATCGACCTGGCGCGCAATGCCCACACGCTGTTCCTGGAGGCGTCCTTCGCCGAGGCTGACCGGGCGCGTGCCACGGCCCACGCCCACCTCACCGGCCGCGCCTGCGGCGAGATCGCGGCCGCCGCGGGCATCGCGCGGCTGGTGCCTTTCCACCTGTCGCGGCGCTATGCGCATGATCCTGCGGCGCTGTTCGACGAGATCCGTAGCGCCTGTCCACGGGTGATGCTGCCCGCGGGGTGAGCCGCGGAGACGAACGAGCCGCCTCGCCTGAGGCTAGAACGAGCAGTTGACCGCTTCGCGGTGTAGGCAAACGCCGGTGCTTGTAGGGATTTAGGGGATCTTCGAAGCCCCCTGGGTGAGGCTCGCTACGACCGCCACGGCATGCCCCGCGCGTCGCCTGGGCTGCGTTACAACTCCTCGGAATAGAACGACTATTCCTCGTCGTTTTGCCTTGCCAGGCAGCCCGCGGGATGCACCCTGACGATCTTCCAACCGCGCCTTCTAGTCGAAAAACCGGGACCGGATGACGCGGGGCAATCCCCCCCTCCTACGCACGCATCCTCACTCCGCCAGTAGCCACCGAAACGGCCGCGTCCCGATGACGGGTGCCAAATTGCCGTAGACAGCAACCGGATGCTGATCTATACCTAATCTAGGCAAGTTAGAGATTTCTTATATTCTGTAATACTTGATTTTTCGCAATGCCGGTCGAGGGCCGAACCCAGCGCCGCGTTGCGCTCGAGCCTTGGGCAGGCATTGGGGGGGCGGCAACCCATGACAGCCCGCGGCGAGCCGGAAGGCGACCCGCGGGCGGTCAGGCGCTCCCACAACCAACGAGCCATCAGAGGTGGTACGGCTCATGAAGACGACGGGCGAATGGCTGAACGAAGAGATCGGGCCAAGGGTATCGGACCAGTTGGAGATGCGCGGGATCGATCGCCGCAGCTTTATCAAGCTCGCAGCGGCGATCACCGCGGCGATGGGGCTACCGGTGGGCATGGCCGGCCGGGTCATGGCGGCCATCGAGGAGGAATCGGCGCGACCGGCCGTGATCTGGCTGCACTTTCAGGAGTGCACCGGCTGCACCGAGTCGCTGTTGCGCGCGACGCACCCAACGCTTGAGACTCTGATCTTGGACATGGTCTCGCTGGACTATTCCGAGACGCTGCTGGCGGCAGCCGGACACCAGGCCGAGGCAGCATTGCATGACTCCATGCAGGCCAACGACGGGCGCTTCATCCTGGTGGTGGAGGGCTCCGTCCCCACCGCCGACCACGGCAACTTCTGCAAGATCGGGGGTCAGACCCCGCAGCAGATGCTGCGCAAGATCGCCCCGCACGCGGCAGCCGCCATTGCCATCGGCTCCTGTGCCTCTTGGGGTGGCGTGCAGAGCGCGGCACCCAATCCCACTGGGGCGGTAGGCCTGGCCGAGGCGCTGCAGCTGGAAGGTATCACCAAGGCCGACGGCACTGCTCTGCCGGTGATCAGTCTGCCGGGCTGTCCCGCGTCGCCGTACAACTTCCTCCAGACGGTTCTCTACTACCTGACGATGAAGCAGCTGCCAGAGCTCGACGTCAAGGGCCGGCCGATGTTCGCCTACGGTCGGCTGATCCACGAGAACTGCGAGCGCCGGCCGCACTTCGACGCGGGTCGCTTCGCCGAGGAGTTCGGTGACGAGGGCCACCGCAAGGGCTGGTGCCTTTACAAGCTGGGCTGCAAGGGCCCGGAAACCTTTGCCAACTGCCCGGCCATCGAGTTCGGCGACGTCGGCGGCAACACCTGGCCGGTGGGCATCGGCCATCCCTGCTTCGGCTGTTCGGAGCAGGGCGTCGGCTTCCACAAGGCGCTGCATGAGCAGGCCGATGTCGAGACGGTCACGCCGCCGTCCATGTTCCCGGGTGTCGCGACCGAGCACGGCGGCGGCGCGACCTTGGCGGCGGCGGCAGTAGCGGGCGCGGTGGCCGGTGGTGCCGCGGTCTATGCGCTGGGCGCGCACGAAAAGCTCAAGCACGCGGAGGGCACGGGCAGCGCGGAATCCAGTCGAAAAGAATGAGGAGACCCGCCCCGCGCAACCTGGGGCGAGCCGATTGAAGTGTAATCGGAGAGGTCAGGGCAATGAGCATCAATCGTCGACATTTCTTGCAGGGCCTAGCCGCAGGTGCGGCGAGCCTGGGCGCCGGGGCCGTCATGGGCCCGGCCGTGGCGCGGCCTGCGAAGGAGCTCGTGCCGGGTGCGGTGGGCATCCTTTACGACGCTACCCAGTGCATCGGCTGCAAGGCCTGCGAGGTGGCCTGCAAGGCCGCCAACAACCTACCGCCAGTGGAGAACCCGGCGCTTGACCACGTCTACGGGGTCGAGGGCGTCTGGGACGCCCCAGACGACCTGAACAGCCGCACAATGAACAAGATCAAGGCCTACCCGGGCTTTGATTCGATCGACGCGAGCCGCGCCGATGCGGTGCTGGCCGAGCCGACGCCGGATCGGGTCAAGCCGCAGGATATGAGCTTCGTCAAGCGCGGCTGCATGCACTGTGTGGACCCGGACTGCGTGTCCGCTTGCCCGGTCAGCGCGCTGACCAAGAACCCCGACACGGGCGCCGTCCAGTACAACCCGGATGCCTGCATCGGCTGCCGCTATTGTCAGCTAGCGTGCCCGTTCAACATCCCGAAGTTCGAGTACGACAAGACCTTCCCGAAGATCGTCAAGTGCGAGCTCTGCTCGGAGCGCATCGCGGAAGGCGGCATCCCCGCCTGCTGCGACGCCTGCCCCACCGGCGCGAGCCTGTTCGGCCGGGTCGAGGATCTCCGCGCCGAGGGCCACCGGCGGCTCGCCGCCGCTCCGGGATCGAGCCTCACGTACCCCATCCATGCGCTGGACAGCGGCGACAACAAGGTCGCCACCGTGCCCGAGTACGTGCAGCACATGTATGGCGAGACCGAGACGGGCGGTACCCAGACCCTGCTATTGGCCGATGTGCCCTTCCGTAAGCTGGGCCTGCCGAAGCTCGGAGATGCATCCCGCGCGCGCCTGTCGGAGACCATTCAGCACACCCTGTACGGCGGCATGGTCATGCCGACACTGCTGCTCGGGGGCCTGATCTATGCGGTCTACAACAACAGCCGCGAGGAGCGGCTGGATGGGGATGAAGCGTCCGAGGAGCCGACGGCCGAGGCAAAAGCCTCACAGGCCGACGTCAAGTGCGAGGAGGGGCGGCGGTCATGAAAGAGCGCTACTCTCCGGTCGGCGGGCGTCTGCTGACCCCGCAGTTCTACTTCCTCGGCGTGCTGCTGGCGATTGGTGCCTATTTCATCATCAAGCGCTTCATCTTCGGCATCGGCGCCGTCTCGGACCTGAGCGACGGCTTCCCCTGGGGTATCTGGATCACCTACGACGTGGTGACCGGCACCGCCATTGCCTGCGGCGGCTACGCCATGGCCATCCTGGTCTATGTGTTCAATCGCGGGCAGTTCCACCCGATGATTCGGGCCGCGCTATTGACCAGCGTGTTCGGCTACACCCTGGCGGGCGCCTCCATCATCGTCGATGTCGGGCGCTGGTGGCAGCTCTACAATGTCTTCCTGCCCTGGTACATGAACCTCAACTCGGTCATGTTGGAGGTCGCGCTCTGCGTCACCCTCTATACCCTGGTGCTCTGGATCGAGCTCTCCCCCGCCATCCTGGAGGCGATGCACGCCAACCGTTGGCTGCGTCGGCTGCGGCACGTGATGTTCATCGTTGCGGGCTTAGGCCTGCTGTTGCCGACCATGCACCAATCCTCGCTCGGCTCGCTGTTGATCATCGCCGGCGACAAGGTGCATCCGCTCTGGCAGACCAACATCATTCCGCTGCTGTTCCTGCTCACGGCCATCACCATGGGCTATGCGATGGTGGTGTTCGAGTCCCTGTATGCCTCGGTCAACCTGAACCGGCCGCTGGAGACGGCACTGCTGTCGAAGGTAAGCGCGGTGATCCCGTGGCTCTTGATCGGCTACATGGCGCTGCGGTTCGGCGATCTCCTACTGAGCGACAAGATCGGCTACTTGTTCCGCTCGGGAATCGAGCCGTACCTGTTCGCAATCGAGATGCTGCTGCTGCTGTATGCCATCGTCAAACTGCTCGACAAGGACGAGCGGGTGCGACCCACGGTGCTGTTCCGCGCCGCGCTGGCGGTGCTGATCGGCGGCTCGCTGTATCGTTTCAACGCCTTCCTGATCGCCTTCGATCCGGGTCCAGGCTGGCACTACTTCCCGGCGGTGGGCGAGATGATGATCACCATCGGCATCGTCGCCTTCGAGATCATGGCCTACCTGTTCTTCGTTAAGAAGACCCCGGTGCTGCTGGCGAGCCCCTCCGAGCGGGCGGCGGCGGGTGGCGCACGGCGGCCCGCGGACCAGGGAGCCAAGGGCTTGAATGCTATTGCTCGTGGTGCGGGCGCTCATCCGCCAGCGCTGCCCACCTAGGTGTTGCCGTCGGTGGATGCGCTTCGCTTAGGAACGGAACGATGCAGAAACAACTGAAACGCGGTGGGCGTAGGGTGGACAAGCGCAGCGTCGTCCACCAGACGCGTCGGCGGATTTCGCTGCGCTCATCCGCCCTACGAGAGCCCCATGAAGCGGCGGCGGGCGCGCATCGCCCGCCCCGCCACCCGGCCGGAGAACGAGAACAATGACCATCAATCGTATTACCGTCGACCCGGTGACCCGCATCGAGGGCCATCTGCGCATCGACTGCGACGTGCAGGACGGCAAGGTCGTGGACGCCTGGTCCAGCGGCCAGATGTGGCGCGGTATCGAGGTCGTCCTGCGCGGGCGCGACCCACGCGACGCCTGGCTCTATACCCAGCGCATCTGCGGCGTCTGCACCACCGTGCACGCCATCGTCTCGTTGCGAGCCGTCGAGAACGCGATCAATCTGGAGATCCCGCTCAATGCGCAATTGATCCGGAACCTGATCATCGCCGCGCACGGCATCCATGACCACATCGTCCATTTCTATCACCTCTCCGCGCTGGACTGGGTCGATGTGACCTCGGCGCTGAAGGCCGATCCCAAGGCCACCGCGCAGCTCGCGCAATCGCTGTCGAATTGGCCGAACAACAACGCCCGGCACTTCGCCGACGTGCAGCAGCGGCTCAAGAAGTTCGTCGCTAGCGGCCAGCTCGGCATCTTCTCCCACGGCTATTGGGGCCACCCGGCGATGATCATGCCGCCGGAGGCCAACCTCATGGCCGCGGCGCACTACCTGGAGGCGCTGGAGTATCAGCGCCGGTCGAACCAGATCACCGCCATCCTCGGCGCCAAGACCCCGCACGTCCAGAACCTGGCCGTCGGCGGCGTCGCCAACGCCATCAACCCCGACAACCAGTCGGCGTTGAACATGGAGCGGCTCGCCTACGTGAAGACACTGATGGATGACCTCGGCGGCTTCGTGCGCGAGGTCTACCTGCCGGATGTAACGGCCATTGCCGCGCTGTACGCGGACTGGCTGCCCTACGGCCGCGGCGTGACCAATTACCTCGCCGCACCGGACTTTCCGCGCGATACCAAGGGGACCGACTTCGGCATGCCGGGCGGCTACATCCCGGATGCGGATCTCTCCAAGTTCCACCAGATCACGCACTTCGGTGATCCCTACTTCGAGAGCAACGTCAAGGAGAGCATCAAGCACAGCTGGTATCAGGGCGACTGGACGCGCTCGCCCTACGAGGAAGACACCGAGCCCGATTACACCGACTTCCAGGAGGAAGGCGCCTACTCCTGGGTCAAGGCGCCCTCGTTCGAGGGCAAGCCGGCGCAGGTGGGCCCGCTCGCCAACGTGCTGACCATGGTGGCGGCCGGGCACGAGCTCACCAAGAAGTACCTCAAGCTGGCCATGGACCGCATCGGCGCCATCACCGGCTCCGAGGTCCCGCTGGAGGTGCTGCACTCCACCCTTGGCCGGCACGCGGCGCGCTGCGTGCGCACCCAGGTGCTCTACGACATGATGCAGGAGAACTACGCCGCCCTGGTGGCCAACATCGCCTCCGGCGACTACACCAGCTTCAACAAGCCGGTGTTTCCGAAGGGCCAGCAGATGGGCTTCGGCTTCCACGAGGCGCCGCGCGGCATCCTCTCGCACTGGGTCGTGATCGAGGATGGCAAGATCAAGAACTACCAGGCCGTGGTGCCCTCCACCTGGAACGCCGGTCCGCGCAACCAAGACGACGCGCTCGGTCCCTATGAGGCGTCGTTGATCGACAACCCGATTCTCGAAGAAGAGCGACCGCTGGAGGTGCTGCGTACCGTGCACTCGTTCGATCCCTGCCTGGCCTGTGCTGTGCACCTGCACGACAACGAGCGGCAGACGATCGTCAAAGTCCATGCCGCCTGAGCCGACGAGCAGCGCCATGCGAGACGCCGAGCTGTTGTCCGCCGCCGCGCCGGATCGCGCCCGCTACGACGATGGGCTATGGCCGGGAGCCGAGCCCGCGAGCACGCTGCTCGTCGGGCTCGGCAACCTGATCTTCGGCGACGAAGGCGTCGGCGTGCACGCGATGCGCCGGCTGGAGGCCGACTACGCATTCGCGCCGGCACTGGAACTGGTGGATGGCGGCACCAGCGGGCTCGACCTGCTCCCGCTGCTGCACGGTCGCGAGCGGCTGCTGCTGATCGATGCGCTGGCGTCAGACGCGCCGCCGGGCACCATCCGCATCATCCGCAACCGCGCCATCCGCGCCGCACTCACCGAGAAGGTGTCGCTGCATCACCTCGGGATCGCCGACCTGCTGGCACTGGCCGAGCTGGTGGGCTGCGCCCCGCCCGAGATCGTCTTGATCGGCATCGTTCCAGAGCGCCTGGAGATGCAGCTCGGTCTATCTGACCGCCTCCGCGAGCGCCTGCCCGCGATCATCGCCACCGCGCTTGCCGTCTTGGGCAAGTGGGGTATCGAGAGCCGCCCCGCGCCTGCACAGACCGCACCGGAGATCGCCTAGCGCCAATAGGGGTAGCCAACTAGCACGAACCGTGGGAGCGACCTGCCTGCACGACCGGCGTCGTACGCCCTGACCACCTCCGCGTCGGCCGCGAGAGCGGGCCGCTCCCATCTCGCCGCAGGAGGGTCGCCCGCCAGGGCTGCATCGCAGCCGCCCGACGAAACTCAACGGCCATGACCCTATCTCCGCGGTCGACGGTCTCGCAGGAGGACTGGGACCGGGCCTAAGCGGCGCCGAAGGTGACCCCCGGGGAAGCGGGAGGCGCTGCCCAAATTCCACACGCGCCGTCGCGGCGGGGACATCGCCCCGACGGCGTCGTACCCCGCTTGTCCTCAGCGGGCGACGTCACCGCCGGGTAGCGAGCGCGCCGCGTCGAGGATCGGATCGAAGGTCGCGGACATGATGGCCGCAATGTTGCGAGCATGGTTGACCAGCCAGAGGCTGTCGTCAGCACCGTTCAGAACGACCGGCGGGTACAACTGCGACACGCGGTAGAGGTCGTTGATGGCCTTGTCGAGTGCCGGCAGCGCATCCTCCTCGAAGTCCGTCGCATAGGCAGTGCGAATCACCGACAGCGTGTCCGCCGAGACCGCCGCGGCGCAGATGGCCGAGTAGACCCGTTGGCGACGCTCCTTGGGAGGGACCTTTTCCGCGTCAAGCAGGCGCGAGTAGATCTTGTCCATGGCCCCATTCTGACCGCCGAGCTCGGCCAGCAAGGCGGCCAAATCGTCCGCGCGCACGTTGCTGACGGCCTTCCCGGCGCGCAGGTCGGTGAGGTAGTCGTTGAGGTCTGCCATGCCGAGCGCGTACTCGTGCTCGGAATCCGCGCCGCCGAGCCAGGAAATACCCCACCGACGCGGGTCGTAGTTGAACTTCTTGGCGGCATTGGTCAACCGCGGCTCATCCTTGGACGAGCCACCGATGCGTGCGGTACGGTCGGCGAAGACCTCGAAGATCTCCGTGGTCACGTACCAGATGCCGCCGGGCTCGCCCTTGACGCCGGCCGCACAGGCCGCGTTCCGGTCGAAAAAGATCACCAGGTCGTTGGGAACCCAGCTGCCTTGATCGCCGAGACGGCGCCGGAACTGATAGGTGATCGCCTCGGCCAGCAGTGCGCCCTTCTCGGAACGACTGAGCTTGGCATCGGCGAGATCTTGGAAATCCTCGTTGATCTCGGGCGTGTCCCAGATCCAGATCAGCACGCCGATCCAGAGCGCCGCGAGCAGAACCGGGATACCGATCAGCAAGCCGGACCAGAGCACCGTCTGCTTGGTGAACCAGGCCAGGAACCGTCTAAGCCGGCTCTTCTTCGCTTCCGTCGCCATATAGCCTCCGTTGGACTATCGGGGAAATTCCGCTCTACGGTAGAACACAAGAGCGCCCGAGCACAACCGAACCGGCCGAGCGAGCGGGT
>Ga0316579_10000490_pt1 | contig 12911 bp, 26 predicted proteins | sample J5NA_2_FD_203074 | JGI IMG/M metagenome (GOLD analysis project Ga0316579, IMG submission 203074) | Rhizosphere microbial communities from salt marsh grasses in Alabama, United States - J5-7_160517rDrA | ecosystem: Host-associated > Plants > Roots > Rhizosphere | place: USA: Alabama | collected... | reverse complement strand
CATCTATTATATCCCTATCCCCGTATTTTTTTAACAAAAGATTCAACGAATCCAAAGAAGTGGTGATTTCTTTTTTTAGTTGTGTGTTGGATAATTCGGCAATTAACACGCCCGCAACAACTTCGCTACGATTTGCTACTTTTTTTATAATTCCGAATTCTTGCCCCCTAGCTATTATTTTATCCATTATTTCGCTTCTAGCACGAATAGCTCCAACAATACTTTGCGCACTTCTCCCTTTTTCGTTTTTATTCGATTTTATGAAATCATCCAATACGCTTAGATTATGAGTCTGGTCTATTATGTATTGTACGTAAGTATATTCTATTGGCTTTGTTCTAAATTCTTGAGCTTTCGTTTCGAAAAGCTTATCTTTCATATTTTCATATTGTTCAGCGCTAATTCCCATTTCATCTAATATATCGGCTTCATCATCCCCCTCACAGAGCATACCGTATATTCTCATCACAGCTTCTTTCATCTGTTCTTTAGTAAGCTTCATCATTTTCACTCTTTCTCAATCTATTTCCTAATCCTAGTTGTTGCGTATTTATCCACTTCTTAAGGGGGATATTTTTGCTTTCATCCGAAACAAAGCTACCGAATTGTTCATCAGAACCGCCACAGGACATTATTAAATAATTTCCTGAATCTCTTTCTAATGTATACGGATTAACTATTTCTCCCCCTAAAGGGATTCTAGGACGTTTTCTCATAACTCAACAAACCGTCTAGATTTACAGGACTTATCACTATATTTGATTCATCAAACAACAATTTAGCCTCTTTGTTGCGATAATCGTCCAAATAAAATACGTGCATTACTCCGCCTAATTGTATCATTCTTTTAGCGCACATTTTACACGGATATACAGTTGTAAATATTATTTTCGGAACGTACGGCTGTTCGCTACAAGATATTATAGCATTCTCTTCTGCGTGTAAACAACCGCATTCTCCTGATTTATTTGGTTCATCACACACATTAGGAAGACCGCTAGCATTCCCATTGTAACCAACAGAAAATACCCTCTTGTAATCGTAGGACGTTATTACACAACCTACCTTTCTCCTGGAACAGGTAGAACGTAGCGATAAAATCTTGGCTAAACTCATATAAACGTGTTCGAATGTAGGTCTATTCGCATTAAATTGGAATAAACTAAAATGCGATTTATTGCTAATGTTTGATTTCTCTCCGCATTTTCCACGCATCCCCGTATTAATATCAAACTTATTTCCCATTTATATCAACCTTTCAACAAAAGGATAATTATAAAAACGATTATTTCGAAGTCGAATAGCTAATCAAACATCTATCTCTTGATCCATTTTTTAATTTATTCGTATCACCATTAATACAAATAATTTTCGAAATAACCGTCTCTATCGCCTATTACCGGCGACAAGCATAACAATCACCTCCTTTAACGATACTTAAATCGTTGTACCTAGGGGTCTATTATTTTTTATACTTTCGTTTTTCAGCTAATGAGTAGGACCTGGAATCCAGAAGATTTTTGGCGTTACAATTCAATACTCTTGATATCGAATGGACTATTGGTTTCTTTGGTATCTCTTTTCCTTCTTCGTAAGACCACAATAACCAAGAAGCCACGCCAGTCTCACGAGCCAAATCACCAAGACTAATTCCCCTACTTGTACGAATAGCATTCAAATGTTTTCCGAATTCATTCTTCATCTTCATTCTCGCTATATTTTTCAGGCGTTCTCGGGTCTTTCCAACCGCCTATATCCCAATTACACAGACATTCTTCGCATCCCCAAGTTACGCCATATTCGCAATCAAAATCTTCCCCGTAATTTATGCTATAAATAGGATGTTCCAAGACATTTTGGAACATCCTTTGGCTTTTCATATTCCGGTTGCTTTATTTCTTCTAGTTTGTTTTCTTCGGGAGGATCAACAAATATGCATTCATCATAATTACATACCAAACATTCTCCATCGCATCCTATTGGCTTATTACACATAATTTCACCATGACATTCCATAACAATAATAGTATACATACGCATAACGAAAATGTATTATTAAATTTAAAACTAACAACACATTTACTATCGCCATACATATGAAATAATGTTTGATTCGATTCATCAAAGCAATTATAGATAAAATGCTAATGGAAATACCAATTGTAAGCAACGTTTCTTTATCAACGTTAAAGAACTCTATTACGGCCGAATTAAATTTTTCATCTTGCGGAGCATATCTTATAACGACTTCTATTACAGGAATTAACAAATAGGATATCACCAACACTATATCATTTATTTCATCAATTTTTCGCATATTTTTCACACATCTCCATTGCTAGTTCTAATATTTCTTTTTGGTGTGATTTAACAAATTCTGTTTCTGCTTTCTTAATCCATATCCCAATCCTTTTACACCTTACTTCGGCCCCTTCGAACAACATCCAAGTATTACGGTAATACAGCCTATCGTCGTTATACCATTTTGCATCCTTAATAATTTCAAGATCTTGTAATGCTATTCGTTTCGATTCTTCGTATTTCTCTTTCAACGTATTGTCATAATACGATGATTCTAATTTTGTCAAATTGTTTTTCTTTTCTTCAAGCAATTTTTTGTGTAAATATTCTTGATAAGAATTATTACGTATTTTTGACGCTCTAATTGCATAAATTAAAGAAATGATTGCCACCAAAATAAAGAAAATTATAAAACCATACATAATCATATTATACACCATCTTATTCACTCCGGCTTTTGCTACAACACCGACTTCCGCTCCAACTCTTACTTCTACTCCATCTCCAACTTCTACTACAACTCCAACTTCTACTCCCGCGCCGAATCCAAATCCGACTTCTACTCCAACTCCAAATTATATTTTCAGTTTTAAAAATCATTTTAGCTTTCTCAAAAAAGAGGCGGTAGAAAATCTACCGCCTTAAACAACAACTGCCAAGTTGTTAGTGGACCTGGAGGGATTCGAACCCACGACAACCCGGTTATGAGCCGGGAGTGCTAACCTATCTGCACCACAGGTCCGTTGTTGTCTTCGTTTTTAAATTATTCCGCAAATATAAACTCTATTGATACTTTCATTTAATACGGGAATTTCCTTATCTTTATAAATGTTTAACAAACAATCGCTCCAAATACAATTACTAGGATCATCTTTGCATTCACAACAATCTCTATTGCTAGAGATCCTATCCGACACCATAATAACCGAATCCTCTCTATGCTCTTCTTCGCCACCATTTATATATATACCGTTGGCTTTATTTAATATTGATATATCTTTGTCGCTAGGATTACGAATTAAATACAATTCGACTTGGCTTTCGGACGCCTCGTGCCATATTAAAAGAACTTTCATTTTATTTTCCTTTACAAGCTATTGATTCAATTACGAACTTTTCGCGATCAAGACGAGTGAATGATCTAATTATTCCTTCTTTGCCATCAACCCTAGCGGCGATAGCGCCGTAATGCGTTCCGTGCTCGCCGTCATTAACCCCGAAAATACCATTCAATAAACCAAGAACACCAACCATATTCTTAGAATTATCAAACTTCGTCCTTCTACCAACTTGAATAGTTTCGTCCTCGGCAAGTTCTTCATTACAGACTACCTTGTGATCCAATATCAACTCCGAAATAGCACCATGATCTTTTTCTAGTGCTCTATTCGGAATAGTTATCGCCTCATCAATAGTAACGCTTTCCTTTATCGGCATCACCACGCCTCCCTTATGAAATTGTTATTTTCCTTTACAAACTATTGATGCGTTGGCCGTCATCACCGCTTCTCGAATCTTTCTGAAAGCCGCTGTTTGATCAGCGCTGGGCGGGGTGTTCTTTTCTATTACCTCCGCGAATTCTTTTGCTGCTCTTCGTATAGCTTCGTATTTCGGAATATCTTCTGTTTCCGATTCATGATACGTAAACCAATTGTCTATTTTTTCACTCATGATTTTACCTTTTCTTTCAAATCTTTTTTAATTTATCAAACCAAAAATCTAGAATATCGTTCGAAGCATACTTGTAATATATACCCCTTACTTCTTTGGTATCCTTGATTACGCCTTTATTATCCCTTGGCGCACTAGGTGAAAAACCGTTTTGCATGGAATATGTAATAGCCTCGCGATATATTTTTGACGCCTTAGCTTTATTTGGATTTTGCATCAATTCCATAGCGCGTTCTTCGAATACAAATCCGCCCGTCCAATCGTACGGATATTCCCCGTCATGTATTTCGACTAATCTTTCGAAATCTTCCCTAACTTGTTCGTATCTCATCACTTCTCTCTTTATTTGTAGCGTCATTTAATAATTTTTTTACATCATTTATCGCGCTAATTAAACTATCAACTCCTTCGCGCAAAATCACCCGTCCGCTCCTAGTATATTATTTCCGTTTTTATCGTTACATAATATAATATACTCGTTTCCTTCTATCGGGAATGTTATAATTAAGTCGATTTCATATACAAATCTTCCAATTTTCGTTCCTTTAGGTATCATTTTAATTATCCTTCTCGCTGGATATCGTTAGTAGGCCGGACGAGGATCGAACTCGTACAGGGTTTCCCCCGAGAGATTTTAAGTCTCTTGCGTCTACCTAATTCCGCCACCGACCCAAATAAAAAGTTCGGGCGATTATTGTTTGACTCGTGGATGTACCAAACATATTAAATCGCCCGAACTAAGGGATAATTGGAAATGGGTACAACAAAACCAATTATCCCTTTGGGGGCTTGCTGGGACTTGAACCCAGATGTACGATTGAGGTGTTTCCAAGACAGTTTTTCGTCGCCACAAAAAACCAAGGAAACTTAGGACGACAGCGCTAAGTCATAACCCAACCCGAAACTAATAATCGTTGCGTTACGTTTAGTTTCGGCGTCAACACGCATCATGCCCGTACGACATTTAACCCGCGTTTACCATTCCGCCACAAGCCCATAAATTATTGGAGACGGCGGGAGTCGAACCCGCGTCCATCTTGCGATTTACGTAACATTCGTTCACGTGCGTAGTCTATTAGAATAAACGCCTAATCATAGACAAAATAGACAACATACCCAACATCGAAAGGAGATTTATTTGCCCGTTAAAATGACGTTCTTGTGATTACACGAGCGAAATCACCGCAAGAACGAGAGGCTCAAGCGGCCTCTTGTAATTCAACAGAGTTGCCGAATTTAGATTAACGGCTTTTACCCGGTTGCCGTTATCCGAGGCACGCATACTACGCTAACGCAAAATGTCGAAACCAATTCGTCCCCATAAATCTATTTATTACATTTTCAAAGAACAACATTCGTTACATTTATATACTATACCCTTGAAACATAGAAATTGAATATTAATCGCATCAGAAATAATATTTCCCTTTGGTTCCCCAACTACAACTTTTTACGCCGTTGTTACTTCTACTACAATATAACATAGAAATTATTCCATTACTCATGCTAACGCTAAATCTTCTCCAAAGACCATCGCTCAAACTACAAAAATGTTTTTCCTTATAACCGTGGCTGTAACTTCTTCTAATAACCATTACAGTTTGGTGTATTATCATTATGATTTCTCCATCCCGCTATAACTGATGTGTTGGTTCAACAACCTGGAACCTGAATAACTTAATTCTCGATATAACCCTTTGGAATGCGACCAAGAATTACACAACATAGACGATGATTTTCTACATCTAGCCGTAGTGTAACTTAAAAAATATTTAGACCAGCCGAAACGTTTACTTGCACTTCTACTTCCTAAACAACGCATCGAATATCTATTTAGCAATACGACCATACTACTTATTATATGAATTCGCTTTGATTAGATGAATATACGTAATACATCGCGCCAAACGACTTTCTAATAGCTTTCTTGCTGCCTAGAAACGCCTATAAAGTGATTATAATTTTTCCGGGGAAGAACTATACAATTGCGTATAGTTAAAGGATATAGACGCCTATTAGGTGTCTATACGAAAGGGGATCAATGCGAGATATTGTATGGTGAATAAAACATTTATAACGCGATGAATTTTTACTTTACCTTTTGATGCGTCCACTCTCCTGCGTCGATGATGGATTCCCTGTTCACTAGGATCGGGAGACCGGGAGGAAACGGCTCGCTCTCGGCGAAAGTTCCCTTTTTCCACATGTCACCGAAACGTCCGTCATCGGCGACCCAAGATGCGTTCTTGAAGATCAACTCCTTTCCGTCTCTGTCGAACCCGACCAACTCCCCAACTTGGTGATGGGTAACCGTTCGAATGAAATACCATTTGCCAATTTCGAAGAATCCGTAATTCGGGATTTTCTTTTCTGGTGTTGCATCCATTTTGTTCATTTCGTTCATTTTTACCTTCCTTTTTTTTGTTTAGGTTTTATGTTTAACGCTTATAATATAGGCCTTGTTTAATTGTCCTACTGATTAATTCGTTTTAAAAATCACACCAATTCTTCCTTTCTTTGTGCTATCGGATGTACTCGTGCTACAACTTACGTTTTTCCCTTTTAATCGTCTTCCGCTAAAACTTTTTCTACAACACCAACCCGAACACCCACTCCAACTTAAATTACATATCCACATACAACCTCTACTTCGACTTTCCCTAGTGTATGTTGTATTTTCAGTTTTAAAAAACATATTATTCGCCTTGGTTGTTGCTAAATCTTTAATCTATACATTCGCTTTGACTACAACTACTACGAAATCCATATTCTTCCGTCCAACTCCAACTTTCTATAGCAATATAAGTTGATACCGAATAACTCCCTGTAAAACAAAATAAACATTTTTTATTGTAAACCGCCCTCCCCGGAGCGTATACGCAACTTATACCGCGAAATTTACGCCCTTTAATACTAGAACTTCCGGACGGAAAGAAATTGCCGTCTAATACAGGATAACATTTCAACAAAGATTCCATAGAAATCTCTTGCTTCTACTACTACTCAAACTTATACTCCGCTTTATATCCCAACGACAACTTACGCTCCAACTTCGACTTCTACCACAACATCCTCCGCTCCAACTTCTTCTCCATTTCCGTCTACTCCGACTCCAACTACTCCTGCTCCAACTTCTATTACGATTTATATTTCCAATTTTAAAAATCATTTAAACCCACCAACAAAAAGTGGAAGAATGGCTCTTGCTATACGCCCAAACGCCATCATTATTCCTGCTTATGCTCCACAAGGTACTTCCGCGCCTTAATGCGCTATAACTACTTAAAAACAACTTTACGCGATCCTTATATCGCGAAATTGCACAAGAAGCGCTTCTGTCGTATTGTTCATTACGAATTCCCCTGCTAACGCTATTTAAATTCATCGATCTTCTAATTCTCACTTCGTTGTAAAATTTAATCAAGACGAACTCCTATCGTAATATATAGCACAACGTTACAACAAACAATATTGTAAAAATCGCTATTATTGAAATCCCTAATGCAGGAACTCCTGGTACATAATACGGATTAAGTATCTTTTCGCCGTCAAAATTGAAAAGTATTTCATCATCTGTTAACTGTATTAATCCCGTACTACCACATTTTGGACATTTTAACTCTTTATCCGTAATAGAAATGAAATTAGCCACTTGTTCTCCGCATATTAAACACTTGAACGCCAACCATCTTTCGCTACAATCTATTTTTTGTACATCCATTATTTCCTACCTCGATGCTTATCGATAATATACGCTCCAAATCTACAACCGTCTGAATTAAATTGTCCACAGGGAGTGTCCGAAAACCATTCGTAGTTGTGTATCTTACAAGAATATTCTCCCGGAGCTTCTCCTTCGAGATGCGGACGCCTTTCCTTTGCTCCGTCAATTGCTATAATATTTCTGTCAATCGGTCCTAATTCCGGATCCTTAACAATAGGCACTAGATATTGCGTACAACAATATCCGCACCTTACGCATGGCTTCTTTTCCATCTTACGTCCTATGTATGTAATGATAATTAGCGTTTGGGACGATTAGTCTTTATTTTTTTGGTTCTTGTTTAACAACCGAATATAGAAATGTAAATCGTTTGTTTCGTCCCAAACGCTAATTATAATTATCCTGTACGTAACGTTTGTATGATTTTTATAATTCATCAAAATTCACATTTTCCGGAAAGAAATCATTGGCGATTTTCCTACTTTCTTTGCAACTTCCTCGCTAAACAATACTGGTGCCGCTGATACTCCGGCTTTTACCCCAAATCATATTTTCAGATTTAAAAATCATTTATTTACTCCGACTCCTACTTCGACTGCTAATGCTTTTTTGCCACCAACTATGGCTTCTACTCAAGCTCCAAAAACAACTTTGCTGCCACCCCCAACTCTTGCTTCTCATCCAGCTTCTACTCTGACCACAACTCCAACTTTTATTCGGGCCTCTACTAGCGCTCCAATTCCTATTCCGATGTTTGCTCTGACTTTTACTACAATTTATATTTTCAATTTTTAAAATCACTTAAATCCCGCTTTTACTTCTAAACCAACTTACACTCCGACACCAATTACCACTCCAACTCCCGCTCCAACTTCTACTCAAACTCCAAGTCCAAGTCCTACTCTTGCTACTATGCAAATTATTGAATTTAAAAATCATATTTATCTACTCAATCTTTCACTTCTACTGCAACTTCTGCTCTTACTCCAACTACCACTCCAACCTTTACTCCAACTTCTTCTTATCCAACTACCACTCCAACTCATACTCCGAATTACACATCCGTTACAATTACAACTCCAACTTCTATTCCAAAGCCCGCTCCAACCTCTATTGCGGCAAACATTTTCAACTTTAAAAATCATATCCATTCGCTCCGAATCTAAATCCGACTTCCACTCAAACTTCTAATCCGATTTTCATTTACATACCAACTCCCACTCCAACTCCACCTTCTTCTCCAACTCCATTTTCCTTTACGACTTTTACTCCAACTCCAACTTTCATTTTGACTTTCGCTACAACTACAACTACAACTTTTTCTATACATCCAGTCCCAACTTCTACTCAAACTTCTTTTACAACAACTTATATTTTCGATTTTAAAAATCATTTTATTTACTCTTGCTTCTACTCCAACTTTTATCCCAATTATGGCTCCAACTCCAACATTTACTCCAACCCCAACTACTCCTACTAATACTCATACACCAGCGACTCAAGTAGCAGCCGCTCATGCTGTAACTTCTATTTCGGCCTATATTTTTAATTTTAAAAATCATTTTATTTACTCTTGCTTCTACTGCCATTTACATTCCATAACAGAAATTGAAAACAACTTCTACTGTAACTTCTGTTGCTACTCAAACTTCTACAACATCCGTTACGAAATCCATTCCAACTCCAACTTCTACTCCAAGTCCAAGTACAAGTTCTACTCCTACTACTATACAAATTATTGAATTTAAAAATCACATCACTTCCTATCTATTTTTTGCCATCGTTTTTATCCTATTTGCCCAAGCATTAAATCCTTTTCCGCCTTCTAAAATCAAAATCGACCTTTTTATTCCACCTTTAGTTCGTCCAACAGCCATAACATTTTTAGGGAAACCATGCTGGACCATTACGTAATATTGTGAAAAATTAATTTCGAAAAAAGCCAATCTAAGTGCTATTCTAAATGATTCGGACCGTTCTTTTCCGTTAGCCAATCTAATATACGGCTTGTATTTATTATATTTCATTTTTCTTGCTCCAAACGTCTAATTGTCCTTTCTATATTTTCGATTTTAAAGTTAATTCTATCTAATTCGCCAATAAAACATCTAAACAACGTTCTAAGGGTTATATACCTACGAAAAACGTGCGATTTTTCGAAAAATGTTTTTATTTCGGTTGCGTAATTTAAATCAATTTTATTTTGATCAAATAGCATCACAGATTCATCCTTATATTTATTGGATTTCGCTTTAAAAACCATATTCATTCATTCTCTACTTCTACTCCGACTTCTGCTTTGATTCACACTCCGACTTTTATCCCAGTTTTTGCTCCAACTTTTACTTTTACCCCAACTTATAGAACATCTACAATTACAATTCCAGCTTCCACTATAACTTTTAATCCGCCACGCATTTTTATTTCCTCCGCTAATGCTTCTTCTCCAACGTGCTATATTTTCAGTTTTAAAAATCATTTTCATTTACTCCGAGAACAACTCGCGCTGCAACGATACCTTTCGCTTTCAACCCAACTTTTATGCCATCCCCAACATATGTTATTGGCGACAGAGCGACTCCTAATGTATCCCCTGTGGTTAATTATTCTACTTCGACTTCTGCTCCAACCCCCTACTGGTAATGCTGCAACTTGTACCGTGGCCTATATAACTCCGACTCCAACTCTTACTACAACGTATGTAATCTATATTTTCAATATTAAAAATCACTTATTTTCTCCCGGATAAAATAACATCCTATTTGTTATTTTATAAAATTGTTCTTCTATCATTTTAACATCGGCCGGAGAATATTCAGAACTAACCAAATGGCTAAATTTTTTAGCGGCCTCTGCGTCTGCTTCCGCAAGAGAAGCAATTATTTTAGAAGCTTCGCGCCAAGCTTCCCTCTTCGTTATATTTTTCATTTTCATTATTCACTTTTACTTCAACTCTCGCTTCTCAACCAACTCTCGCTTCTACCGCAACTCTTATTCCAACCTATATTTTTAATTTTAAAAATCATCTTTATTTGCTCCGGCTTTTGCTGCAACTTTCATTTCTACTTTCATTTCTACTTTCGCTCCAACCGCATCTTACAATCCATTTTTTACTTCTACTCCAACTTTTACTACTTTTATAACTCGTGCTCCAACTCCAACTTCTACCCCAACTATAACGACCAACATTTTCAGTTTTAAAAATCATATTATTTACCCCGGGGATTACAACTACAATTTTTGTTGCAACACCACCCCGCATTCCTATCTATAGGCCAACTTTCACTCCAACTATAACTCCAGATACACCCTCTGCTTCTGCTTATATACCAACGCCTATCGCAACAGACACTCCAACTACACCAACTACAACTTGTCCCGCAACTCCAACTTCTATTATAGCGATCACTATTATTTCTGCTCCAACTTCTACTACAACCATTTAGATTTTCGGATTTAAAAATCATTTTATTTTACTTTGCCCATGCTCCAACTTCTACTACAACTACGGTTTCTATTCCAAATTATATTTTCAACTTTAAAAATCGCTTTATTTTACCCTGGAACAACTCCGATTATAATCTCTACTCCAACTACAACTTTCGCCGCAACTACAACTTCTACTCCAATTACAGCTTTCACTCCAACTATAACTTCTACTCCAATTTCTACTTCGCCTCCAACTTCGCCTCCAACTTCTACTCCGACTTTTGCTCCAACTCCAAATTATATTTTCAGTTTTTAAAATCACTTTATTTACTCCAACTCCTACTTCTATTCCAACTCCAACGCCAACTTTCGCTCCAACTCCACCTCCAAATACCGCTTCTACTCCGACTTCTACTCCGACTTCTATTCCGACTCCGACTTCTATTCCAAATTATATTTTCAACTTTAAAAATCATTTTATTTCACTCCCGCTATGACTCCTACTCCTACTCCTACTCCTACTCCTACTCCTACTCCTACTCCTACATCTAATTTTTAAAATCATTTTATTTATCTCTCTATATTTAGAGACCGAGCACTTATTAATATTTAAAATCAAATAAACTGGGAAATAATTATCGCGGCATTTATAAAGGCCGACAATTCATAGAAAAGAGCTCTTTAATCACTTTACAAAAAATATCTTCATCGAGTTTGAAATTTAACCAAATTCCATCTCCGTGTAATTCCATAACATTCCCAGAATAATTTTCGGTGTTGTTAATTAATTCTTCAGCGCTCTCGGCTTTTAACCAAGCTTCTGCATTCTCAACAACTATATTTTTTGCACGATAAGCAGACACATCAATTTTAAAATTATTAATTTTCATTTCAACCTTATTATAAGGAACGTCTCTATTATCAATCGTCATGGTGCGACGAAACGGTTCATTAATTAAATTGAATATTTCGGAAACACTCATCTCTTCTTCTTTCATAACGGTACAAATCATTCTATTTTTCTTCATGAAAACACCTCCTCTATTTTCTTATACCCTACCCTAACACCGCAACTTGATATGATTAACCCTTATTCTTGTGTACCATAACATAAGATATTGTTAACTGTATATTATAACACCGAAATCCTATTTTCCGGGCTCCTTATTCTTATGTATATTATTTTTAAATACCGAAAATCGAGTTTTTGCTTGTCCGTACACCGAGCATAGTGACACTTTTTTGAAAAATTATACATATTCCTATATAGTATTTTTCAACACATAGATTTCACCTTTTTGCACTTTTTAGGGCCATGTTATTGTAGTTTCTGGAACCAAGTTAAAATTTGATACCCTTTTCCTAAATAAAACCCTTTCATTTTTAATTATTACTGAATCTTGCATTATAGGTGCATTATATAAGACCCTATCTATATATTATGTTATATTTATTTGTTATTGGCTGTTATTATTTAATCTTATGTATATTTTAATTACCATTTAATTACTATTTAATTACTATTTAATTACTATTTAATTCGCTGGGGATTTAATTGTGTGTTATATTTATGTTGTATCTATGTTATATTTATGTTTATTGGGGTCTTTTGTGTGCCTGTGCTGTGTTTTTTTGGGATCTTTGTTTATTTGGATCTCGGGATCTTTGTTTATTTGGGTCTTTGTTTTTTATTTATTGGGATTTTTGTTTATTGGGGTCTTACAGTATTTTATGTTTTTATTTATGGTATTTATGGCGGACGTGGCATGTAAGCGTGGCCACCCAG
>Ga0316579_10000487_pt1 | contig 12927 bp, 10 predicted proteins | sample J5NA_2_FD_203074 | JGI IMG/M metagenome (GOLD analysis project Ga0316579, IMG submission 203074) | Rhizosphere microbial communities from salt marsh grasses in Alabama, United States - J5-7_160517rDrA | ecosystem: Host-associated > Plants > Roots > Rhizosphere | place: USA: Alabama | collected... | reverse complement strand
TGGCCCTGCCCAATCTGCTGAGTTTGATATTACTGGCCGGACTGGTGCGCAGCCTCAAGGCGGAGTATTTCTCGCGCTCCCATCAGCGGACGCGCTGACAGCGGTCAGCGGTCAGCGGTCAGCGGTCAGCGGTCAGCGGTCAGCGGTCAAGGAAACTCCCACCCAGGTGTCATTTCGAGCACATCTCAATGCATAATCCGCGGCCAATACTTGTCGAAGTTGAAGCTAGGGCTGTGGGGTTGGGTATGGCACTGGGCGCACATCTCCACCGGCCGCCAACCGGCATTGGCCACCGGCTTGGTGCCGCCGGACTTCACATGCTCCCGCGCCGCGCCGTGGCAGGATTCGCATTGCACATTGGTCAATGATCCCGTTACCTCCATATCGATGAAGCCGCCGGGCTTATCGAAGCCTACGGTGTGGCACTGCAGACAATCAGGGTCGAATGACTTGTTCACATCCTCCAGGTCGCCGAATGCTTCGGCATGACGTGACTTGCGCCAGATCGCGTAAGCGTCCTGATGGCAGTACTGGCAGGGTTCGTCACTGGCATAAGGCGTCTCGCCGCTGGCCTGCGCCTTACGCAAGGCCACCATTTGCGCATAATTTGCCTTGATATGCGCCGTGTATGCGGCGTACCAGTCGTGTAGACGGGGATCATCGGCCACGCTTTTCGGCAATGGAATGACTTGATGATGCCAGGTCGTGATCCGGGTGTGAGCGTCGAGCTCAAGTTCCACCTGCCCGAGGCGCATGCCGCGGGAGCCGGGTTGCAGCACTAAGGTTTTCCCTACCATCTGCGGCTTGCCGTAGTTTTCATAGTTGGCGTGGATCAACAGCACATCGATATCCTGCATGGGCAGGATGAGCCGCGCGTCCTTCAGCGCCAGGGTGGTGGTGACCACGGTCAGGCTGCCCTGCTGTTTGGCCTTGGCGATGCGCTTCGCCAGACCGCTCGCGTCCTCGCTCACCTGACCATGATCACCCTTCATGGCCAATTGCGGCGCCGTCCTGGGGTCCACCCAGGTAAAAAATGTTGTCGTCAACGTACCATGGCGGACGCGCCGCTCAGCGGCGAAGTGCTTATCCAGCCAGTTACTGGCCACCCACGGCAAGGGTGATGTCTGAAGAAATTCGGCACCGTATTGCAGATCATCCCACTGCAAACCGACGGCGTCATAATCCATGACGGCGAAACCCTTGAGAATATATTCATTGGTCAGGCGCCCGTTGGCGGCGAACCCGCTCAGCAGCCCGCCCGCCGAGACCAGGAATAAATCGGGATGCTGCTTGCGTAAATTCTGAATCATGGTGGCGCGGCGACGGATGCCGCCAAGGTCACCTTCCGCGGTGCAACCGCAGGGCTCCAATTCTCCATCGAGATTGCCCGAATAGATCAAGGTCGCCGCCTGCGCGGCGACGGCCTGCCCCGACATGGCGAACTGCGCGGTGCAAGCAACGACCAGGCAGAGCACCCATAGCCACCCTGTTCTCAAAATATGTACCCCCATTTAACTCACTCCGCGAGGGAAAAATGATATATCCGAATTTTGCAACGAATGTATGACATACACCCCGGCATCGGCGCCGCTCACCCTCAGGGATGTGACGAATCTAATTGAGCGCAGAGCCGTGGACTTGAGGCGACACGGCTGCAGGTGGTTCTTCGCGTCGGCAATTCCCCAGTCTCAGGGCCGGTCTGCCCAGGAGCAAATACGAATGATGCAAAAAAACGGGGAAAGAGTCTATGCCGAGGTGTGCAGCTCGAAGATGGAAAAATCGGCTTGGGCGATGATCGCCTCGCCCAGGGCGGCGCTGTGGCGGTGACCGGCGAACATCACCGCCAGGCGGTCGCCGGTAATGAAACTGTACTTATTGTCGCACAAAAGCTGCAATTTACCATCCTTGGCGCGAATCATCAGGGCCGGCAGGGATCGTTGTTCCATGCCGTCCTCTTCCACCACCACTACCGGGAGAATCTCGCCTCTGATACGGGCGATCGCCACCTCCACTTCGTCATCCCCGATGCGCTGGAGACGCACCACATAGCCCAAGCGACTGGTGGCAAACTCGGCCTCTTTGCTGTTGTAGGCCACCAGACGACCGACATAGATAGGCAGGCCGTACTCGCCTTCCTGCACATGCAACTGTATGCCGCCAGCCCCTTCGTCGGCCACCACCCAGCGCGGCTCACTCATTCCCTCGTCGTTTTCGGCGACGATATTGGCGTACTCCGCCAGACTATCCCAAAAGCGTCGCTCCTCCTTCAGCGCCACTTGATCGCCATCCTGGCGGTGGATATCCACAAACAAGCGATGCACCGTATCGAAGCCTCCGTAGAGCCGGGCATGCCGGGCCCCAAAGACGCGCTGCCGTGGCTCATGACGCTGACGGGGCTGCACACGGTGGAGCAACAAATCCAGAAAGATGATCCTCTCCCGTTCCGGGATTTCCTGTAAGGGCGCACTGGTGGTCGATACGTCCGGGGTAGACATAAGCATCAAGCGGTCCTCGGTTGCCCGTCGCAGAATGGGATTGAGATCGATGAGCAAAGATGCCTCCCCTTGACCCGAATTGCGGCTAAATTGCGGCGGAACCGCCTGATCGGAATAAACGATGCAATGCCCGGCGGGAACATCATCAATGATCTCATCATCCTTGATGAAAGGTTCTTCGATGACGTCCAAATAACGAATGACCCGATAGGCCAGATGGACCGGCCAACTGATTACATCCAGCAAACCGGTCAGCTGGATGGCGAGATACAATTGCTCGAGATTTGCCGTCTTGTGAAACAGTTCCAAGCTGGAAACGCTATCCTCCACCGTCCACTGAACCTTGAGCGGATATTTCGCCTTCATGTCCCAATCATTGCGCAAGGCGAAGAACAGATGATTTATATCCCGCCAGACATACTTGGGCAGTTTTTGATAACGAAAGGCCAGCAACAGCTGCTCGAGACGAGCGCACTCGAAGATACGCAATGCCACCATCAAGGTCCGTTCCTGCGAGGCGTGATCCTGATCGGGATCGGCCCAATCCCGGCGGAAGAGCAATTTGTAGTCGATCGCCAGGTGTTCGACGGCGCGTACGGCGTGGGTAATGGCCTCCCGCTGCTCGCGGGTCTCCGGAATCCCACCACCCTGCTGGAAAAAGTGGGCAAACAAACTGCTGACCGCGGCCACCACTTCATTCAATACTATATTGCTGATGCGGGTCCGCTGTTCATAACTCATAGGCAGCGGATTGATCTTATCGAGATAACGGTTGGCGGCCTGCAGCAACAGCAAAGGGCCCAGCCGTTGTTGCAACACCTGATTCCACATGGCTTCGATGTTTTGACCGAGATCCATCTCCGCCTGCAGGGTCAGCGGGATATGCAGGGCAACGTCATAACGATCCGTGGTCTTGCGACTAGCGAACAGTGACTTGAATAACCCGGACTTTGTAGAACCTGTCATTGAGTTTGATCTTCGGCCACGTGTAATTTAGTAATAATAGAATAGCAGTACGGCCCCAAGTTACCCTTTCGGCTCTTTTGGGCTTTTTCTTTAATGACGATAGATAAAAAGCAAAGGCGGACAAAAACATAGCGTTCGCCGCACCAGCAACAAAGCCCCCCCACCAGGACCATCATTGCGCAGTATCGCTCTGCATGCCGGGACAAGATCTCCGCAAGCCCGCCAATCACAAAAGCGGGTAAAATCCAGGATATCGGCACTCTACTCACAGACAAACGACCGCCAGCCTGATTCCCGGGATCACCTTCATCCTCTGGTTTTGCGCACCGCGCCCCATGGACCTACGCTTCACGCCAAGTTAAGCTCGACACACCATCACCAATCGACTGGTTTATTTAGATGAAACATGAGCTTCGCTCTCTTGCTCTCTTGGCTTCGTTCACCGCGGTCTCGGCCGGAGCGGCGCCCGTGCCCGCCTCCCTGGACTTCGCCCTGCATCTGTCGCGTCTGGATATCCCGATCAGCGACGGACAACAAGACATCACCACCACCGTGAAGCACCTCGGCGTCGTTTCGTTCGACATCAGTCAACAGCCCCTACAGCCCGGCCTGGGGGTGGGCTATGCCTATACCAGCGACAGCGGGCAATCCGCCACCGCCGGCATGGAACTCGAGGGCTTCTATATTGCCCCGGCCCTGCGCGGCGTGCTGCTCGACGGCCGGCGCCTGAACGCCACGCTGACCGTCACCTATCTCTATCAGCGCGTCAGGGACAGCAACGCCACTCAGTCCGTGACCCAGGAATGGCAGCAGCCGCAAATGGATCTGGCGCTTAACTGGCGCCTAGGCAGCGCCGTCTCGCTGGTACTGGGAGGACAATACGGACGCATCGACGTGGATGAGAAGCTCAACGGCGCTATCTATCGAACCGTCACCCTGCACCGCGACCCCACCCTGGGATACCGCGCCGGCCTGGACATGGACGTGGGCGGTGACGGTCATGTCGGCGCGCTCATTCACCGAGCCATAGCCGACGGCGTGGAACTCTATTTCCAGCAACTGTTCTGAACGCTCACACACCGCGCCGCCATGAAACCCTCCTATCACCCCCAACTCGTCAACGGCCGGTGGGGGGACCCGGCGCTGTACATCGAATTCATGTTCGAGCGGCGTGCGCTACTCTTTGATCTGGGCGAACTCAATGCCCTGCCCAACCGCAAGATCCTGCGCATCAGTGACATCTTCATCTCCCACACCCACATGGACCATTTCATCGGTTTCGATCATCTGCTGCGCATCCTGGTTGGACGCGATAAGCGGCTAGCCCTGTACGGGCCGCCGGGGCTCATCGACCAGGTGGCACACAAACTGGCCGCGTATACCTGGAATCTGGTGGAAAATTACCAGGCGGATTTCACGCTTTCGGTCACGGAGCTTCAACCCGCCGGCGGCGCTTGGCGCGCCCGTTTCTCCTGCCGCAACGGATTCCGGCGGGAAGAGCATGAAAAAATCGATGTCCGTGACGGCATCTTACTCGATGAACCCACGCTGCAGGTAAGCTGCGCCATCCTCGATCACAAGATCCCCTGCCTGGCCTTCGCCCTCCAAGAGCGGTTCCACGTCAACGTCTGGAAAAACCGCCTGCAGGCGCGCGGCCTGCCCACCGGACCCTGGTTACAATCCCTCAAACAGGCGGTGCTGCGCGGCGAACCGGATCAGACGCCCATCGCCATCCCCGGGCAAGACGCCATGTCCCCAGACCAAGACCTGATCTCATTGGGCGAACTGAAAAACGACATCCTGCGCATCGTTCCCGGACAGAAGATCGCTTACGTGGTGGACACTTTATATAACGGGGCGAACGCGCGGCGCATCATCGCCTTGGCGCAAGACGCAGATCAATTGTTCATCGAGGCACCGTTCCTGCAACGCGATGCGGCCCATGCCGCGGCGCGCTATCATCTCACGGCACACCAGGCCGGAACGCTGGCCAGGCAAGCCGCAGTGAAAAGCTGCACGCCGTTTCATTTCTCCGCGCGCTACAACGGCCAGGACGAGGACTTGCTGGCGGAGGCCCTGAGCGCCTTTCACGGCACATAAGCGACAAGACCTAACACAGCACCGGCAAGGGCCGGCGCAAGGCGATGCCGGCGGGACTCACCTCCGCTTGATAGGCGATAAGCTCCACGCCGTTTTGCCGCGCCCGGCGCAGGGTTTCTCCATAGACGCTATCGATCTCGTCGGCGGGCCGCACCGCCGTCACATCGCCGCGCTGCACGCAAAAGCACAGTACGCCGCGCTGCCCCGCGGCCACCACCCCCATCAACTCCCGCAGATGCTTGGCGCCACGGGCGCTGACCGCATCGGGAAAGATCGCCGTGCCCGCCACCGCGGCGGTGACGTTCTTCACCTCCACGTAGCAGTCGCCCTGATCGCCGTGGCCTTGCAGCAGCCAATCGACGCGGCTGCGCTCGCTGCCGAAGGGCACCTCGCCGCGCAGCGAACGGTAGCCCTGCAACTCGACTATCACCCCCGCCTCGATCGCCTCCCTCACCAAGGCATTGGGCAAGGCGGTATTGATCCCCACCAACACCCCGGCGGCCTCGGAGATCTCCCAGGAGTAGGGATACTTGCGTGTGGTACTCTCGGAACGGCTCAGCCACACCCGGCTGCCCGGCTCGGCGCAGCCCAGCATCGAACCGGTATTGGCGGTATGCACGGTAATGACCTCGCCGTCACTCAGGCGTACGTCGGCGAGAAACCGCTTATAGCGGCGCAGCAGGGTCGCTTCGATCAGCGGTGTTTTGAATTCCATGGTCCGGGGCACTTATATTTTCGGACATTTTAACAGGGCCGGAATGCGCTCGAAATCGTGACCCGGTTCCGCCGTGACAGGGCCGGTGCCGCCTACAATTGCATTCGACACTATATATACATACCCTGATCCAAGGATCATGTTCTCTCGACGGCATCCACCATGGGCACCCTCTATCGCTATGCGTTGATCTTGATCGCCTGCGCCGCGCTGCTGCTGGGAATCCAGATCCCCAATTTCATCGACCAGTACGAAAAGCGCCTGGACGCCCATTTGAGCGAGGTCAAAAACAATCTCCAGGGCTATCAGGACATCGCCGACCGGCTATACGGCGGCTCCATCGCCGCCCTGATCGCCAAACACCAACAAAGCGACGACGAGGCCTTCAAACAGGAAGCCCGGCCCATCGCTAACATCGTGCAGCGCTATGAACACTTCTCCAAGGAACTGGCCGCGCTGGCCACTGGCCTGACTGGCAAGATCGCCTATATCGCCACCCAGGGCGATCGCGAGCTGATCGCCGAGACCTATAACAACTATTCCTTCGCCGTACCCTTGAATGAAGCTGCCGTCGTGTCGGGCTTCATATTCATGGGCGTGGTCGTGTTGGTGATCGAGGCCTTGCGCCTGGCAATCGCCAGGCTGTTCCGCCCCGGCCGCCGCAAGGCGGAACAGCCAGAACGGCCTGTGCCATAATACTCGCGGGCGCGGTCGCGCCGCGCATCTCCAAACCACCTCCACCTTCAACCATCGGGAAGCGGCACCAGTGTCATATCAAATCATCGTTCACGGCGGGGCTTACGACAACGACAGCGACGTCGCCTTGCGCAAACGCGTCTGCGGCGACATCATCGCAGCACTGGAGCAGGACTTGAGCCGGGGCGCGGCCGCCCTGGACATCTGCGAACGGGCTATCAACATGCTGGAGGACGACCCACTGTTCGACGCCGGCACCGGCTCCTACATCCAGACCGACGGCGAGATCCGCATGGACGCCTCGCTGATGACCAGCGACCTGGACCTGGGCTGCGTCCTGCAGATCAGCCACATCAAGAATCCCATCTCGGTGGCGCGCAAGATCCTAGAAAACCCCCTGCACTGTACCCTCTCCGGCGAGGGCGCCAATCAATTCGCCCGGGAAATGGGCTTCGCTAGCCATGATCCGAAAACACCAGAGACCCGAGCACTCCATGACAAGATCGTCCGCAAGCTGAACAGGGATTTCAGCTACACCAATATCGCCGCCCACTACGGACCCCACGCCCCGTCCATGAGCACGGTAGGCTGCGTGGTCCGCGATCGCCACGGCATGATCGTGGCCGGCACGTCCACCGGCGGCCGCGCGGTCTGCTACCAGGGTAGAGTGGGCGACTCCGGCCAGCCAGGCAACGGCACCTACGCCGACCGCCATGCTGGCATCTCCTGCACCGGCGTCGGCGAGATGATCATGCGCATCGCTATGGCGCGCATCGTCGCCTTATATGTGGAACTCGGTGACAGCCTCGACAGCGCCTGTCAAAAGGCGATGACCAAACTCGCCGCCATCGGCGGCCGCGGCGGCGTCATCGCCATTTCTCATAAAGGGGAAATCGTGCACAAGCATAATACAAGAACGATGGATTTCGCGATGGCGATGCGTGGGAGCGAAGAATAAACCCGCAAAGGCCTGGGTTTAAACATTGGCATAGGTGATCTATTCATTATTGCGCCTTATCGGCCCGCCCTCAGCAAAAAGACGACATCGACCTCCCGATTTGCCGGGAGGTCCCACCAAGGAACATATACACGCGTTTTAAACGAGAGGCTGTGCCTTGCGAGCACAAGCGATGCTCTCAGTTAACGAATAGTCTTACGCCGAACCAGAACCAATGAAACGAGAGACAACCCAAATAACGCCAATGTATCCGGTTCTGGAACCGATCTCACTGGTGCAGCACCAGACGGTAGATTTACCACAGCGGCTATAGCGGCAATGGCGTCATTAAAACCGGGGCCGAGCGTAATATTCAGGTTATTATTTCCCATGGCAAGAAAGCTCGTGATATCAAAGGTGGCAATATCCCAAAGGTTTCCGTTTATTGTTGTCGCAGTGAGTGGCCGATGCGAGACATTCCAACAGCTGAACTTCATATTGCTCTCATGGGCATGAGATGCAGTGTGGTCAAAATGAAACAAAGCTCAACTGAGAAGGAAATCGACAATCACTTACGTGGTTCAAACTTAGGCCGGGATAAATGACCCATTACTCAAGACGCGCTAAGCACCTCACTTAGCAGATCCGCGGCAGAGGATCGCTGCTCAACCAGTCTACCAGGCGGTTGCCGCCGAAGGTGGTCTCCATCTCCACGAAGCGATGCTCGTCGGCGCGCACCTCGCCGATGATGGCGGCGTCCTTGCCCAAGGGATGACGGCGCATCGCCGCCACCAGGTCCTCAGCGCACTCAGGGGGGCACACCGCCACCAGCTTACCTTCGTTGGCGATATATAAAGGGTCGAGACCCAGGAATTCGCAGGCAGCGCTCACTGCGGGACGTACCGGGATGTCGCGTTCGCGGATAATCATGCCCACCTCGGATTGGCGCGCCCACTCGTTGAGTACAGCGGCCAGACCACCGCGGGTGGGATCACGCAGGCAATGAATGTCCGGCGTTACCGCTATCATGGCCACCACCAGTTCGTGCAGGGCCGCGCTGTCGGAGCACAGTTCGGTCTCGAACTCCAGGTGTTCCCGCTGGGAGAGGATGGCCACGCCGTGGTCGCCGATGCTGCCGCTCAAGATGATTCTATCCCCCGGCCGCGCGCGGTCGGCACCGATGTTCACGTCGGACGGCACACTGCCCACCCCGGTGGTGGTGATGAACACCCCGTCGCCCTTACCACGCTCCACCACTTTGGTATCGCCGGTGATCACCGCCACCCCGGCGGCGCGCGCCGCTGCCGCCATGGAATCCACGATGCGGTGCAGGTCCGCCAGGGGAAATCCTTCCTCGAGGATGAAGCTCGCCGACAGATACAGCGGCCGCGCCCCGGCCATGGCGATGTCGTTGACAGTGCCGTGTACTGCCAGGCTTCCGATGTCGCCGCCGGGAAAGAACAGCGGCGACACCACGAAGCTGTCGGTGGTCATTACCAGGCGCCCAGGCGGCGGTTCGAAGGCCGCCTGATCGTTCAGCGCGCGCAGCCAGTCGTTGTCGAAGGACGCGACGAACAAATCCTCGATCAATTGCGCCATGGCGCGCCCACCGCTGCCGTGGCTGAGCTCGACGCAGCCGTGGGCGAAGTCTAGGCGCGGGAAGTAATCTTTATTCTTGCTCATAGCATTATCCGTGGATCACGATCCTGCAAAATGCATATGCTCCACCATTGTTTGTTACTGCGTCCCTTCTCACTCCGGGATTTATGCCCTTTAGGGTAGAAGGATGGGATGAACTGATATTATTATCTCCCCCTCCCCCTAACTATTCCCACCGAGGCGCACAAAAACAGCATGCGCCCGTTCGCAGGGGAAAAGGCCACTGGACCTTTTCCTTTTCCGCCTCACATCCCTGAGGGAGAGGGGACAAATACAACTCAGTTCGTCGCTTGATCTATCGCCCGGTCGGCAAACCTGCCATAGCGGTAGTGGGCGGCGCAGGCTCCTTCCGACGACACCATGCAGGAACCGAGGGGATTGTCCGGGGTGCACACCGTGGCGAACACCTTGCACTGCTCCGGGCGCTTGGCGCCGCGCAAGACCGCGGCGCATTCGCATGCCTTGTGATCGGGGATGGATTCTGGGGCGATAGCGAATCTGACCTCGGCGTCATATTCGGCGAACTCATCACGCAGCATCAAGGCGCTGTGGGGTAGAGTACCAAGCCCACGCCACTCGAATTCATCGCGCAGCTCGAACACCTCCGCCATAAGAGCTTGAGCCTTTTGATTGCCGTCGTGCGACACCACCCGGCTGTATTCGTTCTCCAAGTCGGCGCGGCCTTCGTTGAGCTGGCGGATCAATTGGCGGATCGCCTGCAGGATATCCAGGGGCTCGAAGCCGGTGATCACCACCGGATAGCCGTAGTCGTGGGCAAAGCGTTCGAAAGGGCGGCTGCCGATCACGGTGCTGACATGACCGGGGCCGATAAAACCGTCGACGTGAATGGCCTCCACCGCCGGAACATCGAGAATACCCGCCATGGCCGCCGGGGTCAGCACGTGATTGCAGAATACCGTGAAGTTTTTCAGGCCGAGGCGCTGCGCCTCCTTGACCGCCACCGCGGTGGGCGGCGTGGTGGTCTCGAAGCCGATGGCGAAAAACACCACCTGCTGCTCGGGGTGACGTTGAGCAACGCTCAAGGCATCCAGCGTCGAATAGATCATGCGCACCTCGGCTCCCGCCGCCCGCGCCTTCATCAGGGTCGCGCCGTTCTTGCCCGGCACCCGCAGCATATCGCCGTAACTGCACAGTATCACTCCGGGTCGCCGCGCCAGGTTAATCGCTGCCTCGATACGGCCGGTAGGCAGCACGCATACCGGACAACCGGGACCGTGGATCATCTCCACATTGTCCGGCAACATGCGCACTAGTCCGTAACGCGCCAGGGTGTGAGTGTGACCGCCGCAAAATTCCATGAGGCGATAGCGACGCCGTGCATCGACCTCAGAGGTGATCGCGCCGGCGAGACGTCGCGCCAGATCTCCGTCACGAAAGGACTCCAGATATTTCATAGTAAGGGGACCGCCGCGGCGAACAGCCGCAAAGTCTTTTCCGCCTCCATTGGATCGAGCTTGCGCAAGGCATAGCCCACGTGCACGATCACCCACTCGCCCACTGCGCAATCGTCAAGCAATGCCAGGGAAATTTCTTTTGACACGCCACCCATGTCGACGCGGGCGAGCTCACCTTCGCGCAGTTCGGTGATCAAGGCGGGAATCGCCAGGCACATGGATAGTCTCCGTAGCGGATGCGTGAATTAGTATAGCGCAGCGTTCCATGCCGCATGACATTCATAGCCTGGTGAAAACATCAGTCTTTGCAGAAACTTACATCGACGCCGCCAGGGCAGTGATCCCCACCCAGGCCTGACCCAGGCTCAAGCCGCCGTCATTGGGCGGCAGTCGTTGCGCCACATGCACATCAATACCCGCAACCTGCAGTTCGGCGGACAAGCTCTGCAGCAGCACACCGTTCATGAAACAACCGCCGTTCAATACCACTGCGCGCAGCGACTCCTGCTGTGCGGCGTGTTGCAGCCACTCGCCGAGTCCAGCCACCAAAGTGGCATGGAACAGCGCGGCGCCGTATGCGGCGTCGGGTTCGCAGGCGAGGCGATCGAGCAAGGGCAATAAATTCAAGACGCCGTTCGGCTCGATACGATAATCCTCACGGCACGGCGCTACCGGGCCGTGGCGCAGCCCCAAGGCCTCCAATTGCATGGCAGCCTGTCCCTCGTAGCTGTTGCGCGCGGTAATCCCCAACAGTCCGGCGGCGGCGTCGAACCAGCGGCCGACGCTGCTGGTGAATGGGGTGTTTACCTTCTTATCCAGCATCTCCTTCACCATCTCCGCACCTGGGCAGGCAAAGCGCCGCCGGATTTCCCCGCCGCGACCCAGGGCATGCAGAGCACTGGCCGCCATGCGCCACGGTTCCCGTGCCGCGCGGTCGCCGCCGGGCATGGCGAGTTGATACACATGAGCCAGACGCCGACAGTGGGCCCCGTCCACCCGCAGCAGTTCGCCGCCCCACAGGCCGTCGTCGTCGCCCAGGCCGAAACCGTCCAGGGCAAGCCCTAACACCGGCTCGCTCACCCCCTGTTCGGCCAATACCGCGGCGATATGGGCATGATGATGCTGGACGGTGATGCAGGGTAGACCGCGCTCCGCGGCGAAGCGGCGCGCCAAGCGGCTGCTGTAGAAATCGGGATGGCGGTCGTGGGCGACGTACAGCGGCTTGATGTCCAAGATTTGTAGCCAGCGGTCGAGGGTTTCATGCAAAGCGCGGCAGGCGGCAACATTATCCAGATCACCGTTGTACTGCGAGACATAGGCCTCATCATCACGGGTAACACAAAAGGTGTTCTTCAAATCTCCACCCATGGCCAGCAGCGCCGGCCCGCTGCGCGGCAGCTTGATGGGCTGCGGGACGAAGCCGCGGGCGCGGCGGATGAAGCGCGGCGCAGCGACTCCGCCATGCAGCACGCTGTCGTCGCAACGCTGGGTGATCTCGCGATCATGGCTTACGAAAAAATCGGCGATGCCGCGCAGCGCCGCGAAGGCTTCGTGATTGTCGGTCACCAGGGGCTCGCCCCCCACATTGGCGGAGGTGCAGACCAGGACTAATGTCTGTGCCTGCCGCAGCCATGCCGTACCGGCAGGGCGGCCCGCCGCCTCGTGAAACAACAGATAGTGCAGCGGCGTATACGGCAGCATCACGCCCAGATGGGCGATGCCCGGCGCAACGCCGGGGAGGGCACTATCACACTCTGCGGTCTTGTCCAGCACAACGATTGGGCGCGCCGCCGACTCCAATAAATTCCTTTCCTCTGAATCGCACCGTACCCAGGGCGACAAGGAGGTGCTATTCGCGGCCAACACTGCGAAGGGCTTGGCCTCGCGGCCCTTGCGCGCGCGCAGGCGCGCCACTGTCTTCGCATTACGGGCGTCGCACAACAG
>Ga0316579_10000486_pt1 | contig 12928 bp, 9 predicted proteins | sample J5NA_2_FD_203074 | JGI IMG/M metagenome (GOLD analysis project Ga0316579, IMG submission 203074) | Rhizosphere microbial communities from salt marsh grasses in Alabama, United States - J5-7_160517rDrA | ecosystem: Host-associated > Plants > Roots > Rhizosphere | place: USA: Alabama | collected... | reverse complement strand
GGCGAGGCGCGCCGCCTGGCGCAACGCCTGAGCCGGCCGGCACGCTGTGCGCCGGCCGCCATCGAGCAGGCCATTGCCGAGCGCGAGGCTGCTGCCGAGGCGCAGCTCGCGGATCTGCTGGCCGCAAAGTGGAAGCTTGGTCCCGCGACCGCGGCGGAGCTGGAGGAGTTGATCCGCCGCCTGGCCGACGAAGACCGGCGCCGCTTCGGCTCGGCGCCGGCACGCACGCTGCTCGGCAATTTGGAACAGGTGCTCGCCGAGAGCCGCAGCGACTACTACCGCCTGCGTCCGGTGCGCTGGCTCCGGAGTCTTGTGCTCCCGGGGGGGCGCCGGCGCCTGGTGGAGCCGCTCCCGTTCCAGACTCTGCTCAAGGCGCTGCGGGCCATGGACACCGGGCGCGCGCGGCTGGACGAGATGTCCTGGCCCATCGCCGACCTGGCGCGCTTCGGCCAGGCCCTGGAGACGCTCCGGGCACGCGTCACGGCGCGGCTCGACGCGCAGCTCATGCCGCGGCTGGAGCAGGCCATGTGCGAGGCCGACTTCGTGCCGCGGGACCACCGCGAGAACGTCGCCGCGGAAAAGATGAAGTTGGAGCTGCTGGACGCCATCAAGCAGCGCCGCACGCTGAAGTTCACCGATGTGCGCGACATCGTCGCCCGCAATATCCTGCGGCTGCCGGACCCGACCCTGGCGGAATTCTTCCGCGGCGATCGCCTGGCGCGGTTCGACCGGACCGCCGCCCGGGCGCTGCCCGGCGTCTACCATCGCGGCGAGATTTACATCAAGGGCCTGCAACAGCTGAGCGCGCCGCTGTTCGGCACGCCGCTCGGGCGCACCATCTCGCGGTATCTACTGGTGCCCTTCGGCGCTGCCTATCTGGTGCTGAAGAGCATCGACCTGCTCGTGGCGCTGGTGCCAGGCCACGAGAAGGCCTTCGAGCTCGCCACATTCACCGACGTCCTGCTCATGGGCGGACTCACCGCTCTGGTGATGCACACCGGCATCGGCCGGCACATCGCGCTGGCGCTGTGGCAGGGGCTGGTCGCCGTGCTGCGCTTCGTGTTGTTCGACGGCCTGAATCGATTACTGCGCTGGCGGCCCCTGGCGGAGCTGCTCAGCACCGGCTTCGTGCGGGGCCTCGGCCGCAACCTGGTGCAGCCGCTGCTGATCGGCATCCTGCCGCTGATTCCGATCATCCTGCTGGCCGTGTTCGTGGAGGAGGTGCCCATCGAGCCCGGGCTTTGGCTCGTCGTGCTCGCCTTCGCGCTCGGCACGCTGGCGCGCAACACGCCGGCCGGGCGGCGCTTCCTGGACAATCTCAACACCCGCGTCGGTGTGTATCTCCGGCGCATCAACCAGACCCTGGTGATTGGCCTGATCCAGTGGCTGCTCACCTTCTTCAAGGAGGTCACCCGCGGCTTCTCCCAGGGCCTGTACCGGGTGGACGAGGCGCTGGTGCACCACCTGGGCGAGCGCTGGGGGTCCTGGCTGTTCAAGGCCCTGGTGACGCCCGTCTGGCGCCTCGCGGAGGCACTGATCCAGTTCTACGTCACCGTGCTGGTGGAGCCGCAGGTGAACCCCGTGAAGCACTTTCCCATCGTCAGCATCGGCCACAAGCTGTTGTTGCCTTTCCTGCCCGCCATCACCGCCGCCTTCATCGATATCAGCGAATCGGTGCTGCCCAAGGTCATCGCCTACCCCCTGGTGACGCTCACCATCGTGCTGCTGCCAGGCCTATTCGGCTTCTTCGTCTGGGAGCTGAAGGAGAACTGGAAGCTCTACCAGGCCAACCACCGCGAGGGGCTTGCCGCCGCGAGCCGGGAGCCGGCTGGGCTGTCGAGTCTGCTGCAGGAGCGCGACGGCGCCACGCCGCTGCCGGTGGAGCCTGCCGCCGTCGGACACCACGGCGAGAGCGTGCGCGCGCTCTTGGCCCGCGGCTTCCATGCCGGTGCGCTGCCCAAAGGCTTCGACCGGCTGCGCCGGGTGTTGCGTGCGGAGATGCGCGACCAGGAGCCGTATCCGCGCCGGCTGCTGCGGGTGCAGCGCCAGCTCAAGGAGGTGGAGGATGCCTTCTGTGTCTTTTTCGACCGGGAGTTCACCTATGCGCTGCGCGAACGCTGCCGCGACCCCAACTGCGCCCTGCAAAGGGTCGAGACCGGCGCTACGCGTATCGCCACCAACCTCGTGGAGCTGGCGGTGGACATCTATCCGGGCGCGTGGGGTGACGGCGGCGGCACCCTGCCAGATCGGCTGCCGGAGCCGCCACGGTCCGACCCGCTGCGGCTTGGTATTCGTCTCTTCTACCGCGCCCCGCGTGTTCGCGTGGAGACCGAGATCAGCGGACACACCGAGCGCATCGGCTCCTACTGCTGGTCGCTCATCGCCGCCGACCTCGCGCTCTTCGCCGGCCGCTCCGGCGCCGACCTCAAGACGCTGGATCTCGGTTTGCCCGCGGCGCCCGCCCAGCCTAGCCCCCTGCGCGCCGTCGCCTGATCTACCGGGCACGCCGGATTCATCCGGCTTCCAGGGGAGGGCGCCCCCTCGGTACGCCGGATTTATCCGGCTCTTCGCGGAGGGCGACGTTATTCCCGCGTGTCCAGCGCACGGACGGCGGACTGAAGTCCGCCTTCCCCGCGTGCCGACTGAAGTCGGCGTACCCAGGGGCTCAGCGCCAGAGGTTGTGGAGGTGGTGGGTGGGGCCGTGGCCGTGGCCCACGTCCAGCTGGTCTGCGGCGGCGATGGCGCCGGTGACATAGCCCTTGGCCTGCTCGGTGGCCAGGCGGACGTCGCCAGTGCGGGCGAGCTGAGCGGCGAGGGCCGAGGACAGGGTGCAGCCGGTGCCGTGGGTGTTGCGGGTGGCGATGCGCTCGGCTTCGAGCCAGTGGTCGCCGTCGGGGGTGGACAGCAGATCGGGGCTGGCGGGGCCGGGCAGGTGGCCACCCTTGAGCAGCACGGCGTCCGTGCCGAGAGCTCTGAGTGCTGCGGCCATGGCGGGCATGGTGTCGCGGCTGGTGGGCTCGGCCTGGCCGAGCAGCACGGCGGCCTCCGGTAGGTTCGGTGTCAGCATCGTGGCCAGCGGCAGCAGGCGCTCGCGCAGCACGGCGATGGCGGCCTCGGTCAGCAGCCGGTCGCCACCCTTTGCGATCATCACGGGGTCCAGCACGATGGCGGGCGGGCGGTGGCGGGTCAGGGCGTCGGCGACGGTCTGAGCGATGTCGGCGCTACCGAGCATGCCGATCTTGACCGCGTCGACGCGGATGTCGGCGAACACCGCATCGATCTGCGCGGCGACGAAGTCGGGCTCCACCAGCCGCACGCCGGTGACGCCCGTGGTGTTCTGAGCGGTGAGCGCGGTGATGACGGCCATGGCGTAGCAGCCGTTGGCGGCGATGGCCTTGAGGTCTGCCTGGATGCCCGCGCCGCCGCTGGGGTCAGAGCCGGCGATGCTGAGCACGTTTCTGATGGCCGGCTGGGTGACTGGCGCGGTCATGCGTCCGCACCCTGGCGATGTCGGCCGATGGCGCGGCGAAAGGCGGCGCTGGCCGCCTGTGGATCGTCCGCCGCGCAGATGGCGGAGACGATCGCGAGGCCGTCGCAGCCCGCGCCCAGCACGCCGCGCACATGGTCCGCCGTGAGTCCGCCGATGGCCACCGCGGGCAGTGGTGTTGCCGCACGCACCCGTGCCAGACCATTGAGGCCGAGTGGGGCGGCATGGTCGGGCTTGGTGGCGGTGGTGAAGACGGGGCCAATGCCGACGTAGTCGACGGGCAGCCGGGCCGCGGCGCGGGCGTGCGCGATGGTCTGGATGGACAGCCCGACGATGGCGTCGGGTCCGAGCGCCGCGCGTGCGGCATCGATGCCAACGTCCGCCTGGCCGACATGTACGCCGTCGGCGCCGATGGCGGCGGCGACGGCGATGCGGTCGTTGACGATGAGCGGTACGCCGCGGCCCGCCAGCGCGACCTTCAGCGCGCGGCCCTGCTCGACGAGGAGTGCGTCCGGCGCGTCCTTGTCGCGCAGCTGTACGACGCTCGCGCCGCCGTGCACCGCCGCCAGCACGGTCTCCACCAGGCCGCGGGTAGCGCACAGCATGGGGTCTGTCACCAGGTAAATCGACAGATCCAGTCCGCGGTTCATAGCGCTTTGCCGCGCTGGTCGGCGCCGTCGGCGCTGGGCACGGCGATGGGAGCGATGCGGGCATCCTTGTCCAGCGCGTCGGCGCTGAGCCCGCACAGCGCATCGACGAAGCAGAGCGCGAAGCTGCCGGGGCCGTCGGCACCGCGGGCCGCGTGCTCGCCGGCGAGACCGTAATAGGCGAGCGCCGCCACCGTACACTCGAACGGGTCGCCGCCGGCGCCGAGGAAGGCGCCGCAGACACCGGTGAGTGCGCAGCCCAGCGCGGTCACCTGCGGCATCATTACATGGCCGTTGGCGATGTGCGCAGCGCGTGCGCCGTCGGTGACAAAGTCGATCTCGCCGGTGACGGCCACGACACAGTGCTGTTGCTGCGCCAGTGCCACGGCCGCCAGCTCCGCCGCCGCTACCGGATCCGTGGCGTCCACGCCCTTGCCGGAGCTTGCATTGGCGCCCCTCTCATCGCTGCCGGTCCCGACCGCCAGCGCGATGATCTCCGACGCATTGCCGCGCACGAGCGTCGGCGCGAGCTCCAGCAGTCGCCGGGCTGCATCGCGTCGTAACGTCGTAGCGCCCACCGCCACCGGGTCCAGCACCCAGGGCTTGCCGGCGTTCTCCGCGGACGCGGCGGCCACCAGCATGCCGTCTAGCCAGAGCGGCGACAGGGTGCCGATGTTCACCGTGAGCGCGTCCGCGAGACGAGCGAACTCCCCGGCCTCTTCGCGGGCATGCACCATGGCCGGCGAGGCGCCCACCGCCAGCAGGACGTTCGCCACGGTGTTCATGGCGACGAAGTTGGTGATGTTCTGCACGAGCGGCGCGCGGCTGCGCACCCGACGCAGGGCGGCGCCGGGCGACTCCAGCGGCAGTTGGTACGAATCGCCGGGTGGTGACATGGCTCGATGCTTGGCTGACGACGGCCGCCCGCGGCAGTCGCCGGACCGGGTAGGGGGGATACTGGCGGGCCGACACGATACGGCATCATTGTAAGCGCTTGATCTGTCTTCACTCCATCTCCTCGTGAGACATCTGGAGGCGCCGCACGACTAGGCTGTTGCCGTCTGCCACTGCGCTGCCGCCCCGGCGGGCGCTTGATCTGACTGAGATACTGGGGACCTGCGTGCTTGGTGATTGTGGTCAACGCTCGCCTGCGGCAGCGTTGTTAGAGTGTCGGCGCGCGGCGACAGGGCCTCAGCACGCTTTCGCTTGACGGAGGAGGGGGCATCGGCACCCGGCGCGGTCTTGCTGCAGTGCACAAAAATGGCTATGATGTCGCGATTTGGTAATAACCCCAATATGTACAGGTGAAAAGACCGGGAGTGCGGGGTTAGCGTCCCGTCTGCCCCGCTCGCAACCGGATGCACGCCGGGCGATCCACCACAGACCTGCTCCAAGAGCGCACCGACACCTGTTGAGCCCAGGACCGAAGACACCAACCGTTGAGCCCCATGACCGAATACGCCCTCATCCTCGTCGGCACTGTCCTGGTGAACAACTTCGTGCTGGTGAAGTTCCTGGGGCTGTGCCCGTTCATGGGCGTTTCCAAGAAGCTGGAGACGGCCATCGGCATGGGCTTGGCGACGACCTTCGTGCTGACGCTGTCGGCGGTGACCTCCTGGCTGGTGAACGCCTACCTGCTCGAGCCGCTGGGCATCGAGTATCTACGCACCATCGCCTTCATCCTGGTGATCGCCGTCGTGGTGCAGTTCACCGAGACCGTGATGCACAAGACGAGCCCGGTGCTGTACCAAGTGCTCGGCATCTTCTTACCGCTGATCACCACCAACTGCGCTGTGCTGGGCGTGGCCTTGTTGAATCTGCAGGAGCAACGCGACCTGCTGGAGGCGACGCTTTACGGGTTCGGGGCCGCGATCGGCTTCTCGCTAGTGCTGGTGCTGTTCGCGGCGATGCGCGAGCGCGTGGCGGTCGCGGACGTGCCCGAGCCCTTCCAAGGCGGCTCCATCGCGCTCGTGACCGCTGGGCTGATGTCGCTGGCCTTCATGGGCTTCGCCGGCCTAGTCTCGGTGTGAGTACGGCCGAGCTGCGGGAACGACGCGCCGGTGCAGGGTCTGAAGGTTGGTAAGGGCAGGGCTTCGTGATTTTGGTCTGAAGAGTTGTAACTGAGGTCATCGCGGGGGCCGGCGGAACCGGCACCGGCGGCTACCACGGGAGAATGAGTCATGTTCACAGATGTCGCCGCGATCGGCACCCTGGCCGGCACCTTCGGGATGCTGCTGGGCTATTCGGCGATTCGCTTCCACATCGAGGGCGATCCCGTCGCCGACCAGGTGGATGCGCTGCTTCCGCAGAGCCAGTGTGGCCAGTGCGGGTTTCCGGGCTGCCGGCCCTATGCCGAGGCGGTCGCCGCCGGCGAGGCCGAGATCAACCTGTGTGCACCGGGTGGTGAGGCCACGATGCTTGCGATTGCGGACCTGCTTGGGCGCGAGCCGGTGGAGGTCGGCGAGGTGGTGGAAAAGCCGAAATCGCTCGCCGTGATCGACGAGGAGAACTGCATCGGTTGTACCAAGTGTCTGCAGAGCTGCCCTGTGGACGCCATCGTCGGTGCCGCCAAGCAGCTGCACGCCGTGCTGGGTGTGGAATGCACTGGCTGCGGGTTGTGCGTGGAGACCTGCCCGGTGGAGTGCATCCACATGGAGCCCATTCCGCAGACCATTGCGAACTGGAAGTGGCCCTATCCGCGCATGCCGCGCGTCGCCTCGTACCGCCCCGGCCGGCATCGCACGGCCGAGGAGCACCACACGGCCGAGGCGGACCGTCAAGAGGCGGCCTGAGCCGCTGTCCCGTTGCCGGGGCGGCGGTCAGGGCTCGCGTGCGAACATCGCAGCGGCTCCCGATCACACCTGCGAGCTTGAGTCCGAACCATGCTGTTTTCCGTTCTGAATCCACACCGGCAGCGGCTTTGGCACTTCCACGGCGGCGTGCACCTGCCGGACGAGAAGGCGTTGTCCAACGGCACACCGAGCGTCGCCTTGCCATTGCCGAGGCAGCTGATCGTGCCTTTGCAGCAGCACATCGGCGCCATGGCGGACCCCTGTGTGGCCGTCGGTGAGCAGGTGCAGAAAGGACAGATGCTGGGCAAGCCGCAGGGTTACGTCAGCGCGCCGGTGCATGCGCCGAGCTCCGGCACCGTGGTGGCCATCGAGCCGCGCCGGGTACCGCATCCGTCGGGCCTGAGTGCGCCTTGCGTCGTCATCGACACCGATGGCGAGGACAGCTGGGGGGATCTACCGGCGCCCATGTTGGACTTCGAGCAGCGCGAGCCCACCGAGCTGCGGGAGCGCATCCGCCAGAGCGGCATCGTCGGCATGGGCGGCGCGTCCTTCCCCTCCAGCGTCAAGCTGAACCCGGGTCCCGACCAGCCCATCGCGACCCTGATCATCAACGGCGCCGAGTGCGAGCCCTACATCACCTGCGATGATCTCTTGATGCGCGAGCGCGCGGCGGACATCGTCGACGGCATCCGCGTCATGCTGCACATCCTGGGCACGAAGCGCTGCCTGGTGGGCATCGAGGACAACAAGCCGGAGGCCATCGCCGCGATGCGGCAGGCCGCGCAACAGGGCGACCCGGCTGGTCGCATCAGCGTGGTCGAGATCCCGACGCTCTACCCGAGCGGCGGCGAGAAGCAGCTCATCAAGATCCTCACCGGCAAGGAAGTCCCGAGCCATGGCATCCCCGCGCAGATCGGGATCGTCTGCCAGAACGTCGGGACCGCCTGCGCGGTGGCGGACGCGGTCCTGCGCGGGCGGCCGCTGGTGGAGCGCTATGTCACCGTCACGGGCCGCGCGGTGGCGAGCCCGCAGAACTACCGGGTGTGCATCGGCACCCCGGCCACGGAGCTGATCGCGGCCAGCGGCGGCTACGTCGGCGAGCTGGAAAAGCTCGTTGTCGGCGGCCCCATGATGGGCTTCCGGGTCGACACCGACGCCATCCCCCTCACCAAGGCCGCCAATTGTCTCCTGGCCCTCACCCCCGGCGAGAGTCCGGACCCAGGCGAGCCGCAGCCCTGCATCCGCTGCGGGCGCTGCGCCGATGTCTGCCCGGCTAACCTGCTGCCGCAGCAGCTCTACTGGCATGCCCGCTCCAAGGACTTGGACAAGGTGCAGGACTACAACCTGTTCGACTGCATCGAGTGTGGCTGTTGCGCGCATGTGTGCCCATCGCATATCCCGCTGGTGCAGTATTACCGCTACGCCAAGACCGAGAGCTGGGCGCGCGAGCGCGAGAAGCGTGCCGCCGAGCATGCGAGAGCGCGCCACGCCGCCCGCGAGGCGCGTCTGGAGCGCCTGGAGCGCGAGCGCAAGGCCAAGCTGCGCAAGAAGAAGGACGCGGTTGCGCCCAAGAGCGGCACCGATGCCAAGCAGGCAGCCATCAAGGCTGCGCGTGAGCGCGCGGCGCAGAAGCGGGCCGGCACGGACGCTGCCGCACCGGAGCGCGCTGCGCAGCAACCGGAGACCGCCGCACAGGCCGAGGCAGGCGTTGCTGCTGCGAAGCCTGTGCTGCCGCGCCCCGGTGGTGCGAAGCGGGCGGCGCGGGGCAATGCGGGCGAAGCCGCACCCGATCGGGACGGCGGCAATGACGACGCCTCTCGGGCCGCTGCCGAGGCACAAGTCACCAAAGAGCGCACGACCCTCATCCTGTCGCGCAAAGCGGGCTCGCCGCCGCCCCCCGAGCCTGAACAGCCCGAGGCGCGGTCTCAGGCGACGACCGGGAAGGGCTGATGCAGACCGGCTTCATCTCCTCTCCCCACAGCGCGCGCATCAACCGCGTCGACTGGGTGATGCTCCAGGTCTGCCTGGCCCTGGTGCCGGGCACGGTGGCGCTGGTGTGGTTCTTCGGCTGGGGCGTGGTCATCAACATGGCCCTCGCGACGGTGTTCGCCGTCGCGGCCGAAGCACTGGTCCTGAAGCTGCGTGGTCGCCCGGCGCTGCCGGCAATTCGCGACTACAGCGCGGTGGTCACGGCGCTGCTGTTCGCGCTGACGGTCCCGCCCACGATCCCCTGGTGGCTGACCCTGCTGGGCATCCTGTTCGCCATCGTCATCGTCAAGCAGCTCTACGGCGGTATCGGCTACAACCCCTTCAACCCGGCGATGGCGGGCTACGTGTTCCTGCTCATCTCCTATCCGGTCGCCATGACCTCCTGGCTGCCGCCGCACGTGCCGGAGCTGATGCAGGCGCAAGACCTCTCCGCGCTGTCCTTCATGGACTCGGTGCGGCTCATCTTCACCGGCGCGCTGCCGCCAGAGCACACTTGGGACGCGATCACCGCCGCCACACCGCTGGACGAGATGCGCACAAAGCTCGACCAGGGTATGACCATCGACCAGATCCGCGCCGCGAGTCCGCTCTGGGGCGACTTCGGCGGGCGCGGGTGGGAGTGGGTGGCCAACTGGCTCCTGCTCGGCGGGCTGTACATGATTTGGCAGCGCGTCATCACCTGGCACATCCCGGTCGCCTTCTTGGGTGGGCTGCTGCTGAGCGCCGGCGTCTTCTGGCTGCTGGACCCGTCGACGCATCCGTTCCCGGCCTTCCACCTGTTCTCGGGTGGGGCAATCCTCGGGGCCTTTTTCATCGCCACGGACCCGGTCACCGCCTGCACCACCAAGCGTGGACAGCTCGTCTATGGCTTTCTGATCGGCTGCCTGGTGTTCGTGATCCGCACCTGGGGCGGCTACCCGGACGCGGTGGCGTTCTCGGTGTTGTTGCTGAACATTGCGGCACCTACCATCGATCACTACACCCAGCCCCGCGTGTTCGGTCAGCGCAAACGGGCGTAGCGGAGCGCCATGGCCGCAGCGACCACTATCGCCCCGTCGCTCTCCAAGGGGGAGCTACGGAGCACGCGAATGGCACCAAGAATGGAACCGATCTGGCCAGTCCCGCCCTTTCGCGTATTTCGCGGATTTCGTAGTCGAGAGATATTGTATTCGCCATGAACAGAGCGCCCATTCTCATCGCCGGTCTGATCCTGGGCAGCTTCGCCGTTGGCGGGGTCGGCCTGGTGGCCATGACCTACGACTTCACCGCCGAGCGCATCGCGGCCAACCAGCGCGACGCCATGCTGGCGAAGCTGGAGGCGATCGTGCCCGCTGGCCGTGTTGCCAACGACCCGCTCGCGGACCAAATCGAGGTGAGCGACCCAGGGCTGCTCGGCGCGGAGCAGACCGAGGTGTTCCGCGTGCGTGACCCGAGCGGCGAGCCGGTGGCCGCGATCCTGCAGCCAGTGGTGCCGGACGGTTACGCGGGGCCGATCCGGCTCTTGGTGTCGGTGCTGCACGACGGGAGTCTCGGCGGCGTGCGGGTGCTGGAGCACCATGAGACGCCCGGCCTCGGCGACAAGATCGACGAGAAAAAGGACGATTGGATTGTCGAGCAGTTCAACGGCAAGTCCCTCAGCAATCCGCCGCCCGAGAAGTGGCAGGTAAAGCGCGATGGTGGGGCCTTCGATCAGTTCACCGGCGCGACCATCACGCCGCGCTCCGTCGTCAAGGCGGTGAAGAACACGCTCTTGTTCGTGCAGCGCGAGGGCGACGCGATTTATGCCCCGCCGCAGCAGGCCAGCCCCGATGCGGCCCCGCAGGCCCCGGCCGAGACCGCGCCGGTCAAGGCTGCGCCGGCCCAGGCGCACCACCGGCAGACCCGCGAAGAGGAGGCTGGCTGATGGCCGAGAAGGGCTATGGCGGCATCATCGGCGACGGTCTGTGGACTAACAACCAGGCGCTGGTCGCCATGCTCGGGCTTTGCCCGCTGCTGGCCACCACCACGACGGCGACCAACGGCCTTGGCATGGGGCTCGCTACGACCACGGTGCTGGTGCTCTCCAATGCGACCATCTCGCTGATCCGCAATCTGGTGCGCCCGGAGGTGCGGCTGCCGGTGTTCGTGCTGGTGATCGCGTCCTTCGTGACGGCAGTGGAGCTCACCATGCAGGCGGCCTTCTACGAGCTCTACCTCGTGCTGGGGCTCTTCATTCCGCTCATCGTCACCAACTGCGCCATCATCGGCCGCGCCGAGGCCTTTGCGTCCAAGGCGCGCCTGGACCAGGCCATCGTCGATGGCCTCGCCATGGGTATCGGCTTCACGCTGGTGCTGATGGTGCTAGGCGGCATTCGCGAATTCCTGGGCCAGGGCACGCTCTTCTACCAGGCGCACCTGCTGCTGGGCGAGGGCGCCCGCGGCTTCGGGCTGGAGCTCGGCGATACCTTCCAGGGTGCGCTGCTCGCCATACTGCCGCCCGGGGCCTTCATCGGGCTCGGCCTGCTGATCGCGCTCAAGAACGTCATCGACAAGCGCGTGAAGCGGCTCAAGTCCGCGCGTGGTGCGGCGGCAGAGCCGATGGCGTCCACCGGCGCGGCGCAGCCGGCGACACACTAGCCTCTTTCTCAACGAATCGCGAACAAGCTGCCGAATTCAATCGCGTCGCTTCGGTGCATACTTGGCCACGGCCGCTTGTAGCGCCTCGGCATCCACGGGCTTTGTCAGGAAGGCATCCATGCCCGCCGCCAGGCAGCGGTCTTTGATGTCCTCGGCGGCGTTTGCGGTGAGCGCGATGATCGGAAGCCGCCGGCCCTCCTCCTCGCTCCTGCGCACCCGCTCCGTGAACTCGATGCCGTCGATCTTCGGCATGCGCAGGTCGATGAAGGCGAGATCGAAATCGGCCCTCCGTACCGCCTCCAGCGCCGCCTCGCCGTCCGCCACCAGCGTCACCGCTACCCCTTGCTGGGCGAGCAGGGTGCGAATCACGGTGGCGGCGATGGCGTTGTCCTCGGCCACCAGCACCCGTGGCGCGCTGGGCTCGGGGGCCGGCTCGGCGGCGGTCTGGTCGCCATCGCCGGATACCGTGGGAGCCGGCAACCGGGGCGACAGCAGTGGCTGTTCCGGCGCGGTTGCCTCGATCATAGCGGGCTCGCTATCCGCCTGCCCCAAGATGCGCTCCAGTGCCGCCACCAGGTCTTCGCGCAGGAAGGGCTTGGTAAGGCAATGGCGGCAATGCGCGTCTAGCTCGCCGCGGCGCTGGCCGTAAATGAGCAGCAGATAGGGCACGTCAGCGTGCAGCAGCCGCCGGAAGGTGCCAAGCAGCCCCGGCAGGTCGATGGGCTCGGGGCTGTCGCCGATGATGAGGAGGTCGATACCGCCGGTTCGTTGGATCACGGTGCCCAGTCGGCCGATATCGTTCTCGGCGAAGCAGCGCATTCCGAGCGCTCGGCAGGTGGCTTGCACCACCTCGCGCTGGGCGGCGTTGCCCTCGTAGATGAGCACGCGCACGCCATCGAATTGCGGTTGCGGCAGCGCCGGCGGTGCCGGGCAGTCCCGCCCCAGCAGTGGCAGCCAGACCCGGAAGCGGGTGCCACGCCCAAGCTCGCTCTCCACGCCGATACGCCCACCCATCAGCTGGATCAGGTCGCGGGCGATGGTTGTGCCGAGGCCGGTGCCGCCATAGCGCCGGGTGGTGGAGTCATCCGCCTGGCTGAAGCTCTCGAAGATGCTCTCCAGCTTGTCCGGCGGAATGCCGATGCCAGTGTCCTCCACCGTCAGCCGCACACCGAGGCGCGGGTCGTCCGGCCCCGCCTCGTCGACGCCCGCGTACACCACGACCTGGCCCCGCTCGGTGAACTTCACGGCGTTGCCGATGAGGTTGAACAGAATCTGGCGCACCCGCAGCGCGTCACCCACCACGCGCGGCGGCAGGTCGGGAGAGACGTCGCAGACCAGCGCCAGCCCCTTGCCCAGGGCTTGGGCGTGCATCACCTCGCAGACCTCACGCACGGGCT
>Ga0316579_10000484_pt1 | contig 12944 bp, 11 predicted proteins | sample J5NA_2_FD_203074 | JGI IMG/M metagenome (GOLD analysis project Ga0316579, IMG submission 203074) | Rhizosphere microbial communities from salt marsh grasses in Alabama, United States - J5-7_160517rDrA | ecosystem: Host-associated > Plants > Roots > Rhizosphere | place: USA: Alabama | collected... | reverse complement strand
CTGGGTGCCGAGCTGGACTCCGAGATCGTCTTCACTTCCTGCGGCACCGAGTCCGACTCCACCGCCATCCTGTCCGCGCTCAAGGCACAGCCGGAGCGCAAGGAGATCATCACCACCGTCGTCGAGCACCCGGCCGTGCTTGCCCTCTGCGAGCAGCTGGAGAAGGAGGGCTACAAGGTCCACCACCTGACGGTAGACAAGAAGGGCCGCCTCGACATGCGCCAGTACGAGGACCTGCTCTCCGACAAGGTCGCGATCGTCTCGGTGATGTGGGCCAACAACGAGACCGGCACCCTGTTCCCAGTCGAAGAGATGGCCGAGCTGGCGCGCTCCGCCCGCGTCATGTTCCACACCGATGCGGTCCAGGCCGTCGGGAAGGTGCCCATCGACATCAAGAACACCGCCATCGACATGCTGTCGCTCTCCGGGCACAAGCTGCACGCCCCAAAGGGCATCGGCGTGCTCTATCTGCGCCGCGGCACCCGCTTCCGTCCGCTGCTGCGCGGCGGCCACCAGGAGCGCGGCCGGCGCGCCGGCACCGAGAACAGCGCATCCATCGTGGGCTTGGGCAAGGCCTGCGAGCTGGCTTTAGCGCATATGGACGACGAGAAGACCACCGTCCGCGCACTGCGCGACCGGCTGGAAAAGGGCATCCTCGCCGCCGTGCCCAACTGCTTCGTCACCGGCGACCCGGCCAATCGGCTGCCCAACACCTGCAACATCGCCTTCGAGTACATCGAAGGCGAGGCCATCCTGCTCCTACTGAACAAGCTCGGCATCGCGGCCTCTTCGGGCTCCGCCTGCACCTCGGGCTCCCTGGAGCCAAGCCACGTCATGCGCGCCATGGACATTCCCTTCACCGCCGCCCACGGCACCACGCGCTTCTCGCTATCGCGCTACAACACGGCGGAGGAGATCGAGCGCGTCATCGAGGCGGTACCCCCGATCGTCGCGCAGCTCCGCAAGCTCTCGCCGTACTGGAACCCGGCTGCCAACGCGCCGGTAGCTGACCCGGAGCAGGCCTTCCAGCCGGCGTACGCCTAGAGCCAAGGTTGGACAGGCTACAACCTGGCCCTCCGCAGGTCGTCCCTTCATCCCTGGTCGCGAAGCGCTGCTTCGCGACCAGAAAGTGCGGTACGCATGCACGATCGGCCTGCACCAGCATCGGGCACAACCGACCATTTAGGTCGGAATCCCGCACCTTCAGCGCACGAGGCGGACCGGCGCCATCACCGGCCAAACGCACCGACAGACTGCTGTAAACGACTGTTCCGACAGCAGCTTAGCCCCTAGCGCTCGGCTCCGGACCGCGGCTGGCACGCCCTTCGCAAATGGCTCGAATAGGTCCCCGAGGCCTCGAGTTGAGACCTTTTGCACGCGGAGGATAACGACCATGCGCAACCCCTACGACCCGACCCTGGATCCCGCCGGCTATGCCGACTGCATACTGGACTCCGCCGACGACTATGAGCCTTACGGCTACGCGGGGCCGCAACTACAGCTGACGAGCATCGCCCCGCAAGCGTCGAGCCCAACGTTCGACCGCGTCATCGAGGCACAGCTCCTCGCCCACAGCAGCATGGTAGGGTGCTAAGCACGGCGTTCCATGCCAACCCCTGTTACCGACGATAGGCGGCCGCTGCTGTCGGCGCCGACACCTCCGGGCCAACGGATGGCCCATCATCGGCATGCCACGAGCCGCATCGCGCGGGCCCGTCTTGATTCTGCGACGCCCCTGGCCGCTAACCGACGTCGGAGCCCGTATCGAAACGGGCGAACTGCATGCTGAACTGGCCACGGCCCTGAGTCAGGCTGCGCAGCTCGGTCGCGTAGCCCAGAAGCCGCGCCAGCGCCACCTCACAGGCGATGATCGCGTTGCCGTCGCTGGTGTCGGTGGACTGAATTGCAGCCTGGCGCTGTTGCAGGTCGCCGAGGACAGCGCCCAGGTTCTCGTCCGGCACCACGACCTCCACCCGCATTACGGGCGCCAGAGTGCACGGATCGGCCTGGATGAGCGCCTTGCCGAGGGCGCGGGCGGCGGCAGCGGCGAGTGCGTCGGGCGTGCTCTGCGGCCCGAACAGCTCTACCTGTGTCAGCGTGACAGCGACGTCTTCCACCGCGGCCCCATGCAGTGGCCCGGCGGCCAGACCCTGGGTCAGACCCCAACGCAGAGCCTCCACCTGATTCGGCGTGAGCTCAGCACCCTCGGGAAGCACATCCGGGTCCATGGAAAGCTTGTTGCCGGCGCTTCGTAGGGCGGGGTTCACGCGCACGGCGGCGCCGGCGGTCAGCTCGGGGTGCTTGCCGTCGGGCGTTGGCGGCCGAGTGTAAAGAAAACTGACCGTCGCCTCGCGGGCAACGGTCTCGCGCAGGGCGACCGCCGGGCGGCCGCTGCGCACGGACACACCGAACTCGCGTCCCAAGCGCTCCAGCACGATCTGAAGATGCAGCTCACCCATGCCTCGCAACAGCCGCTGGCCGGTGTCCGGGTCCTCGACGACGGCCAGGGTTGGGTCCTCCTGCGTAACCTTGTCCAGGGCCTCCAGCAGGCGCTCCTCGTCGGTGCCGGCCCCAGGCTCGACGGCCAGACTCAGCACCGGCTGACGCGCCTCGATACGCTCAAGAAGCAGGAGATGGCCGGGGTCGCAGAGGGTGTCGCCGGTGCCTGCGTGGCGCAGCCCGGCCAACAGCACGATCTGCCCGGGCTCGGCGACGTCGAGCCGCTGCTTGCGACCAGCGTCGGTATCGAAGAGGCGCGCCACGTGCTCGGTGACCGTGCGCCCGTCCACGGCGATGAAGGTCACCGGGTCGCCGGGCTGCAGGCGGTTGCGATAGACCCGCGCGAAGCAATGTCGGCGGCCGTCCCAGAGCTGCACCTTGAACACCAGCGCCACCAGGGGACCAGTATCGCCGAGCACGACCTCTTCGGTCCCGCCATCAGGCAGCCGGGCAAGGGCCGGCGGCCGATCCAGCGGCGCCGGGAGCAGATCCACCACGGCGTCCAACAGCGGCTGAACGCCGATATTGCGTAGCGCGCTGCCTGCTAGGCAGGGGAACAGTCGGCCGGCCAGCGTCCCCCTGCGCAGCGCCGCCAGCACGGCGGCCGGATCCGGCTCCTCGCCGGCCAATACCTGGTCCGTCAAGGCCTCATCGGCGTCGGCAGCGGCCAGCAGCAGAGCCTCATGCAGAGCAGCGTAGCGCCCCCATAGGTGCGGCGGGCAAGGCTCGGTGGTCAGCACCTCACCCTGCTCGCCGCCGAAGCGGACCAGGGTGCGATCGAGCAGGTGCACTACTGCGTGATCCTCGACGCCCTGCTCGTCGAATAGCGGCGCCGTAAGCGCCACGGGCATGACGTCGAGCTTGTTGCGGATACTGTCAAGGCACCGTGCGAAGTCCGCACCGGGCCGATCCATCTTGTTGATGAAAAAGAGCACCGGGAGCCCGAAGCGGCAACGCTGCCGCCACACCGTCTCGGTCTGCGGCTCCACGCCGCGCACGCCGTCCAGGACGATGATTACCCCATCGAGAACCCGCATGGAGCGCTCCACCTCGATGGTAAAATCAACATGTCCCGGTGTGTCGACGACCTGGAGCTCGTGCCCGCGCCACGGCGCCTTGGTGACGGCGGCAGTAATTGTGATGCCGTGCTGCTGCTCCTCTACCATCCAGTCCATGTGGGCCGCGCCATCGTGCACCTCGCCAATCTTGTGGGAGGCGCCGGTGTAGAACAGCATGCGCTCGGTGAGCGTCGTCTTGCCGGCGTCCACATGCGCCGCCACACCGATGTTGCGCACCACCGAAAGCTTTGTGGGGCCGCTGCCGGTCTTAGTCTTGGGGTGACGGCTCATCGCACTGACTTAGGGCTTGGATCTGAGCAACAACACATACTCGACGAACGACTCATACGACTGATCGGAGAAGCATCCATGATTGAGCGAAAATCGCGGGGAGCGATCGGCGGCACACGCCTCGGCGGCCTACTGCTGGCGGCACCGCTGGCGTTGATGGCGAGCCAGCCGGCGGCGGCGAGCAAGGAGGTATTCCGCGTCAGCCCAGGCGACAGTGTCATCGGCACGCCCTTTTATGTAAAGACCAGCGCCGACCAAACGCTACTGGACATCGGCCGGCACTTCGGGTCCGGCTACGACGAGATGGAGCAGGCCAACCCGAAGGTAGACATGTGGGTGCCCGGCGATGGCAAGGACGTGCTGGTGCCCGACTTTCACGTGCTCCCGAAGGCCCCGCGCGAGGGCCTGGTGATGAACCTGGCCGAGAAGCGGCTCTACTACTATCCGTCAGCGAACGAGGTGCAGGTGTTTTCGGTGGGCGTTGGCCGCGACGGCTGGGAGACGCCGGTTGGCAGCTACTCCATCATCGAGAAGATCAAGGACCCCACCTGGACGCCGCCCGCCTCCATTCGCAAAGAGCACGCCGAGAAGGGTGACCCCCTGCCCGCGGTGGTGCCAGCCGGGCCGGACAACCCGCTGGGCGCCTATGCCATGCGCCTGAGCAACCCGAGCTACCTGATCCACGGCACCAATAAGCCCTGGGGCGTCGGTATGCCGGTGAGCCATGGCTGCACCCGCATGTATCCGGAGGACATCGAGGCGCTGTTCCCGAAAGTGGAAAAGGGCACGCCGGTGCGCATCGTCAACCAGCCCTACAAGGTTGGCTGGAGTGGTGACCAGCTCTTTCTCGAGGTCAACCTCGCCGAGGGTCAGTTACCGCAGCCCGCCAGGCAGGTGATCCCGGCCGACATCGCCGGCGCCAGCGGGGTCATGGTGGATTGGAACGAGGTCGAGCGGGCGCTGCAGGACAACGCCGGCCTCCCGCGACTCGTCGGCGGCCGAGAGGGCGGCAGTAGCTGGCACAAGCTGGACAGCGTCTTCTGAGCCGGGCATCGCGTCTTGGCGATTCCTCGGATAGCTGTGGCGCCAATCAGCCGGGCATCTAATCGCAGCACCCGCGTGATGCCCAGGCGAGGCGTCATGAGCGCCCGTGACGGAGCGAATGATGGACACGCATCGAAGTCGACTCGCCGGCAGCTGCGGCCGGCCAAAACAGGAAGGTGCGGGGTCAGCGTCAAGAAACCCGCCTACACCAAGCTTACGGTATAGGGGACGGTAGGCCGTAATGGAGCTGCGCCGATTTCAGGGAGATCGGCCAGTCGCCGATGAGGAAGAAGGCTGCGGCAGATGAGCGGTCAGCCAAAAGAACGGCCATCCCCGCCGTGCGACTGCACGGCGGGGATGGCCGGTCAGAAACCAAGTAGCAAGCTGCTTACTTGGCCATGATGCGCTGGTACATGCGGTTGATGCGCTCCTCGTTGGCCTCGCAGCAGGCCTGAGCGGCGTTGGCGGCGTCCATCGCGGCCTGAGCCATGTCGCGGGCCTCCTGGTCGGTGGTGCAACCACCGAGCAGGGAAGCGCCCAGCAGCGCAGCGGCGGACAGGGAAGCGAGCTTCAGGTTCTTGGTCATAGCGGATTCTCCGTTTGAGTTTGCCGATCGGCACATGGTTTATAACACAGGACAAGAGTTCATCCGAACCCTTGCGCTTAAATGTTAGCAGAATAGAACAGCGTCGTGTCGCAACAACGTCCAATCGGATGCATCGCCAGAACTGCCGCCCCAAGCCACTTTGGCTAGCACGCCTGACACCGCATCGCCAGCCGCGGCGCACCGATTGGCGCTGAAGCCACCGTCTTTGTCGCCGTCGTGCAACAGCCGTTCGACGCCGCGTGCCACGCGCACCGACATGTCCGTTGATCACGATCCTCGCGGCGACACGCATCGAGACTCTACACGTCCCACGCGGCGACGCGGAGCGGCGGCGGCGCCCGTCCAAACAAAAGAGCTTTGCCAGGTCGAGCCCGGACTTGAGATGATCCAGCAGCATGATGAACCCACTGGGACAAGGTCGCGTCAGCCGTTTGTGGCGGCGCTTCCGCGCGCCGCGCTCCTGCACCTCGTACCCAGCATCGCAGTCCTGTTCATCATGAAGCCAACCGCCGGAGCGATGCCTTAACCTCATGGTGGAGCGCTATTACCGCAAGACTGCCGCCCCAGCGGGACAGACACCCTTCCGATGCGAGGGCTTCGTGCGCGGCGGCACCATCGAGCGCGACAGCGGACAACCGGTAGCCATCAGCTCCCTGCCGCCCTTCCTACGCGCGTTGCTCGTGACCGACGGGACGGTCACCAAGATCATCGAGGCCTACTTCTGGGAGCCCGTGGTGGTGGACACGCTGCGCCAAGAGTTCGTAGTGGCCGCCGACGAGATCCCCTGGGTCCAAATTACCGGCGGCGAGCGCATCATGGTGCGACGCGCACGGCTGCGCGGGGCGGACAGCGGGCGGGAGTTTGCCCACGCCTTCTCGGTCATACGCACGGAGCTCATCCCGGCGCAGTTCCGCAAGCGGCTCGTCGACCGGGAGATTGGCATCGGTGCGCTCATCCGCGACAGCGGCCTGGAGAGCTACCGCGAGGTGATGGAGGTGGGCATCGAGCCGGACGCGGAAACCGACGATGCCGTGTTCCGCACCTATCGCATCATCATCGCCGGCGAGCCGGTGATCCTCATCACCGAGACCTTTCCACTCGCGCTGTACCGCTAAGGACAGATGCTGGAACCACTCTCGGACGCCACACAAGGCGCCGGCGCGAGCGTCATTTGCGACACCCGGCGCGCATGCATCAAGCGCGCGTTCCTGCTGTGGGTATCCGGCCCGCCGGTTCGACAACCAAGCCCAGGCTCAGACGCGCGGCCACGGCCTCGGCGAGGCGCTCGCCGAGATCAACGGCCGCCAGCGAGGCGGGCGTCACCAGATCCACCAAGCGAGTCATCGGCAGACCGGCATGACCGCAAGGATTGATGCGCCGAAACGGCGCCAAGTCCACGTCCAGGTTCAGCGCGATGCCGTGGTAGCTGCAGCCATGGCGCACCCTGAGGCCCAGGGAGGCGATCTTCGCACCGCCAACGTACACGCCGGGCGCGTCCGGGCGAGCGCTGGCGACAACGTCGAAGTCGGCCAACAGGTCGATCACGGCACCCTCGAGCACGTCCACCAGCCTGCGCACGCCTATTCTCAGCCGGCGCAGGTCCAGCAGCACGTAGGCAATGAGCTGTCCCGGACCGTGATAGGTGATCTGACCGCCGCGGTCGCTCTGCACCACTGGGATGTCGCCCGCGTCGAGCAGGTGCTCGGGCCGACCGGCCTGTCCCTGGGTAAATACGGGAAGATGCTCGACCAGCCACAGCGCATCCTCGCTCTCCGAGGTGCGCTGATCGGTGAAGGACCGCATGGCCTCCCAGCAGTCGCGGTAGTCCACGAGACCGAGCCGGCGCAACAGGATGCGTCGCGCCGGCGCCTCGATACTCACTGCGCGCGCCCGGCCTTGGCGCATTGCGCTGGCGGCCTCAAAGCGCGTAGACCACCAGCTCGTGGGCGGTCAGCTCGCGGTAGATCGCATCCAGCTGCGCCTGACTCTGCGCGCGCACGCGAGCGGTCACGGCGAGCCACCTGCCGCCGCTGCTGAGCCGCGTAGTAACCGCGTCCGGCGCCAGGTCCGGCGCATGGCGCGATAGGATCTCCAGCACCGCGGCCTCGATGTCGCTGTCCGCCGCACCCATGGCCTTGATGGGGAAGGTGCAGGGGAACTGGAGCAAGGTCTCGGCGGCGGCTTGAGGGTCCGAGTTGGGGTGCATGGTCATGGGTGGGCGGCGCGCGTGTCTCAAGTGCTGAGCTGTCAAGATGGGGCGCACCGCTGCCGCTGTCGAGCTAGAACAACCGCACCACCGAGTCCCAGCCGCGCTGGAGCATGTTGCCCCGCTCGACGTCCTGGAGCGCGACCGCGGGCTCGCGGCGGAGCTCCTGGTCGCCGAGCTTGATGACGATCTCGCCAACCACGTCGCCCCAGGCCACCGGGGCGGTGATATCCAAGGCCGGCTCCAGCTGGGCGGTGAGCTGGGCGTACTGGCCGCGCGGAATAGTGATGTACAGGTCCCGTGACGGCCCCACCGGCAGCTTGCTCGTATCGCCACCCCAGATCCGCAGCTCCTCCACCGGCTTGCCGCCGGGGAAGGCCAGGTGGGTCTCGAAGAAGTTGAAGCCATAGCTCAGCAGCGCCTGACTGTCGGCGACGCGCTCGGAATTACTGCCGGTGCCCATCACCGCAGCGATGAGCCGGCGCCCGTCGCGCTTGGCCGAGGACACGAGGCAATAGCCTGCAGCCTGGGTGTGACCGGTCTTGATGCCATCCACGCTGGGGTCGAGCTTGAGCAGCTGGTTGCGGTTTGATTGCTTGATGCCGTTGTAGGTGAACTCCGGCTGGGAGTACCAGGCGTAGTAGTCCGGAAACTCGCGGATAATGGCGGCGGCTACCCTGGCGATGTCCCGCGGCGTCGTGTAGTGCTCCGGATCCGGCAGTCCGGGGGCGTTGACGAAGTGGGAGTTGGTCATGCCAAGGCGCTTGGCGTGGCGGTTCATCAGGTCCGCAAAGGTTTCCTCGGTGCCGGCGATGTGCTCCGCGAGCGCCACGCTGGCGTCATTGCCGGACTGCACGATCATGCCCTGGATCAGGTCCTCGATCGGGACCCGCTTGCCCACCTCGATGAACATCTTCGAGCCACCGGTTCGCCAGGCCTTCTCGCTGATGGATGCCTCGTCGTCGAGGCTCAGATTGCCATCGGCGAGCTCATGGAAGACCACGTAGGCGGTCATGATCTTGGTGAGGCTGGCGGGCTCCAAACGCTCGTCCGCAGCCTTCTCGGCGAGTACGGCTCCGCTGTCGAAGTCCAGCAACAGGTAACCGCGCGCATGCAGCGCCGGCAGCTGCGGAACATCGCCTTCCTGCGCGGCGACAGGGGCGCCCCAGAGCAGCGACACGAGGATCGGGACAAGGAGTCGGAGACAGGCGGAGCGGGCCTTCTGGATCATGGTGATGCGGCGCTCTGGCGGTTGCGGGTTTGGAGGCGGCCCCAGTCGGCCGAGCCGGCGGGCACCGCTCACGAAGCATTCTACCCTTGCGGAAAGGGAGGGCACAGCGGTCCTGCGCTCCAACCGGATAACCAACGCCCAGCAAGACGACGAACAAAGACTGGCCGGACCGACATCGCGATCGAAATCGGGATCGAAGTCGGTATCGGGACCGGGATCGCAATCGGGATCGGCTTCACACCAATTGCGATCCTGATACGTGGACAGCCGCCGATAACCAGCCGTCGGCGCAGGCGCCCTCGAAGTGCGCACGGGCAGCCGACACCGGCTCAGTGTGGCACCACCATGGACGGCCCGACACCGAGTGCAGCGAGCTCGCCGGCGAGGTGCTCGGCATCCGCGCGCGAACCCACCGGCCCCACGCGGACGCGAAAGAGCGGCTTGGCGCCGCCGGAAGGCACACGGTCATCGGCGATGCTGACGGGCGCGGCGAGCTGACCAAGCAGACGCCGCCGCATCTGCTCCGCATTGGCGCGGGTACCAAAGGCGCCGACCTGAAGGTAGTACCCGGCCCCACGGCTGGCCACAGCGGGCTGCGCCGGCGGCCGGCTGGTGGCAGTGGCGGCCGGACGTGCGACGGGAGAACGAGAGACGGGACTCATCCGCTCGCGGTCCGGAGCGGGGGTGGTGCGTCCCGCCTCGGGCTGCCGGCTCGCAGCGACGCGCGCCGGACGCGCGCGACCAGACCCATCCTGCGCGCGCTCGTCGCCGCTCGCGGACGAATGCTCCCGCTGCCCCGCCGCATCGGCTAGCTTGAGTTTTTTCGGCAGCTTCCCATCGTGGTCGCGCGGGTCGATGGAGGTCACTTGCACCAGTGCCGTGCCCTTCTTATCCACTCCGAGCTCTTTGGCCGCGGCGTAGGAGAGGTCGATGATGCGGTCGCCGACGAAGGGACCACGGTCGTTGACCTTGACGATCAGGCTGCGACCGTTTTCCAAGTTGGTCACCAGGACATAGGACGGCAGCGGCAGGGTCTTGTGCGCCGCGGTCCACTGGTGCATGTCGTAGCGCTCCCCACTGGAGGTCTTCTTGCCATGGAACTTGGGGCCGTACCAGGAGGCGATGCCGCGCTCCACGAAGTCGCGGCTGGTGGGCTTGGGACGATAGGTCTTGCCGAAGACGACGTACGAGTCCATGTTGCCGAGCTTCGCCTTCGGCTCGACCTTGGGCTTGGCGCCGGGCACATCCGCAAGACGCACGTCGCGCGTGGGTGAACCGCCGCAGCCGGCCAGGAGCAGAACCGGCAGCAGGACTTTTAGCAACAACAGGCCCGCCTGCGCCGACCTTCGGTGCGAGCGCATCCGCTGCGGCCCGTCGTGATCAACCCGCCGTATCAACATCACTCCGCTCCTCTTTGGCATGCCGGGCGGCATCGTCCGCCGTGCGCGCAGCGATCTCCCGGCTCAGCTGATACACCGCCATCGCATAGAGGTTGCTCTGGTTGTAACGGGTGATGGCGTAGAAGTTCTCGAAGCCCAGCCAGTACTCGGCCCCGTCGCCATCCAGCGCCAGCAGGGCGGCGCGGGTGTCGGCCGGCGGGTCGCCAGCCAGCGCGCCGGCCGCGGCACCGACTCCGGCCGCATCGAGCTGCGCCAGCGTCTGCTGCGGCTTTGCCGGCCGCTTGTCGGCCACCGGGATGCCCGTCGGCACGCCTTCAGCCAAGGTCGCCCGCGCCGCGATGGGCGCACCGCGTCGCCAGCCGTGCATGGCGAGATAGTTGCCGACGCTGCCCACCACGTCCGCGTGGCTATCCCAGAGGTCGCGACGGCCGTCCTCGTCGAAGTCCACCGCGTAGGCGCGGTAGCTGGACGGGATGAATTGCGGCAGCCCGACCGCGCCGGCATAAGACCCCAGCGCGCCCACGGGGTCCACCTCCTCCTCGCGAGCCAGCAGCAGGAACTCGCCAAGCTCCTTGCGGAAGAAGTCCGCTCGGGGCGCGTAGGCGAAACCGAGGGTGGAGAGCGCGTCCAGCACCCGGTGGCGGCCGAGCTGGGCGCCGTAGTTGGTCTCGACGCCGACGATGGCGACAATGATCTCAGGCGGCACGCCATACTCGGCCTCGACCCGCTCCAGCAGCTCGGCGTGCTCACGACGGAACGCGACACCGCCGTCGATGCGCTCCGGCGTCAGGAACAGCCGCCGGTAATCGCGCCAGGGCTTGGCCTCATAGGGTCGCTCGATGGCATCAATGATGTCTTGGCGATAGCGGGCACGCGCCATCAGCGCGGCCAGCGCCTCGGCGCTGTAGCCGAGCCCCGCCGCGTGCTCGGCGACGAAGGCACGGCTGCCGGCGACGTAGTCGGCGGGGACTCCAGCGGCGGGAGCCTCGGCCGGCCCAACCGCGACGGCGGGCTGCAAGGCAGCCAGCGCGGCGAGGACGCAGCCAAGCGCGAGGACAGATTGCGAACGGAACACGGACAAGGGGGCGGCGGTGGCGCGCATAAGAAAAGAGGCATTAGCGGCTTCGGTTAAAGCGTATTCTCCAGTATAGGCTAGAAGTATCTATTTCAAAATCAGTTTTGACTTTTTGATCGATGGGCTATGGCGGCCCTGTCGGACGCCGGCACTCACTACCTGCGGAGCCTTGTGATAGCGTTGTGCCAAGAACCGCGTTCCCCGAAGCAAGCCCCGAGACCAGCACCGGAATCCGCCATGGCCCTGGACCGAACCGATGTCGCCAAGATCGCCCACCTAGCCCGGCTCGACGTCGCCGACGGCGACCTCGACCACTATGCCGCCGAGCTCAGCAACATCCTGAGCCTGGTGGAACAGATGAGCGCGGTGAGCACCACCGGCGTCGAGCCCATGGCCCACCCGCTGCACATGGCTCAGCGGCTGCGGGCGGACGCCGTCACCGAGATGGACCAGCGCGAGGTCTTCCAGGCCATCGCTCCAGCCACCGAAGACGGGCTCTACCTGGTGCCCAGGGTGATCGAGTAACCGACTGGCCCGGCCGCCGAGCGCCCCACCCCGAGCGCGACGTCCGCAACCGAGCATCACCGCCCCAGTCGTCTCCAAAAGCCAGCAGCTACACCGCATGCACGAGCAATCCATCGCCGAGCTCGCCGCCGGCCTGCGCGAGAAGCGCTTTTCCAGCCGCGAGCTCACAGCGCACTACCTGGCCCGCGTCGACCGCCTGGACTCGGCGCTCAATAGCTACGTCACACTGACGGCCGAGTCGGCACTGACCGCCGCCGACTCGGCGGATGCGCGCATCGCCGCGGGCGAGGCCGGGCCGCTGACGGGCATCCCCATCGCGCACAAGGACATCTTCCTCACCGAGGGCTTCAAGACCAGCTGCGGCTCGCGCATGCTGGACAACTTCATCGCGCCCTTCGATGCCACGGTCGTGGTACGGCTCGCGGCCGCCGGTGCGGTCATGCTGGGCAAGCTCAACATGGACGAGTTCGCCATGGGCTCGTCCAACGAGACCAGCTTCTACGGCCCGGTGTGCAACCCCTGGGACACCAACCGCGTGCCTGGCGGGTCCAGCGGCGGCTCGGCGGCGGCGGTGGCCGCCGCGCTCTGTGCCGCCGCCACCGGCACCGATACAGGTGGCTCCATCCGCCAGCCAGCCGCCTTCTGCGGCATCACCGGCATCAAGCCCACCTACGGGCGCTGCTCGCGCTGGGGCATGATCGCCTTCGCCTCCAGCCTCGACCAGGCCGGCGTGCTCGCCCGCTCGGCGGCGGATGCGGCGCTGCTGCTGGGCGCCATGGCGGGCTTCGACGAGCGCGACTCCACCAGCGCGAGCGAGCCGGTGCCGGACTATACGGCGACGCTGACCGACGACATCGCGGGGCTGCGCATCGGCCTTCCGAAAGAGTATTTCGGCGCGGGACTGGACGCCGGCGTCGAGGCATCGATACACGCGGCGCTGGCGGAGCTGGAGAAGCTCGGCGCCAGCATCGTCGACATCAGTCTGCCGAACGCATCGCTCTCGGTGCC
>Ga0316579_10000483_pt1 | contig 12950 bp, 12 predicted proteins | sample J5NA_2_FD_203074 | JGI IMG/M metagenome (GOLD analysis project Ga0316579, IMG submission 203074) | Rhizosphere microbial communities from salt marsh grasses in Alabama, United States - J5-7_160517rDrA | ecosystem: Host-associated > Plants > Roots > Rhizosphere | place: USA: Alabama | collected... | reverse complement strand
CCGAGGACCGGCCGCAGGACGGGGCCGGCGAGCAGTTCCTCTTGGTGGACACGCCGGGCGGTGGCGTCAAGCGCTCCATGCCGCGCTGGGCACTCGCCGCCGCGGCCGTCGTGGTGGCGCTCGGCGGCCTGGGGCTGCTGAGCTACCGGCGTCGACGGGAGCGGATCGCCGACGGCGAGTATGTCGACACGGAAGCGGCACCGACCCGGGAGCTGGTGTCCCCGGAGTCGCCGCCAGCTGCGGCTGCGCGATCGCACGTCGACCTGGTCTCCACCGCCAGCCGCGATTCGGGCTTCGATAACCTGCCAGGTGTTGAAATTGAGCCGCGCATGCCCGGTTTGCCCACGCCCCCGTCGCCGTCTGCCTCGTCGCCGTGTTTACCCGGGCGGGCTGTCGAGCGGCTCGCTGGCGATCGACTCGACCTCGATGTGGATGGTCTGGAGGGGTTTGCTCCGAGAGCGCCGGAATCGGCGCCGGCCGACAGCCGGCCGGTGGATGACGGCATGTCCAACGACGTGCTGTCGTCGCCGCGGCGCATGGTTTCCGAGGGCCGGGACGAGTCGGGCGCCAAACTGGACCTCGCCCGCGCGTTCGTTGAAATGGACGACCCGGATGTCGCCCGCGACCTCCTCGAGGAGGTGGTGCAGCATGGCAACGACGAGCAGCGTGCGGACGCCGCGGCACTCTTGGAGAAGCTCGGGTGACCGGCACCGACATGCTGTCCGCTGCCGGCAGCGCGCCGGTAGCGCCTGGCCCGACCCGCCTCGCCATGGGGGTAGAGTACGACGGCGGCGCCTACAGCGGGTGGCAGCTTCAGCACCACGCCGACACGGTGCAGGCGCGGCTGGAGGCGGCACTTGCGCGGGTTGCCGCCGAGCCCCTGCGGGTGCACTGCGCCGGCCGCACTGATGCGGGCGTGCACGCCACAGGGCAGGTGGTGCACTTCGATACCTATGCCCAGCGAAGCCCCCGCAGCTGGGTGCTCGGCACCAACAGCAACCTGCCCGACGACATCGCGGTGCGCTGGGCGCAGCCCGTGGTGGCGGACTTCCACGCCCGGTTCAGCGCTACCGGGCGCCACTACCGCTATCTGATCCTTTGCCGGCCTACGCGCTCGGCGCTCTGGCGCGGGCGCGCCGTCTGGACGCACAAGCGGCTGGACCTAGGGCGGATGCGTGCGGCGGGAGCGCTGCTCGTGGGGCGGCACGACTTCACCAGCTTTCGGGCGCTGGCCTGTCAGGCCAAAAGCCCGGTGCGCACCCTGCGCTACCTGCACCTTGATCGCCGTGGCGAGCTGCTGAGCCTTGCAGTCGGTGCCGATGGTTTCCTGCACCATATGGTGCGCAACATCGCGGGCGTGCTGATGGCCATCGGCAGCGGCGAGGCGGAGGTCGCCTGGACGGCGGAGCTGCTGGCTCTTCGCGACCGTGCCCTCGGTGGCGTCACGGCGCCGCCGCACGGGCTTTACCTCAGCGCAGTGGACTATCCTGAACGATTTTCCTTGCCCATCGCTGGCGACGGCGAGTCCCCGCCTGTGCTGTAATTACGAGTTTGCGCAACAACGCCTGCCATGCGAACACGCGTCAAGATCTGCGGTCTGACCCGCGAGGAGGACATCGCCGCGGCTGTCGCCGCCGGTGCCGACGCCATCGGCTTTGTGTTCCACACGCGGAGCCCGCGGGCGGTCGGTATTGCGGACGCGGCGGCGTTGGCCGCGCGGGTGCCTCCCTTCGTGACCACCGTGGGGCTGTTCGTGGACGCCGACCGGGCACTGATCGACGCCGCCATTCGCCACGTACGGCTGGATCTGCTCCAGTTTCACGGTCATGAGGAGCCCTCGGACTGTGCCGGCTTCGGACGCCCCTGGATCAAGGCCATCGCCATGCGCGAGGGCATCGATGTGCAGATGCAGTCCAGGGAATATGATGGCGCCGCGGGGTTGTTGCTGGACACTTACGACCCGGCGCTCGCCGGCGGCACAGGTCGGCGCTTCGACTGGGACTGGGTGCCCGCAGAGCTGGCGCCGCGAATCATCCTCGCCGGCGGGCTCAATGCCGAGAACGTGGCCGATGCCATCGAACGGGTCCGACCCTACGCGGTGGATGTGAGTGGCGGCGTGGAGTGCGCGAAGGGCATCAAGGATCACCGCAAGATCAATGGCTTCATGCAGGGGGTACGCGATGGCGACCGTCGCCGATGACATACAGCAGCACGCCGGGCCACCGGCCGGCTACCACTATCCCGACGCCGACGGCCATTTCGGTCGCTACGGCGGGCGCTTCGTGCCCGAGACACTCATGCACCCGCTGGCGGAGCTCACCGAGGCCTACGAGCGCTATCTGCAGGACCCGGCCTTCGTCGCCGAGCTAGACAACGACCTGCGCGACTACGTCGGGCGCCCGTCCCCCCTCTACCACGCCGAGCGCTGGAGCCGCGAGCTGGGCGGCGCGCAGATCTTCCTCAAGCGCGAAGACCTGAACCACACCGGCGCGCACAAGGTGAACAACACGGTGGGCCAGGGGCTGCTGGCCAAGCGCATGGGCAAGACCCGCATCATCGCCGAGACCGGCGCCGGTCAGCACGGCGTCGCCTCCGCCACCGTCGCGGCGCGCATGGGGCTCGAATGCGTGGTGTACATGGGCGAGGTGGACGTGGCCCGTCAGCAGGCAAACGTCTATCGCATGCGCCTGCTGGGTGCCGAGGTCGTCGCCGTGAGCTCCGGCTCGCGCACCCTCAAGGACGCGCTGAACGAGGCCATGCGCGACTGGGTGACCAACGTCGACAATACCTTCTACATCATCGGCACCGTCGCCGGGCCGCACCCGTACCCGGCGATGGTGCGGGACTTCCAGGCCGTCATCGGACGCGAGACCCGTGCGCAGATGCTCGAGCGAAGCGGCCGGCTGCCGGACGTGGTGATGGCCTGTGTCGGTGGCGGCTCCAACGCCATCGGGCTGTTCTACCCCTTCATCGAGGATGCGGATGTGCGCATGATCGGCGTCGAGGCCGGCGGTGACGGCCTCGCCACCGGCCGCCATGCCGCGCCGCTGTGTGCCGGCAAGCCCGGTGTGCTGCACGGCAACCGGACCTACTTGATGGAGGACCAGAACGGTCAGATCCAGGACACGCACTCGATCTCCGCGGGCCTGGATTACCCGGGCGTCGGCCCCGAGCACGCGTGGCTCAAGGATTCCGGCCGCGCCGAGTATGTGGCCGTGACCGATGCCGAGGCCCTCGCCGCATTCCATACCCTGACCCGCATCGAGGGCATCATCCCGGCGCTGGAGACCAGCCACGCGCTGGCTTACGCGGCCAAGCTCGCACCCACCATGCGCCGCGACCAGACCCTGGTGGTGAACCTCTCGGGACGCGGTGACAAGGACATGGATACCGTCGCCCGGCTGGATGGGATCAAGCTGTGAGCCGCATCGACACGCGCTTCGCGCAACTGCGCGCCGAGAGCCGCACCGCGCTGATCCCCTTCGTGACCGCCGGCGACCCGACCCCGGACGTGACGGTGCCGCTGATGCACCGCATGGTGGCCGCCGGTGCGGACCTCATCGAGCTGGGCGTGCCCTTCTCCGACCCCATCGCCGACGGCCCGGTGATCCAGCGCGCCACGGAGCGGGCGCTCGCTGCCGGCGTAAGCCTGCGGGACGTGCTGGCGATGGTGCGCGCCTTCCGTGCCGAGGACACCGAGACACCGGTGGTGCTGATGGGCTATCTCAACCCCATTGAGATCATGGGCGCGAAGACCTTTGCCGCCGAAGCGGCCGCTGCCGGCGTGGACGGCTGTTTGGTGGTAGACGTGCCGCCGGAGGAGACCGCCGATCTGGCCGGTGAGCTGCGCCCATCGGGCCTGGATCTGGTGTACCTGCTGGCGCCGACATCCGATGATGAGCGCATCGCCCGCATCGGCGCCGTTGCCTCGGGCTTCGTCTACTACGTCGCGGTCAAAGGCGTCACCGGCGCCGGTAACCTCGACATCGACGCTGTCGCGGCCAAGCTCGCCGAGATCCGCCGTCAGATCGTGCTGCCGGTGGGCGTCGGCTTCGGCATCAAGGACGGCGCCAGCGCGGCGCGGGTGGCGGCGGTGGCGGATGCCGTCATCGTCGGCAGCGCGATTGTCGAGCGGGTCGAGCGATTGATGGACCAGCCCGCGGAGATCCCGGATGCTATCGGCGCCTTCCTCGCCGAGCTGCGTCAAGCCATCGACGCGGCCGACAACCCATGAGCCCACCCGGGGGCAACGCCGTGAGCTGGTTCGAAAAGCTGATCCCGAGCCGTATTCGCACCGAGGCCAACAATAAGCGGGCGGTGCCGGAAGGACTATGGGACAAGTGTCCGGGTTGCAACGCCGTGCTCTATCGTGCCGAGCTCGAGCGCAACCTGGACGTCTGTCCCAAGTGCAACTATCACAATCGCATCGGCGCGCGGCGGCGTCTGAAGCTGTTCCTCGACGACGCGCAGGTGGAGGAGATCGGCGCCGAGCTCGAGTCCGACGACCCGCTCAAGTTCAAGGATCTTAAGAAATACCGCGAGCGTCTGGCGCAGGCGCAGAAGCAGACCAACGAGCGTGAGGCACTGGTGGTGCTGCGCGGCCAGCTCAAGGGGATGGGCATGGTCGCTGCCGCCTTCGAGTTCAGCTTCATGGGGGGCTCTATGGGGTCCGTCGTCGGCGAGCGGTTCGTCCGCGGCGTCGAGGTAGCGCTCCGGGACAGCCTACCCATGGTCTGTTTCTCCGCCAGCGGCGGTGCGCGCATGCAGGAGTCGCTGTTCTCGCTGCTACAGATGGCCAAGACCAGCGCCGCGCTGGGGCTGCTGCGGGAGAAGGGCCTGCCATTCATCTCGGTGATGACCGACCCAACCATGGGCGGCGTCTCCGCGAGCCTGGCGATGCTTGGGGATATCAACATCGCCGAGCCCAACGCGCTGATCGGCTTCGCCGGTCCGCGGGTCATCGAGCAGACCGTGCGCGAGACCCTGCCGGACGGCTTCCAGCGCAGCGAGTTCCTGCTCGAGCACGGTGCCCTGGACCAGATCTGCGATCGCCGCGACTTGCGTGATCGCATCGCAGAGCTGGTGTCGATGCTGATGCGCCTACCCCCGGGTGAGGGGCCAGGGGCTAGCGGCTAGGAACTAGCCCCTAGCTTCTAACCCCCGCTTGGCAGTGCGCTTCGGAACCCTCGCCGGCTGGCTCGCGTGGCAGGAGACGCTTCACCCGAGCCGTATCGACCTGCGACTCACACGCGTCGGCGGGGTCTGGGCTGCGCTCGGGCTCGGGCACCTCGGCTGTCCGGTGATTACTGTCGGCGGCACCAACGGCAAGGGCTCGGTGGTGGCCTACCTGGAGGCGATGTTTCGCGCGGCGGGTTACCGCACCGGCGCCTATACGTCGCCGCACTTGCTGCGCTACAACGAGCGCATCCGCATCGACGGCGCCGAGGTGGCTGATGCGGACCTCTGTGACGTCTTCGCGCGGATCGACGCCGCCCGCGGCGACGCGCTGCTGACCTATTTCGAGTTCGGTACGCTGGCGGCATTGACGCTGTTCGCAGAGGCGGCGCCCGATGTGGTGCTACTGGAGATTGGGCTCGGCGGGCGCCTGGACGCGGTCAACATCATCGATGCCGATGTAGCGGTGGTCACCAGCATCGGCTGCGACCACATGGCCTGGCTCGGCGACACGCCGGCTCAGATCGCCTTTGAGAAGGCTGGCATCTTCCGCCCTCGGAGGCCCGCGGTGATCGGCCAGGCAGACGCGCCGCCCCGGCTGCGCGAGCGGGCGCTGGAGGTCGGTGCGACGCCGCTGCAACTGGGCCGGGAGTTCCACTGGCGCATCGATGGTGGCCAGTGGCATTGGCAGGGGGCCGATGGCATTCGGCGCGAGGCGCTGCCGCCGCCAGCGTTGCGGGGCCGCCACCAGTACGACAACGCCGCAGCGGCCGTCTGTGCCCTGGAATGTCTGCACGATCGACTGCCGGTGGATGCGGGCGCCTTGCGCCGCGGGCTGCACCGCGTGCAATTGCCGGGCCGCTTCACGGTGCTGCCCTCGGCGTCGCCTGGCACACCCACTTGGGTGCTGGACGTCGCCCACAACCCGGATGCGGCCCGCGTGCTGGCGCAGAACCTGGCTGTACTCAACTGCGGTGCCGGGTGTCACGCCATCATCGGCGTATCGTCTGACAAGGACGCCGCGGCCATCGCCGCCGCGCTCGCCGGCTGCGTGGATACCTGGCATGCGGTGCTGGCGCCCGGCCCCCGGGGCATGCCCGTCGAGGCGCTGGTGGCGGCCATCGCCCGAGGTGCCCCGGATGCGCACATCCGGCACCACCTCGGGCTGGATGCGGCTGTTGAGACCGTGATCGCCACTGCGGGAGGGGACGACTGCGTCGTGGTATTTGGGTCGTTCACGACGGTTGAGGCGGCGCTGCGCAACCCCGCCATCGGTCCTGTATAATCGCGCGCCAGCAGGCCGGAGGCACCCTGGGGGCGCGCCGGCAAACCTCTCCGACACAGTTGCGACCTAACTAGGGGTAAGCCGAATGGACGAAGGTGCGAAAAGACGGTTAGTGGGCGCTGCGGTGCTCGTGGCGCTGATCGTCATCTTCGTGCCGATGTTGCTGGACGATTCGGAACGGGACGGTCTCGGTGAGCCCATCGTCATTCCCGATGAGCCTGCTGTGGAGCCGGGCGTCGAGGAGCAGCCGGAGGCACTGACCGCAGAGGATCTGATCCCACCACTACCGACCCCGGCGCCGCCGCCAGGTGCAGTCGTCGAGCCGCCGCAGACAGCTGGGGAGGCTGTGGAGCCGGCGGACGAGGCGCTGGTGGATCTGGTCCCGGAGCCAGCGCCGGACCTGGCCCCGGCGGGTCCCAATACGGTGCCAGCGGGCACCCTGTCCTGGGTGGTGCAGGTGGCGAGTCTGGGCTCCCCGGACGCGGCGAAGAAGCTGCAGGATAAGCTGCGTGCCAAGGGCTACACTGCCTTCGTGGAGCAGGCGGTGGTGAACGGCAAGCGGTACTACCGTGTGCGCGTCGGGCCGGAGGTGGAGCGTGCCCGCGCCGACAGCCTCGCCAACCGGCTGCAGGGTGAGACGGGCAACAAGCCATTGGTGCAACGCTACCCTTAGGGGTATGCGGTGCCCAGGCGGGTTCCGCGCGACTCTATGGTGCAGCTTGCTGCTGCAACCAGTTGGTTGCAACTCTTTGACCGTGTCGCCGTTCGGCCGCGAATATCGCTGAGGAATCACGCAAGATCATGATCTGGGTCGACTACGTCATCATCGGAATCATCGCGTTGTCGGCCATTATCGGGCTCGCGCGCGGCCTCATTCGTGAGGTCCTGGCCCTCGGCGTCTGGATCGCCGCACTGATCGCCGCCTGGTTCTTCTACGGGCCGGTTGGTGAGCTGCTGACGCCCTGGGTGGAGACGCCGTCCGTGCGCTTGGGTGCCGCTGTGGTGCTGATCGTGCTCGGCGTGCTGATCCTCGGCGCCATCATCGGCTGGATTCTGTCCGTGCTGGTTGACAAGACCGGACTGACCGGCACGGACCGCCTGCTCGGCATGGTATTCGGCACCGCCCGCGGCGCGGTGGTGGTGGCACTGTTGGTGTTCCTCGCCTCGCTGACGCCAGTCGTGCAGGACCCCTGGTGGGCGCAGTCCCAGTTGCTGCCCAAATTCCAGTTGCTGGCGGATGCGATGCTCGATCTTGTACCACCCGATCTTACGGAGAAGATCAAGTCCATCTAGGTGAATCATGTGCGGCATCGTCGGCATCGTCGCCAAGCAGCCGGTCAACCAGCTCCTCTATGACGCCCTGTTGGTGCTGCAGCACCGCGGGCAGGACGCGGCTGGCATTGTGACCAGTGACGGCGACAAGCTGCACATGCGTAAGGATGCCGGCCTGACCCGCGACGTCTTCAGTACGCGCCACATGCTGCACCTGCGCGGCACCATGGGCATCGGCCATGTGCGCTATCCTACCGCCGGCGTGTCCAGCTCCGCCGAGGCGCAGCCGTTCTACGTGAACTCGCCCTACGGGATCGTTCTGGCGCACAACGGAAACCTCACCAACGCCGAGGATCTGAAGCAGGAGGTCTTCGTCCAGGACCTCCGGCACATCAACACCGAGTCGGACTCCGAGATTCTGCTCAACGTCTTCGCCCACGAGCTGCAGGCCCAGGATCGGCTGCGGATCGACGAGGAGGACATTTTCCGCGCCGTGGAGGGCGTGCACCGGCGTTGCAGCGGCGGCTACGCGGCAGTGGCGATGATCCCGGGCTTCGGCCTGTTCGGCTTCCGCGACCCCTACGGCATCCGGCCGGTGGTCTACGGCAAGCGCGATACGGACCGGGGCACCGAGTACATGATTGCCTCCGAGAGCGTGGCGCTCGATACCAATGGCTTCCAGTTGGTCTCGGACATAGCCCCCGGCGAGTGCGTGCTCATCGACGTGCACGGTAATCTGTATCGGCGCCAGTGCGCGCAGCAGCCGGTGCTGTCGCCGTGCATCTTCGAGTTCGTCTACTTCGCGCGGCCGGACTCCATCGTCGACAACATTTCGGTGCACAAGGCGCGCTCGCGCATGGGCAAGAAGCTCGCGGCCAAGATCAAGCGGGTCTGGCCGGATCACGACATCGATGTCGTCATCCCAGTGCCGGACACCAGCCGCACCGCGGCGCTGCAACTGGCCAACCAGCTCGGCGTACCCTACGCGGAGGGCTTCATCAAGAACCGCTATATCGGCCGCACCTTCATCATGCCGGGGCAGCAGGTGCGCAAGAAATCGGTGCGCCACAAGCTAAACGCCATCGACCTCGAGTTTCGCAAGAAAAACGTGCTGCTGGTGGACGACAGCATCGTGCGCGGGACCACCTCGCAGCAGATCGTCCAGATGGCCCGGGATGCTGGGGCGAAGCGTGTGTACTTCGCGTCCGCCGCGCCTCCGGTGCGCTACCCGAACGTCTACGGTATCGACATGCCGGCGGCGAGCGAGCTCATCGCGCACGATCGCACCGAGGCGCAGATCGAGGCGGAGCTCGGCTGCGACCGTCTCGTCTTCCAGGACCTGGGCGACCTCATCGAGGCGGTGCAGAAGAGGGGCAAGAGCCACGTCGACCGCTTCGACACCTCGGTGTTCGACGGCGTCTATGTCACCAACGACGTGACCCGGGACTACCTCGACACACTAGAGCGGATGCGCAACGACGGCGCCAAGCAGCAATCGCGCCGCGATGAGACCGTGCTCGACCTGCACAACTCCGCCTAGCATGGACGCGGAAGACGCCCCCGAGGGTGACTGGGGCTTCGCCACCCGCGCCCTGCGCATAGGGCACCGGCGCACCGTCGAGGGCGAGCACTGCGAGCCCATTTTCACCACCTCCAGCTTCGTCTTTGCGAGCGCCGCGGAGGCCGCCGCGCGCTTTGCGGGCGAGTCCCCCGGCAACATCTACTCGCGCTTCACGAACCCGACGGTGCGCAGCTTCGAGGAGCGGCTGGCGGCCCTGGAAGGGGGCGCCTCCTGTGTCGCGACGGCCTCGGGCATGTCCGCGATCCTGGCCACCTGCATGGGACTGCTGGCGGCCGGAGACCACATCGTCTCGTCACGCAGCCTGTTCGGCAGCACCACCATGCTGTTCGACAAGTATCTGGTGCGGTTCGGCATCCAAACCAGCTACGTGGACCTCACCGACCTGGACGCCTGGGCCGCGGCCATCCGGCCCGAGACACGGCTGTTGTTCCTGGAAACGCCCTCGAATCCGCTGACCGAGATGGCGGCGATCACGCCGCTCGCCGAGCTGGCCCATGCCCATGGCTGCCTGCTGGCGGTGGACAACTGCTTCTGCACCCCGGCGCTGCAGCGGCCGTTGGCCCTGGGTGCGGACCTGGTCATCCATTCCGCCACCAAGTACCTGGACGGGCAGGGTCGCTGCGTGGGCGGCGCCGTGGTTGGCGATGCGAAGCGGGTTGGGGAGGACGTCTTCGGCGTCGTGCGCACGGCCGGGCCGTCCATGAGCCCGTTCAACGCCTGGGTCTTTCTGAAGGGGCTGGAGACCCTGGAGCTGCGGATGTTGGCGCACTCCCGGGCGGCGCTGGAGCTGGCCAGATGGCTGGACGCACATCCCGCGGTGGAGCACGTGCACTATCCGGGGCTCAGTGGGCATCCGCACCACCACCTGGTGGGCGAGGGCGCCCAGCAGCGCGCCGGCGGCGGCATCCTCGCCTTTGCGGTCGCCGGGGGGCGGGAGGCCGCCTGGCGGGTCATCGATGCGACCCGGCTCTGCTCCATCACCGCCAACCTCGGTGACACCAAGACCACCATCACCCACCCCGCCAGCACCACCCATGGCCGCCTGAGCCCCGACGCGCGGGCCGCCGCGGGCATTGGCGACGGGCTCATCCGGATTGCCGTCGGTCTCGAGTGTGTCGCCGACATCCAGGCCGATTTGGCGCGAGCGTTGGACGGCTAGGACACTGCCGTATCCTGCTGCTCAGTCTGCTGCCCGTGCCCACTCCGGCTGCGGCGGACCGTCCTCCAAGATCCCGGTTTCTCCCTCGGACTTCGCGATGATCACGGCGCCGGCGGAGTCGCTGGTGACGTTTACGGCCGTGCGCATCATATCGAGGATGCGATCCACGGCCAGGATGAGGCCGATACCCTCCAGCGGCAGCCCGACTGCGGTCAGGATGATGGAGATAGCTACCAGGCTGGCCGCCGGGATACCGGCAACGCCGATGGAGGTCAGGAGCGCCAGCAGCACCACGGTGAACTGGGTCGTGATGGACATCTCGATGCCATAGGCCTGGGCGATGAACATGACCGCCACGCACTCGTACAGGGCGGTGCCGTCCATGTTGACCGTGGCGCCGAGCGGCAGCACGAAGCTGGTGGTCTTGTTGGAGACGCCGGCGTTCTTCTCGACGCACTCCATGGTCACCGGCAGCGTCGCCGATGAGGACGCGGTGGAGAAGGCGGTGAGCAGAGCGGGGCTCACCGCCCGGTAGTGCCGGATGGGATTCACGCCGCCCAGGAATCTGAGCAGCAGCGGCAGGGTGATGAAGAAGTGGATGGCGAGCGATGCTGCCACCGTGAAGAAGAAGGCCGCCAGGGGCACGAAGGCCGAGAGCCCCGTCTCGGCGACCGTCTCCGCCACCAGCGCGAAGACCCCGATGGGCGCGAAGCGCATCACGAGATCGGTGATGCGCATCATGATCTCGAACATGCCGTTCCAGAAGTTGTACTGGGACTCGGCGAACTGGTTCTCGATGCGCGTCAGGAAGAAGCCGTAGAGCAGGCTGAAGAAGATGAGCCCGAGCATCTGGCCTTCGCTTGCCGCATGCACGACATTGGTCGGGATCATGCGCAGGAAGATGGCCACGATGTCCTCGGCGCCCTTGTCGGCGAGATCTTCCTCCAGTGCCGCGGTGTCCTCGTGCAGGCCGAAGACCTCCTGCGCCGAGCCCTCGACGACGCCCGGCTGAATCAGGTTGACCATCAGCAGGCCGACGATGATCGCAAGCGTGCTGGTCATCGCGTAGTAGCCGATGGTCTTGCCGCCGAGGCGCCCCAGGTTCTCGGAGTCGCCGATGCCGGCCACGCCGATGATGATGGACGAGACGATCAGCGGCACGATCAGCATCTTCAGGGCGTTCAGGAAGAGCTGCCCCACGAAATCCAGCGCACCGTTCACGTTGAGGCCGAAGACCATGCCGTCTGCACCGACGGCGAGGCCGACGATGATGGCGAGGCCCAGTGCGATCAGGATCTGCCAGTGCAGCTTGAGTTTCATGAGGCCCATCTGGAGCTCCCGGTGAGGTGCGGCATGCGGAGGCGCCGACAATGCGTTTGCGCGATGTTGGGGGAGATTACCGGAAGCAGGATGCCTGCGGAAACCGCGCTTGCCCGCCCGCCGATGCCCACGGCCGAGCAGGTTCTGCGGTTGCTTCCCATGCCCGTTGTGGGAATGTTATATTTATCCGCTTAACGTCGGTCATCGACATGCCGCATGGCCGCGTGTCCGCTGCAGCGCGGTCGGACACCGCGCGAGCGGTCAATGGCGTCGAGCCCATGCCATGCAATTTCGTGTCTTCTACCTGATCAACCGCTCCGGCGAGTGTGTCTCCTCCACCAGCGCGGTTGCCATGACGCCCAAGGCCATTTGCGAGCAGATGCTCGATCGTCTCCAATCCGAGGATGATTATCTCGGCATTCTTGACGCCGAGGACAATACGCTCCAGGTCCTCCCCGAGCCCGACAACAAGCGCTACTACGTCGAAGTCCCCATCGACGCCGCCAAGGCGTCCTACGGTCGCTACGTCACCCGCGCGGAGCTCGAGGAGCTGGTGCGCACCCTCCCGCCCACCTTCGACGAGCGCAGTATTCCCGGCCTCACTTACCGCCCGTGGTAACGCCGACTGGCTGATCCCGGCCGACCGATCCAGACCGGTCCGACCAACTGGCGGCCCCGGCCGGTGAGCCGGCTCCTGCGTGCCGATCGGCCGCTCCGGTGCCTGATCCGCAGGCCCCGAAGTCGACGCGCACTCTGCCGACAGCAAGCCAAGAGGTGGCCGGAACCCCCGGTGGCACCCTCAGGAGCCGTCGGGGAGTGCTGCCTTACGCCGGGTCGCCGCCCGTCGTGCGCTGCTGCAGCGCCGCGAGCTCCCGTTCTTGGCGCTTGACCCGGCGCAGCAGCTCCGGCAGCTGTGCGAGTGCACCGAGCTCGCGCAGGGTCTGTTTCATGTCCCGCGCCGGCGTGCCGAAGACGGTCGCACCGGCCGCTACGTCCTTGGTGACGCCCGACTGGCCGCCGATGCGGCTGCCGTGCATGACGGTGACGTTCGGCTCGATGACGCAGTCGTCGCCGATCTGCACATCCGCTCCGATCTGTGCGCCGCCGGCGATGACGCAGCGTGCGCCGATGACGGCGGCGGCGCCGATGACCGCGCC
>Ga0316579_10000482_pt1 | contig 12955 bp, 10 predicted proteins | sample J5NA_2_FD_203074 | JGI IMG/M metagenome (GOLD analysis project Ga0316579, IMG submission 203074) | Rhizosphere microbial communities from salt marsh grasses in Alabama, United States - J5-7_160517rDrA | ecosystem: Host-associated > Plants > Roots > Rhizosphere | place: USA: Alabama | collected... | reverse complement strand
GAAACATTGGGGGAAAACTGCCTGCGGGAATGTGCCGCCCTATTCGTCGTCCACATCCCCGCCGCTGTCAATTCTATTTGATGATCGATCATCTGGCGGTCACCCGAGAATTACCCCAATCATACCACCCCGACTTCACGATCCATTCATCATGGGAAGGTCGCTTCGAACGGAACAACCTTGACCACGTCGCCTGCTTTGAAAATAGCCGAGCCTTCCTTGACGGACACCGGAAAAGAGAAGTCCGGTGCGCCGGTCCACCATTTTTCGAGTTCATCCCAAGGTGTCACCCCCTTTTCTTTCAACATCATCGCACCCGGCAGCAATAGTGTCAGCAGGGTTTGGCGCGTGTCGAACATCGCCGGTACCCTGAGTTGGTTTGTCTTCCCAGGTGGAATCCACATGGTCTCGGACGAATTGACGGTGTTGACCTCGAAATCATCGAACAGAATGGTGAACTTGAACCCGTCCAGTTCTACCGGATAGGCGGACGGATTATCGATATTGAAAACAAAGGCCATCATCATCGGCGCACCATAATCACCCGCGGTGCCTTTGGTGGGTTCCACTTTCTTCGCGTAATACCAGTACCCGGTGTAGTAAGGTACCTCGACATGGCTTAAAACAACCTTGGGAACTTTAAAGTTTGATTCACTCGGTTTCGTCTCCATACCGGCGCATCCGACCAGAAAGACGGCTACAACGACCACGCTTAGACATGTCATAATAAAAGTGTGTTTGCGCATTATTCCCTTCCTCCTCCTAACAAACGGTTGGTGGGTTCCGATAGGCAAGCACGGCCCGGATTCGGGTCTTCTTCCGTCTGTAACCGGAAAAAGTGCGTGTTGTGCCGGGTTCAGAGCCCGTTGGAAAGCGACGATTTGCGTCCGGTCGCTACGTCAGCCAGCGTTTTCGCCGCTTGTAGTGCTTGACGTCCCGGAAACTCTTTCTTCCTCCCAGGTCTGTCATCCCCAGGTAAAAATCCTTGATGTCTGGATTTTCACGCAGCCTCTCAGCCGAATCGTCCATGACAATTCTTCCGGTCTCCATCACATAGGCATGCGGTGCAACATTGAGCGCCAGCTTAGCATTCTGCTCCACCAGCAGAATCGAAATCTTTTCCTCCTGATTGAGCCTAGTGATGATGTTGAAAATCTCGTGAATCAGCAACGGTGCCAGACCCATGGACGGCTCATCCAGCAGGATCAGTTTGGGACTGGTCATTAGCGCCCGCCCGACAACCGTCATCTGCTGCTCGCCGCCGCTGATAAAGCCGGCGGTCTCACTGCGTTTTTGCTTCAGGCGTGGAAAGTAGTGATAAACCATTTCCAATCCGTCTTTCACCGAGCGGCCGAATTTTCGCATGTGAGCCCCCACCTTCAGATTCTCCTCAACCGTCAGGTGCTCGAACACACGCCGCCCCTCGATGACCTGCACGACGCCCATTTTAGCAATCTTTTCGGGCGGCAACCGGTCGATACGCTCGCCCATGAATACGATCGAACCGTCGGTCACCTCGCCGTCCTCGTGCTTCAACAGACCCGATATGGCCTTCAGTGTCGTGCTCTTTCCGGCCCCGTTGGCCCCCAGCAGCGCGACGATGCCGCCCTCCGGCACTTCGATAGAAACCCCTTTGATCACCAGGATGACTTCGTGATACTTCACCTCGATGTTGTTGATTTTAAGGATCGATTCCGCAGTAGACAAAGCCTCAAGTCCTCCTAAGGATGTGGGGCAAATAGTTTGCTGGTTAACAAGTTAACTGGAAGAAAAGACGTCTCCTAATTAACGACTTAACCAATCGACCAGTTAACTTCTTAAACCAATATTACCAGCCGAGCCATTCGTTGGCCCAGCGATCCGGCCAACGGCTCTTGATGTCGACGGCCTTGACCAGAACGATTTTTCCGTTGTCGATCGTGTAGATCGGAACCTGCCCGGATACGCGGTGATCTTCGGCGGTGTATGTCAGGGGGGCGCCGCCCAGGAAGAGATCGTAGCCCCTCATGGTTTCAAAACCCTCTTTCAAAATCCCCACGCCGTCCAGTTGGCCGGCCTTGTCGGCCCGCTTCATGGCCTCCCAAAGGGCCAGGGCGTTCGACCAGGCCTGGATCGTGTGAACGGTGCGTTTTTCCAACGGGATGCCTGGATTGTACTTCTTGGCGTATTCGATGACCTTGTCCATCATGGGCACACCTTCACCGAAGAACGCGCAGACCGAAACACCCATGGCCCCTTCGGCCGCTTTGCCCGCCAGCTTGGGCAGGTTTTCGTCAAAGCCCCAATTATTGATGATGTGCCCCGCCTCCAGACCCAGGGCGTAGGCATCCCGGAGGGTGGCCGCCACCGACATCACGGTGTTGCCGTGCCAGACGACATCGGGTTTGAAGTCTTTCATGGCCAGCACTTGGCTCTTGGTATCGATGGCGAACAGGGAGACATCCTGGTCCGGGCCGATTTCGAAGCCCAGCAGGGTTGCCTGGTCCTTGACCGCCTTGATCGGAGCACTCGAATAGGGTGAAGCGAACATATAGGCGCACTGAAAGCGCGGCTTGCGCTTACCGTAATCCGCGTTTTTCGGCCAGCGCTCGTCGAACCAGGCCGTGAGCGCCGCCCGGGCGTTGGTAGAGTAATCGGTGGCAGCGAAGAGATTGTAAGGCGTCTTTTTCGGGTCGGTCAAGTGGGCCGAATAGGAAGCCGACACGTAAGGGATTTTGTCTTTGGTCACCGTGGGTGAGAGGGCCTCCGTGTCGCCGGTTCCCCACCCCAGCACGGCCACGCAGCCCAACCGCTTAAAGAGCTTGTATTTGGTGAGGGCCTCGGGAACGCGGTAACCGTAGTCGAACTGGGTCAGTTTGATATTCTTGCCGTTGATGCCGCCGTTGTCGTTCATGTAGTGCACGGCCTCGGCAATGCCGAGAGCATAGTCCTTCCCGACATCGGAAGTAGCGCCGGTCATGTCGTTCAATGCCCCGAGCTTAACCTCCGCAGCCCCGGCTGCTGCGGTAAGGCCCATGGTCAGGATAAGAGCAAAAACCGACACGAACACCTTTGACGATAGATTCTTGCGTTTGCGCATTGCCTTCCCCCTTTAGAAAATGTAGTGTTTCATTGCTACTGGGTTTTTGCCGAAAGAATGTCTTCTATCACCTCCTTCGCGTCAATAGGAAAACGGCCAAAGATTGAAATAGTTCTTTGTCTGCCACCAGCGGTAGGCCAGTCCGTTGGGCTCGAAAATCATAAAGACGCAAATGGCCAATCCAAAGGCGGCCTCCTTTACAAACAGAAAATCCATGAACAACGGTTCGGCCCATGCAAAGCCCATATCCAGAAACTGCATGATGCTCAGCTGCAGCACTTCCATGATGACCACCATGAAGATCGAACCGAAGATCGTACCGTATATTGAGCCGACCCCGCCGATAAGAATGACGCCAACCAGCCACAACGACCAAAACCACGGAAAGTGCTCGGGGCTGATGGCCGCCAGGTTGCTGATCCAGAATGCACCGGCAATGCCGCCGATAAAACCGGCAACAAAAAATGCCAGCAGTTTGTTTTTAATGATGTTGATGCCCATCACCTTAGCCGATACATCGTTGTCTCGAATCGCCACCCAGGCTCGGCCGACCCGACTGCGCAACAGGTTCGCCATAGCGGTCACGCACAGGATAACCAGAACGAGCATCATGTAATAGACTTTCAGATCGTCATCTATCAACCAGGGCCCGACTTTGATGGTGCCGGGCGGCAGGGAAAAAGCCTGTCCACGGCCACCGATCTGGCTGATGTACTGGGTGATGATAAAGTCGACGGTGATGAACTGAGCCGCCATGGTGGTCAAAATGAGGTAAAAGCCCTTGACCTTGGCGGACGGCAACCCGAACAGCACGCTCCAGATACCCGCCGCCAGTGCGGCGACGACGATGCTAATCGGATAGGCCAAACCGAAATCGACCAGGAATTGCGGCCAGGGAAATTCGAGGATGAGCAAGGTGCTCGTATAAGCCCCTACGGCGATAAAGGCGGCATGTCCCAGGGTCACCTGGCCACAAAAACCGATCAGAAGCTGAACGCCAAGGGCTCCCAGAATGGTGTAGCCGATGGTGTTGCACACACTGAGGTAGTAGGGGCCCGACAGCAACGGTATCAGGATAAAAAGGATTGCAAAGAGCAGGATCATTTTGCTTTTGATAAATTTGGTCTGAAACCAGGCTTGATCCTGGGCGTAGTTTTGGTGGTAAACACTGCAGGGTAACCAGGTTGTCGACATGAATTAACTCCGTTAATGGTTTGCGGTTTTAGGTTTTAGGTTAGATGGTGTTTGTTTCATTTTACGGCTGCTCGACTTTCTCACTTGGTTTCTCAAAACCTAAAACTTAAAACATAAATCGTTATACTCTTTCGATTCTCTCCCAGCCCCACAGGCCGTAAGGCTTGAAGAGCAGAAACACTGCCATAAAAGCAAAAGGGGCAACCTCTTTCACGCCTCCGGGGAAATAACGGTCGAGATAGGCGCCGCAGAGGTTTTGCAGAACACCGATGATGAGGCCACCGACAATGGCACCCGGCACCGAGTTGAGCCCCCCCAGGACCACGGCCGGCAGAACGAGAAGCCCGAGGTATCCGACCGAAATATTCAGTCCGTTGATGTTGCCCAGCAGCGTCCCCCCGACGCCGGCGGCCATAAACGCGATAGCCCACGCGGCGGCGTAAACGAAGCGGGCGCTGACGCCAAGCGAAAGGGCCGCCATTTCGTCATCGGCCGTGGCCTGCATGGCCAAACCCCAGCGCGTGTACTTGAAGAAGGTCACGAAGACGACCAGCAAAACGATGGCCGCCACAAAACTCCACAGGTAGACCGAACCGACGATGATCGGGCCGAACCGAATCGGTTCCAGTGTAAACACCGGCGGGGTAAAAACCCGAGTGTCTGTTCCCCAGATCAGCTCGACGCAGCCCTTGAAAAAGAAGGACAGACCCACGGTCACCATGATGACGGTCAGGACCGGCTCGCCGATCAGACGATCGAGAAAGATCCGCTCGGTCAAAATGCCGAGAACAAATCCGATCACCAGCGAAATGCCGAGCGACACCAAAAACGGCAATCCCATTGAATAGAAAGTCAGGGAAGTATAAGCGCCGATAAGCGTCAACTCGCCCATGGCCAGGTTCAGTACGCCGGAGCATTTATAGATCAGCACCCACCCGAGAGCGACGAGGGCATAAATACCCCCCACCATGATGCCGGTGGTCAGTGTCATTAAAAACAGTTCCATCGTATCGTCTCCTTGGAGCAAGGGTTTTCGGTCGGGCCGAAATGCAATCGTTTCTTTTTAATTTTGACACGCCCGGTTTAGACCCGAGCTATCTTCCGTATGGTCAAATCAGTTCGGATATTCGATTCCCGGCCGTCCTCGTACTTGATGGTGGTATCGATGTGCACGATGTCGTTATCAGAATACAGGGCGTTGACGATGTCTTCGTATCGTTTTTCGACGAATGCACGGCGCAGCTTGCGGGTCCTGGTAAGCTCGTCGTCATCTGCATCCAACTCTTTGTAAAGATTAGTAAATTTTTCGATCCGAGCGGCTTCGGGCAGATCCTTGTTAGCCTGCCGGATCTGAGTCTCAACCAGATCGTAAATTGCGGGCTGCTGAGAAAGTTCGTGATAGCTGGTGTAGTTGATTTTCTTTTCATCGGCCCAATTACCCACCACGGCATAGTCGATGCACATCACCGCCACGATGTAATCGCGCTGGTTACCTATAACCCAGGCATCCTTGATATACGGGCTGAATTTGAGACGCGTTTCCAGATACTGCGGAGAGAACGGTTTGCCGTCACGCAGGGTAAAAACGTCTTTGGTGCGGTCGAACACCACCAGATGTCCATCCTCGTCGATGAACCCTCTGTCATCTGAGTGCAACCACCCATCTATCAGGGCCTTTGCCGTCGCTTCCGGGTTTTTGTAGTAACCCAAAAAAACAGACGGGCTTTTGGTGATGATCTCTCCTTCTGAGGTGATCTGGATTTCGGTTCCCGGAATCGGTTTGCCGACTGTATCGAACTTGATCTCACCACCGCGATGCACGACCGAGATGCCGGCCACCTCGGTTTGGCCGTAGATCTGTTTCAGGTTCACACCCATGGAGTGAAAAAACCGGAAATGATCCGGCCCCATGGCCGCACCGCCGGTATACGCGTTCCGAACACGGGAAAGGCCGAGATGATCTTTCAGTTTTTTGTGGACGGTAATGTCGGCCAGTCCGCTCAGAAGGCTCCAATACCATGGAACCGGTGTCTTTGAAAATTTCAAGTCCGCCACCCGGTAGCCGACTGCACTGGCGAATTCGTAAAATTTACGTTTCAGCCAGGTGGCGTCCAAGTATTTAACCTGGACCGACCGGGTCATCTGCTCGTACATCCGCGGCGGGGCGAACATAACATGCGGGCCGATCTCACGGATGTTTTCCTGGGCGGTTTCCGTACCCTCCGGAAAATTGATGGTATAGCCAATCTGCAGCCCGCACGATATCGACATCATTTGTTCCCCGATCCAGGCAAACGGCAGATAGGAGACGTAATCGTCGGTTGCAAGACAGGGGTCGACGGTCATCAGGCTCCGGCCCATGGTCAGCATATTGTTGTGAGACAGCAGGGCCCCCTTGGGCAGCGAGGTGGTGCCGGAGGTGTAAAACAGCAGGGCCACCTCTTCTCCGTGTCCTTTGGCAATCAGATCTTCAAAAAGCTGCGGCTGCTTGAGATCCAGTTCCCGTCCGAGCTGTTGGACCTCCTTGAGGCTAATCAGAAAGTCCTCGTCGTAGTTGCGCATCCCCTTTGGATCGTCCCAGATTATTTTTTTCAGTTTGGGGCATTCTTGAAATATCGACAGGGCCTTATCGACTTCCTCCTGCCCTTCACCAAACAGAAATTTAGTGTCCGAGTGATCGATAATGTACCTGACCTCATCGATCAAGCTGTCCTGGAACAGCCAGACACCGACGCCCCTGGCGCAGAGGGCCGCCATCTCGGCCCACAGTCCCTCGGGTCGATTGTCGCCGATCATGGCCACCTTGTCCCCCTCCTCGAGACCGAGACTGATGAGGCCGAGGGTAAGGTATTTCACCTCTTCGAAATATTGCTTCCATGTAATCGGGCACCAGATTCCGAATTCTTTCTCGCGCATGGCGACCCGGTCATCGCCGAATGCTTGGGCCTGCTGAAAAAACAGCTTGGGAATGGTCAGTTCCTTCGTAATCTCCATATCCGTCAATTCTCACCTTTTGATGCGGTTACGCCCTGGTCGCATAGAGGTCCTCTTCTCCCAGGTAGGCCTTGATCACCTCCGGACTGCTCTGAACCTCCTGCGGGGTGCCGTCCATTATCATGTTGCCGAAGTTGAGCACGAATACACGATCCGAGAGATCCATGACGACACCCATATCATGCTCCACCAACAGGCAGGTAACCTGCCAGCGTTTTTCCTCGTTCACATCCAGGATGAAGCGTGCCATGTCCTCGACTTCCTCGAGGTTCAGGCCGGCCAGCGGCTCGTCGAGGATAAGCAGTTCCGGCTCGAGGGCCAGGGCGCGTCCCAGTTCTACCCGTTTTTGCATGCCGTAGGGGAGCATCCCAACCGGTTTGTTGCGGATGTGTTCAATTTCCAGCAGATCGATGATTTCCTCTTCTATGAAGGTACGGTGCTCGATTTCCTCTTTCTTGGTCTTACCGTAGTATATCGAACCGCTCAAAATGCCCGATTTATAATGGATATGTCGTCCGAGGCGGATGTTGTCCAACACGGTCAAGCCACCGAATACTTCCACTTTCTGAAACGTGCGGGCCATGCCGAGTTTGGCACGGTCATGCGGGCTGACGTGGTTTACGCGCTCGCCTTTGTAACGAATGTCCCCTTTCTGGGGATGATACAAGCCGTTAACACAGTTCATCATGACTGTTTTTCCGGCGCCGTTCGGTCCGATGACCGAATGAATCTCACCTTTTCTTATTTTGAGGCTGACACCGGACAGGGCGTTCACCTTTCCGAAATACATATGGATGTCTTCCAGTTCTAGCAGCACATCCCCTTCTTTGATCTCGCTGACGGCGACCAATATTTCAATCTCCCTTAATCGGAATGTTTAAATGTACACCCTATTTGCTTGTTGCTGTCCCGGCTAATCGAATGTCGGCTCCAACACGGCCCCGGAAACAGTTCGTTTCTATAAGAAGAAGCAGTTTCTGAATATGGTTCAATCCCTAAAGACGATCCAATGCAAAATCGTAGCTACAATGTATCTTTGGTCAAGTCAAGAAAATTATGGACTCCTGATAAAACGGCGGTGCCGGATCTTTGTGTTTCTATTCCATTGCATACTAAACGACTGATATCAATTGTCAAGTTTATAATATAGCGGTATAATAGTTGGTTAAAACCACTATTGTTCAAAGGATATCAGGTGAGCCTGCAGATTGATTTTCTTGTTCTTGATCCCGAGTTTCTTGCGGATGTTGTGGCGGTGAAACAGGATGGTGTTTTTTGAAAGACACAGGAGGGCGGCTATCTCTTTGTTGGTTTTACCTTCTTTGACCAGGTTGGCCACCCGAATTTCGGTGGGGGTCAGATTGATGTTCCGTGCCGAAAATCGACTGATAAAAGGCGAGATAATATTGTTCAGATTCGATTCGAAGATGCTGATGAGCGTCAATTGATCGGTGCTCAGGCGGCTCTTTTTCAGTCGATCGAGGTAGGGGCCGATCAGTTCTTTCACGTTGGACAAAACATTGTCAGCCAATTCTTTTTTATCGTATTCACGCTGTTTCAACAAGACCTTGAGCGCGGTGTTGACCTCTGCCAGATGATGGGACTGGGCTTTGAGCTCCACTTCCCGTTTGCGCAGTTTTTTTTCGACCCGTTTGCGATCTTCGACTTCCCGGGCCAGCCGTGCGTTTGTTTTGGCCAGTTCGGCAGTCCGTCCGGCTACCAGCTCCTCCAACTGGTCGTGGTACTGCCGCAACTCCTCCTCGACCTTTTTGGCGGCACTGATATCCCGGAGGATCACGATGTTTCCGGCCGGTCTGCCGTCGCGGTCGTCATAGAGCCGCGAGCTTATCTGGACATCCAGTACACGACCGGTCTTGGTCAACCGCTTCGTTTCGAACAGCTGGATGGTGTTGCCGCTCAGCATGCTCTCTATCGCAACCCTTGTTTCCGGTAAATTCTCCTCGGGCACGAATTCGATCTGCCTTCCCAGCAGCTCTTCGCGCGCAAACCCGAAGGTGCGCTCGAAAGCCGGGTTGACATGGGTGGCCCGGCCTTCGATGTCGTAAACCACCACCGGATCGGGAGAGGATTCCAGTAAGGAGCGGTACAACTGCTCGCTGTGTCTCAGAATGGCCTCAGTCTTAACCCTCTCTTTCAATTCGCGGCGGGCATCGGTAATCAACTGCGCCTTTTCGAGCGCCAGCAGGGCCAGCTCGGCGAACCGGCCCAGAATCGTGACATCTTCCTCCCCGAATCGTTTTCCTTTTTCCACTCGAGCCAAACCGATGACGCCCAGCACACCTTTCTCCGATTTCAACGGAATCCCCACCACCGGTCCCAAGGGATCGAGGCTGCTGTCCGGCAGACGGCTGGGCCAAAGCTGGTAGTCGTCGACGGCGATCGGCTTTTCGACTTGCCAGACCTTGCCGCCCATACCCTCGCCGAGTCTGACCCGTCGGCCGAGTTGGCCCTTGAAAAAGCCCATCCCGACCTGCATCTGCAAACAGGCGCCGGCCGGATCGAGCAGATAGATGTAGCCGTGTCTCGTGCCGCTCAGAAGTGCCGCCCGGTAAAGGATGGTCTCCAGCAACTCTTCTTTGTCGAGCAGGTCGAGCAAGCCGATGGCGGTTTCATGCAACGCCGTCAGGTACTCGATGCGTCGCCGCAAGTCCGAGTTGCTCTCCTTCAAACCGGTGGCCGCTTCCCCCATTTCGCGGGATCTTTTTTCGATCTGGCGGCAGTCTGTTTCATTCTGTAAATTTTTGGGCACCCGTTTCACTCCGAGAGGGTATAAAGACAAATACGTATAGGCTTAAGGCTCTCGAAAAATAAGTTGGCAATTATGGGCGATGAGGCACCCAACCGACGGGGCGTGAAACCGTAGAAATATCTGGATATTCCGAGTTTTCGCAACGCAGCTGGGCAGGATGCATCGACGCCCGGAGGGCTAAATTGTTTATGATTGATCCCTTAGCCCAGGAAGGGTGGAAGGTGGCAGGGCCGTCGGGGAAAACTTGTCGAAAAGTCGATAGGTCCATGAAAACAACACTCACCCGGCAAGGGTCGGCCCTATTTTGTTTCGGCGACAGCCTGCCGCCGGCATCAAACCCCTCAGGACTTGCCCTGCCAACCGACCGTAACACTTCCTTCCGCCACAATCACCGGCACCTTGCGTTTACCTTTCGAATAGCTCAGCATCGTTTCCAATTTTTTCGGGGTCGAAAGGACGTCGATGTACTCAAAATCCTTGTTCTCATTTTCGTGAGCTTCCCGAGCTGCCGTGGTGAAAGGTCATGTGTTTTTACCAAAAATCAATATCTTGTCTGTCATCTTTTTCCTCCTGAACCCAAAACACCTCGTGGCGTGCAACGCATCGAAAGAGTCGCTGTCCGGCACTCACAATTAAATCCTCTATGCGGATGACGTAACAACATTCTCTATTGGTGTCAATGATTTGGAATTGACAACGACGTATTGCACTGGTAATTATGTATAATTAAAGCTCGTGTCCATCCGCGAATTGGCGGACGACACAAATCGGTTTTCGATCCAGAAATGAGCCGTTTTTCGCAAGTTCAAAGAAATTGTGGACGGAAACCAAATCGGCAAATCGAGTTGCGCCCCCTGCCCTTCGCTTAAGGTTCACGAAAAAAAATAAGTTCGCAATTTTGGGGCGTTGAAGCGCCCGGCCGGCCAGGCGCGAAAAATCCGGAATATATGGATATTCTGAGTTTTCGCACCGACATCCGGAAGGACTGCAGCGATATCCAAAATGTTGCGTAATTTTTAAGTGAGACCTCAGCTCCGTAACGGCCGAAGAATCACATTTTCGTGCAATTGCATAAAGCCTGACACCTCAATCTTAAAACCGAGTAAAAAGACGATTTCCGACTTTTTACGAGACCGTCAAAGATGATGTCAAGGGAAGCGGTGATCACAAACGAACTGGGGCTGCATGCGCGATCGGCTGCCCAAATTGCCAAACTGGCGGCGCGGGCCCGTCACGGGGTCTGGTTGGTCAAGGGTGAAGAGCGGGCAGCGGCCTCGAGTATCATTGATCTTATCGCACTCGAGTGCCCTCGTGGAACCAAAATCGCTGTTGTCATCGATGATCCGAGCGACCGGGATGTTCTGCTCGCGATATCGGAATTGATCGAAAACGGATTCGGAGAATAAGCGTTCATGTCGGACAAAACCGCTCAAGAAATCGTGCTCGAAGGAATCAACGCCTCGCCCGGCATCTGCATCGGTAAAGCGTACCTTGTCGACAAGGAGGGTGTCGATGTCATTTCCCGGTATGTCATTCCGAAGGCGCAGGTGACCAACGAACTCAAACGGTTCAAAGCCGCTGTCAAAAAATCACGCGATGAGCTAAGGGCCATCATCGAGAACATGCCGGATGACTTCCGGCAGCAGACCAGCATCCTCGAAACACAGGAAGTTCTCATCAAGGACAAATTGCTCTACGGCAAAACCATTGCCGTCATTGAGCAGGAATGCGTCAATGCGGAATGGGCATTGAAAAAAGTGGTGTCCCATCTGAAGTCGATTTTTCAGGAAATGGAAGACCCCTACCTAAGAGAACGGGCGTCGGACGTCGTTAATCTGGCGGATCGAATCATGCGCAACCTGGTCGGCGCCAAACAGATTAATATCGATAAGATCGAAAAGAGGGTCATACTGGTGGCCCGGGACTTGTCTCCAGCCGAAACCAGCCAGATCCGTCTGGAGAAAATCAAGGGATTTATCACCGACAAGGGCGGCAAGGCCTCGCACACCGGAATCATCGCCCGATCACTTGAAATTCCGGCCGTTGTCGCCACGGGAGATGCCACTGCAACAATCAAGAACGACGATCTGATTATTCTGGACGGTATAATCGGCACCGTCATCATCCATCCGAGCGAGAAAACGCTGGTTAAATACGAACAAAGACGTATGCGGTACGAACGTCAGAAGGCAGCCATCAACCGCCGCAGCCGTCTGCCGGCTGAAACACTCGACGGTCAGAGCGTCAAGGTGTTGGGAAACATCGAACTCCCGGAAGAGGTGGTAGCGGTCGTCAATTACGGCGGTGACGGCATCGGCCTTTACCGGACCGAGTTTCAGTACATGAGCCGACCCCGTTTTCCCGACGAGGACGAACTCTACGACAAGTACTCCGACGTGGTGCAGGTGATGGCCCCCAAGCCGGTGACAATTCGGACGCTCGACATCAACGGGGACAAGGCCGTTTCTTCCGAGAACGGTTTCAATGAGGCCAATCCGGCCCTCGGGCTGCGTGGGATTCGCTACTGTCTTCAGCGACCAGAAGTTTTCCGGACCCAACTGCGCGCCATATTGCGGGCCGCAGTGTTTGGTAAAGTTCGCATCATGTTTCCGATGGTCGCCACCCAACGGGAGGTCATACAGGGTAAGGAAGCCTTGAAGGAAGCGGCAGGCTCACTGGCGCAGGAAGGTATTCCTTTCAATGAAAAAATCGAGATCGGCGTCCTGGTTGAAATCCCCTCGGCGGTCATCATGGCAGACGCTATAGCCGAAGAATCCGACTTCTTCAGTATCGGTACCAACGATCTGATACAGTATACCCTGGCGATCGATCGCACCAACAAGAATGTCGCCCATCTGTTCCGACCGCTCGACCCGGCCATATTGCGAATGCTGAAGCACATCACGGATGTTGCCCAT
>Ga0316579_10000481_pt1 | contig 12959 bp, 10 predicted proteins | sample J5NA_2_FD_203074 | JGI IMG/M metagenome (GOLD analysis project Ga0316579, IMG submission 203074) | Rhizosphere microbial communities from salt marsh grasses in Alabama, United States - J5-7_160517rDrA | ecosystem: Host-associated > Plants > Roots > Rhizosphere | place: USA: Alabama | collected... | reverse complement strand
TGTAATTGTTGTGCCCGTTATGTCAAACTCGAGCGCTGCTCTTATCCTGTAGTATCATAATGTTAGCAGCTTTTTCTACAAATATACTAGAAGTATAGCGTGAAATTGTATGGCAATACTCAATATTCTAAAATATCCCGATGAACGCCTGCGGACCCGCGCCGCGCCGGTTGAAACCGTCGATGGCCGCGTCGCCCGTCTGGTGGACGACATGTTCGAGACCATGTATGCCGCCCCCGGGATCGGCCTGGCCGCGACCCAGGTGGATCAACACCAGCAAATACTGGTGATGGACGTGTCCGAAGACAAGTCCGGCCCCCTGGCCTTCATCAATCCCGAGATCATCGAATCAGACGGCATTCAATCCATCGACGAGGGCTGCCTGTCCGTGCCCGGTATCTATGAACCCGTCGAACGCGCCCGGCACATCCGGATCAGCGCCATTGATCGGGAAGGAAGCCCGTTTGAGCTTGAAGCCGAAGACCTGTTGGCCGTCTGTATCCAGCATGAAATGGACCACCTGCAGGGCAAGCTGTTCGTGGATTATCTCTCCTCACTCAAACGCCAGCGAATCAGTAAAAAACTGCTCAAGCAGCAGAAGCTGGCCATGTAAACCTGATTCTCAGGATCTGTCGGCTAAGGTCCTGATTTCTTTAACTGACACGATCCTCCATGACACCCCTGAAAATCGTCTTTGCCGGCACCCCGGCGTTTGCGGCAACCGCCCTGGCGGCTTTGCTGGATACACCGCACCAGCTGGTAGCCGTTTATACCCAACCAGACCGGCCAGCTGGCCGGGGTCGCAAGCTTAAACCAGGGCCGGTCAAACAACTGGCTTTAGACCATGCCCTGCCCGTGTTTCAGCCGGAATCCCTCAAGTCAGTAGCCGCCTGCGACGAGCTGCAGGCGCTACAACCTGACGTCATGGTGGTGGCGGCCTATGGCCTGTTGTTGCCGGTTGCAGTGCTGGAGACACCGCGCCACGGCTGCCTCAATATCCATGCCTCATTGTTACCGCGCTGGCGTGGCGCAGCGCCTATCCAGCGGGCCATACTGGCCGGTGACATCGAAACCGGGGTCACCATCATGCAAATGGATGAAGGCCTGGACACCGGCGGCATGCTACTGAAAATGGCCTGTCCCATCGGTCCCGAAGATACCGCGTCCAGCCTGCATGACCGGCTCGCAACACTGGGTGCCGAGGCGATTGTGGCAGCCCTGGCACAACTGGATCGGCTGACACCCGAACAGCAGGACGAAAATGCGGCCACCTATGCCCGCAAACTCAACAAGCAGGAGGCGATAATCCACTGGCAAGAACCCGCCAAAGTCATCGACCGCCAGGTGCGAGCCTTCAATCCCTGGCCGGTGGCCCAGACCGCTATCGATGGCCAAACGCTGCGGATCTGGGGGGCCCAGCCCCGACTGGAACCGACCGACGCACCGCCGGGCACCGTTATTGCCACGGGCAAAACCGGCATTGACGTTGCCTGCGGGGAAGGCATCCTGCGCCTGACATACCTGCAACCACCGGGTGGCAAGCCGATGGATATTCAGGCCTTTCTGAATGGGCGGCCGGATCTGCTTCGCCCCGGCATGCAACTCCACGCCACTGAAAACGTCACTCCGCGATGAGCTTTTCCTGACTTACGGCGCCCCGATATTTACGACGCCAAAGACATGACGCCCCGACTCGCCGCAGTGCACGCTCTCACCGCCGTCCTAGGTGACGGGCGCAGTCTCACCGATGCCCTGGAGCCCCTGCTGGCCGAATTCCCTGAGCCACGCGACCGTGCCCTGGTGCAGGCGCTGGCCTACGGCGTTCTGCGCGATTACCCACGCCTGGAGGCAATCGGCGACCACCTGATGGACAAGCCGCTGCGGGCCAGGGATATCGACATCAAGCTGGCGCTGCACACCGGTCTGTACCAGATCATAGCGATGCGCGTTCCCGACCACGCCGCCGTGGCGGAGACCGTCGGACTGGCAGGCAAACTTAAAAAGCCCTGGGCCCGGAGCCTGCTGAACGGCGTGCTGCGCCAGTTCCTGCGCCAGCAAAATGCCATCATGAATACCGTCGGACAGGACGAAATCGCCCGCACCGCACACCCTGCCTGGTTGCTGGAACAGCTCAAACTGGACTGGCCCGATGACTGGGAAGCCATTACTACCGCCAACAACATCGCTGGCCCGATGACCTTGCGGGTCAATACCCGTCAGCAGGACCGGGGGACCTATCAGGCGCGACTGGCCGCCAGTGGCATCGAGGCCGTCCCGGCACCTTTCACGGAATGCGGATTGACGCTGCACCAGGCCATTGATATCGACGATCTTCCCGGCTTTAACAGCGGGGCGGTCTCGGTACAGGACGCCGCTGCCCAGTTGGCCGCGCCCCTGTTGATGCCACAGCCTGGCGACCGGATCCTGGATGCCTGTGCCGCGCCCGGTGGCAAGACCGCGCACCTGCTCGAATCCCAGCCGGATATCGGGGAACTGCTGGCGCTGGACCTGAAACCGGCGCGCGTGCAGCGCCTGCGGGACGCCCTGGACAGGCTCGGATTAACGGCCAACTGCCAGGTCGGCGATGCGGCTGATCCGGCGACCTGGTGGGACGGAAAACCGTTCGATCGGATTCTGCTGGATGCACCTTGCTCCGCCAGCGGCGTGATCCGCCGCCATCCGGACATCAAGCTGCTGCGCCGGCCCGACGACATCCCCCGCCTGGCCGACACCCAGCAACAAATCCTGCATGCCCTATGGCCCTTGCTCAGGCCAGGCGGTATGCTTTTATATGTAACCTGTTCCGTCTTGCGGCAGGAGAATACACACCAAGTCGAGCAGTTCCTGGCCGACCGTCCCGATGCCCGTTTGCAGGACATCAGCGCTGACTGGGGACGCCCCATGCCGGCGGGCCGCCAGATCCTGCCCGGTGAGAACGATATGGATGGATTTTATTATGCCTGCATCAGCAAGCATGCCTGAGCGCAAATCGTATTCTCCGTGGTTGCTGGCCCTCCTGCTCGGGCTAGCGGCCCTGATACATCTGCAGTCAGCTCACGCCGAACAGGCCTTCGTCGTTAAGTACATCGAAACCAATCTGGACAAGGACGTCTACCAGCTCAACGCCCGCATCGATTTCCGGTTCTCCGATGCCGCACTGAACGCTCTGGAAAACGGGGTGCCGCTACTGATCCTGTACGACATTCAGGTCAAGCAGGAGCGCTGGTACTGGAACAAGACACTGGCGGATCTGGAACAGGGTTACCTGCTGCTTTATCATGCCCTGTCGGAGAAATTCATCCTGCAGAACCTCAACAGTGGCGCACAGGAGCACTTTAGTTCGCTTGACGCTGCACTGGATAATCTCGGGCGCATTAGCCATCTGCCACTCATCGATGCCAAACTGCTTGAGCCTGGCTCGACCTATTTCGTTCGTCTTCGTGCCCAACTGGATATCGAATCTCTGCCCGCACCGATGCGTCCCCTGGCCTATATTTCCTCTGAGTGGAATCTGGAAAGTGACTGGTACCGATGGCCATTAAACCGCTGACACGCAAACTGTTTTCCGGCAGCCTGCCCATCGTAGTGCTGTTTGTGCTGCTGCTCGCCTCGTTGTACCTGATGAGCGATGTTTCCCATGACTCTGCCCTGTTCGGTCGACTCTATTCCTGGCTGCTCGGGATCAACCTCCTCACCATCATGTTGTTCATCGGGCTTATCGGCCGAAGCCTGTGGTTGCTGATCCGCCAGTACCGGCAACAGATCGCCGGCTCCCGGCTCACTGCCCGACTGGTGATAATGTTTGTGATTCTGTCGGTAACGCCGGTCAGTGCGGTCTATTTCTTCTCCCTGGATTTTATCAAGCGTGGTATCGATAGCTGGTTTGATGTGCGCGTAGAAAGTGCCCTCACAGATGCACTGGAGCTGGGCCAGGCGGCTCTCGGCATTCGCACGACCCAACTGCTTCGGGATACCAAGGCCATGGCCAAGGTCGCGGGCAGCGTCAGTCCGGACATGGCGGTGCTAACACTCAATGATTTGCGTTCAGAAAACGATGCGAATGAACTGACCCTTTTTTCCAAGAACGGGCATATCGTCGCCGCCAGCAGTTTAGAAACTGAAAACCTGATTCCCCAGCGACTCGATGCCGGCACCCAGCTGATCCTGCGCCAGGGCCGGGCGGATGTCGCCCTGTTGCCAATCAGGGATGCCGGCCTGTTCGTGCGCGTGGCGGTGAACGTGCCGGGTAGGGCGCCGCCTGGTGAAGGGATGATTCTACAGGCACTATATCCGGTGCCGGCGCGGATCAACGAGCTGGCCGACAGCGTCCAGTCGGCGTTCGGGCGTTATCGCGAGGTGGCCTATTTACGCATCCCACTCAAATACAGCTTTATCCTGACCTTGTCACTGGTGCTGCTGCTCAGCATCATGATCGCCATCTGGGCTGCATTCTATGCCGCCCGTCGTCTGGTTGCGCCGATTACTGATCTGGCGGAAGGCACCCGGGCGGTTGCCGCGGGCGATTACAAAAAGCGTCTGCCCTTACCGGGCCGGGACGAGCTCGGATTTCTGGTGCGTTCATTCAATGAAATGACCCACCATATCGACCTGGCGCGCAACGAAGCCGAAGCCCAACGCGCCTACCTGGAAACCGTGCTGGGAAATCTGTCCTCGGGGGTAATCACGCTGGATATCAACCACCGAATCCGAACCAGCAACCCCGCCGCCAGCTATATCCTCACTCTCGATCTCGAGGATTACCAGGGCAAGGCATTGGATGACATCGCCACGGAGCACCCGGTGCTGATGACCCTGGTGGACACAGTCTATGAGTATCTCGGCAACCAGGTGGAAGACTGGCAAGAAGAAGTCACCCTGTTCAGCACAAGTGGCCGCCAGGTCCTCATGTGTCGGGGCACCCCCCTGCCGGAAAGCAGTGACATACCCGGTGGCAGCCTGATCGTATTCGACGACATCACCACTCTGGTCCAGGCCCAGCGCAATGCGGCCTGGGGGGAAGTGGCGCGCCGTCTTGCCCATGAAATCAAGAACCCGCTGACACCCATCCAGCTTTCTGCCGAGCGCTTGCGCCACAAGTACCTGAAAACCATGCCACCCAAAGACGCGGACATTCTGGATCGTGCCACTCACACCATCGTGCAGCAGGTCGAAACGCTCAAGGACATGGTCAAGGCCTTTTCCGACTACGCCCGCATGCCGGATTTACGGCTGGAAGAAGTGGACCTCAACAATCTGGTGCGGGAAGTCCGGGAGCTGTATCGGGGTGGTAAAATGAAAGTGCGTTTCAACCTGCAACTTGACCCGGAAACGCCCCATATCGAGGCGGATACAGGGCGCCTGCGACAGCTGCTGACGAATCTGGTTAAAAACGCGCTCGAGGCGATGGCTTACGAGGAAGGTATAATCACCATTTCAACACGCTGCGCCGAAGAGCATGCCTGCCAGTTCGTGGAACTTGGTGTACGTGATACCGGGCCAGGCATCTCAAGCGAAATGATGGGACAACTGTTTGAGCCCTATATCACCAGCAAGCCCCGCGGCAGTGGTCTGGGCCTGGCCATCGTCAAAAAAATTGTCGAGGAACATGGTGGTATGCTAAGTGCTGAGAACCCCGAGACAGGTGGTGCCTATATTGTCATCCGCTTCCCGGTGTTGCATATAGAAGGCGAACGACCGGCCTCCAAGACTGACAACGATCAAAAGAGCTCCTATTCAGACAATGACAATGCCGCAGCCTAATCCTTCATCAATCGATCAACGTGACATTCCGCGTGCACCCTATATTCTGGTGGTCGATGACGAACCCGATATCCGCCAGCTGGTGCAGGAAATCCTGGAAGATGAAGGCTATGAGGTTGATGTGGCGGAGAACGGCGAGGTCGCCCGCCAGGCCCACCGGGCACGACGGGCCGATCTGGTATTACTGGATATCTGGATGCCCGATGTGGACGGCATTACCTTGCTCAAAGAATGGTCGGAAGTGGACGGCCTGCCCATGCCGGTGATCATGATGTCCGGTCACGGCACGGTCGAAACCGCCGTGGAAGCAACCCGCCTGGGCGCCTATGACTTCATAGAAAAACCCTTATCACTGGCCAAGCTGCTGTTGACCATTGAGCATGCCCTGGAAGCGGACAAGCTAAATCGTGAGAATCAGGGGTTGCGCAGACACAGCTATACGCTGGAAGAACCGCTGGGCAAAAGCGCCACCATGCAACGCCTGCGCGAGCAGATAAAACGGGTCGCCGAACACGACAGCTGGGTGCTGATGAGCTCTGAACCGGGCTGCGACATCAGCGTGGCCGCCCGCTACCTGCATCGCCATAGCCTGCACCGGGATCGGCCGTTTATTGAAGTCAATGTGGGATCCCTGTCCGGGGATAACTCGGCGCATGAGCTATTCGGAAGCGAGGAACAGGGCAAGGTACATTACGGCCTGCTGGAACAGGCCAACGGGGGTACCCTGCTGTTGCATGATATCGCCGACATGGATAACGTCACCCAGGGTAAACTCTATTCGGCGCTCGAATCCGGCAGTTTCCAGCGCATTGGCGCCAATACGCCAGTTGAATTGCAGGTTCGTATTATTGCCGCCACCCATCAGGATCTGACGGCCATGGTCGACAAGGGCCGCTTGCGCAAGGACCTGTTCTTCCTGCTCAATGTGGTACCAATCCAGATCCCGGCACTGCGGGAGCATGTGGAAGATGTGCCTGAGATCCTCAATTTCTTCACCAACCTGTATGTGGAACATGAAAAGCTGCCATACCGGAAATTCAGTACCGGGGCGCAAAACCGGCTGCGCAATTATCATTGGCCCGGCAATGTTCGTGAATTGATGAATCTGGTCCAGCGCCTGCTGATCGCGGGTGACGGTTCTGAAATCAGCCTGGAAGAGGTGGAAGTCGCGTTGGGTAGCGGCCGACCCGAGGCGGGGAGCAAGACGTCGGTCTTTGGCATCAATTTTGACTTACCCCTGCGTGAAGCGAGAGAGCAATTCGAGCGGGACTATCTCGAACATCAACTGCGTCAGGCCGGCGGCAGTGTCGGCAAGGTCGCCAAGATTGTCGGTCTGGAACGAACCCACCTGTACCGCAAATTACGTAGTCTCGGGATTGATCCCAAGCAACTCGTGTCTGAATAAATCCGGTTATACTCGTCTAATTAATAATTATAAGTAGCGACAATGAAAATCCTGATTCTCGGTGCCGGCCAGGTGGGCAGTTCCCTAGCGGAAAATCTGGCCAGTGAAGCCAATGACATTACGATTGTCGACACCAGCGAAACGACCTTGCAGCAACTGCAGGACCGGCTGGACATTCGTACCGTCATCGGCCAGGCCTCCCACCCCGATATCTTGCGTGCAGCAGGCGCCGAAGATGCCGATATGCTGGTTGCGGTAACCGACAGCGATGAAACCAACATGGTCGCTTGCCAGGTAGCCTGGACCGTGTTCCATACCCCAACCAAGATTGCCCGCATCCGGGCTATCGAGTACCTGCGCTATAACGAGCTGTTCAGCAACGAAAGCCTGCCGATTGATTATCTGATTAGCCCGGAGCAGTTGATTACAGATTATATCCAGCGCCTGATCCAATATCCGGGCGCACTGCAGGTACTCGACTTCGCAGACGGCCAGGTCCAGCTGGTGGGGGTAAAGGCCTACTATGGTGGCCCACTGGTGGGCCAGGAACTTCGTACCCTGCGGGAACACATGCCCAACGTCGATACCCGGGTAGCCGCCATTTACAGGCTCGACCGCGCAATTCTCCCGGAGGGGCATACTGTCATCGAGGCGGATGACGAAGTATTCTTTATCGCCGCCAGCAAGAATATTCGGGCCGTAATGGGTGAGTTACGCAGACTCGACAAACCCTACAAGCGCATCATGATTGTCGGCGGGGGTAATATCGGCAAACGCGTCGCCCGTACACTTGAGCAGAAATATCAGGTCAAGGTCATCGAGCATAACGCGGCACGCGCCAGAGTCCTGTCTAACGAATTGGACAAGACCATTGTGTTGCATGGCGATGCTGCCGATGAAAATCTTTTAATGGAAGAAAATATCCAAAAAACTGACGTGTTCTGCGCGTTGACCAATGATGATGAAGCCAACATTTTGTCCTCCATGCTAGCCAAACAGCTCGGTGCCCGCACGGTGATGACGCTAATTAACCGCGCCGCCTACGTTGATCTGATTCAAAGTGGTGATATCGACATAGCCATTTCACCACAAGTAGCCACGATTGGCAGTCTGCTGACCCATATCCGCCGCGGCGATGTGGTTAAGGTACATTCATTACGGCGCGGTGCAGCGGAAGCTATCGAAGCCATTGCCCACGGTGATGAATCCACCTCCAAGGTAGTGGGTCACAAGATCGGGGCACTCAAACTTCCCGCAGGCACTACCATTGGTGCCGTCGTCCGCGGCAACGATGTCATTATCGCTCACCACGACACGATCATCCAATCAGAAGATCACGTCATACTGCTTCTTATCGACAAATCGCGGATTCGTGAAGTGGAGCGATTGTTCCAGGTGGGGATTACTTTCATCTAGTTACAGATTGATTAATGTGACGTTGAGTTTGTAAAAATCTAGAACAACCCGACGAGAATTATCGATGCCCGACACCGCCAGCCGCTCACCGTCTAAACTTCGTCACTGATTCCATATGCAACTCCTTGTCATTCAGCGCATTCTCGGCATTCTGCTCATGCTGTTCAGCGTCGCCATGCTGCCACCCATGCTAGTGTCGATCATTTATGCCGATGGTTCTCTTGCCCCGTTTTTGTATGCCTTTGCAGTTAGCTTGATCACCGGCATCCTGTTCTGGTTGCCGGTGAAATCCCGGAAACAGGATCTGCGACTGCGTGACGGATTTATTATCGTTGTCCTGTTCTGGTCGGTCCTGGGTCTGTTTGGCGCATTGCCCTTTGCGCTGGCCGATCAACCCAGCCTTTCTGTAATGGACGCCATTTTCGAATCCGTGTCGGGGTTGACTACCACCGGCGCGACAGTTCTGACGTCGATTGACACGTTACCAAAAGCCATTTTGTTCTACCGCCAGCAACTCCAGTGGCTGGGAGGGATGGGTATTATTGTACTGGCAATCGCCATTATGCCGATGCTCGGTATTGGTGGCATGCAGTTATACCGGGCCGAGAGCCCCGGGCCTGTCAAGGACACCAAACTGACACCGCGCATCACTGAAACCGCCAAGGCGCTGTGGTACATCTATCTGACCCTGACCCTGGTCTGCGCGACGGCCTACTGGGTGGCCGGGATGAACCTGTTTGATGCCATATCACACAGTTTTTCCACTATCGCAATCGGCGGCTATTCAACCCATGATGCGAGCATGGGTTATTTTATCGACAAACCCCTGATTGAACTGGTAGCGATTATTTTTATGTTGCTTTCCGGCGTCAATTTCTCGTTACATTTCACCGCCTGGCGCCATCGCTCCATTGCCGGTTACTTTTATGATTCAGAATTCAAGGCCTACCTCATTATATTACTTGTCGTTGGAGTGATTACCACCGTCTATCTTGATTTCAAAGGGGTGTTCGATTCAACCGGACAAACCATCATTACCAGCATCTTCCAGACGGTATCCATTGGCACCACCACTGGTTTTACCACCCATCAATACCACCTGTGGCCCGGTTTTCTACCGGTATTGTTATTGTTTACCAGTTTTATCGGTGGATGCGCCGGTTCCACTGCGGGTGGCATGAAGGTGATCCGGTTCGTCATGCTCTTGAAACAGGGCCGCCGTGAGGTATTGCGTGTTATTCATCCCAACGCTTCCATCCCCATAAAACTGGGCGGCAAACCGGTTTCCAACCGGATTCTGGATGCGGTGTGGGGCTTTTTTGCTGCTTACGTCGCGCTGTTCAGTATTATGCTGCTGTTACTGATGCTGGATGGTCTGGATCAGATCACCGCCTTTTCGGCGGTTGCCGCCTGTATGAATAATCTGGGCCCCGGGCTGGGTGAAGTCGGTTTCAATTATGCCGCGCTCAGTGACAGCGCCAAAGCCATACTCAGTTTTGCCATGCTGCTTGGCCGACTGGAGATATTTACCCTGCTGGTACTGTTTACTCCGGCTTTCTGGCGTAACTAATCCGTATTTCGGTACCATGCGCATTAGTCTGATACAAAAGATCATGGGCCTGTTTTTGATCTTGTACAGCGTGACCCTCATTCCGCCTATATACATTTCCCTGCTCTATCAGGATGGCGAACTGGTTCATTTCCTGCTCAGCATTGGACTGACCCTGCTAGCCGGCATGGTGTTATGGCTGCCGGTGCGTAACTTTCGAACCAACATCCAGAATCGCGATGGCTTCATCATTGTCGCCATGTTCTGGGTCGTATTGGGCCTGCTGAGCGCTCTGCCGTTTTTATTTGGCACCCATCTCAGTATAACCGATGCGTTTTTTGAATCGGTATCGGCCTTTACCACCACTGGTGCGACAATTTTCACGGGCCTCGATACTCTGCCCCAATCCATCCTGTTTTACCGCCAGCAATTGCAGTGGTTTGGCGGCATGGGCGTAATTGTGCTTGCGATTGCCATATTGCCCATGCTTGGTATCGGTGGCATGCAATTGTACCGCGCGGAAACGCCAGGGCCATTCAAGGATGAAAAGATCGCCCCGCGTATCACCCACTGCGCCCGCTCATTCTGGCTTATATATACTGTGATGACATTGGCCTGCGCCGCCGCATACTGGCTGGCCGGAATGTCACTGTTTGATGCTCTGGCCCATAGCCTGTCCACTATTTCCACCGGCGGCTTTTCGACTCATGATGCAAGCCTGGCCTATTTTAACAGCCCGGCAATTGAACTCATTGCCGTCGTGTTTATGATTCTGGGTGGAACGAACTTCGGCATTCATTACTATGTGCTGCTACGCGGCCGCCCGCTTATGTACTGGCGCGACATCGAAGTGCGCATCTACCTGATTCTGATTGGTCTTTTCTCGCTACTGGTGGCTGCCGAGCTATTCCGTACACACTATCATAATGATTTTATTTCTGCGTTGCGATTTAGCCTGTTTCAAACAGTTTCAGTCATCACTACCACCGGTTATGTAACTGAAGATTTTTCTAGCTGGCCGGATTTCACCCCGTCCCTGCTTTTTTTGGTGAGCTTTATCGGTGGTTGTGCAGGCTCAACGGCGGGCGGAATCAAGGTAATCCGCTTCATTATCATGTTCAAGCAAAGCGGTCGTGATCTGACTGAATTGGTACACCCGGCAATGGAAAAACCTATCAAGATCGCCGGACGGGTCTTGCCGGAGCGCATCATTGATGCGGTATGGGGTTATTTTTCTCTCTATGTGGCTAGTTTTGCCGCGATCATGTTGCTCCTCATGGCCGATGGCATGGACCAGGTGACAGCCTTTTCCTCGGTAGCCACCAGTATCAACAATTTTGGCCCCGGTCTGGGTGAGGTAACAGCGAATTTTAAATCCATCACCACTGAGAGCAAGTGGGTACTGGCCTTTGCCATGCTGCTCGGCCGACTGGAGATATTTACCCTGCTGGTCATATTCACGCCATCATTCTGGCGCAAATAGCGCCAATAACGTCAGGCTACTAACATGGTATTGATGACGTTCCAGCGAGCGCAAAAGTATCTTCTAGAAGCACGGTAACCGGTTATGCGATCGTCATAATTTTCATGACCAACCGGGAGACGCACCATAGCCAGGACAAATACCGACTTGCGCAGGATTGTTTATCCCTTCTCCACGTATCGTTCTTTCTTTAACGCCTTCACATCCAGACAGGTCTGTGGTTTCTTATAGCGATTGAAACTCGCTTCAGACAAATTTAGTCTCATTTTTCCTAAAACAACATCGATTTCATACTTCAGTGGAATGCGTCGGTTATCATCAGACAGCCAGATTGTCACTGAGCCTTCCTCATCAGCTTCATTCTGGCTGGTGCGCATCACACGAACCTTGATGGCGGGGATCTGCCCGGTTCCGAGTGCCACTCGCTCGCGCCCAAGTTTCTTAATGCGATATTTTCTGATTTCATCCTTGTACGAGACATCATAATCATACATTGGGGAAGCCCGATAATTATGCCAGCGTGTTGCATACATTAAACCAACCGGATCTGTGAGCAGTAAATCAGATGCGAGTTTGACTGACTTATCGTATACGAGGTATGTATATTTACCCTCCAACAGGGGTTGCCGATTCAGAAACTCAGGTACCGGCTTGGCACCATCTTTTTCCCATTCGATTTTATTCTTTTTAACTTCTGGCTCTACGATATAAAATTCGTCTTCTTCATCATCAAAAACATCCGGTTCGATTTTGTTACGTTTCCTGTAAAGATTAATCTTCTTGTCATTCCAATCGAGCCAGACCGCCTTGTGTTCTTCCTTGACTCCCGTAGATATTTCTTCAACCAGATAGACCTTGCCAAGGTCCGGGCTTACCAGACTCCGCCATTCATAACGAAAGGGATACACATCTTCCGTGGAATAGTTTTCGGTAGATAACCGCAAGTCCAGCAGGCAGCTGCTTGCTCCTATGAAGCCGCTCTTGTTCCGGGCGCTAGTAAAAGATACATCCGCCAGAGTTGTCCAGACGAATGCGGTAAAGAAGCCCTGATATTCTAGTTGATAAATCAGCTTGTCTGTATTTTCAGGGGCTTGTCGCGAAACATGCCATTTTTCAACATCCTGCGCCAGGACCAGTCCCGATACGCTTAACAGGAAACTGAATATGCAAATTTTACAAAAGTTAATGAAGTGCATTTTTAATCAACTAAAAAAATATAACCCAAATCCAACCCTGGTTAAGCCCTTGTCTCCTGATATTACAATTGGGTGATATAGAGTCCATTTTCAAGATATACAAGGCTATTATCCGACAGAATGGGCAGTTTTTTAGATCTCCCAACAAAA
>Ga0316579_10000479_pt1:0-7500 | contig 12973 bp, 6 predicted proteins | sample J5NA_2_FD_203074 | JGI IMG/M metagenome (GOLD analysis project Ga0316579, IMG submission 203074) | Rhizosphere microbial communities from salt marsh grasses in Alabama, United States - J5-7_160517rDrA | ecosystem: Host-associated > Plants > Roots > Rhizosphere | place: USA: Alabama... | reverse complement strand
CGGGTGTTGGATGTCCCGGTTTAAGCGTGTAGGCGTGCCGCGTAGGCAAATCCGCGTGGCTTAGTCGAGACGTGATGACGACTGCCCTTTTGGGCGGGAAGCTGCAGATACCATGCTTCCAGGAAAAGCCTCTAAGCTTCAGTCATGGTGGGACCGTACCGCAAACCGACACTGGTGGGCGAGATGAATATTCTCAGGCGCTTGAGAGAACTCAGGAGAAGGAACTCGGCAAATTGACACCGTAACTTCGGAAGAAGGTGTGCCCCTAGTAGGTGAAGGCGTACAGCCGGAGCCCAATGGGGTCGCAGAGAATCGGTGGCTGCGACTGTTTATTAAAAACACAGCACTCTGCCAACACGAAAGTGGATGTATAGGGTGTGACGCCTGCCCGGTGCCGGAAGGTTAAGTGATGGGGTGCAAGCTCCTGATCGAAGCCCCGGTAAACGGCGGCCGTAACTATAACGGTCCTAAGGTAGCGAAATTCCTTGTCGGGTAAGTTCCGACCTGCACGAATGGCGTAACGCTGGCCACACTGTCTCCTCCTGAGACTCAGCGAAGTTGAAATGGTTGTGATGATGCAATCTACCCGCGGCTAGACGGAAAGACCCCGTGCACCTTTACTGCAACTTTGCATTGGACTGTGAACCGATCTGTGTAGGATAGCTGGGAGGCTTTGAAGTGGGGGCGCTAGCTCTCATGGAGCCGTCGTTGAAATACCAGCCTGACCTGTTTGCGGTTCTAACCTTGGCTCGTTATCCGGGTCGGGGACCGTGCATGGTAGGCAGTTTGACTGGGGCGGTCTCCTCCTAAAGAGTAACGGAGGAGTACGAAGGTACGCTTAGCACGGTCGGAAATCGTGCCTAAATGTGCATTGGCAAAAGCGTGCTTGACTGCGAGACGGACATGTCGAGCAGGTGCGAAAGCAGGTCAAAGTGATCCGGTGGTTCTGTATGGAAGGGCCATCGCTCAACGGATAAAAGGTACGCCGGGGATAACAGGCTGATGACCCCCAAGAGTTCATATCGACGGGGTCGTTTGGCACCTCGATGTCGGCTCATCACATCCTGGGGCTGTAGCCGGTCCCAAGGGTATGGCTGTTCGCCATTTAAAGTGGTACGTGAGCTGGGTTTAGAACGTCGTGAGACAGTTTGGTCCCTATCTGCCGTGGGCGCTGGAAGTTTGAGAGGGGCTGCTCCTAGTACGAGAGGACCGGAGTGGACGCACCCCTGGTGTACCGGTTGTCACGCCAGTGGCATCGCCGGGTAGCTATGTGCGGAAGAGATAACCGCTGAAAGCATCTAAGCGGGAAACTCGCCTCAAGATGAGACTTCCCGGAGGCTTGACCTCCCTAAAGGGTCGTCCTAGACCAGGACGTTGATAGGCGGGGTGTGCAAGGGCTGCGAGGCTCTGAGCTAACCCGTACTAATTGCCCGTGCGGCTTGACCCTATAACCGTGAGCAAACGGTTGAGGAGCGCGCAATTTCGCGCCCAGCTTCACTTTATTCCGAATCGAGGCTTGCGCCGAGGCGGCGAGATCCGCCAAGGCAGTGAGCCCAGAGTCAATCTGGCGGCGATAGCAGCCTGGACCCACGCCTTCCCATCCCGAACAGGACCGTGAAACAGGTTTGCGCCGATGATAGTGTGCATTCGCACGCGAAAGTAGGTTACCGCCAGGCCATATGCAGGAAGAAAGGCCCGGCCCCGAGAGGGGACCGGGCCTTTTTGTTTTGTTGACGGCCGTGAACTCGAGCTCCGACTAGGCGCCTTACGCGCTCGCCAGCCTTAGCGCCGTTCGATAGACTCTGATTGTTGAGATTGCCTCGTGGCGAAACGTCACGTGCCCCTCTCGGCGGCGTCCCCTAATGAATACGAGAGCGCTTAGATTCAAGGTGGCCTTCTATCCGGCCCTCGCGCTGCTCGCCGCGCTCGCGCTGTTCTCGGTGCTCCTTGTTCGGCATCAGCGCAACGAGGCACTCACCGAGGCCACGCGCCACGTGACGCAGCTCTCGGAAATGCTGATCCGCAGCACGCGCTTCGCCATGCTGCAGAACCAGCCCGAGTACGTTCACCGCATCATTCAGGACGTGGCGCGTCAGAACAATATCGAGAAGGTCAGGATCTTCAGCAAGGATGGCGTGATCATCGATTCGACCTACGCGCCCGAACTTGGGATGAAGGTCAATCGCAAGGCGGAGGGATGTTTTCACTGCCACCGAACGGACAAGCCGGCACAGCAGGTCCCGCGCAGCGAGCGTGCCAGAATATTCGTTGCGCCCGGCGGCAGACGGATGCTCGCGAGCATGGAGGTCATCCGTAACGAACCCTCGTGCTACAACTCCGCTTGTCACGTGCATTCGCGCGCCCAGTCAGTGCTGGGGGTGCTCGACATCGTCTACTCGATCGACGAGATCGACAGCGCCACGCACCGAAGCGTCGCGGTGATCGCCGCACTGCTGATCGGATTGGTTGTCCTCGCGTCCGTGCTCATGAGCCTGCTGGTTCACCGTTTGATCTACGTGCCGTTGCGCGATCTGGAGTCGGGGGCGAAACGCGTGGCGGCGGGGAATCTCGATGAGGCGATTCCGGTGCGTGGTGACGACGAGCTCGGCCAACTGGCTTCTTCGTTCAACTCGATGACGGCGGCGCTGAAGGAATCTGGACGAGAGCTGCGAGAATGGAACCACAAGCTGGAAGAAAAAGTCGCGGAGCGCACGCGCGCACTACGTCAGGCGGAAGCGGAGACGGTTAGAGGGGAAAAGCTTGCCTCGGTAGGTCTGCTCGCGGCAGGCGTGGCGCACGAGCTGAACAATCCGCTGACGGGTATCCTGACCTTTTCGAGCTTGATGCGCAAGAAACTGCCGGACGACAGTCCCGAGGCGGAGGACCTGGACCTCATCATCAAGGAAACGAAGCGAAGCGCTGCAATCATCAGGCGGCTGCTCGATTTCGCGCGCGAAAAGGCGCCGGAAAAGAAGTTCACGGACCTTAACCGTCTCATCGAGGATACAGTCCGCATCGTCGAAAAGCCCGCGCACCTGCGCGACATTCACATCGAGCTCGTTCTCGAGCGAAATCTGCCGCCGGTTTGGATCGACGCCAACATGATCGAGCAGGTTATTATGAACATGGTGGTCAACGCTCAGCAGGCGATCGAAGGCGAGGGCACTGTCACGGTGCGGACGCGCCAGGTCTTGCGCCCGAGGCGTTCCGAGCCGGACGGTAAGGCCGTCCCAATGGTGGAGATGTCGATCATCGACAGTGGATGCGGGATTCCGGAAGCCGACATGAAGAAGATATTCGACCCGTTCTTCAGCTCCAAGGAGGTAGGCAAGGGGACGGGGCTTGGTCTTTCCGTGAGCCACGGGATCGTCGAGGCTCACGGGGGGCTGATCGAAGTGGAAAGCACGGTCGGCAGAGGAACGACCTTCCGTGTCTACTTGCCGCTGGAGACGACGGCGGAAGTTGAGGAGCGGGAAGGCGGGGCCGCGACATGAAGGGAAGGATTCTTTGCGTTGACGACGAGGACATCGTCATTCGCAGCTGCCGTCGCGTGCTCGCCGATGGCGAATTCGAGGTCAACTCGGTGCAGAGCGGCATCGAGGCGCTGAAGGAGATCGACGAGAAGGATTTCGATGTCGTGATTCTCGACATCATGATGCCAAAGATGGACGGTATAGAGGTTCTTCAACGGGTGAAGGAGTCGCATCCGGATCTCGAGGTCATCATGATTACGGGCTTGTCTCAGGTCGAGACCGCAGTGAAATCCATGAAGCTTGGCGCATTCGATTACCTTACGAAGCCGTTCGACCCCGACGAGCTCAGGCTTGTCGTCGAACGTGCGCTGGAGCGCCGGCGGCTGCTCCAGGAAAACATCAATCTCAGGACGGAAGTGAGTTCGAAGTACCGCTTCGAGAATGTGGTCGGGGCGAGTGCGAGCATGCAGGAAGTGTTTCGCATGATCGCCAAGTGCGCGCCGACGAACAGCACCGTGCTTCTCACCGGGGAGAGTGGCACGGGCAAGGAGCTGGTGGCGCGTGCGATTCACTACAATAGCCTGCGCAAGGACAAGCCGTTTGTCCCCGTGGACTGCACCTCGCTCAGCGAGAACCTGCTCGAGAGCGAGCTCTTCGGCCACGTCAAGGGCTCCTTTACCGGCGCCATCGCCAACAAGCGCGGCCTGTTCGAGGTGGCGAACGGGGGGTCGCTGTTTCTCGACGAGGTGGGCAACATTCCTCTATCGGTGCAGGCCAAGCTTCTGCGCGTGATCCAAGAAAGAGAGTTCAAGGCGGTTGGCGATACTCGCACCCAGACGGCCAATATCAGGCTGATCGCGGCCACCAATAAGGACCTCAAGACGATGGTCGAGGAGGGCAGATTCCGCGAAGACCTGTTCTATCGCCTGAATGTCTTCCCCATTCGGATCCCCTCGCTGCGGGAGCGGCGCGACGACATCCCGGCACTTGCCTTCCATTTTTTGAACGCTGCCGGCAAGGAGCTCGACAAGAAGGTAAACGAGATCTCCGATGGTGCGATGAACCTGCTGAGCAACTACGACTGGCCGGGAAACGTACGCGAGCTCGAGAATGTCATGCACCGCGCCGTAATCCTGGCGACTGACAAGGCGATCCGGCGGGCGCACTTGGCCAGCATTCTTGGCCAATCAGGGGAAGATCAGCTCGAAGTGCCGCGCACCGGGGACGAGCTCAAGCGCATCAAGAAGGCTGCGCGCGAAAAGTCGGTCGAAGGCATCGAGAAGGCATTCGTGATCGAGGCGTTGAAGCGCAACGGATGGAACGTCACGCGCAGCGCCGAGGAGACTGGCATGCAACGTGCCAATTTCCAGGCGCTCATGAAGAAGCACGGCGTTCGCCTGCGCGGGGGTGAGGAAGACCTCGACGAATCGGATTCAGGCTAGGGACGCCGCTCCCGGACTCACTTAGCGGCGCTGGCCGCGGCCGGAGTCGTCATCCACCTCCTCGTAGCCGGTAATCATTGCCTTGAAGTGTGCGAGGCTGGTGTGTCCGAGGCTCGCGAGGTAAGGATGTATGAAGATGAAGCCGATGAAGAAAATGAACAGGACGACGTGCACGGTGTCGACAACCCGCACTCCGCCGAACATCTGAATCGAAGCGGCGAAACGGTTCACGTCCCAGAGCAGAACGCCGGTATAGAACTGCATGGGCACGAGCAGGATCATGACGATCTGATATGTCATGCTCTGCAGGGGGTTGAATTTGTGGTACACGCTGAGATGGTGAGGATTGGGCTGCCCTTTGAAGATCCCGTAACCGTAATACCAGAGCTGGCGCAGGCTGCCGCGGAATTGCTTCGCCGGATTGAGCTCGGGGTGGTAGACACGAATCTTGTCGGTGAAGAGGTAGAAGAGCAGCCATACGAAGTAATTGAGTATGAGCACGCCGCCCAGCACGTTGTGAGTTTGCACTGCCGTGGCGAACGACATCAGGTGGATGGCGTCCGCGTAGCGAATCTGCATTCCGCTCAGGATCAGCAGGACAAAGCCGAGCGCATTGATCCAGTGCCAAATGCGAACCGGGAGCGGATGAACGTAGAGTTTCTGCATGGTGCCTTTTCCTCAATCGCGGATCACTTGCCCCCTGCGCGCGAGTTCTGCTGCGCAGCCCGATTCTTGCGCAGCAACCGTCTCAGGACGAGATGCGCGATCGGCGCCGAGATCCCGGCCAGCAACGCGAGCGCAAGCAATACGTCGAGCAGGCCTATCCTGGTGCCGCCGATCGCATAGAAGCCCGAGATCGCGTCGACCGATCTCGGCCCGTGCAGAACGTCGGGTTGGGCCTCGTAGCGAATCGGACGACCATCGGGGCCGACGATCGAAATCGTGACGTCCTTGAACGGAGCGGCCCCCTTGCGGTGGCAGACGACGCAGTCCCGGATCGCCTTGGACTTTTCTGTGAGTTCGTGCGCCTCCACGCCATTGCGGACCTCGAGCCGCCCGACGAGCGTTATCTTGCCGGGGGCGCGGTCGCGGTCGACGCCACGGATCAGATCCGACAGCGTCTTGGAATCGAGCGGAGTACCGCCGGTCGCGTTGAGGCTCCTCGAGCCGTGGAGTCGCACCTGCTCTTCGTTCGCGGTGACATCGCGCTTGGTGGTCAGGTCATAGAGCCGCAGGTCGACCCGCTTCCGCGAAGTCGGCGCGTGGCATGCGGGGCAGGAAACGACCTGCAGGTGTAACTTGGTGTTCGGCAGCCATTTCTGATGCGCTTGGAGGGCATCTTTATGGCAGTTCAGGCATACGTGGCGCAGCCCCGTGCTGGTGGACGCCGGGCTCACATCGTGGGCGCGATGGCAGTCGGCGCAAACCGGTGCCTTCATCGGCCCCGGCTTGCCCAAGGCTTTGCCGTGCGGGCTCTCGAGGTACGCGTTGTATATCGCCTGGTGGCATTTGCGGCAGGGGATGTCCTTCTCCGCGGCTCCCCTTACAACCGCGTGGGCGCCATGGCAGTCGGTGCAGACTGGAGCCGCTAGATTTCCCTCGCGTAGCACGCTCGCATGGATGCTGCCCGCGAAGAGCTTCGCCTTGTCCTCGTGGCACTGACTGCAGACGCCCGCTTTCGCGATCGAAAAGGCACGCGCGCTGGCATAGGACTTTTCGCTCCCGGGGTGCTTGCTGAGATCGACGTCCGAGTGGCACGCCACGCAACCCATAGGGCCATGAACCGAGGCGGCGAACGCCTGACCGTCGACGTGCAGCGAAAGGGGTTCACCCTTGCCGAAGGTCTTGCTCATTCCCTCCTGCCCGTGGCAGCCAAGGCAGGTCTGGTCTTCGGCCGAAAGCGCCGGCCCGGATTTTTCCGCGTCTGCCCCTCGGGCCATCTGAAAGACCACAGTCGAGAGAACAGCCGCCGTCGCAACCGCGGCGACGGCGAGGATACGGCGGGTGACGGCTGGCATGTCGGCAGCTTTCCTTTCTTGGAGCAAGCTTCGCATGGCTTGCTCGCGCCTGACTTGATCAGGCGCAAACCGGACGCGGCACGCCGCGTCCGGGTGCAACGCCTGGATGCCGGATCAGCCGCGTTTTCCCTTGTCCCTCAGCGCCCGGTATCCCTGCCAGCCGAGCATTCCAAGGCCGACGAACGGGAACGCGACCGCGTACGCGAGACCGATGAACGGCGCGGCGAAGAAGAGCGTCACGTTGCCGGCGAAGCGGCCGAAGCGCCCGACCCACGCGTACTTGGCGGAAGCCGCGCTCAGACCCATCCATGCGAGCATGGCGAGGCCGACGAACGGGACGGCGACGACGAACGCAAGGCCGATGAACGGCGCGGCCAGCATGAGAGCGAAGCCGCGGAACACGCTCGGCGCCTTGGGCGCCGGCCGCTCAGCCTCGCCCGTTTCCTCGGTCGGAAGGGCGGGAGACTCGGGAGCGAGCAGGGCCTCGGCCATGCTCGTCTCGATCATTTCCGGAGAAAGCGGCTTGCGCAGGAATCCGGCCACGCCGATGTCCTTGGCTCTGGCTTC
>Ga0316579_10000478_pt1 | contig 12974 bp, 9 predicted proteins | sample J5NA_2_FD_203074 | JGI IMG/M metagenome (GOLD analysis project Ga0316579, IMG submission 203074) | Rhizosphere microbial communities from salt marsh grasses in Alabama, United States - J5-7_160517rDrA | ecosystem: Host-associated > Plants > Roots > Rhizosphere | place: USA: Alabama | collected... | reverse complement strand
AGTGGTTTCTGGTACCGGGTGCAACTGCTGGGGTTGGGATCGTGATCGCAGAAATATCGGGCGGGTGACCGGATTTGGGGAAATGGCTGGCGAGGCTGCTGGCAGCACAGAGCTGGTTTTCCATGGCATGCAGCTGGTCGCCCAGGCCTGGACTCGCCGCGGCCCACAGACAAGCTTAGCCCAAGGGTTTGTTAGCCACGCGGGTGCTGAGGATGTCGAAGATCTCCTGGAGGGTTATACCAACGGGCGCTACGTGATCGATGGCAGTGCGGCACCCATGGTTTTCCAAATGGCTGAGGCAGGGGATGCGGTTGCCTGTCAATTGGTGCAGTGGGCAGGAAGTGAATTGGGTGAGTTGGCCAAGGCAGTCATCCGCCAGTTGAAATTCCAGCAGTTAAAGTTCGATGTGGTTATGGTGGGCAGCATGTTTGAAGCAGGATCCCTGCTGGTTGAACCAATGCGGGAAACGATCCTGCAGCTGGCACCCAAGGCCCGCCTGGTGAAATTGGACGTACCGCCTGTCGTTGGAGCGGTGCTGCTGGGGATGCAGGCAGGCGGGCTCGACCCAACTCCAGAAATTCGCGGGCGATTGAAAGACTCTCTGGTTTGAAATTATCGATAGAATTAAATTGAGAATTTCTTATTTTGACCGGAGTTCGCGTGAATCGTGCAATGGATTACCTATAAAGTTTTGATTCCGTGCTGATCTTGCAGGATGGCGAGCGTCCGCTCTACTTCTGCTGTTTTTTCTTCGGCACTCCAATTGAGGAATTCAGCCAGGATGCCAGCCATTTCATCCACCAGCCCAGGATTGAGCTGTCCCAGTAAAGCTATCAGCGTGCGGCGAAGGATCAGGTCATCCAGGTGAACGATGTGTTCTTGCGCGCAGAGGTAAGCGATTTCACCGCGGGTCATACCCGGGTAATGCTCGAGCGGTGTACCTTCCCCATCCTGGTACGTGCTGACCTCCCGGGCACGGGAACCATAGCGCTCAAAAAGGGGAGTGCTGCCCAGCGGAGTCGATTTAACAGCAGCGTAATCAACACCACCACCGATAGCTAAATGGCTTGTGTCCCCGATACGGCTCTTACCTAAAAAGGAAAGAACCCGGTCGGTGGTGAGTTCAGCAAATGCCCGGTAGCTGGTCCATTTACCGCCCACCAGGGAGTAGACCGGAGTATCACCGAACCTGTCTTCTTTAATACTGTGATCGCGCGTGATTTGTCCTGTTGTTTTTGCCTGGCTGTGCTCAAGCGGTCGCACACCAGAAAAGCGGAAGACGATCTGGTCCCGCTCCAGCTGGATCTCCGGAAAGACATGCCCGATCATTTCGAAGAAATATTCCACCTCCTGGTCGGTGCAGCGGGCCAGGTCAGGGTCTTCGATGGGTATATCGGAGGTGCCGACCAGTACTTTATCAAAATGTGGAAAGATGAGCACGATGCGCCCATCCTTGTTCTCAAAGAAGAACTCATGGTCACCGATGGCAGCCCGCAGGTCGGGATGATCGAGCACCAGGTGTGAACCTTTCGTCCCCCCGATGTAATGTTGGGAAATGCCCAGTTCAGAATTTACCTGGTCGATCCACGGTCCCGCGGCATTAATGATCAGGCGAGGGGAAATTTCATAACTCTGACCAGTCAGTTCGTCTTTCAAGACTGCCCTGTTAATATCATAATGATGCAGCGAGACATAATTCAAGGCCCGTGCATGTGGACCTTCGGCTTCTGCATCCAGAATCAGTTCGATCAAATAACGTTCAGGGCTCAGGATCGCACCATCGTAATAGGTAGCGGTGTATCTCACTGCGGGATTGAGCTGTGGGAACGATTTACGAGAGGTGTCTCGACCATCAAATTTGTGCCTGGGAACGGTTCCCTGGGATGCGGTATAAGCATCGTACAGCATCAAACCGATCTTTATTACCAGGGCACCACGCTCGGAAGGCTTTTCCAGCACACCCAGGAACTTGAGCGGGGCATTCAGCAGCCCCGACCAGATTTTGAAGATAGGTATCGTGGTTGGGAGAGGACGGACAAGGTGGGGAGCATTTTCAATCATACGGTTGCGTTCACCAACGGCTTCTCTCACCAGGCGGAATTCCCCGTTCTCAAGATAGCGGATACCACCATGGGCCATGTGCGAGGATGCTGCCGAGGCACCTGAGCAGAAATCTGCTCGATCAATGATCAATACCTCCACGCCGTTTAGCGCTAAATCTCTAAATGTGCCAGCACCATTAATGCCTGCACCGACGATCAGTACCTCCGGATTTGGGTTTGTCTGGAGTGTTTGCAGAGTTTTTTGGCGGTCCATCGGGTCATCCAGCCTTTACTCGATCCAATCGAAAGTACGTATGACAGCTTTCTTCCACTCCGAAAAGAGCTTCTGGCGGTTTTCAGGCGACATCTGCGGCTGCCACACCTGGTCTTTTCCCCATTTACTGCGCAGTTCAGCGAAGTCCTTCCAGAAACCGACTGCCAGACCTGCTGCGTATGCCGCACCAAGCGCTGTTGTCTCCGTGATCTTCGGGCGGATAACCTGCACACCGAGGATATCCGATTGGAACTGCATCAGCAGATTGTTGTAAACCATGCCACCATCCACTTTTAAAGTGGTAAGGCTGACACCTGAATCTGCTTCCATTGCCTCGAGCACTTCCCTGGTTTGATAAGCACTCGCTTCCAGGACTGCTCGAGCGATGTGTCCTTTATTGATATAACGTGTCAGACCGACGATTACCCCGCGTGCGTCGCTGCGCCAGTATGGAGCAAAGAGGCCGGAGAAGGCGGGAACAAAGTAGATGCCGCCATTATCCTGGACTGTTTCTGCCAATGTTTCCACATCCGCGGATTGTTCTATCAATCCCAGGTTATCACGCAGCCATTGGACCAATGCCCCGGTGATGGCGATCGACCCTTCCAGGCAGTAAACTGCAGGTGCATCTCCAACCTTATATCCCAAAGTGGTCAGCAAACCATTCTTGGAAGTGATCGGACTGGTACCCGTGTTCAACAGCATAAAACATCCAGTGCCGTAGGTGTTTTTCGCTTCACCAGGGCTGAAACAGGTCTGTCCGAACAAGGCAGCCTGTTGGTCACCCAGGTCGCCAGCAACAGGTATGCCGCGCAAGGGAGAATCTATCGCTACCTCTCCATAAACTTCTGAAGATGAGCGTATCTCCGGGAGCATAGCGCGCGGGATATCAAAAGCATCCAGGATATCCTGGTCCCAATCAAGCGTGTTCAAATCCATGAGCAGTGTGCGGCTGGCATTCGTGACATCGGTGATGTGCTGCCCGGTTAAATTCCATATGATCCATGTGTCCATATTACCGAAGAGCAGCTCTCCATTTTCAGCGCGCTGGCGTGCTCCTGCGACATTGTCTAAAATCCACTGGATCTTTGGGCAGGAAAAATAAGTGGCCAACGGTAAACCAGTTGTTTCCCGGAAGCGATCCTGCCCACCATCCTGGGCGTAAAAATTACAAATGTTGTCCGTGCGAGTATCCTGCCAGACGATAGCGTTGTGGATAGGTATTCCGGTTGCTTTATCCCACACCAGTGTTGTTTCGCGCTGGTTGGTGATCCCAACGGCAGTGATATCTTCCGAGGTCGCATTTGCCTGGCTGAGCGCCCCGCTGATGACTTCCTTCGTTCGCTCCCAAATTTCGAGCGCGTCGTGTTCTACCCAGCCGGGTTGCGGGAAGATTTGTGCGTGTTCCTTCTGGTGCACCGAAGTGATGGTGCCGTCAGTGTTGAATAAAATGCAGCGGGTGCTGGTGGTTCCCTGGTCAATAGCAGCAACGTATTTTGACATATGAGTAAACTTTCAATTGGATCAAATGCAGTTGGTTAGAATTTGCGTGACCATTCTTTCGGCCAGCGTTCGATGACAACTTTCTTCTGGGTGAAAAACTCGACCGCGTCCATTCCCTGACCATGCATGATGCCGAAGAACGAGTCCTTCCAACCACTGAAGGGGAAGAATGCCATCGGTGCAGCGACACCGATGTTGATGCCGACATTTCCAGCACTCACTTCGTAGCGGAACTTCCTTGCTGCAGCTCCAGATGAAGTGAAAAGACTGGCCTGGTTGCCATATGAATGGCTGTTAGCAAGGGCAATCGCTTCTTCGATGGTATTGACATGCATCATGCTCAAGACCGGTCCAAAGATCTCGTTCTTCCAGATTTCACTGCCTCCTTTGACATCACTCAGGACCGTTGGACGGACAAAATAGCCACCTTCATAACCTTTTATGGTTGTACCGCGGCCATCGACCAGGATAGAGGCACCTTCCTTCTCCCCCAGGCCGATCGATTTTTCAATATACTCCTTGCTGGCCTGGTTGATCACCGAGCCCATCTCGACGCCTTGATCAAGACCGTAACCGACCACGCGACTTTCTGCTGCATCACAGATCATTTCCGTGAAGCTGTTACGCGCTTCCGCGACGGTGATTGCCAGTGAGACCGCCAGGCAACGCTGCCCCGCACACCCAAAAGCCGAGTCCGTGATGATCCTGGCTGCGGCCTCCATGTCTGCGTCAGGCAGGATGATGACCGGATTCTTTGCACCCCCCTGTGCAGCCACCCGCTTGCCATTTTCTGATGCCCGGCGGTAAATGTACTTGGCGACATTGGTTGAGCCGACGAAGGTGATGCCCTTGATGATTTCATGATCCAGGATGGCATCCACCGCGTCTTTAGCGCCATTGACTAGGTTGACAACTCCCCTGGGAAAACCCGCCTGCTCGATCAGCTGGAAGATCAGCTGCATGGTCATGGGCACTTTTTCAGATGGCTTGATGAGGTAGGTATTTCCGGTCGCCAGTCCATAGGGCAAGAACCAGAAGGGTATCATACCGGGGAAGTTAAAAGGTGCAATTGTAGCGCACACGCCTACCGGCTGGCGGAGCATGATCTCATCGATCCCTCGGGCGATATCTTCGGATATTTCCCCCTTCATCAGCATGGGGATGCCGCAGGCGACCTCCACATTCTCGATTGCGCGCACCATTTCGGCCTTGGATTCTCCGAAAGTTTTCCCACATTCATTGGTAATGGTTTCCCCAATCAGATCGTGGTTTTCAATGAGCAGGTCGCGCAGCTTGAAAAGGTACTGGATGCGGTCCTGCGCTGGAGTTTGCCGCCATCCAGGAAAAGCCTGTGCAGCAGCCCGGGAGGCTGCATCGACCTCTGCCTGACCACATAAGGGTGTCCTGGCGATTACTTCGCCAGTAGCCGGGTTAAGTACATCAGCATAGCTTTCAACATCAGGTTCAACCCATTCATTATTAATGTAGTTTAAAATTTTCATGCTCATATCTTTTCTCTCTCCAGTGAAATACTAAATTCATATTGAAGGTATGAAACGGGATACAGGGTGTTTTCATTTCGATCAGGACAAGGTGCAATTTACTGCTGTTTTAATTTCCTGCATAAGGGCAGCAATCCTCCACGGGAGTGTTCAAGCGATAAAAAAATAGTGTAAACCAACTCGTGTGATATGAGTAGGGGAAAAAGTAATCTGCCAACCAAATTTTTGTAACATCCACGGTTCGCTAGTCACGTGCATTAATCAAGGATGGTCAAATCCGCTTTGGATCAGCTCTTTAAATCACCTATGTGCATACTTCCAGGAAAATAATCCACAATTCATGCAGGTTTTTTTCATCCGTTAAATCAAATCAACATTGCTTAAATCAAGAAGGGGGTTTACGCTTCAATACTGTACGATCGGAATCCAAGAATTTTTCATTTCTCTATTCCTGATGATCTTTCCTGTAACTGTTCCGCCAGGTTCGATACCTTTTGAATCATTCTGAAAGCAGGGAGTTTTCGGCTGGTAGTGGCCAAACGTTTTACTGCGAATTTAGAAACCCTCTCGATCACCAGATGCGTGGGATCAGACGATAAGGGACTCGGGCAGCGTACTCCCTATACCCGGGCAGCTCATCCTGCAGCATGTGGTCTTCAAGGGCTGTGCGACCGATAAAGAGTATAACGATCAGCCCGGCTGGTAAGAAGCCCCACCAGGAGCCGAGTTCAAGTGAAACACAGGGGAACAAAAAGATGAGGGCTGAATACATTGGGTGGCGAACATAATGGTAAGGTCCACTGGAAACCACCACCTGTCCCCGATCTGATTGTATTCGTGCCCACCGAGAGGCAAAGGCATTTTCTTTAATGGTCCACCAGATTACCCATCCAGTCCCTACCAATCCCAGAATTCCCCCAGCCTGGAACCCGGCAGGCATCTGTGACCATCGAAAGCGACCTGTATCCAACCCGGCGATGACCAGAAGGCTTACTACCAGCATTGTATAGAAAATATTGATCATCCTATCCCAGGATTTTACATTGGATGCCAACTGGCTGCGTTCCTGCAACAAGTCTGGTGAATTCCGAAACCCCCAGATCATGACAGACAAAAGGAAAATGATATACAGGATGGTTAATAGCCATGCAGCTGGCCAGTCAAGCCGACCAGCAGCCAGGAAAAGGATACCAGCCATCATTCCAACGATCAGAAAGATGCGCAATAGACCTCGAAGCCAACTCATCCACCCCGTTGGATATTGTGTGCCTTGCTTTGCTTCTCGTTCGTTCATGACCAGTGACCATCAGATAGGAATATCCTGATTTATAGATTGTCATCCGGATTAGTTTATCACCTATCCTAGGACAAATTATACGATCGAAACTCGAGCACCCCGCATCATTTGAAGTGTATTCTGTTTGTGAGGGAATTCAGGGAGAAGTGAGTAAATTTCTCCCCACTTTGCTGGTAAAGCATGACTCCGAATAAATTTGGAGTGGTGAACCCAATCTGAAACTTCCTGGTTTCATGTGGATCATTGAAACATTGCTTCCTTAAACTACTACTGCTTGATTATCCGAAATTAATTAAGGTGCTTGCCACTGAAGAATTCAAGGCTCCTGGTGAACGATAAAATCAAATTTGTGCACAAAATAGGTTGGTTTCAGCGACCTGAATGTGCTCTCTAAACTCCTTATCCCGTTCCCGCCGCGCGAGCGCCCGTTTGTAACGGTTGCAAAGAAGAGATCCCCATCCTCCTGACCCGCAGTGACCATATTCTTCGGATAAACCATCGCAACATGACCATGTCTTCTGGGGTGGGTATTTTCGACCAGGGCGAAGACGGGTATTCCCCGGTTGGCTAATAATCTTGCCGCTTCTGCATTCACAGGCTGCCACCCTTCACCGAAAACCCCACCAGCTCGTGGATGTGATACCCAACGGAAAAGCATGTTGGCGCTCATTTCGGTCTCCCCGATCCAGTGCGGCAAGTGGAGCTGCAGTGCTCGCGACCAATCCCAGGCAGCAATGTTGCACATGGATGCCCTTTCACCAGGTGCTGCTACGTATCTTGGGGTCTGGAATTGGGTGTACTCAACAACCCGCTGTAATGCCTGGGGGCTGCGCTGCCCCGGTTTATTGACAACCTCTGGAGCTATTTTTATCGGCAGGTGCCTGTTAGTAGCAGTCCATTCTGAGCGGGGTAATTTTCGTTTGGGAGTTGAATACTTATTCTCATCAAATACGAAGTATTTCGACGAGATATCGGGAAAAGAACCAACCTTCTCCAGTTCGGGTTCAGTGATCTTTGTGCCAGCTCTGCTGGGAGTGCCCGGATCCTGCTCGCGGTCATATGCCTCCAGGTCTTCACTGCCCAGGCGCTGCAGCCGTTCGCCAAATTCATTGATCTCTGAAATTCTTTGAGCAAGACCACTGATTCCAGATCGTTTCGGCCAGGTTAAAGCCCATCCACCGATTAAACCGGCTGCCAGATTCAAGAATTCTTTGCGGGATAAATTCATATATACCTGTAACTGAATGAAAATCGATGATAAATACAACAGCGCGGGACAAAAAGAAATGTATCAGCTATTGATGAGATAAAGATGAGTCCCAATTAAAAAAAACCGAGCGGGAGATTTGATTCCCTTTACCCGGTTTCAGTTGGAAATCCATTAAATAGCACGAGGTGGATTCTCTAATATTTTTGCAGGTGGGAAACCCGCCATAGAAAGATTTGATGCACAGGATTAAAAATATTGCTTGAGGCTTCTAAAAAACCCTATTCTGATCATCAATATCAAAATCCGTCCTTCATTGATTTCTACCGAAATTCATCCTGAAGAATGAAGGGGTTGAACCGATAAATAGATCTCTCATTCTGAGCGCAAGTGAAGAATCCCGGTGACCAAGGTAAATTGATCAAGATGATTTTCGAATAAAACCACGACCGGAGACTCTTCGCGGTGCTCAGAGTGACATAACGGCATGTCAGTGAACCCCAGAGGGATGGGTGTTCAGGATAACAGGTTCACCAGGCTGAGTGATTTATCCGCCGGCAATTGCTCCAACGATGCAAAAAGGCTCTTCACTGTACTCAGAGTGACATAGCGGCATGTCAGTGAACCCCAGAGGGATGGGTGTTCAGGATAACAGGTTCACCAGGCTGAGTGATTTATCCGCTGGTAATTGCTCCAACGATGCGAAAAGGCTCTTCACTGTGCTCAGAGTGACATAACGGTATGCCACTGAATCCCTGAGGGGGATAACAGGTATCCTCCGGGCAAAAGCGATTTACCCGCCGGCAATTGCCCCGACGATGCGAAAAGGCTCTGCACCCGTGGCAACTGCGTCAGGCACAGGGGCATCAGGTGCTTCATGTGACACATCCTCACCACTGGCAAAAAAGCGCAGATAGGGCCGGCGTTGTTGGGTTGCATGGTCGCGGATAGTCCCGCGCAGCACAGGATACTGGCTCTCGAGAGCATCAAGGATAGCTTGCTGCGTAACCGGACCTTCAATATCGAGCAGCATTTCAGAACCTACCCCGGCTATATTCTGCAAATGGTGGGGCAGTTTCACACGGATCATGGCAAGGTTTGCACTTCGACGGACATGACGCGCGGCAGATCGTGGGTAATAGCAGTCCACTGGTCGCCTGCATCAGCCGAGACATACACCTGGCCGCCGGTCGTGCCAAAATAAACACCACACGGATCGAGGCTGTCGACCGCCATCGCATCGCGCAGCACATTCACATAGCAATCGGATTGCGGGAGGCCTTTGGTGAGCGCTTCCCACTCGTTGCCACCAGTCCGGCTGCGATAAACGCGTAATTTTCCCTCGGGCGGGTAGTGTTCCGAGTCGCTCTTAATGGGGATCACGAAAACCGTCTCTGGCTCGTGGGCGTGGACATCGACGACAAATCCGAAATCGCTGGGCAGGTTCCCGCTGATCTCATACCATGAATCCCCGGCGTTATCGCTGCGCATCACGTCCCAGTGCTTCTGCATGAAAAGCACATCCGGCTGCGAGGCATGCTTGGCGATGCGGTGCACACAGTGTCCGATCTCAGCCGTTGGATCAGGGATATACTCAGAGCTCAGACCTTGGTTGATCGGTTTCCATGATTTACCCATGTCGTCAGAGCGGAACGCACCAGCAGCTGAAATCGCGGCAAAGATGCGCCCTTCGTTCTTCGGATCTAAAAGGATGGTGTGCAGGCACAATCCACCAGCGCCCGGTTGCCAATCAGGTCCTGTGCCATGACCTCGCAGCCCACCGAGTTCATGCCAGGTTTGAGCGCCATCTTTGGAGAGAAAGATCGCCGCATCTTCGACCCCGGCATAAACCATATCTGGATCATTCAAGGATGGCTCCAGGTGCCAGACGCGCTTGAACTCCCAGGGGTGTGGGGTGCCGTCATACCACTGGTGGGTGCCAGGTGTACCTTCATAGAGGAACTCATTGCCCATGGTTTCCCAGGATTTTCCCCCATCGTTTGAGCGGTGGATGACCTGGCCAAACCAGTCACTGGATTGCGATGCGTATAGCCGGTTCGGATCGACTGGCGACCCCTTAAGGTGGAAAATCTCCCAACCCCCGAAGTGGGGACCATCGATTTCCCAATTTTCACGCTTTGCATCTGAAGTCAAAATAAAAGCACCTTTGACCGTGCCAACTAAAACACGTACTCCGCTCATGTTGAATTTCCTTTCTAAAGACAGAATTGGGATATGATATAGGTAATATTCTAACAAAAAAGATAAAGTTGGTCAAACATATGTTCTAGCCGTTTGTAAAAATACAGGTGGTCTCAGTGATTCGAGGCTGACACATAAATTGAGGAAGTGGTAAATCCATTAGCACAAGTAAAGGAGGAGAAACATGAAGAATGAATTCCTGGTCAAATTATTCGAGCACAACAATTGGGCAAACCTGCAGATTATCGAGGCTTGCTCGGCCCTGAGCGAGGAGCAGCTCGATGCTGAAGCCCGGTCAGCTACAGCAGGGAGTATTCGCCAGACTTTGATGCATCTCGTTCGTTCCCAGCAGGGGTATCTTGGAATTCTAACTTTGCAGGTGGAAGAAAGACCGGAAATCTCTCTGGCTTTCACCGAACTACGTGAGTCGGCGCGCATGAGCGGAGAAGGGCTCCTGGCACTGGCAAGAGGTGAGCAGAAACCCCTCCAGTCCCTTCTCCAGACCCGCAATGGATATACTGTGGAACCCTGGGTTGTCATGGTCCAGATCATCAACCATGCGAGCGAACACCGGGAGCAAATAAAAAGCATGCTCACTGCGCTGGGAGTCACTCCCCCAGATATCGATGGTTGGGATTTTGGAGAGTACACCAACGCGCTTGTACCGATTTCATCATGATCACGGCTTTGGTTCATTAAAGGGTGCCCCTGCAGGCCCTGAACTTCGAGATTTCTATGATAAAGGCATGTAGTTAGACAGGTGATAAGGAGGGATGATTGCGTAAACCCGGCAAGGTGCATCCTTTCTTCCAGAGTAATCACAATCTGCTGTGCTGGCAAGATATTCAACCATAATCAGGTCGGGATGTACAATCCATCTAGGATGAACAATCTCGCAGGCTTTGCATAACACCAATCCTTGTGGGAGATGACCATGCTCGGGTATTGGTGTCCCAGGATTATTTCCCCCACTGAAAAATCGCTAAATCTATACAAAAAAATCTTCAGGTTTTTGGATCTATTAAGGAAGGACTGATCAATGAGGTAGTAAATCGAGGTCATCCTCCAAATTTGACCAATTGCCAATAAACTTTTCACCCATTTGAATCCAATTCTTCGAGTGCTGCCTCGGCTGCCCAGGGGACCTTAACCGCGGGTTCAATACTCTCAAGTGCTTCAAATACCTCTAATTCTTTGGGCAACAAGCTATTCCGATCTTTTAGAGTATGCAAAATATGGTGTGCTACTTCACGGAACTGGACTGAATCGTAATGCCTTGTCAGTCCAACAAGTAATGGCCTGATACCCGCGCGATCGAGCCCGATCAAGGCATTTGAAGCGGCCCAACGAGTGCCTTTCTCCTCATCCATCAGGGCTTCAACCAGAGCTGGTGCGGCATCCGGATCTCGAAGACCTTCAAGCGTTTTGATTGCCTCCCAACGAGCGTGGCCGGTTTCATTTGAAACGATTTCTACCAGTGCTGGTGTAGCATTCCTGCCGATCAGAATCAGGTCATGACGAGCCTTTTGTCGTTTTATCCCGTCTGGATCGTGCAATTCATCGATCAGATTTGAAATTTTATTTTGTAAATCAGCGTTATCATCCGCAAACATTTTTTATCCTCTTCTACAATGTGATTTTGATTGTTTTCATGATGGATACTTCCCTCTGAATTTATGTACAAGTCCCCTTGGGAAAGGACCTACAAATGATACCTTAAATGGAGACAAAATATCACAGGATCGCCTTGGATATTTTAATCGCCATTCTTGTGATTTTCCTGAGGAAAAACCACTATACCATTTCTACCTGATCAAACTGGCTGTAATACAGGTCGGCGTAGAAACCATTGCGAGCTAACAGTTCTTCGTGCTTTCCCTGCTCGACAATGTCACCTTCGTTCATCACCAGGATCCAATCTGCGTTGCGGATTGTTGATAAGCGGTGGGCAATGATAAAGCTGGTGCGATTCTTCATCAAATTATCCATCGCCTCCTGAATGAGTACCTCGGTACGGGTATCCACAGAGCTGGTGGCTTCATCGAGGATCAACATCGTGGGATCGATCACGATCGCGCGGGCGATGGTTAGCAGCTGCTTTTGGCCCTGGGATATGTTTGAGGCTTCTTCGTTGAGCACCAGATTATACCCTTCAGGAAGGGTGCGCACGAAGTGATCGACGTGAGCAGCCTTAGCAGCTGCGATCACATCTTCATCTGCAGCGCCAGGGTAACCATAGCGTATGTTCTCCATGATCGTATCGTTGTACAACCAGGTATCCTGAAGTACCATGCCAAACATGCAGCGCAAATCCGAGCGCTTGAAATCTTTAATGTTTTGGCCATCGATCAGGATCGCCCCTTCGTTCACATCGTAGAAGCGCATCAGCAGCTTCACCATCGTTGTTTTACCAGCACCTGTCGGGCCAACGATGGCGATCTTTTGTCCTGGTTTTACATCAGCGGAGAAACCACGAATGACAATATTATCCGGGCTGTAACCAAAGCGAACATCCTGGAAGACGATATGTCCTTCAATACTCTCAGGCATGGTGGGATTTTCCACATCGGGGATTTGATCTTCTTCAGCCAAAAATTCAAACACCCGCTCTGCAGCAGCAGCAGTCTGTTGAAAAATATTGGAAATATTAGCCAGCTGGGTGATAGGCTGGGTAAAGGAGCGCATATATTGAATAAAAGCCTGGATATCACCCACGGTGATTATGTTTTTGGAAGCTAGGTAGCCACCGAGAATACAGATCGCCACATAGCCCAGGTTGCCGACAAAATTCATTATCGGGAACATTAAACCTGAAAAGAACTGGGATTTCCAGGCAGAATTGTACAGAGTATTATTCAGACCCTCAAATTTCGCAACACTCTCAGCCTCTCCGTTAAATGCCTTCATAACGAGATGCCCGCCAAACATCTCCTCTACATGTCCGTTG
>Ga0316579_10000477_pt1 | contig 12987 bp, 8 predicted proteins | sample J5NA_2_FD_203074 | JGI IMG/M metagenome (GOLD analysis project Ga0316579, IMG submission 203074) | Rhizosphere microbial communities from salt marsh grasses in Alabama, United States - J5-7_160517rDrA | ecosystem: Host-associated > Plants > Roots > Rhizosphere | place: USA: Alabama | collected... | reverse complement strand
TGGGTCGACCACACTCGGGGCAATCGGACAAAGGCTCTTCACTGAGTTTTTGCAAAGCTTCCAGGCGATGGCCGCAGGCCTCGCACTGATATTCGTAAATCGGCATGCTCTACCCCTTAATTATTCCTCTCGAGATTATGCTTGAAAACCATACCAAGTACCTCTTTAATAGGGGCTTACGTCCTCGGATTCAAGTGGATGGCAGCATACGCCATTTGCATTAAATGTTCGAAGTCCGTGTACACTGGGCGGTCCGACGACCCTGTTAGCAGTTAGGCATAATGACGCCCCCCTCGACCAGTTCCGACACCTCCGGTAAGCGCCGCGACTGGAAGGTAATCCGCACCCTGCTCCCCTATCTGTGGGAATATCGCTCCCGGGTACTCCTGGCGCTGGGCTGTTTGATACTGGCCAAGGTGGCCAATGTCTCCATTCCCTTGGCACTCAAAGGGATAGTCGATAGTCTGGACAGCGCTCACAACCCGGTACTGATCTTACCCATCGCCTTTCTGCTCGCCTACGGGTCCTTGCGTATGGCCAGTTCCCTGTTCAGCGAACTGCGCGATGCCATCTTCGCCAAAGTAACGCAACGCGCCATCCGCCGTGTCGCCTTACAGGTGTTTCGCCACTTGCATGCGCTGGCACTCAAATTTCATTTGGAACGCCAAACCGGCGGGGTCTCCCGCGACATCGAACGCGGCAGTCGCGGGATCAGCTTTCTCCTGACCTTCATGCTGTTCAATATCATTCCCACCCTGGTGGAGATTGGAATGGTGGCCACTATTCTCCTGGTGAAATACCAGGCTACCTTCGCCGTCATCACCTTCGGCACGGTCGCGGTGTACATCACCTTCACCTTGATCGTCACCGAGTGGCGTATGAAATACCGCCGCACCATGAACGAAATGGATTCCAAGGCGAACACCCGCGCCATCGACAGTCTGCTCAATTACGAGACCGTGAAATATTTCGGTAACGAGGATTTCGAGGCCCGGCGCTACGATGAAAATCTGGCGGCATGGGAAACGGCGGCGGTAAAGAGTCAGACATCGCTGTCGTTTCTCAACTTCGGGCAAGGCGCCATCGTCGCCGTCGGCATCACCTGGCTGCTGTTCCTCGCCGCCGGCGGCGTGGTGGAGAAAAGCCTCACCATGGGCGATCTGGTCTTGATCAACGCCTATCTGCTGCAGCTGTTCATTCCCATGAACTTCCTGGGCTTCGTCTATCGCGAGATCAAGCATTCTCTGGCCGACATGGAAAAGATGTTCAAGCTGCTGGAAGAAAATCCGGCGATTTGCGACCAGCCCGCGGCACAGGTGCTGGCAGTGGGTGACGGCGCCGTGCGTTTCGAGCAGGTCAATTTCGGTTACACCCTGCAGCGGCAAATCCTGTTCGATACCGACTTCGAAGTGCCCGCCGGACATAAGGTCGCCGTGGTCGGCACCAGCGGCGGCGGCAAGTCCACCCTGGTGAGATTATTGTTCCGCTTTTATGACGTAGACAACGGACGCATCCTCATCAACGGCCAGGACATTCGCGACGTCACCCAACAGAGTCTGCGCGCTGCCATCGGCATCGTGCCGCAGGACACCGTACTGTTCAACGACACCATCTTCTATAACATCGCCTATGCCAAACCGGAGTCGACCCGCGACGAAATAATTCGCGCCGCGCAAATGGCCCACATTCACGACTTCATCACTTCCCTCCCCGAGGGTTACGACACCATGGTGGGCGAACGGGGCCTGAAACTCTCCGGCGGCGAAAAACAGCGTATGGCCATCGCACGCGTGATCCTAAAAAAACCGCGCATTCTGGTCTTTGACGAGGCTACCTCGGCCCTGGACTCCAATTCCGAGCGGGCGATCCTCCGCGAACTGCGTGCCATCGCCGCCGATCACACCACACTGGTTATTGCCCATCGCCTCTCCACCGTGGTCGATGCCGACCAGATCCTGGTGCTGGAAAAGGGTCGCATCGTCGAGCGAGGCACTCACCAGAACTTACTGATGCAAGACGGTGTCTATGCACATTTATGGACCTTACAACAGGAACAACGCCGCAAGGAAAGCGCCACTGCCGAGCCGCTGACCGTACCCGATGCAACGCCGTAACAACCGCAACGAAAAGGCGGTTTTATCTCAATCTATGCTAACGTAATGCATCATGGACAAGCCCCCAGTTAGCCAGCCTGCTGAACCCTTGGCTCTGCGCCGCGTGGCGATCGACACCTACCGGGAAAACGTCGCCTACCTGCACCGCGATTGCGCCGTATACCGTGCCGAAGGCTTTCAGGCCTTGTCCAAGGTGGAGATCACCGGTAACAACAGCCGCATCTTCGCCGTCCTCAATGTAGTGGACGACACCACTATCGTCACCGAATCCCAACTGGGGCTGTCCGAACAGGCCTTCGATCAATTGGGCCACCCCGAGGGCAATCCTATCCAGATCGCCCATGCCGAACCTCCGCGCTCCATGGACGCGGTGAGACGCAAGATCGTCGGCGAGCGCCTCACCCTGGAGGATTTCCAGAGCATCGCCTTCGAGATCACCGACAACCGCTATTCCAAGATGGAGATGGCCGCCTTCCTGGTGGCAGCTGGACAGGCCGGCCTGGACCGCGACGAGGTGCTGTACCTGACCCGAGCCATGCTCGAATCCGGTGAACGCCTGGATTGGCAGGAGGCACTGGTGGCGGACAAACACTGCATCGGTGGCATCCCGGGCAATCGCACCTCTATGCTGGTGGTGCCCATTGCCGCCGCCCACGGCATGTTGATCCCCAAGACCTCCAGCCGCGCCATCACCTCGCCGGCGGGCACCGCCGACACCATGGAGGTGTTGGCCAAGGTCAACCTGGCACCGGACACCCTCCGCGACATCGTCCGTCATCAGCGCGGCTGTCTGGCCTGGGGCGGGACCGCCCGCCTGGCACCAGTGGACGATGTCCTGATCTCGGTGGAACGCCCACTGGGCATCGACGCCCCCGGCCAACTGGTGGCTTCCATCCTCGCCAAGAAGCTGGCCGCCGGCTCCACCCATCTGCTCCTCGATATCCCAGTGGGCGCTACCGCCAAGGTCCGCCACATGCGCGAGGCCCTGCAACTGCGCAAATTGTTCGAGTTCGTCGGCGACCGTCTCGGACTACATCTCGAAGTAGTCATCACCGATGGCCGTCAGCCGGTAGGACGCGGCATCGGTCCGATACTGGAGGCGCGGGATGTGATGCAAGTGCTGGAGAATCACCCTGACGCACCCCCGGACCTGCGGCAAAAGGCCCTGCGCCTCGCCGGCCGGGTACTGGAATTCGACCCCGACGTGCGCGGTGGCAAAGGCTATGCCATCGCCCGTGACATCCTGGACTCCGGCCGGGCTCTGGCCAAGATGAACGCCATCATTGACGCCCAGGGACGTAGAGACGACGTGGACTTCAAGCCGGGCCCCATCAGCTTCGAAGTGGCCGCTGATCGTGACGGTGTGGTCACCGCCATCGACAATTTCCTGTTGGCACGGATGGCACGCATCGCCGGGGCGCCGCTGGACAAAGCTGCCGGCGTGGATTTGCTGAAGAAACTCGGCGATCCGGTGCACAATGGTGAGACGCTCTACCGTGTCCATGCCGAATTCCATAGCGACTTCAAATTTGCCCGCGCTCTCCATGAGGAACGCGGCAGCGGTTACCGCATCGGCGAACCGGACCAGGCCCCCAAGCTCTATGTCGAGTTTTAAATGATTATGACGCCTCCCACCATGTCCAATACACTGCTGCTCGGTTTTCCCGAATACACCGCGCCCGCCCAGCGCCTGGCCAAGAGCCTGAACTGCGCTTATGAACAGGTGGAAATCCACCGTTTTCCGGACGGTGAAAGCAAGGTGCGCCTGCCCGCGACCCTGGCCGGTCATGTGATCGTATGTCGCAGCCTCGACCATCCCAATGACAAGCTCATCGAATTGCTGTTGACGGCGGAAACGGCCCGCGCCGGCGGTGCGCAACAACTGACACTGGTCGCACCCTATCTGTGTTACATGCGTCAGGACATGGCCTTCCATGACGGTGAAGCCGTCAGTCAACGCATCATCGGGCGCTGGCTGGCAAGTCTGTTCGATAATGTTATTACCGTCGATCCGCACCTGCATCGCATCAGCCGGCTGGACGAGGTCCTGCCGGCCCAACGCAGTATCAGCCTCAGCGCAGGCCCTTTATTGGCGGCGTTCCTGCATCAACGTATCGGCAAGGCCTTGCTGGTCGGACCCGACAGCGAATCGCGGCAATGGGTGGCGCAAATCGCCGATCGTGCCGGGATGGAATATGTGGTCGCGGAAAAAGAGCGCTTTTCCGACAAAGATGTGCGCATCAAAGTGCCGGCGCAAAACCTGCACGGCCGCGCAGTGGTCATCGTAGACGACGTGGCCAGCACCGCCCGTACCCTGGCCGTTACCGCCCAGCAGCTGCGCGAGGCGGGGGCGACGGAAATTCACTGCTGCATCACCCACGCGATCTTCGCCGAGGATGCGGAGGCGGTGCTGCGCAGTGCCGGCGTCAGTCACATCTGGAGTACCGACAGTATCCTGCATTCCTCCAATACTATAGAACTCAGCGGTATCCTCGCCGCCGCCGTAAAGGGCTGAGGGCGCGTGCCTTTCAATCCGCGGCAATTGATCGGTCTGGTGTTGGTCGTGGGGCTGCTGCTGGCCTTCGTTCAGGTCGGCATTCTCACCATCGCCTTCGAAAAGCTCGGATTGTCCAGCGACTCGGCCTTTACGCTGTTATTCGCATCGCTGCTCGGCAGCGTCGTCAATCTGCCCGTCATGAAGGTCAAGGCCGAACGACCCAGTCTGGAAAGCATCCCTGAACAATTGCGTGAACTGATGGCCCAGGCCCTGCGTAAGTTCCAGGGACAGACCATCATCGCCGTCAACGCCGGCGGCTGCCTAATCCCGCTGATGTTTTCCTACTACTTGATCCATATCAATCAACTAAATGTCTTTAAAATCGTCGCCGCGACTTTCATCGTCGCCGCCATCAGCCGCTGGACCAGCCGTCCCATTCCCGGCGTAGGAATAGGCATGCCCGTGTTCATCGCCCCAGTAGTCGCCGCCATCACTGCCATGGGGATCGATCCCGAGCATAGCGCTCCCCTCGCTTATATCTGCGGGACGCTGGGGGTATTGATCGGCGCTGATCTGTTACGACTCAAAGACGTGCGCAAAATGGGGGTTCCGGTCGCATCCATCGGCGGCGCCGGGACGTTCGATGGGATATTCATCACCGGCATCGTCGCCGTATTGCTCGCCTGATGCGTCATGACGCCGTCTCCGGCACTTTCGTGGCTTTTTATACATGCTGCTAAACATAGTGCCGTTAGGTGTAAGATGAAGATACTACGGCAGTATCGCAACACATGCCTACATCTACTGGGGCGGGGGTGACGTGGATAAGTATAAATATACATTAAGTGAACTCAACAAAAACATCCCCGTCTCGCAGAAACTGGCGTTCATTCACCGGCTGATAAAGGAACATGCGCCGCAAATCGACCGTATCGCGGTGGCGGTATACGACCCGAAAACCGATTTATTGAAAACCTTCATCCACAGCAGCGGCAAGGCCGATCCCCTTTCCAATTACCAGGCCCGTCTCAGCGAGGTCACATCCCTGCAGGAGATCGTGCACTCGGGTGAGCCGCGCATCGTCAACGATCTTGAGGCCTCATATCGTGTCTCCCATGAACACGGCAGCAAGCTGAACACCGAGGGCTATGGTTCCAGCTATACCCTGCCCATGTATCTCAATAATATGTTTTTCGGTTTTGTGTTTTTCAATTCCTACACCAAAGACGGTTTCCTCCTCAGCTTGTTGCCCACCTTGGATGTGTACGGCCATCTGATCTCGCTCACCGTGATCAATGAACTCAGCATCATCCACACCATGCTCGCCGCGGTGAGAACCGCGCGCGACATGACCTCGCTGCGCGACGTGGAAACCGGCGCCCATCTCGACCGTATGGCGCATTACGCACGCTTCATCGCCAAGACCCTAGCCCCCAAGTATGGATTCAGCGACGAATATATCGAACACCTGTTCCTGTTCGCTCCGCTGCACGACATCGGCAAGATCGGCGTCCCGGATCGCATCCTGCATAAACAAGGACCGCTGGATGATGAAGAACGCGAGATCATGCGCCAGCATGCCCGCACCGGGCGCGATATCATCGACGCAATGCTCGCCGAATTCGGACTCAATTCCCTGCCCTATGTGGATGTGCTGCGCAATATCACCGAATTTCATCATGAAAAGATGGACGCCAGCGGTTATCCCTTGGGCCTGGAAGGCAAAGATATTCCCATCGAGGCACGCATCATCGCAGTCGCCGACATGTTTGACGCCCTCACCAGCCGCCGTCCGTATAAACATGCCTGGAGCAATGCGGAGGCCTTCGGTTTATTGCGCACCCTGGCGGGCAGCAAATTGGACACGGACTGTATCCGGGCCTTGACCGAGCGCAGCGCAGAAGTGGAAAAGATCCAGGCACAATTTCACAGCGACGATCTGCTGCCCCGCGCGTCCGGTTATGACGAGACCTCGGAATACTGAGTCTTTCATACACTGCACCCCACAAATTCTCAGCGCCTTGCAGACTGCGTACAATGACAGTCCGGCTCAGCACTGTCTCACGAGAAAACCAGCATGACCGGCAAGTCCATCCTTATCACCGGCTGTTCCAGCGGCATCGGCCTATGTGCGGCGCAAAGTTTGCAGCGCCGTGGCTATCGCGTGTTCGCCACCGCCCGCCAGGCACACGATGTGTCGCGGCTTCAACAGCAGGGACTGGAGAGTCTGCAACTGGATCTCGCCGCATCCCATTCCATCCACCGGGCGGTGGATGAGGTACTGGCCCGCAACGGCGGTCGCCTCGATGCCTTGTTCAACAATGGCGCCTACGGCCAGGCCGGTGCGGTGGAAGACCTGAGCCGCGAGGTCTTACGCGCCCAGTTCGAGACCAATCTATTCGGGACTGCGGAGTTGACCAACCGCATTATTCCGGTGATGCGCGAACAAGGTTTCGGGCGCATCATCATGAACAGCTCGGTGCTGGGCCTGGTGGCCTTGCCCTATCGCGGTGCATACAGCGCCAGCAAGTTTGCCCTGGAGGGATTGACCGACACCTTACGCCTGGAACTGACCGGCAGTGGTATCAGCGTGTCCCTGATCGAACCCGGCCCGATCAAGAGCCGTTTCCGCGCCAACTCCCTGGAAGTGTTCAAACGCACAATTGACATCAGCGGCAGCGCCCACCGTCGCCACTATGAAGGCGTGCTGCGGCGCCTGGAAAAACCAGGCCCGGCGGCGCCCTTCACCCTCCCGCCCGAGGCGGTGCTGAACCGCGTCATCCATGCTCTTGAAAGCCGACGCCCCAGGCGCCGCTATTACGTAACCGTCCCCACTTACCTGTTCGCGGCCTTGCGGCGTGTGCTACCCTACGCGGCCCTTGACCGAATGCTCGCGCGCGTCTCCCGCGGGGAGAATCGTTGACAAGCTCATGATGCGCGGCGATCATCGGATAATTATTTTTATAATGTATTTTCTAATTTCCACGAGACGGCGTAATGGCAACCCAGCAATCCATCCTGAACAGTTACCGTACCCAGCAAACCCTGAGCATCAACGGTCGCGACTACACTTATCATTCTTTGCCGGCGCTGGCCGCGGCCGGATTCGGTGCCGTCGGACAATTGCCCTTTTCCATCCGCATCCTGCTGGAAAATCTGCTGCGCTACGAAGACGGCATCGCGGTCAATAAAGAGGATATCGCCGCCGTCGCAAACTGGGATGCCAATGCCGCCCCCGATCGCGAAATCTTTTTCATGCCGGCGCGGGTCCTGCTGCAGGACTTCACCGGCGTACCGGCTGTAGCCGATCTCGCCGCCATGCGTGCCGCCCTCAAGCAACTGGGCGGCGATCCCAAGCGCATCAACCCCTATACACCGGCGGAACTGGTCATCGATCATTCCGTGCAAGTCGATCAATATGGCAGCGCCACGGCGTTCAAGGCCAATGTGCAGAAGGAATTCGAGCGCAACCGCGAGCGTTACGAGTTTCTGCGCTGGGGACAGAACGCCCTCAATAATTTCCGCGTAGTCCCGCCGGGCAGCGGCATCGTCCACCAGATCAACCTGGAATACCTGGCCCGCGTCGCCATGACTACCGAGGACGACAACACGACCTGGGTGTACCCGGATACGGTAATCGGTACCGATTCCCACACCACTATGATCAACGGCCTGGGTGTACTGGGCTGGGGCGTGGGCGGCATCGAGGCCGAGGCGGCCTTGCTGGGCCAGCCCAGTTCCATGCTGGTACCGCAGGTAGTCGGCTTCAAGCTCACGGGGAAGCCCGGGGCGGGCATCACCGCCACCGACATCGTCCTCACCATAACCCAGCGCCTGCGCAAACATGGGGTGGTGGGTAAATTCGTGGAGTTTTTCGGACCCGGACTCGCTGAGCTGGCCCTGGCCGACCGCGCCACCATCGCCAATATGGCCCCGGAATACGGCGCCACCTGCGGCATCTTCCCGGTGGACGACAAGACCAGCGACTACCTGCGCCTCACCGGCCGCGGCCAAATGGTGGAGTTGGTGGAGGGTTATTACAAGGCTCAGGGACTGTGGCACGACGCCAACCAGGCGGACGCGGTATATACCGAGGTGCTGGAATTCGATCTGGGCAGCGTGGAACCCAGCCTGGCCGGTCCTTCGCGGCCACAAGACCGCGCCACCCTCTCGGAGGTGCGGGGCTCATTCCGCCAGGCCCTGGTCAAACACTACCACGAAGAAGCGGCGCTGTTGGATAAGGAAGCGGTCACGGTGTGGCTGGAAGAGGGCGGGCAACCCATGCTGGTGGCGCCGGAATATGCGGACAATAATGGCGACAACGGCATGGACCTGTTCGCCAAGTGCGTACCGGTGCGCCAAACCAATGGCCTGTCCTATAACCTGTGCCACGGCTCGGTGGTGATCGCCGCCATCACCAGCTGTACCAATACCTCCAATCCCTCGGTGCTGATCGCCGCCGGGCTGGTGGCGCGCAACGCGGTGCGCCGCGGCCTGCACGTCAAACCCTGGGTCAAGACCAGCTTCGCCCCCGGCTCCAAGGTGGTCACCGAGTATATGAAGGAAGCGGGGCTCATGCCCTATATGGAGGCCCTGGGTTTCCACCTGGTCGGTTACGGCTGTACCACCTGCATCGGCAACAGCGGTCCCTTGCCGGATCACATCACCAAAGCCATACAAGGCGGCGACCTGGCCGCCGCCTCGGTATTGTCCGGCAACCGCAATTTCGAAGGCCGGGTCAATGCCCTGGTGCGCGCCAATTACCTGGCCTCGCCGCCGCTGGTAGTGGCCTACGCCCTCGCGGGCAATCTCAATCTGGATCTCACCCGCGATCCCCTGGGCACCGACCCCAACGGCGAATATGTCTATCTCAAGGACATCTGGCCGGGCAATGATGAGATCCAGGAACTCATTCACAGCCACGTCACCTCGGCGCAATTCCAGCGCAGCTATACCAACGTCTTCGCCGGCGACGAGGAATGGCGCCACATGCCCGCCCCCAGCGGTGAACTGTATCGCTGGCGTAACGATTCCACCTACATCAAGGAACCACCATTCTTCACCGACATGGCCTTGACCCCGGAACCGCTCAACGACATACATCAGGCGCGGGTACTGGCCATGTTCGGCGATTCGGTCACCACCGATCACATCTCGCCGGCGGGCAGCATCGGCAGCAGCAGTCCCGCTGGACGCTATTTGATCGAACAAGGCGTGGAGAAGAGCGACTTCAACTCCTACGGCGCCCGCCGCGGTAATCACGAAGTGATGATGCGCGGCACCTTCGCCAATATTCGCATCCGCAATAAGATGGTCCCCGGCGTGGAGGGCGGCTATACCCGCCACCTCCCTGATGGCGAGCAGATGAGCATCTATGACGCGGCCATGCACTATCAACAGAATCATGTGCCGCTGATCGTCATCGCCGGCAAGGAATACGGCACCGGTTCCTCGCGGGACTGGGCGGCCAAAGGTCCGCGCCTGTTGGGGATACGCGCGGTGATCGCCGAGAGCTTCGAGCGCATCCATCGTTCCAATCTCGTGGGCATGGGCATACTGCCGGTGCAATTCCTCGCCGGGGAAACTGCGGAAACACTGGGCATCAACGGTGAAGAGACTTTTGAGATCGACGGTCTCGCCACGCTTAAGCCGGGCCAGCAACTACAGATCAAAGCCACTACGCCGGCCGGCGAAACCAAGACCTTCACGGTGCAATCGCGCGTCGACACCGCCAACGAGGTCGAATATCTGAGACACGGCGGCATCCTGCCCTATGTATTGAGACAGGCCCTGGGTAAGTGAGGGTGCGCGGTGTAGTATCCGCCCTGTTACTGGGGTGGATGGCGAGTGCGCACGCCATCGTCGATATCGAAGCGCTGCGCGCCGGCGCGCCGCAGCCGGGCTACTCCGGCGCGCTGAATGTCTCGGCCGACGGCCAATCGGGCAACACCGAGAAGGTCGCGATCAACGCCGGCGCGCGACTCCAATGGCACGGCGGCGCCGTCACCAATTTCGCCATCCTCCGCTACAACTATGGCGCGACCTCCGGGGTGCAGGACACCAATAAATTTTTTTTCCATGCCCGCCATATCCACCAGATCTCAGACCGGCGCGCCTATGAAGGCTTCATCCAGGCCGAGCGCAATATTTTCGCCCGTCTCGACTTTCGCGGCCTGATCGGTGGCGGATTGCGCCTCACCCTGACCGAGATCCCGGATAAAAAAACGCTGCACTTCGGTGCGGGCGGTTTCTTTTCACGTGAGAAGCTGCAAGAACGCGCCGGCCTCACCGATGCCGAAAGGAGCAATATCTGGCGGGTCAACACCTATCTCAACTATGTGCAGCAACTCAATCACAGCGTACGGGTGCTCAGCACCACCTATTACCAACCCGCCATAGAGGATTTCAGCGACTATCGCCTGCTGGAAGAGGCCACCCTCAGCGTCAAGATGACCGATACCTTATCACTCAATGTGTCCCTGGACCTGGCCCATGACAGCAAACCGCCCCAGGCAGTGAAAAAGACCGACACCACCTACAGCACCGGCGCCGAATACAGTTTCTAAGACCACCCTCACCCGCGCTTCAATATCCGGCCGAAATTGGCGGCAATTCCCGTTGCAGGAGCTCGCGTGTAATTTCCGATTGTTATATGGGGCTATTGCCCAGGTCGCGGGACAGTTAGAATAGCCCCCTGATTCGACCTTGCCAGCATCATGACCAGCCCAGCTCCCACCATCGCCCGCAACCTCTTTTCCTATCGGAAATATTGGGCGCACCGTTTCGGCACCGCGCCTTTCCTACCCATGTCCCGCGAGGAAATGGACACCCAGGGCTGGGACTGCTGCGATATCATCATCGTCAGCGGCGACGCCTATGTGGACCATCCCAGCTTCGGTATGGCGGTAATCGGCCGTATGTTGGAGGCGCAGGGCTTTCGCGTCGGCATCATCGCCCAACCGGATTGGACCACTGCGGACGACTTCATGAAGCTGGGACGCCCCAATCTGTTCTTCGGCGTCACCGGCGGCAACATGGACTCCATGGTGAACCGCTACACCGCCGACCGGAAGATCCGTTCCAACGATGCCTACACCCCCGATGGCGCCGGCGGCAAACGCCCCGACCGGGCGGTGACGGTCTACGCGCAACGAGCCAGGGAGGCCTACAAGGACATCCCGATCATCGTCGGCGGTATAGAAGCCAGTCTGCGGCGCATCGCCCATTTCGATTACTGGTCGGACACCGTCCGCCGCTCCGTGCTCCTGGATGCCAAGGCGGATCTGCTGGTCTACGGCAATGGCGAACGACAAATCGTCGAGATCGCCCATCGCCTGGCGGGCGGTGAAGCGATCTCAGCACTCACCGATATCCGCGGTACGGCCTTTATGCGACGCGCCCTGCCCGAGGGCTGGGCGGAAATCGACTCGACGCATATCGACGAACCGGGACGGATAGAGGCCCATCCCGATCCTTATGCCATGACCTCACAAAAGTCCTGCGGGGATGAGACAGCCGCGCCGGTCGGCGCAAAGGTCATACGCCTGCAGCGCCGCCGCGCGCCGCAACATGATCGCGCCCATACTGTGATCCGTCTGCCTGCTTATGAGGCGGTAAAAAGCGATGCCGTTCTTTACGCCCACGCTTCGCGGGTGATGCACCTGGAAACCAATCCCGGCAATGCCCGGGCGTTGGTGCAAGCCCACGGCGATCGAGAAGTGTGGATCAATCCGCCTCCCATCCCGCTCACTACGGCGGAATTGGATGGGGTATTCGATCTGCCTTATGCGCGACTACCGCATCCGGCCTACGGCGCGGCCAATATTCCCGCCTATGAGATGATCCGTTATTCGGTGAACATCATGCGCGGCTGTTTCGGCGGCTGCACCTTCTGCTCCATCACCGAGCACGAGGGGCGCATCATTCAGAGTCGTTCCGAAGATTCGGTGATCCGTGAGATCGAGACCATCCGCGACAGTGTACCGGGATTTACCGGCGTGATCTCCGACGTGGGCGGCCCCACCGCCAATATGTACCGCCTGGCTTGCAAGAGCGCTGAAATCGAAGCGGCATGCCGGCGCCTGTCCTGCGTCTATCCCGACATCTGCACCAACCTCAACACCGACCACACGCCCTTGATCAAACTCTATCGGCGCGCCCGCGCCCTGCCCGGTGTCAAAAAGATCCTGGTGGCCTCGGGTCTGCGTTATGACCTGGCGATCCGTTCCAAGGAATACGTCAAGGAACTGGTCACTCATCACGTCGGCGGTTATCTCAAGATCGCGCCGGAGCATACCGAGGCCGGACCGCTGAGCAAGATGATGAAACCAGGCATGGGGGCCTACGACAGATTCAAGCAATTGTTCGAGCAATACT